>WNFV01011275.1_pt1 | contig 18885 bp, 14 predicted proteins | sample 5400101 | NCBI WGS metagenome assembly WNFV01 (sample SAMN13153361, study PRJNA577476) | soil metagenome | isolation source: 115 cm soil or saprolite under grassland replicate 1 | place: USA:California | collected 2016-06-15 | reverse complement strand
TCCTACGTATATCAGAATGTCAAGCAAGAATTCACCTTGACCCAACACGAAATTGCTCGCCTCTGGAACGAAGGGGCTAACCCGTTGCGGAAGAGGGCCCTGCCCTATCCTCGGCTACCACGATGCGGAATCACTGTGGGGTACCGGTGACGCTGAACCCTGCCCCTGGGGTCCGGGGCTAGTCCGCCAGCACCACGTCGGGGTGCCATACTGGATTCAGAGGGAGGCCCGGCACGAACGGCCCGAACCCCCGGGGCACCGCCAGGGCCAGGAGCTCACCGTCTTCGCCCACGATGCGCACGCGCTGGGGGGGAGCTTCCCGAAATCCCTCGGGACCGAGGGTGCGCGACAGGTCGCGGCCGTGGGCGACCGCGGAACGCCCTTCCCGGCCCACCTGGACCGCCGGCATCTCCCGGAGCAGACCCGACAGCGGGATGACGTTCCTCCACGACGCCGGGCCGAGCGCTTCTGCGGCCACCGCCTCCTCGAGGCCAAAGGCCCCGGACCGGAGCCGCCGAAGCGCGCTCAGGTGTGCCCCGACCCCCAGCCCCTGGCCCAGGTCCCGGGCCAGGGCGCGAACGTAGGTTCCGGGCGAGCAGCGGACCTCGATCGTGATGCGGTCGTCCTCCGCCGCGAGAAGCGCGATGGAGTGAACCGTGATCCGCGCGGCCGTCGGCGATCCCCCCTCGCCCCTTCGCGCCAGCTCGTAGAGGCGGCGGCCGCCCACGTGCTTGGCCGAGTAGCGGGGCGGGACCTGGTCCAGGGCCCCGGTGAGTCGCGCGAGGGCGGCCTCGACCGACCCTCGATCGAGGCGCACCGGCCGCGGCTCGCCGAGCGGCTCCCCGGTCGCGTCGTCCGTCGTGGTGGCGAAGCCCAGGCAAACCGTCGCGCGGTAGAGCTTGTCGCCCTCGCCCAGGAAGCGGGCGAGGCGGGTGGCCTTGCCCAGGCACATGGGGAGAACGCCGGTGGCGAACGGGTCGAGGGTGCCGGTGTGGCCGACCCGGCGCAGGCCCAGGGCCCGGCGGACCCGGTCGACCACGTCGTGGGAAGTGGGGCCCGCCGGCTTGTCCACGACCAGCACGCCGTCCCGGGGGCCGTCCATGCGCGGCCTACTCCTCTTCCGCGTCGGGAGCGCGCTTCGTCTCCTCCAGCAGGCGCGCCACGCGGTCCGTGGCGTCGAGGCCTTCGTCGTACTGGAAGATCAGCTCCGGGGTGTGGCGCACGCGGATACGCCGCCCCAGCTCGCGCCGGACGAAGCCCGCCGCCTGCTGAAGCCCCGCCAGGGTCTTCTCGCGGTCTCCGGCCGCTCCGAGTACCCCCACGTGGACGCGCGCCGTCCGGAGGTCGGCGGTCAGCTCCACCCGGGTGATGGTCACGAAGCCGATGCGGGGATCCTTCAGCTCCCGGCCCACGATCCGCGCGACCTCTTCCCGGATCTCTCCGGCCAGCCGCTCCGTCCGCCGGCTCACAAGAGCTCCGTGTGAGAGTCGAGCAACTCGATGTTCCGGGCGGTGGCGGCCTCGCCCGCGACGCTGTGGAGGGTGGACTCGAGGTGCACGTGGTCGGTGTTCACGGACACCACCGCGAGGCGCGCGCGCTGCCAGAGATCCTGGTGCTCCACCTCGGCCACCGAGACGTTGAAGCGGTTCCGGATGCGCGTCTCCAGGCTCCGCAGGGCCTGCCGCTTGTCCTTGAGGGACCGCGCCCCCGGGAAGTGCAGATCGAGCGTCAGCAGGCCGATGACCATGACGGCCCCGGTGGGACGCGCCTACTCCAGGGTCTCTTTGACCTTCTCGGTGGTGAAGAACTCGATGACGTCGCCCGGCTTGAGGTCGTTGTAGTTCGCGATGCCGATGCCGCACTCCAGCCCGGCCTTCACCTCGCTGGCGTCGTCCTTGAACCGCTTCAGGGACGACACCTTGCCGGTGTGGATCACCACGTTGTCCCGGAGCAGGCGCACCTGGGCGCTCCGGTTCACCCGGCCGTCCACCACGAAGCAGCCGGCGATCGTCCCCACCTTGGAGATCTTGAAGGTGTCCCGGACCTCGGCCGAGCCCAGCCGGACCTCGCGGATCGAGGGCTCGAGGAGGCCCTCCATGGCCTTCTTCATCTCCTCGACCGCGTCGTAGATGACCGTGTAGAGGCGGATCTCCACCCGGTCGCGCTCGGCGATCTCGACCGCCTTCCGCTCGGGGCGCACGCTGAAGCCGATCACGACCGCGTTCGAAGCCGCGGCCAGCAGAACGTCGCCCTCGGTGATGGCCCCCGCCCCGGAGCGGATGATGCGCAGCTTGATCTTGTCCTGGGGGAGCTTCATGAGCTGGTCGGCCACCGCCTCCAGGGAGCCCTGCACGTCGGCCTTCAGCACCAGGGGCAGCTCCTTGAGCTGGCCCTCCGCGATCGCGCGTCCGAGGTCTTCCAGACGGATCTTGGAGGTGGCGGCCATCGCCTTCTCGCGCAGCTTGAGCTGGCGGAAGGCCACGATCGACTGCGCCTTCAGGCTGTCGGTGACCGCGAGGAGCTGGTCCCCCGGCTCGGGCAGCGCCTGCAGGCCGAGGATCTCGACCGGGGTCGCCGGCCCCGCGGACTTCAGGCGGTTGCCGCGGTCGTCGTTCAAGGCGCGCACCTTGCCCGCCACCGCCCCCGCCACCACGGTGTCGCTCACCTCGAGGGTACCGTCCTGCACGAGCACGGTGGCCACCGGGCCGCGCCCCTTGTCGAGGCGGGCCTCCAGCACCGTCCCCATGGCCGGCTTCTTGGGGTTGGCTTTCAGCTCCTGCAGGTCGGCCACCAGCAGCAGCATCTCGAGGAGCTGATCGAGGTTCTGGCGCTTCTTGGCGGACACGTTCACGAAGACCGTGCTGCCCCCCCACTCCTCGGGCATGAGCCCGCGGTCGGAGAGCTGCTGCTTGACCCGGTCGGGCTGGGCCTCCGCCTTGTCGATCTTGTTCACCGCCACCACGATCGGCACTCCGGCCGCCCGCGCGTGGTCGATGGCCTCCAGGGTCTGTGGCATCACCCCGTCGTCCGCCGCCACCACCAGCACGACGATGTCGGTGACCTTGGCCCCGCGGGCGCGCATCAGGGTGAACGCCTCGTGGCCCGGGGTGTCGAGGAACACCACCTTCCGCGTCCCCACGTCCACGTGGTAGGCGCCTATGTGCTGGGTGATGCCGCCCGCCTCCCCCGCCGCCACCTGGGTCTCCCGGATCGCGTCCAGGAGCGACGTCTTGCCGTGGTCGACGTGGCCCATGACGGTGATCACGGGCGCCCGGGGCTCGAGGTCCTCCGGCTTCGACTCCACGGTCTGGACCTGGGAGAGCTCCTCCTCGAAGGACTGGATCGAGGCCTCGTAGCCGAACTCCTTGCAGATCTCGATGGCGAGGCTGGGCTCGATGCTCTGGTTGACGGTAGCCATGATGCCGCGAGAGATCAGGGCCTTCATGATGTCCCTGGACTTCACGTCCTCCATCTTTTCCGAGAGCTCCTTCACCGTGACCCCTTCGGAGAGGGCGATCTTCCGCGGCGGCCCGGTGTAAACCGGCCGCTCGTCCTTCGGCGGAGTGATGACCACCGCCTTCCCACGGTCCTTCGGCTTGGGGGCCGGCCGCCCCGCGGGACGCGGGGTCGGCGCGGGGGCCGGGCGGCTCGGAATCGGCGACATCGGCCGGAGGCCAACCCCCGCGGGCCGGGCGCCCGCGCCCACCGCGTGCGGCGAGCGGGGCAGCGGCGACCCCCCTGCCACCGCGTGCGGGCTGGTCGGGTGGGGACTCGTGGGATGCGGGCCGATCGCCCGCGGGGGCGCGATCGGACGCACCTGGCGCGGCGCCAGGGTGGGCAGCGCCCTGGCCATGGCCGGGCTAGCCGCGCTCGCGGCCGCCGCGGTGGCCGCCGCCGGAGGAGGAGGGGCGGGGGTGGCGACTGCCCCCAGAACAGGGGTGGCCGGGGCTACGGGAGCGATCGGCCGGACCGAACCGCCCGCGCGCTGGGTCACCGTGGTGGTGCGCAGCGGAGCCGCAGGGGCCGCAGCCGCGGCCGGGGGTGCGGGGAGAGCGGGAGCGGCAGCCTCCACGACCTCCTCGCCCGCCGGAGCTTCCTCCTCAAGGGTCTCTTCCTCCAGCGAAGGAGCCGGCGGGGGGGCCGCGACCTTGGGGGCGAGGCGCGGGGCGCCCGGCGCGTGCGACAGCGCCGGGGGCGGCTCCTCGACCGCGACCGCCTTGGCCGCGATCGCCTTCTCGTCGGGCTTCGCTCCCCCGCGGGCGCGTGTCTGCTTGCGCGCCTCGGCGACCGCCTTGGCCTCGGCGGCCGCCCGCTCCCGCTCCGCCCGTTCCGCCTCGATCTTCTCGGCCAGCGCGCGCTCTTGCTCCTCGCGTTCCGCCTCGTCCTCCTCGCTCCCGTAGACGCGCTTCTTGCGGGTGGTGAGGGCGTCGATCTTGAGCGCCCGCTTCAGTTTGTCGGCCGTGTCCTCGTCGACCGAGCTGGAGGCGGTCTTCACCTCGACCCCGAGCTTCTTCAGGCGGTCGATGACTTCCTGACTCGAGAGGTTCAGGTCCCTCGCGAGATTGAAGACCCTAACGTTGACCATCCGGCTCCCCTCCCTCGCCCGGGACCGGCGCGGCCTCGCCCTCGGCGGGCCCGGCGGCGGCGACGGCGACCTCGGCTTCGCCCGGGGCCTCGGCCGCGGCCGCCGCCTGTCGCTCGGCCTCCGCGGCCTGCTCGGCGGCCAGCCGCTCCGCCTCCAGCCGTTCCGCCTCCGCCGCCGCGTCTCGCGCGTCCCATTCCGCCTTGGCCGCGGTGGCCGCTTCCCGGATCTTCTCCGCGGTCTTGGGCCCGATCCCCTCCAGGGAGGTCAGGTCCTCGTCGCTCATCTCGAGGACGTGGCCGACCCCGGCCACCCCGGAGTCGATGAGCTTCTGCACGGCCTTCTCGCCCACCCCGTGGGCTTCCAGGCTGCGCAGCTCGTCCACGATCCGGGCCATCCGGGCCATCTCGGCCTCGACCTCCTGGCGCTTCTCCTCCTCGCTCTTGATGTCGATGCGCCAGCCCACGATCTTCGCCGCGAGGCGGACGTTCTGGCCCTTCTTGCCGATGGCGAGGCTCAACTGCTTGTCCTCGACCACCACCTCCATGATCTTCTGCTCGTCGTCGAGGATGGAGACGCGGCTGACCTTGGCCGGGCTCAGGGCGTTCACCACGAAGGTCGCGGGGTCGTCGTTCCACTCCACGATGTCGATCTTCTCGCCCCGCAGCTCGCGGATGATGGACTGGACGCGGGTCCCCTTCATGCCGACGCAGGCGCCCACCGGGTCGACGTCCCGCTCGCGGGAGATCACGGCCACCTTGGCCCGCTCCCCCGCCTCGCGCACGCAGCCCTTGATCTGGACCGTGCCGTCGTAGATCTCGGGCACCTCCATCTCGAAGAGCTTGATCAGCAGGGCGGGATCGGTCCGGCTCACCACCACCTGGGGCCCCTTGGCCGACTTCAGCACCTTGGTGATGGCCACCCGCACCCGGTCCCCGGTCTGGTAGGTCTCGGCCCGGCTCTGCTCCTTGCGGGGCAGGAGGGCCTCGGCCCGGCCCAGGTCCACCACGAAGTCGCCCATCTCCTGGCGCTTGATGATGCCGTTCACGACCTCGCCCACCCGGCCGGAGTACTCGGCGAAGACGTTGTCGCGCTCCGCCTCCCGCACCTTCTGGAAGATGACCTGCTTGGCGGTCTGGGCCGCGATGCGGCCCAGCACGTCGGTGGGCTTCGGGAACTCGATCTCCTGGCCGATCTCGGCCTCCGGGATGAGCTTGCGCGCCTCCTCGAGGCCGATCTGGGTCTCGGGGATCTCCACCGCCTCCACGATCTGCTTGACCGCGAAGACCTCGATCTGCCCGCTCTCGTCGTTGAACCGGCTGCGCAGGTCCTCCGCGCCCTTGTAGTACTTCTTCGACGCGGTGAGGATCGCGTCCTCGATGGCTGCGATGATCACCTCGGGGTTGATGTTCTTCTCCCGGCTGATCTGCTCGATCTGCTGTCGGAGCTGGTTGGCCATGAATGCTTCGCCTCTACGGGATCAAATCCTGGGGAACTCGACTTCCAGGCGGCCGTGGGCGATCTTCGCGAGGGGGATGCGACAGAGCGTGCCGCCCTCCTTCTCGAGGGTGACGCCCACCACCCCGTCCTCGAACGACGCGAGCCGACCCGTCCAGTGGCGGCGGCCCTCCACCGGCTCATAGGTCGAGAGCCGGGCGAGGCGGCCCAGGAAGCGACGGTAATCGGCCTCGGTCTTCAAGGGGCGATCCAGGCCCGGGGAGGACACCTCGAGAGTGTACGCCGTGGGCACCGGGTCCTCTGCGTCCAGGATGGCCGACACCTCTTCGGAGACCGCCTGCAGGTCTTCGAGGCCGATGCCCCCCTCCTTGTCCACGTAGAGTCGGACGAGGGTGCCCCGACGCTCGCGCTTCAGCTCCACGTCCGCGAGCTCGTACCCCCGCCCCGAGGTCACCCGTTCGGCGGCCCCCCGGATCTTGTCCAGCATCCCCTCCTGCCCCAATGACTTTCGCCCGCGCTCCAAAAAAAAGAGTGGGCGGAACCCACTCTGGTGCCACTCGCCGGAGCCGGAATCTGAAGTGTATCAAACAGTAGGCGCCCTGGCAAGAACCGAAGGGGCTACGCCCCCAGGTGCACCCGTTGCTCCACCTCGGCGAATCGCTCGTGAGCGTCCTTCTCGGGCATCAGCAACGAGACCGCGACCCCTGCCAGGAAGGCCAGGGGAATCGTCACGAGCCCGGGGTTGCTGAGCGGGAAGGGCGCGGAGGGCCGGCCGAGGATGCGGATCTGCACGGCCGGGGAAAGCCAGATCAGGCCGAGGGCCGAGAGGGTCCCCACCAGCATGCTCGCCTGGGCCCCTCGGGTGGTGAATTGGCGCCAGAACACAGAAAGGACGAGAGCCGGGAAGTTCGCGCTGGCCGCGATCGCGAAGGCCAGGCCGACCATGTAGGCCACGTTCTGCCCCTTGAAGGCGATCCCCAGGGCGATCGAGAGCGCCCCCAACAGGAGGGTGGCGAGGCGCGCCACCCGGAGCTGCTCGTGCTCCGGGGCGGCCCCTCGCCGCACCACGTTGACCCACAGGTCGTGGGAGAGGGCGGCCGCCCCCGACAAGGTGAGCCCCGCCACCACCGCCAGGATGGTCGCGAACGCCACCGCCGCGATGAAGCCCAGGAAGCCGGTTCCGCCCACCGCCTCGGCCAGGAGGGGAGCCGCCATGTTCCCGCCGCGGTCCACCGCCCGGATCGCGTCCTGGCCCACGAGCACCATGGCTCCGAAGCCCAGGATGAACGTGAGGAGGTAGAAGAACCCGATGAACGCGGTCGCGTAGCTCACGGAGGTCCGCGCCGTGCGCGCGTCGGGGACGGTGTAGAACCGCATGAGGATGTGGGGCAGGCCCGCGGTGCCGAACATCAGGGCGAGGCCGAGGGAGACCGCGTCCCAGGGGTCGGACACCAGCTGCCCCGGAGCCAGCACCTGCGCGCCATAGCGCGCGGCCGCCGCGTCGAAGAGGGCGAGGGGGCTCCACCCGAAGCGAAGCAGGACCAGGAAGGCCAGGAGGAACGCGCCCCCGAGCAGGAGCACGGCCTTCACGATCTGCACCCAGGTGGTGGCGATCATCCCCCCGAAGAGCACGTAGGCCATCATGACCATGCCCACGATGACCACCGCGGTCTCGTAGGACAGGCCGAAGAGGAGCTTGATGAGGTTGCCCGCTCCCACCATCTGGGCGATCAGGTAGAAGGCCACCACCGCCAGCGTGCCGAAGGCACCGGCGATCCGCACCGGGGCCTGGCGGAGGCGGAAGGCCACCACGTCCGCGAAGGTGTAGCGGCCGAGGTTCCGCAGCGGCTCCGCGATCAGGAACATGACGATCGGCCAGCCCACCAGGAAGCCGATCGAGTAGATGAGGCCGTCGAAGCCCGAGAGCGACACCAGCCCGGCGATCCCCAGGAAGCTGGCCGCGCTCATGTAGTCCCCCGCCAGGGCCAGGCCGTTCTGGAGCCCGGTCACGCGGCGGCCGGCCGCGTAGAAATGCTCGGTGCTGAGGGTGTGCCGGGCCGCCCACCAGGTGATCCCCAGGGTGACGGCGATGAAGCCGAAGAAGAACAGGACGGCCACGAGGTGGGGCTGGCCGACGGACCCGCTCATCGGACCTCCTTCCTGATGGAGGCCACGGTCCGGTCGTAGTGGGAATTCGCCCACCGCACGTAGATCCAGATCAGCCCCCAGGCGGACACGATCACCAGCGCCCCCAGGAGGGTGCCCAGGCTCAAGCCGGGCCGCAGGATCGTCCCCAGCAGGGGCTTGTCGAAGGCCACCAGGAGGATGAAGCCGAAGTAGATCGCCATCATGGCCGCGGTCAGGGATACCGCCAGGCGCCACTGGGCGGCAGCGAGGGTGCGAAGCGCTGGAGTGCGGTCGTCCATGCTCTCCTCCTCAAAGGCCCGGTCGGACCGGGTCCGCCGGCCGCCCTTGTCCCGGCAGGCCGGCCGGAACTATACTCCGGCATCAAAAAACCGCGATCGAGCCACCTCGCGCCCCTCGTCGAGGTAGGCGACCGCAACCCCGGAGGACTGCGAATGCGAAAGCGAGCCTGCCTGCCGCTCCTGCTGCTCCCCTGCCTGGCCCCGTCCGGCCCGGTCTGGGCGCAGAGCCAGATCACGACCGGCGTCATCCAGGGCACGGTCGTCGACCAGACGGGCGCGGTCGTGCCGGGCGCCGAGATCGAGGCCCGGAGCCTGGGCCAGAACGTCGCCCGGACCCTCACCACCGGGTCCGACGGTCGCTTCGTCTTCCTGCAGCTCGCTCCCGGCCGTTACCGGGTGACCATCACCAAGTCGGGCTTCGCCACCCTGGTGCAGGACAACGTGCCCTTGACCGTGGGCCAGACCATTACCCTGGCGCCGGCCATGAAGGTGTCGGGGACCTCGGAGACGGTGACGGTCACGGGGATCCCCACCGTCGACGCCAGCCGGACCGAGGTCAGCAACACCCTGAACGAGACCACGATCGCCAACACCCCCATCCTCGGCCGGAAATTCGAGGACCTGCTGACCCTCACCCCCGGGGTGAGCGTGGTCCAGGGGCCGGACGGCGACGAGATCACCTTCGCCGGGCAGCGCGGCGTCTTCAACAACGTGAGCCTGGACGGCGGCGACTACAACAACGGCTTCTTCGGCGAGCAGATGGGCGGCCAGCGGGCGGCCATCGACATCACGCTGGAGGCGGTGAAGGAGTTCCAGGTGGTGGCCCAGGGCGCCAACGCGGAGTTCGGCCGCACCGCGGGCGGCGTGATCAACGTCATCACGAAGTCGGGGACCAACGAGGTCCACGGTAGCCTCTTCCACTTCCAGCGCCTGGAGGCCCTCACCTCCAACACCCAGCGCCTGGCCCTGCTCAACTTCTTCCGGACCTCCCGCGGCCAGGAGGAGGGCCTCCCCGTCGACCACAAGATCAACAACAACGCCCTCCTCGCCAAGCTCGACTGGGTGATCGACACCAGCAACAACCTGGCCCTCTCCTACAACTTCGACTATTCGAAGAACACGAACCAGACTTTCGACGTCGCCACCTACGGCAACTCGGCGAACGGGATCGAGGGGCCGTCGAAGATCAACGTGGCGAACCTCAACCTCTTCACCACCGTCTCGGGGACGAAGCTGAACGAGTTCCACCTGACCTACTCGCGGGAGGACCGGCCGCGGGCGGCCAGCCCTTCGAACGTGCCCCCCGACACCGCGATGGGCTTCGGCCCCAGCTTCCGTTTCGGCAACCCGTTCTTCCTGGCCCCGAACATCGACGAGGTGATCAAACGCTTCCAGGCCAAGGACAACTTCTCCATCGTGGCCGGCAAGCACACCGTCAAGTTCGGCGGCGAGTGGCTCCACACGACCAACGTCCAGGTCTTCCGCGGCTTCTTCGAGGGACGGTACATCTTCGACAGCGTGACCGGCTTCCTGCGCTACGCCTCGCCGGCCGCCGCGGGGGGATACGGGCCCAACACCGTGGCCTGCTCCAACGGAGGCTACGTGACCTATCCGACCCCCTGCCCCGCGGGCGCCACCGCCACCGGCGGTCCCCTGCTCTTCTATCTGGACTCCACGGACAACAACGGGATCGCCACCGACGCCGCGGGCGCCTCGGACATCGCCAACAACGAATTCTCGGTCTTCGCCCAGGACAAGTGGCAGGTGCGGCCCAACCTGACCGTCAACTTCGGCCTGCGCTGGGATGCGCAGTACATGCCCAAGACGGTGGATCCGAAGACCACCGCATACGCCTTCCTCCTGAACGATCCCCGCTTCCCTTCGGACGGGACGATCCCCGACCAGAAGAAGCAGTTCCAGCCCCGGCTGGGCATCGCCTGGGATCTGGGAAGCCACGGCAAGTCGGTGATCCGGGCCAACGCCGGCGTCTACTACGCGCGGCAGAACATGCTGAGCCAGGTGGGCTCGGTCACGACCAACGGCCTGCAGCAGAAGAGTGACTTCGTCAACACCGGCCTCCTCACCGCTTTCGGGGCTCCGACTCCGACCTGGCCGAACATCCTGCCCCCCTCCAAGGTCGCGCCCGGGACGTTCCCCTTCTTCACGGGCGTCCGCGTCTTCGCCAAGGACTACGAGAACCCGCGCATCTACACCTGGAACGCCGCCTACGAGCAGGAGCTGGCGACCGACTGGTCGGCCTACGTGGACTTCACCTGGTCGAAGGCCGTCCACCTCACGCGGTTCCTGAACTACAACGCCCACGGGACGGGAGTTGCGGCGGTGCAGCCGCCCACCCGCGACACCACCTCCTACACCGGCGGCAACCCCTTCGAGCCGCAGCTCGGCGACGTCTTCGTGGCGAACAGCCGGGGCAAGAGCCTCTACCGCGGGGGCACCCTCGGGATCCGGAAGCGCTTCTCGCACGGCTACCAGCTGGAGGCGAACTACGTCCTTTCCAAGGACCTCGACGACGACTCCAACGAGCGCGATCCCTTCACCGACCGCACCTTCAACTTCTACGACCTGAGCCAGGACTACGGGCCGTCGGACCGCGACATCCGCCACAAGTTCAACTTCTTCGCCTACGCGGAGCTGCCGGGAGGGCTGCAGGGGAACGCGCGCTTCCAGGCCCGCTCCGCCCAGCCCATCACCACCTCGCCGCGGGTGCTCAACAACGTCGACCGCGGACGCAACTGGGACCGGAAGGACAACAAGTATTTCTCGTTCGACTGGCGGCTGCAGCGGCCCATCAAGCTCGGGAGGAGCGCGGCCCTCGTACCCATCGTCGAGATGTTCAACACCTTCAACAGCAAGAACAACGTCAACACCCTGAGCACGCCCGCGCTCTTCAACTTCGACGGCTTCCTGCGCCTGGGGGTGGGCGACCCGCGTCAATTGCAGGTCGCGGTCCGGTTCACGTTCTAGCGGAGACGTGGCTGCTACTTTTCGTTACTCGTTCCGGAACCAGTACGAAAAGTAACAACTGCTAAACGATCCGGGCCACCAGGTCGTAGGGGTGCGCCTCCGTGACCTCGCAGGTCACGAAGGAGCCGGGGGCGGCGGTGCCCTCGTTGATCAGCACCTGGCCGTCGATCTCGGGGGCCTGGGTGGCGGCCCGGCCCCGGAGCAGGAGGTCGGTGTCGTCGTGCGTTCCCTCCACGAGCACCTCGATGCGCTCCCCCACCCGGGACCGGTTCCTTCGGGTGGAGATCCGCTTCTGAAGCGACATGAGTCCGCGGCGGCGGCGCTCCTTGACCTTCGCCGGCACCCGGTCGGGAAGCTCAAATGAGCCCGTGCCCTCCTCGTCCGAATAGGTGAACACGCCGACGCTCTCGAACTGGCCCGACTCGACGAAGGCGAGCAGCTTGGCGAAATCCGCGTCGGTCTCGCCCGGGAAGCCCACGATGAACGACGTCCGGATGGCGACCCCGGGAACCCGCTGGCGGATGCGCTCGATCATCCCGAGGCCGGTGGGCCGCTTCATGCGCTTCAGAACCGGCTCGCTCGCGTGCTGGAGCGGGATGTCCACGTACTTGACCACCTTCTCCTCGGAGGCGATCGCATCCAGGATGGGATCGGTCAGGGTGGCCGGGTACGCGTAGAGGATCCGGATCCAGCGGATCCCGCCGACCCGTCCGAGGCGGCGCAGGAGGTAGGCCAGGCCGTCGCGGATTCCGTGGTCGAGGCCGTAGCGTGTGGAGTCCTGGGCCACGAGCACGATCTCCCGCACCCCCCGCGCGGCCAGGGCCCGCACCTCGGCCACCACGTCCTCGACGTTGCGGCTGCGGTGCTTGCCGCGCAGGGTGGGGATGATGCAGAACGAGCAGGTGTAGTCGCAGCCCTCGCTGATCTTGACGTAGGCGAGCCAGGGCGGGGTGGAAAGGACCCGCGGCGCGGTGTGGTCGTAGACCCAGGTGGGCAAGCCCGGCGCGGCGTCCGCCAGGGAGGTCGCGTCCCCCGACACGGCCCGGACGATGTCGTCCACCTGGCCGGTGCCGAGGCTCGCGTCGATCTCGGGGATCTCCCGGCGCAGCTCCTCGTCGTAGCGCTGGCTCAGGCAGCCGGTCACCACCAGACGCTGCGCCCGGCCGCTCTCCTTCTCCCGGGCCATTTCCAGGATCGCGTCCACGGACTCCTGCTTGGCCCGGTCGATGAAGGCGCAGGTGTTGACCACCACCACGTCGGCCTGCCTCGCGTCGGCCACCAGCTCGTAGCCCGCGCCCCGCAGCCGTCCCAGCATCACCTCGCCGTCCACGAGGTTCTTGGGGCAGCCGAGGCTCAGCAGGCCCACGGTCTTCGCGGTCAATGGGCCTTTTCCGGGGTGTCGATCTGGTTGCCCCACTCCCGGAGTTTCTCACGGTCGCTCGCGGAGTAGAGCTCGTCGCCGATGTCCGCCACCTGGTCGCCGATCCCCCCGAGCACCTCGAATTCCTCCCCCTGCTGGGCGATCAGCGAGAGGTGGTGGGCGATGGCGTCCAGCCGCGGGACCGCCTTGTCCATCGCGAGGAGCAGTCCTTCGACCAGCTCCACGAGCGCTCCCCGGCTGAGGCCGTCATGCCACGTCGGTTCCATGGTCCCTCCTCACCCGGGCGGCACCGGCACGGCCGAGCGGACCTTGCATGATAGCGCGAACCGCCCCCGGTTTCGACCGGACGCAACCGACGCTATACTCCCGCCATCACAACCAGAACGGAGGCGCGGGAATGACGACCGGTGCAAAGATCGCGATCGGCTGCGGGATTGCCGTGGTCGTGGCCGGGATCGCCGCCGTGGTGACCATCGGGATGGGGGCCTACTGGATCAAGGGCAAGGTCGAGCAGACCGCCGGCGACCTGACCAAGAGGACCCAGGAGCTCGAGACCTACCAGAAGAAGGCCAACGCAAACCCGTTCACGCGGCCGGCCGACGGGGTGATCCAGGAGCCGCGCTTGATGAAGTTCCTCGAGGTGCGCAAGGGCGTGCACTCGGTCTACGAGCTGCACCGCGCCGAGTTCGAGGGGATGAAGGACAAGAAGGAGGCCAGCCTCTCCGACGTGATGACGGTGGGGGGCATCCTCCTCGAGGCGCGCCTGGCCCTGGTGAAGAGCCTGGCCGCGGTCGGGATGAGCGAAGAGGAGTACCACTTCATCGTCCAGCAGGTCTACCAGTCGGCGTGGGCGTCCGCCGCCCAGAAGGAGGGCGGGCAGCAGCCGGCCGACGTGATGGACCAGGGGCTGAAGGCATACCGCGAGCAGACCCGCGCGGGAATGGAGGGACTCGAGAAGGCGGGCCAAGCCGGCCTCGAGGGAGTACCGAAGGTCTCCGAAGAGGACAAGAAGAAGATGGAGGAGGCGGCGGACGAGATGATCAAGGAGGCCCACAAGGGCGCAGAGCTGATGAGAGCCCCCCAGGCCAACATCGACCTCTTCCGCAAGCACGAGGCGGAGATCAAGAAGTACGCGATGGAGGGCCTGGCCCTGGCCGGCCTCTGACCCTCAACCCTTCCCCGCCGCGACCTCGAGCAGCCTCCTCACCACCACCTCGGCCGCCCCGATGACGTCGAGATAGCGCAGGCCCCGTGCCTCAAGCCCATGCCGGCTCAAGCCCGTAACGTTCGCGGGAAGGTCGGCCTCGTCCGTCTCCAGGACGAACCGGTAATCCCGCAACCCCTCCAGGACGCGCGGGTCGAAGCCGGGCAGACCGAACCCGCCGAATGAGACCAGGACGACCGGCCCCGGGGCCAGGCCGAGGAGGAGACGGGTCTCCTCGCGCGCACGCCGCTGACGTCGCGCCACCATCGGGATGGCCTCGCGGTGGGTGAACGCACGCAGGTCGCCCGCGAACGGCAGCTCAAGCAGCAGGTGGGCCTTGGCGTAGCCGGCCGCGGCCGCCCGTGCCGGCTCCCCGAAGCCCGGCTGGCGCCGGGCCAGGTGGCGGTAGATCCAGTCCCAGGAGAAGTTGGCGAGGCCGACCCCCGGCACTCCCGCGGCGGCCGCCGCCTCGAAAGCCAGCGGCGGGAGGTCGGCCAGGACCGCCTTGGCGCCGACCTGCCGCAACCAGGCCGCCTCGGACTCGACCCGTCGGGGCTGCTCGGCTTCGAACGCTTGCCACCGCCTGAGGGTCTCTTCCTCGTCGATCACCAGGGCCCCGCGTTGAGTCAGGCCGACGTCGCACTCGAGCCGCCGGTAGACGAACGGCGCCAAGAGCGCCTCGCGGAACAGCATCTCCGGGGCCGCGGTGACCACCGCGATCGCGGTCCCGGGCGCCCGGGCACGCACCGCCCGCAGGACCTCCGCGACCCGCGTCGCGTGCCCGAAACCATGGCCCGACACGTAGGCGACCATCATCATGGAGGTGGGGGGCGTTGCAGCTACGGGTAGCTGGCTACAATTAGGTTACGTCCAGACGGTGCTACCCGGCACGGCCACAGTTGGCGCCGGCCACCGCACGCTCCGCCAAGCACAAGACGTCGCGGCGGAGCACGCCGAGGTCCTCCCCGCCTGGTTCTGCCACCGCGGTTCGGGCCCTTTCAGCGCCCGGCCGCTCGGATCCCGGTGCCCGGCGGGCGCGCTCGGCGGAATCGGCCCGCACCAGCTCGGCCAGGCCGATGAGGCGCGCCGCGCGGTCCCAGCCCACGGAGGCCACCGCCAGCTCGGCGAGCAGGAAGGCGAGCAGCAGCGCCGCGGGTCCGGCCTGCTGGACGCGCAGGCGCAGCAGGAGGAACAGCGCCGCCAAGGTGGCGCCGACGGCGAGCGTGACGCCTCCCAGGAGCAGCACGCGCCAAGGGCGGCGGGCGAAAAGCCGGACGCCGCTCCACCACGCGAGGAATGCGGACCGCCGGTGCGGCTCGGCGGTGAAGTGCGCGCGCCCGGCGTCGAGGGTGAGCCGTGCCAGGAAGAGCAGCACGAACCCACCCAGGGCCGCCAGGCGCAGATCGCGCACCGCCTGCGATTCGAGGATGGCGCGCTCCCCCGCCTTGACCGCGAGGCGCGACAACCCGACGGCGCAGGCGGCGGCGATCCCCACGGGCAGCAGCGCCACGAGCAGCATGCGAAGCATGCGCCCGTAATGCTCCCCGGCGCCGGCGAGCAACGCCCTGAACCGGACAGGCTCGTCGGCGCGAGCGAGGGTCAGGGCAGCGCTGGCGCCGAGGGGCGCACAGAGGACCGCGAGCAACCCCGCCATCCAGGCGCCCGTCCCGAGCGCCGCGCCCGCGGCGGGGTCGGAGAAGTGCTTCAGGAGATCTGCCACGGCGTGCGTGTCCAGCGCCGCAACCAGTTGCTGCGCGCGGGGGGAATGGTCCAGCCGATCGTGCAATAGCCTGGAGAGCGGTGCGAGCGCCGCCACCGAAGGCAGCGCGACGAGCAGAAGCCACAGCGCCAGGAAACGCCACTGCAAGGCCTGTCCGAAGGAGCGGCGCAAGAGTCCCGGCGTGATCACAGCGACTCCAGAAGCGCGACGACCATCTGGAGCCATGCGCCAGTCTCGAGCGTCCAGCGGTGCGCGGGGAGCCGCCGGGCTTCGCGCGTGCGTCCATCGTCGAGCTTGTCGACGTCCAGGAGCCAGCGGCGCCCGGCGTCCAGTTGGGCGGAGACGGCGCGGGAGGATCGCTCGAATTCCCAGCGATGCCACGCCTCGCCCGCGGCCCACTCCACCTCCTCGGTGGTGCCGTCCTCGAAGGCCACCGCCAGCGTCTGGGGCACGTGCGCGCCGTAGCGGCGCGCCTTCACCACCGTGCGCCACGGGAACGGTCCCTCCCACGGCTTCGCCGCGGGTTGCTCCTTCCGGAACGCTCGGCGCCTCTCGCGGATCTCGGCGTCCACCGCGGCGCGACCCACCTCGACCCGCCCGCCGTCGGCAGCCCGCATCCCCGGCTGCGGCAGGGCCTCGGTCGTCTCGAGCAGCTCCACGCGATCGTCGACCGGCTGGGCCGAGTACACCTGCGCCTCGAACCAGGCGTCTACGCGGTCCTTGCGCCCCGACGCGCTCTCGAACGCAGCGCGCAGGTCGGCGGTGGACGGGTGCCGGAATCGCCAGTGGCGGTAGTACTCGCGCATGGCCCTGGCCAGCACCTCTTCCCCGAGGAGCTGGCCCAGATCATGGAAGACGAGCGCGGTACGCGAATAGACCTGGCCATAGCTGCGGGTCGAGTAGCGGTTCCAGGAATTGCCGGCGATCGGATCGGCCGGGTACCGCGCGGCCCCGCCCAGGCGCAGGTAGTCCCACCAGTCGAGTCGGAAGGTCGGGAAGCCGAGCCGCGCCAGCACCGGGAAGCGCACCGGCAACGGCGCCGCGCCGAGGGAGCGCGCCCCCCAGAGCTCGTCGAGTCCCTCGTCGAGGAAGGGCTCCTCGAACTCGTTCGAGGCGAGCATCCCCATGAAGTAGCCATGACCGAACTCGTGCTGGGCGACCAGCGCCGTGAATACCCGCCGCGGATCGTCGTTGAAAGGGACCGAGGTGAAGAAGGTTTCGTACTCCATCCCGCCCGCCTCGAGCGCGTTGAAGGGTGGCACCACCGCCGTCGAGGTGCGGTAAGGGTACGGCCCCAGCGTGCTCGAGAAATAGCCGAGCGACCCGACCGTCGCGTCGAGCGTCGCCCGCGCGGCCGCCGCGTCTTCCGCGCGATGGAGCACGCGGACCGTGACGTGCGGACTGCCCGGGCCGTCGTAGCCCGCGGTGAGCTCGCGGAACGCGCGATCGGCGGCGAAGGCGAAGTCGTGCACGTCGCCTTGCACGAAGCGGTGCGCCAGTCCACCGGGCACCTCGCGCGACGGACCCTGCTCCTCGCCTACCGCGCCCACGACGTACCCGCGCGGCGCGACGATCGTCACCTCATAGGCGCCGAAGTCCGCGTAGAACTCGGAGAGGAAGTGATACTCGTGGCAGTTCCAGCGCGGGGAGGTCGCGCCGCGCTCGCCGGGCAGCTCGAGCACGCCCACCTTGGGGAACCACTGCGCCACCAGGTGGAACGTGCCGAAGTACCCGCTGCGCGCGACGACGCGCGGGAGCCGGTCGAAGAACTCGAGGTCCAGCACCGCCGCGCCGCGCGCCGGGACGGGCTCGGCCAGGTCGACGCGGACGACCGTACGATCAGTCTGGGGACCGCCGTCGGGATGCAGGTAGGCCCAGCTCAGCTCCTTCCCCCCCTGCCGCACCTTCCGGAGCTCGATGGAGCCCCACTCGCCGTCCTCCACGCCGCTGTGGAGTCCACGGTAGCGCGCCTTCTCGGTCAGGAACGTGCTACCCGGCCCTTCGAAGGCGTTCAAGTAGAGGTGGAAATACAGGCTGCCGACGGGCCGATCGCTCCGGTTCCGCCAGGTGAGCCGCTCCTTCCCGTCCACCGTGTGGCGGACTGGATCGAGCACCGCCTGCAGCTGGTAGTCGGCCACCCGGTCGGCGAGGGTCGGCTCGGTGCCGGTCCGCGGTCCGCCCCACGCTCCGGGCGCGCTGGGAACGCGGACCGCACCTGCGTCCGCGCCGGCCAGCGGGAAGTCGTCCGCGGCCGGCTGACCTGTGGCGACGAGGGTGGCCAGCGCGAGCCCGGGGAAGTGCGCCATCGAGGCTCTCCTTAGGCGAGCGCCGCCCTCGGGCGCAAGCCGGGTCTGCTATGGGGCGCCCGCACGGAATCCCACGTCTACGTAGGCGACATCGCCCGGCACGAAGGGTGGGAGGCGCTGCTCCGCGCTCTTCGTCCAGGGTTTCAAGGGTAGATCCGATAGAGCATCCGCGGGAAGGCGATCGTCTCGCGCAGGTGCTCGAGGCCGCAGATCCAGGTCACCACCCGCTCGATGCCCATGCCGAAGCCGGCGTGGGGGAACGACCCATACTTGCGCAGGTCCACGTACCAGCGGAAGTCCTCCTCGGGGAGCTGGTGCTCGTGGATGCGCCGGCGCAGCAGGTCGTGGTCGGCCAGGCGCTCGCCGCCCCCCACGATCTCGCCGTACCCTTCCGGAGCCAGGACGTCCGCGGAGAGCGACAGCTCGGGGCGCTCCGGATCGGGGGCCATGTAGAAGGCCTTGATCGCGCTCGGGAAGCGGTGGACGACCACGGGGCGGTCGTGGGCGTCGGCGATGATGGTCTCGTCGGTGCCGCCGAAGTCGCTGCCCCACTGCGTCTCCGACCCCTTGGAGCGGATCAGCTTGATCGCGTCGTCGTAGTGGAGCCGGGGGAAGGGGGGTCTCACCTGCTCGAGCTTCGCGGGGTCCCGCTCGAGCGCCAAGAGCTCCTCCCGACGCGCCTTTAGCACGCGCTCGACCACCGCGCAGACGAGACCCTCGGCTAGGCGGATCGCGTCCTCGAGGTGCGCGAAGGCCATTTCCGGCTCGACCATCCAGAACTCGGTCAGATGGCGCCGGGTCTTCGACTTCTCGGCGCGGAAGG
>WNFV01008148.1_pt1 | contig 18888 bp, 13 predicted proteins | sample 5400101 | NCBI WGS metagenome assembly WNFV01 (sample SAMN13153361, study PRJNA577476) | soil metagenome | isolation source: 115 cm soil or saprolite under grassland replicate 1 | place: USA:California | collected 2016-06-15 | reverse complement strand
TGCTCTTGATAAAGCTGGTGATGCACTGACGCATCATAGATTTGATCAGGCGATCGCGAGTTGAAGATTTTCCCCGCAACATAGAAGGCGCCAAAGTCAGCGCCGAGATAGGGTCCGAAGATGGTGCGACCTCTGACGCTGGTAGCAAACGACACAACCAATACGATCAGATAAACCGCCAGCACCAGGAGAGAAATGAACTGAATGTAAGGACGATTTAAGCGGCGTTCAATCAGACTTTGAGCCCAAGCTATGACCTTGTCCAAAATATTACTTTCCCCTCTGCATTTCAGATCTTTACTATTCGGACAAACAATAGATCGCCGATCGATATTACGAGGCAGGCACGATTGAGGTTGTTCGCTTACGCTATGGAATCGTTCTTTCGGTTCCGCTTAGCAAACTTATGAAACGCGGATCGGATCGCAACGCTTCCAGGCGAGGGTCGACACGAACGAAGGTGAATCCTACGGCATGTTCGCGTTCAGCCTGTGTGAGCCAGCGAAACGCGTTGTCGGGTTCGCCAATCAAAGAATAGATGATCGCGATCTCATAAGCCGAGACCCATTGCTCAGCTCGTTGTGCCAGAATCTCCTGCAGGATGGCGCGAGCTTCTTCGTGTCGCCCGACAGATGCCAGCACATGAGCACGTTTAGCATGCGTGGTCGGTGTATCACCCGCAAAAACACGTTCCTGTTCGAAGGCTGCCACCGCTTCGTTGTGCATTCCTTTTTTCTCATAGGCCCAACGCAGAACGGTATGAGCAGAAACAGCTCCGGAATCGAGCTCAAGTGCCCTGCGACACTGCTCGATGGTGTCGTCATATCTACCGGCCAAAAAGAGGACGTTGGCGACGGCGGTGGCCAGCACGGGAGACTGCGGCGAAATCTGACGGGCGCGCTCGATTTCAGCGAAGGCTTCTTCGTGCCGGCCCATTGCCGACAGGCTGAATGCGTACCAGCGATGCGCCACTTGAATACCCGGCTTGAGCATAATTGCCTTTCGTAGCTCGCGTTCGGCCGCCTCCCAATCGCGGTCGTAGTGAAGTTTTACGAAACCCAACGAGGCGTGTGCCTCCGCCAATTCGGGATCAGCCGCGACCGCCCGCATCGCAGACTGCTTTGCGCGTTGCCAGGCTTCCGCAGGCGGCGGCTCGACATACCAGTTAAGCAGCGAGTAACAATCGGCTAATTCGGCATGAGCCAGGGCAAACTCAGGATCGAGTTCCACAGCGCGTGTCAGTCGTTCGATCGCCTGCCGCATGCCTTCGGCGGTGCGCCGGGTGGCGTAGTAGCGACCGGCCGTGTAAAGCTGGCGCGCTTCCTCACTGCCGCCGGGTTGTGTGTCCGGCGCGGGACTGGGAACCGGCGAAGTTACTGAAGTACTTTCCGGCACAGATGAAGAAAGCCGGCTCTTGCGTTCCTGCTGGGGCATTGCCGACGCGGCGGCCTGCACAAGAATTCGAACCTCGGCCGGGTTCCTGGTTTTAGTTAACATCTCAGCAAATGCAGGCTCCGCTCGCAGCGAATCCAACTGCGGTTCAACTCCCAGCCATACGAGCCAGCCTTCATTGATAGTAGAAGCCTCAACGAGTAGTTCGAGCGCTTGCTTTGGTTCGCCGAGATGAAGGTGAATCAGAGCGAGGTGATAGGGTGAAACGTAACCCCTTTTCGACATCTCGCGCAGTTTGTCCAACGTCGCTCGTGCCTCGCTGAATCGCCTGGCGGCTGCGTATGCAGCACCGACTACGGCGACAAAGAATTGACCGCCATTCGATAAGGCCAGAGCTTTCTCTGCCGCCTCGACTGCGAGGTCGACCTTTCCGACATATCTTAAAGTCCATGAGTAGGTGGCCAACCCGTAAGCAAGATCAGACGATGTGTCGAGCATGTTTTGGAATGTAGTAATCGCTTCATCAAAACGTCGCGCTTGATAGTAAGTCCAACCCAAACTCTGCATGATGCTTGGCGACAGGGGGTCGAGTTCTCGCGCGCGCAACATCTCTCTGATGGCCTCGTCAAAATGCCCGGTCATCGTAAGATGAAATCCGTACCAGTTATGGCCCGTGGCATAATTCGGATTCAGATTAATCGCCAGTCGGTGCTGTCCTTCCGCAGCGGCCCAATCAAAGTCGTGGCACACGGTGGCGAAACCCAGCGCGCTATATGCTTCAGCTGAAGTTGAATCGAGTTCAATTGCTTTGGTCGCGGCTTTTTTGGCCGCCGCGGAACATTCAGCAAACGGCTTAACGCCAAAGACACCCAGCCAGTTGTAGTAGTCAGCTATGCCCGTGTAGGCAAGCGCATATTGAGGATCGAGCTCGATGGCGTGGTGGTAACACTCCAGCGCCCTGGCCAATCCGGATTCCGTGTAACTGTTCCAGTAATAACGTCCTCGCAGATACGATTCAAATGCTTCAACGCTATCCGTGCCGCGTTTCGACAGTTGGCGTTGTTCATCCCGAGTCAATTGTGGCAGCAAAGCGTTTGCTACCTGCTCTGAAATCGAGTCTTCGATCTGCAGCACATCAGTCGAATCTTCGTCAAATTGTTCGGACCAGTGCGTTACACCCTGCCTCACACTCATGAGTTGAGCCGTAACACGTAAGCGATCACCGATCCGATTCAGACTGCCATTCACAATGTAATTAACGCTTAGATCACGACCGGCGAGCAGTGGGTCGATGCCCGCGCCCTGGTAACGCAGCACGCTGCTGGTCGGGCGCACAATCAAACGTTGCACGCTGCTCAAGCGCGTCGTTAGTGCATCTGACAGTCCAATGCCGAGGTATTCATCTGCTGTGTTCTCTACAGGCGAACTAAGAATCGTGAATGGGAGCACTGCAATTGACTCCAGACCATTCAGCGAGCGCGCAGGCAGGGTCGGCAAAGCGCCGAGGCGGTGGTTCAGTTTTCGCAACAGGTCGTTAAAACGCGGATGGCCGTGTAGGGGATCCAGTTCCGGATCGACGCCCAGCCAAAGCACTTTGGCATCTTTGGTCTCTACTGCCTGCTCTAACAGGTCCAGCGCCTCTTCCACACGACCCATCCCGCAATGGACCAGCGCGAGATGATAAGGCGAGACGTGGCGGCGCACGGCAATCGCAGCCATCTCTCGCAGCGCCGCTTCGGCGGCTTCAATGTTCCCGGCCTCCGCGTTGGCCGCTCCGAGACGGCCCAGGGTGTGCGAAGCTTTACCCAACAACTCGACGCATTTTTGCGCCGCGGCAATCGCCTCGCCGTGACGGCCCATCCGGCTCAGCAGAAAACTCGAACCGTAAAGCATCATCAGATTTTGTGGCTCAGCCTTCAGCGTCTCCTGACACGCGGCCCAGGCCTCGTCAAAGCGTCGCGCGTGATACGAACACCACACCGCAGTGAAGCGCGAGATGATGGCCAGGGGATCGAGATCTCGCGCGAGCTGCGCCTCGCGCACTGATTCAGCAAAACGACCCTCCATCGCCAACTGCAGGGCGTAGTAGATCCGGGCGGCTGAATAATTTGGATTGAGGTCGATAGCGTGGAGGAGCTGGCGCTCCGCGTTGGCCCAGGCAAAATCTCGACAAAGTATCGCCTGACCGATTGCGGCATAACCTTCGGCCAGCGTCGGATCGAGTGCCACGGCCGTCGCTGCGGCCTCGTAGGCAGCAGCCGAGCACTCCGCAAAAGGCAACACCGTAAAGCTGCCCAACCAATTGTAGTAAGCCGCGATGCCGGCATAGGCAAGCGCGTAATTTGGGTCAAGTGCGATCGCCTGGTGATAACAGACGATGGCTCGCGCAAACCCATCTTCAGTAAACGTGTTCCAATAGAAACGGCCGCGCAGATAGGCCTCGTGCGCCTGCGGATCGTCGGTGCCGCGTTTCGCCAGCCTGACACGCTCGTCACCGGTCAGGTGAGGCATAATGGCTTCAGCAACACTCGCAGAGATTGCATCCTCCAGGCTCAGGACGTCGGTAAACTTTTCATCAAATTGTCCGGCCCACATTGCCGTCCCGTCCCGTATGCTGAGCAACTGAATAGTTACCCGGATCCGATCCTGTGCGCGCCTGACTCTACCGTCGAGCACGAAAGCCACTCCCAGTTCACGGCCAGCCAGCAGTGGATCTGAATCCCTGCCGTAGCGCAAAACACTGCTGGTGGGCCGCACGGCAAAACGTCGAACGGCGCTCAATCTCGTGATCAATGCATCCGCAAGCCCGGTCCCCAGATAGTCAGGTCCAGAGTCAGCGCCATGCTGAAGATCCAGTAACTTCAGCGGCAGAACGGCCAGGGAATTCTCAGTCGTGATCGGTTGCGACTTGTGGGCTAGGCCACCAAAAGGTGAATCCGGCGAGACCGAAATCGGCGAGCCCTCAAGATAACGCGTGATGTCCTCACGAAACTCCTCGGCAGATTGGTAACGCCATTCAGGCTCCTTCCGGAGTGCCCTCATTACAATGCTGTCGAGAGCTCCGGAGAGATCGCGGCGTAGCGACTCAAGCGTCGCGCTTCTGGTGGTATACACCTGTTTTAGCGTGGTTGCCTCGTCGTCCTTTGAAACAAACTTGGGCAAAAGATCTTCGGGACGAGTGATGATGAAACTCGGCGGCGCGGGCGCCTCTTCGCAAATTACACGCGCCATCTCATGTGGCGCGCGATTCGTCAAACGATACGGCCGATGACCGGTCAGCAATTCGTATAGCAAAACGCCGAGCGAATACACATCGGTGGTTGGCGAAGTCGGCGCGCCCTGCACTTGTTCCGGCGAAGCGTACTCGGGTGTCATGAGCCGCATCGCGGTGGCAGTCGGATCGTGAGTGATATCCCCCACGAGCCCAGGATCGAGCAGCTTCGCTATGCCAAAATCGAGGAGCTTGGGTACGCCTTCGGACGTTACCAGTACGTTCGATGGTTTGATGTCACGATGGACCACCTGCTTCTGATGCGCGTAATGGAGGGCGTCGCAAATCGCCGTGAAAAGTTTCAGCCGCTCCGCGATAAGACGGGCGATGTGTGGATGATCGAGTGCCGCCAGGATTTGGCGCTCAGTGCGGAAACGGCGGAGGATAAAGTCGGTATCCATGCCGCGCTTGACGAGCTTGATCGCTACGCGCTTGTTGAACTCCTTATCGACTCGTATTGCGTCATAAACAGCGCCCATGCCGCCGCGGCCAATTTCGCGTTCGATTCGATAGGCGCCCAGACGACGGCCGATCATCGGATCGCCAACGTCGTCCTCTGCCTCAGCGAATGCCTGTAGCGAGCTTAAGACGCCCAGTTCAGTCTCACCGTACGGCGGCTCTTCGAGAAGGTTGCCGGCACTCTCATGTTGCGATAACAGGGTTTCGACATCGCTTTTTAAGGAAAGATCGCCGCAGCACGCCTCAGCCAGGTATTGCCCGCGCTCCTTAGGCACGAGGTCCAGCGCCGCCTGGAAAATCGCTTCAACTTGTCGCCAGCGCTCGGGGGTCATAAAAACCGATGACCTAAATTATGTGGATTTGTTTATTTTAGTAAGGAAAAAAATCCTGCGGACTACCGACCCCGGGGCAGTAACCCGACCCTCAGGGAGGGCTCCGTCCTTGCTCTCGTCTTACTTCTTTTGCATTTCACCGTAAAGCCAGGCCTTGGCCAGACGCCAATGCCGTTTGATTGTCGTCGGAGTGACGCCCAGCACGTCTGCTGTTTCTTCGATTGAAAGGCCGCCGAAATATCTCAGTTCCACCATTCGTGCTTTTTGCTCGTCGAGGATCGCCAAAGTTTTGAGCGCATCGTCGAGCGCAATTAGTTCTGCGCTACGTTCGACGGCGCGATCTATATTTTCATCGAGGGAGAGCTTCTGAAAATCCTGACCGCGCTTTTCCGCATTGTGCTTACGTGCGTGATCCACTAACAAACGGCGCATTATCTGCGCGGCAACGCCGAAAAAATGTGCCCGATTCTGCCAGTTGATAATTCGCTGCAAGTTTTCGCAGTTCATCGTAGATTACGGGTAATAAAAGATCAACCGCATCTCTATCACCGTTTGATAGCTCGATAAGTAGCTTGGTGACGTTGTCGGCTGGCTGGGCGCTCAAACTCTTAACTCCATTAAACAGCAAAAAGTAACAGGCAGAATCTTAGTATAAGACAGACTCGCATTAGAGTCGCACCCGAAATGAGGTTTGGTACTGGTCGGCATCCGTGAGCAGTAAGAAGAAGGGAAGGACAGACATTTCTGTAAGGCCTTCTATCTCGCAGCCTTCCAGGCTGCCATATTGCGCTATTTTTCCCGAGCAGAATCTTTTTTCTTTCAGGTGGCCCTATCAGGAGTGTTTCTACGCGTTAGCATAGTGAAGGCACTTTTTTGGCACTTTAGAGAGGTTGCAAGAAATGCAGGCACGACTAGCGATCATCGAAAACAAACCGCACCACATACAGAGCAATGCGTCGGGGGGCGGCATTGCAGACTGGGTAACCCGGCTGTTTGGCTGCTGGCACAGGGAAATGAGTAGGCCTTTTTCCAGTCAGGGTCAAACCTATCGTAGCTGTCTCAATTGTGGCGCCCGACGGCAGTTCAATTTGAGACGTTGGGAAATGCAAGGCAAGTTTTACTATCGCGTGCCAGGCAGCACCTACTTTCGCCAGCTTAACGTCTTGGCGGCTCGGTGAGAAGACAGAGAGCAGAGGGCAGAGAGCAGAGGGCAGAAGACAGAGGGCAGAAGACAGAAGGCAGAGGCGGTGGCGGGGCGGGGGCTTGGGCGGTAGGAAGGTAGACAACAAGTTTACTTACCTGCTGCCCGAGTTTTTTGCAGTCTGCCCTCTGCAGTCTGCCCTTTGTTCTCTGTTCTCTGCTTCCTGCCTTCCGCCTTACTCCCACGCCTGCTGTACAACTATTGATCCTCGCCAATATACTAAAGGCCTCTGAAACTTATTCTCTTCCACACCGTTTAAAAGGCCTGGTGAATCTCTCAATAAATCATCAAGACGGGAAGATTGTATTTATGCAACGACTTCAACACACGCAGCCGCGTGCTGCTACTAGTGACAATATTGACTGCTTCGGCGATCGCTTATAACTTGAACCCGACTAAGGGCGTGAACCTGATAGCCGTGCAGACTACTGATGCCCAGACCGGTGCTGAGGCACATGTGATAAACCCGTTGCTTGTCAGGTGGGAAGGTCCGTATGGTGGTGTGCCGCCGTTTGATCGCGTTCAGGTGGCCCAGTTCAAGCCCGCCCTCGAGGCCGGAATGGCTAAGAACCTCGCAGAGGTTGAGCGAATCGCGAAAGATCCAGCCGCGCCTACTTTTGAGAACACGATCACCGAGATGGAACGAACCGGGCAAATGCTCGATCGTGTCCAAACCATTTACGGTGTGTTCGGTGCAACGATGAACGGTCCTGAGTTTCAGGCGGTACAACGTGAGATGGCGCCACGACTAGCTGCCTTCGGAGATCAGATCACGCAGAATGTGGCGCTCTTCAAGCGCATCGAAGCAGTCTACAACTCTTCCGAAAAGGCCAGGCTAACATCCGAGCAACAGCGCCTATCCTGGCTTTACTACACCAACTTCGTGCGCTCAGGAGCACGGCTGGGGGCCGATGATAAATCGCGACTTTCCCAGATAAATCAAAAATTGGCCAGACTCTACACGCGATTTAGTCAAAACGTTTTAGCGGAAGAGGACGGCCAGTTCATCACCCTCAAGAGCGACGCCGAGCTGGCGGGTTTGCCGCAATCGGTGCGCGACGCGGCTGCGGCAGCGGCCGCCACGAAGAAGCAAACGGGCGCCTGGGTTATCATGAACACTCGTTCCTCCATCGATCCATTCCTTACCTATTCCGATCGCCGCGATCTTCGCGAGAAAGCGTGGCGCATGTTCGTCAACCGTGGCGATAACGGCAACGAGCATGACAACAACGCGATCATCACCGAGATACTCCAACTACGCGCCGAGCGCGCCAGGTTGCTTGGTTATCCGACGCATGCCCATTGGCGGCTCGAGAATGCGATGGCGAAGACGCCTGAACACGCGATGGAGTTGATGGAGCAGGTTTGGAAGCCGGCGGTGACGCGCGTGCATGAAGAAGTTGCCGACATGCAAGCCCTCGCGGACAAAATGCCTGACAAGGAAGGCGCAAAGATCAAGATTGAGCCGTGGGATTATCGCTACTATGCCGAGAAGGTTCGTAAGGCTCGCTACGATCTCGACCAGAATGAAGTGAAGCAATACCTCCAACTCGAGAAGTTGCGCGAGGGGATCTTCTGGGTTGCCGGAGAGCTCTTCAACTTCAATTTCACTCCGGCGACCAACGTGCCCGTGGTGCATCCGGATGTTCGCGTCTGGGAAGTGACAGACAAAACTACCAAACGCCACATCGGTCTGTGGTACTTCGATCCTTATGCGCGTGCCGGCAAGCGGTCGGGTGCCTGGATGAACGCCTATCGCAGCCAAGAACGTGTCAACGGTGAGATCACGACCATCGTTTCTAATAACGCAAACTTCGTGAAAGGGAAGCCGGGCGAGCCGTTGCTCATTTCCTGGGACGATGCACAGACCATGTTCCACGAGTTTGGTCATGCCCTGCATGGTCTTAACTCAAACGTCACCTACCCCTCATTGTCGGGAACAGCTGTGGCACGCGACTATGTTGAGTTTCCTTCGCAACTCCTCGAGCATTGGCTGTCGACGCCTGAAGTGCTGCAGCGCTTTGCCGTTCACTACCAGACCGGCAAACCGATCCCGCAAACCCTCGTCGATCGGATCAAGCGCGCCGAGACTTTTAATGAGGGTTTCATTACGGTCGAGTACCTGGCAGCAGCGTTAGTAGATATGAAGCTGCACCTGGCCAGCGACCAGAAGATCGATGCGGATGCATTTGAAAAGACTACCCTCGCCGAGCTGGGCATGCCTCACGAAATCGTTATGCGCCACCGCACGCCGCAGTTTATGCATGTGTTTTCCAGCGATAGCTATTCGGCCGGTTACTACAGTTATCTTTGGTCTGACCTGCTCACTGCCGACGCATACGGAGCATTTGTCGAGGGAGGCGGTCCCTATGACCATAAGATTGCCGAGCGCTTGCGGAAGTACATCTTCTCCGTAGGTAACATGGTTGATCCCGCGGAGGCATATAGAAGCTTTCGCGGTCGAGATCCGCGCGTAGAGGCGCTGATGAAGAAACGAGGCTTTTCTACCACTAACGGCAAGTAGTAGGCAGGAGGCAAATGGGTCGCGTCTCAATTTCAGTTTCTCTGTGTAACCTCCGTGTTCTGTGTCTCTGTGGTGGCCAATCGCGATAAAAGATTCACCACAGAGCCACAGAGAACACGGAGAAGGCACAGAGATTAATTCAAACAGGGACACTACCAGCAGACGAGCCGAATTGACTTATTCCGTCTCTTTGTTTAGATTCTACGACATCAAGACAGTGACGCGCAGGCGTTGTGGATTTCTAATTTTTGATAGGATGCTCCAGAAGACCTTCGTCATGAATCGAACAACGACTCGATTCTTTAGTTTTTGATTGCCAGCCACCTTGTGGCGGCTTGCGGCGAAGGCGCTCCTATCAGATCCGATCAATTGAAGTAGTAAATAGTGAATCCTAAATCGTGAATAGGAAGTGCCAGAGCCTTTGGCTTGAGGCGTCGCCGTATTTCGTGCGAGCTACGCCAGCTCACCGAATAGACCCCAGGTTTAGGTTCGGAACAGCATTCTCCATTTACTATTTACGATTTATCAAAAATAAATGAGCGAGATTAACGTAAAACTTAACGACGGTCCGGCGGCACAGGTGGCTGTTCCCATCACCGTCGCCGAAGCGTTGAAGAAGTTGGACCGTGACACGGCCAAACAGGCGCTGGCGGCGCTTGTGAACGGTCAAGAAGTGGATCTCGCTTTTACGCTCGATGAACAGCAAAACGGTGAGGCGATAAAGATCGAACCCGTGCTACCAGAATCACTCGCAGGTCTTGATGTCTTGCGTCATTCCACTGCGCACCTGCTCGCCGCTGCTGTGCTGGATCTGTTTCCCGGCACCAAATTGGGCATTGGCCCGGCATTGCTCAACGATCCACGTTACGGGTTCTTTTATGACGTAATCACGCCACGGCCGTTGACGGAGGCCGACCTGCCCATAATTGAAAAGCGAATGCGGCAGATCGCCAGTCGCAACCTTTCATATAGACGCGACGAAATTCCCAAGGCCGAGGCAGTACGAATATTTCAGGAGCGCGACGAGCCGTTGAAATGTGCCTTAATCACCGACAAGGGTGGCGACACTGTCAGCGTGTATTACATAGAGGGATCACCCTTCATCGATTTTTGTCTCGGGCCGCATGTGCCGAACACCAACAAGCTGCGCGCTTTCAAACTATTGTCACTCGCCGGTGCTTATTGGATGGGCGACGCCACCCAGCCGCAGATGCAGCGCATTTATGGCACGGCATTCTTCACGCAGGAACAGCTGGAAGGTTGGCTCCGACAACGCGAAGAGGCTGAAAAAAGAGATCACCGCCGCCTGGGACGAGAACTCGATCTGTTTTCAATTCAGGAACAGTACGGCCAGGGATTAATTCTGTGGCATCCGAAAGGCGCAGTCGTCAGGCAGCAGATGGAAGACTATTTGCGCGAGGAGTTGGTCAAACGTAACTACAGTATGGTTTACACGCCCCACATCGCGAAGCGCGAGTTGTGGAGAATTAGTGGGCACGAACAGAACTATGCTGACTCGATGTTTGCGCCTACCACTCTGGAAGAAACGGAGTTTCGACTCAAGCCAATGAACTGCCCGATGCACATTGGTATTTACAAATCGCAGCAACGCTCCTACCGCGACCTACCGCAAAGGTATGCGGAGATGGGCACGGTGTATCGAGCAGAACTGTCCGGTACCCTTCATGGCCTGATGCGCGTTCGGGGATTCACGGTTGATGATGCGCATCTTTTCTGCACCCCTGAACAAGTTCGCAAAGAGATCGACGACTGTGTTGACTTTGCTTCCCAGGTCCTGAAGACTTTTGGGTTTGAGAAGATCAAGTTTGAGCTGTCAGTGAAGGGAAGCGATACCTCAAAGCAGTGGCTGGGCTCCGAAGAAGAATGGACAAAAGCTGAAAGCGCGCTCGCTGAGGCTCTTGATGCGCGCCAGATCAATTACGAACGCATAGAGGGCGAAGCAGCCTTTTACGGTCCGAAAATCGATTTTAAGGTCGAAGATGCGATTGGCCGGCTTTGGCAACTCGGCACAGTGCAACGGGACTTCAATCTGCCAGAGCTATTTGAACTCGAGTATATCGCCGAAGATAACAAGCCGCATCGCCCGGTGATGGTACACCGGGCGTTGTTTGGCTCAATCGAACGCTTCTTCGGCGTGTTGATTGAACACTATGCAGGGGCCTTTCCGCTGTGGCTGGCTCCGGTTCAAGTGGCGGTATTGCCGATTACCGATCGAATTAACGAATATGCCGAGCGCGTCGCCGCCGATTTACGGGGCGCCGGGCTGCGTGTTGATGTGAACCTGCGCAGCGAAAAAATTGGCGCGAAGATTCGCGACGCGCAAATGCAGAAGGTTCCGTTTATGCTGGTGCTGGGCGATCGCGAGCTGGAGCAGGGAAACGTAGCGGTCCGCGAACGTGCGAAGGGTGACATCGGTGTGATGTCGACCAGCGATTTTGTAGAGATGGCGCGCAAGCTCGTCGAGATGCGTGCGTTGACTAACCATAGTCTGGAGTCTTCAGTCTAGAGTCTGGAGTCCGCCATGGGTTCTTGACTCTAGACTCTGGACTTTTGACTCCAGACTTAGCACAGGAGGTGAAGTATAGCTACAGGCTTTCGAGGTCGCGGCCAGCGTCCGGATAACCGGCGCCTGCCGATTGCCCGTATTAACGAGAGAATTCGTGTTCCACAGGTGAGAGTTATTGGCGAAGAAGGCGAGCAGCTCGGTGTGCTGGATATTCGAGATGCCATTCGCGCCGCTCGGGAAAAAGGCCTCGACCTGGTGGAGGTTGCTGCTACGGCCGACCCGCCGGTTTGCCGAATCATTGACTTCGGAAAATTCCAATACGAAGCCAAGAAGAAGGCTAATGAGGCAAAGAAGAAACAAGTAACGATCACGGTCAAGGAAGTTAAGTTTCGTCCCGGGACGGACGACCACGACTACGACTATCGCATGAAACACGCGCGCGAGTGGCTCGAAGGCGGCGACAAGGTAAAAGCTACGATCTGGTTTCGTGGCCGCGAGATGACCCATCGTGAGCTGGGAGCGCGCATTCTCGAAAAGCTGGAAAAAGATTTGATCGACGTCGGCGAAGTTGAGGCAAGACCGCGCATGGAAGGGAACCAGATGTTCATTATCCTCGGGCCCAAACGACATAAGGGATCCGCCAAAGGAGATCATCCGGCGCCGCAACCACAGGCACCGGCGAAATCTCCCGCCACGGTCGCGCCGCCGGCCACTCAACCGAAGGCCGTAGCCGCTAAGCAGGAGCGGGAAAACAAGAATAGCTAGGGGCTGGGATTGGTATTCGAATATCGTAAATGGAAAGTGAGAAATCATGCCTAAGTTAAAAACACACAAGGGTGCGGCGAAGCGTTTTCGTCTGACCGCGACCGGTAAGATTAAACGTGGCCATTCGCATGCCCGCCATATTCTGACCAAGAAGAGTAATAAACGGAAAAGATTGCTGGACATTGATGGGCTGGTTGCAAATGCGGACCAGAAGCGAGTCGAAGCGATGCTGCCGTACGGAAGAGATTAGCTATAAGGGATGAGGGATGAAGGATGAGGGATGAAAGCAAAATGTTCATCCCTCATCCCTCCGCCCTCATCCTTCCAAAGAAGGAGGAACTGAATCATGCCCAGGGCAAAACGTGGAAACAAGCGCCTCGAGCGGCGCAAGAAGATCTTGAAGCTGGCGAAAGGCTACCGCGGCACCAAATCGAAGCTCTATCGCTCGGCAAAGGAGTCGGTCGAGCGCGGGTTGAATTTTGCTTACACCGGACGAAAATTGAAGAAGCGTGACTTTCGTAGTTTGTGGATTGTGCGCATTGGCGCGGCCGCGCGATTGAATGGAATCAACTATTCCCAGCTTATGCACGGATTAAAACTCGCCGGAGTGGAATTGGATCGCAAAGTACTTGCGGATCTCGCTGTTAACCAGCCTGAAGCCTTTGCCGCGGTCGCGGTGCAGGCTAGGAATGCGCTGGAGAATCAGAAAGAGCAGGCGGCTGCTTAGTTGTCGTTTGTGAGCGTTGTATAAACCGTTTAGAGGCGGACGTTGCCCGCCGGGACAAGTTTGGTGATGGCAGAAGGTCTAAGCCAGGAAGATCCAAAACTCCAGGTTGAAGCGGCACGCAAAGCGTTCGAGCAAGAGTTCGAACGCTTTGCCAGCTTTGCAGACAATTCTGAGGTGTTGAGCACGCTTGATCTGAATCGCGCAGAGGCGGAGCAGCGCGCCCTCACCGACTTGCGCACGCGGCATCTCGGCAAGAAGAGTGCCCTGGCGGCCAGCAAGAAACTGATCGGACGAGTAGCCCCTGGTGAGCGTGCTGCCTTCGGTCAACTCGTCCAGCAAAACGATGCAGAAATCACCGGCAAGATTGAACAGGCCGAGCAGTTCTTAAGAACTTATCTTGAATTCGCCCGCAGCGAACGCGAAGCCATAGACGTCACGCTTCCCGGCCGGCGGCCACGACGCGGACATCTTCATCCGATCACTGTGGGCAGGGAACGAATCGAAGACATTTTCGTGTCGCTCGGGTATGCGATTGAGGACGGACGCGAAATCGAAACGGATTTCTATAACTTCGACGCACTGAATATTCCAGACAATCATCCAGCGCGTGCTTCGCAAGATACGTTTTACACCAGCGAGGGTTTTGCCCTGCGTTCGCAGACGTCTACCGTTCAAATTCACGCGATGCAACGCCGCGGTGCACCCCTGCGAATGATAGCTCCCGGCCGAGTCTTTCGCCGTGATACGCCTGACCCAACGCACAACCCGATGTTTTTTCAGGTTGAAGGGCTCTGCGTGGATCGCGGAATCAGCATGGCGCATTTGAAGGGCACGGTGGCTGAGTTTTTGCGCCGCATGTTTGGCGCGCAAACGGTCACGCGATTTCGGCCGTCATATTTTCCGTTCACCGAACCGAGCGCAGAATTCGACTTCAGTTGTTTCAAGTGCGGCGGAACTGGTTGTCGCATTTGCAAGAACTCGGGATGGATAGAACTTGGCGGGTCGGGCATGGTTCACCCCAACGTTCTGCGCGGAGTTGGCGTCGATCCGGACGAGTTTTCCGGATTTGCTTTTGGCTTGGGAATTGACCGCATGGTAGCGCTGACGTACGGACTCGACGACATTCGTCTGCTTTTCGAGAATGACGTGCGCTTTCTGGAACAGTTTGACTAAAAGACTGGCTGTGCTTTGAGCTTTGTACTTAGTTCTTTGTTTTTGTTGCGAACGTTGAGTTATCCCTTCAGGCTTTGAGTTCAATCCAAAGACCGAAGACTGAAGCCCGAAACGTAAGAACCAAGTACAAAGCACCAAGTACAAAGATCGTCTTATGCTTATTAGTTACAACTGGCTACGCGAGCTTACCGGCACTAATTTAACGCCGCTTGAATTGCGGGAGCGGCTAACTATGGTGGGCCTCGCGATCGATGCCATTGATGAGATTGAAGGTGACTCGGTGCTCGATGTCGAGGTGCCTTCCAATCGCCCTGATTGCCTCTCGCATATTGGAATCGCTCGAGAAGTTGCAGTAATCGAAAAGTCCACAGTCCACAGTCCAGAGTCCACAGTCATCCAGACAGAAGGGAAGGCAGCCGACTTCACTTCAGTTGAGATAAAAGATCCGGATCTGTGTCCGCGATACGCCGCGCGAATTGTGCGCGGGGTCAAGATTGCGCCGTCGCCTGACTGGCTGGCAAAACGTCTGGGCGAAATCGGGCAGAGGCCGATCAACAACGTGGCGGACATTACTAACTATGTGCTTCACGAGCTGGGCCAGCCGCTGCACGCCTTCGATCTGCCGAGGCTCGCCGAGCAACGGATCGTTGTTCGCCGCGCCAGGAGCGGTGAAAAATTACGAACCCTCGACGAAGTGGAGCGCATCCTTGATTCTGACATGCTGGTCATCGCGGACGCCGTGAAGCCGGTAGCGCTCGCGGGAATTATGGGTGGCCTGGAATCAGAAATCTCGAACACTACCACCGACGTGTTGATTGAAAGTGCTTACTTCAATCCCGATTCAGTGCGGCGAACTGCGCGAAAGCTTGGCATGGACACCGAAGCATCTCGTCGTTTTGAACGCGGCGCTGATTGCGAAAATGTTTTGAGCGCGCAGACGAGATGCATCGAGCTCATTTGCGAAGTCGCCGGAGGAGTGGCGACGCAGGATGCGATCGACGTTTACCGAAGTCCGCTGCAGCCACGGTCGGTCTCTTTTCGTCCCACCAAAGTTCAAAGTCTTACTTCAATTCAGGTTGAGTTACCTGAGATGACGCGGATTCTCAAGGCGCTGGGATTCGGACAGGATCAACCAGCGGGAAACCCGACTGTTAGGGATAACTCATTGGCTAATGACGCAGCAACTTTTGTGGTTCCCAGTTGGCGAGTTGACGTTGGCCTCGAGGAAGATTTGGTTGAGGAGATTGCACGGCACGTCGGTTACGACAAGATTACTTCTGAGTTACCGCCCTCAAACATGGCTGGTGAATATCAACCGGCGGAGATGAAACGCCGCGATTTGCGACGCGCTTTCAAGAGCCTGGGGTTTGATGAGGCAATTAACTTTAGCTTCATCGATGCCGCTCATGATAATCGCTTTGAATTAGTTCCACTCCTGGTGTCGACATCGAGTGCGGGCCTGGTCACGCTTACTAACCCCATTATTGAAGAAGCAGCACGTATGCGGCCGAGCTTGTTGCCGGGGTTGTTGGAATCTGTTCGGCACAATCTGAATCAGGGCCTGCGCGATGTCCGTTTGTTCGAAATTGGGCGCGTTTTCGCAGGTTTTAAGGCCGGTGAACTCCCCGACGAGCGGGAGGCTCTGGGGCTGATAGCTACCGGTGGCCCGATAGAGGAAGGACAGGCGCAAGCGATACGCGAGATTGATTTCTACGAACTCAAAGGTGCATTGGAAGCCGCTATCGACGCGACTAAGCTCGGACCATTGGGCTTCGCAAAAGCTAACGTCAAACACTTGCGGATGGGCCAGGCGGCCAGTATCGCGTTGCGGAATGGCACTGTGATTGGGAACATCGGCCGGCTGGCTGAGTCGATTGCGACGTCGTACAAATTTCGGCAACCGGTTTATATTGCCGAACTCGATCTTTCGGCGTTACTAGATTCTCAACAACGGCCGACTCAGTACGTTCCATTGCCGCGTTATCCTTCTGTTGTTCGCGACGTGACGCTGCTGGTTAGCCGCGACGTGAACTTCGCTGAGCTGGTGCAGGCAATTAACGCGGAGCAAATTGCCGACTATGCGGGCTCATTGCTCGTAGGCGTCTACGAGGGACAGAACATTCCTGAAGACAAGCGCGCCGTTACTCTGCGTGTTGAGTATCGCTCCGACGAACGTACGCTGCGCGATGAAGAAGTGGAAGAGAGACACCGAAGTTTGATAGATTCGCTGTTGAAAACTTTCAGTGCAGAGTTGCACTAAAAATAAATCGCACGCAACTGCGCATAGAGTCTTGCGCTTGCAGGCGTGAAGTCGCATAATCCGAGTCGGTTTGAAATAGAGTCGCGAGCGGGGAAAGAAAAACCTGATGGCCGCATTATCCGGACTGGAAAAGTTCTCGCATTTAGAGGACAAGATCTATCGCACGATCGAACTCACCAAAACGCTGCGTCAGGAGAAGGAGAGTCTGGAGAAGGAGCTTTCTCTGATGCGGCGCAATCGAGGCAGCGTGCCTTTCGAACAACAGCGTCTGGAAAAACAGGTCGAGGCGCTCCTCGCAGAACGCGATATCATACGCTCGAAGGTTGAAGCCATGCTGGACGCCGTTGCGGCGTTGGATCCGGAGATGGCGGAGGAGCTTAGATGACTACTGGAACCATCCCTGTTCTCGGTAAAAGCAGTATGGAAACCACTACTACAGCCGCACCCACCATCAGAGTTGAAATCTACAATCAGACTTACAATATTCGCTCCGACGGCGACTCGGAATACCTCATGAAACTCGCCGACTTTGTCGACAGCCGCATGCGCGAGATTTCCTCCGGCACTCTCACGGTGGATTCGCTAAAAGTAGCGATATTGGCGGCGCTGCACATCGCCGACGAACTGCATCGCCTGAAACAGACGCATGAGCAGGCAGATGCGCAGCTTGCCACGCGCAGTGCGGAGTGCGCCGAAATGCTCGACCGCTTGTTGAAAGTCAGAAGCAGTATCGCGCAGGAAAAGGGCGATGTGGAGAAGATTGCTTTTACGTAGAGTCCCGGCCAAAGTTGACCAGACCCACCATTTCTCGTTATCTCGATTCAATATTTGAGTACAACCTCGGTTCGACAGCCGATCGAAGAAGCACCATGATAGAAAGATTAGCAGCGAATTTACTTTTCCGCGCAGTCTTGTGCTAGTATCCCCGCGGCGGAGGGAACTAGTCTGTGGGGCCCGTCACCGAGTGTACGATGATTGAGCCAACGCCGTTGAAATGGGAGACCGACGCCGCTTGCCAGTGCATTTCTTCACCGTTAAGAATTGCCAGAGGCTGTGGCTTCTAAAAGGTCACCCACCTGTAAATGCAGGTTCAATTACGGCTTCGGAACGACCATCGCGGATTTCCCTCCTGCCAGCAAAACCGTAAACAGTAAATCGTGAAGCGTAAATAGTGCTTGAAAGCTATTCGCGGCTGACGATTTTCTTTTGCGGTCTTATTAAGAGCCGTAAATCGTAAATCGTAAATCGTAAATGGTGGTTGAAAGCTATTCACGGTTGACGATTTTCTTTTTGCGGCTTTTTTCTATTCACGATTTACTATTTACGATTTACTGCTTACGATCTACGGCTTTATGAGAATCCTAATGATTGGCGATGTTGTTGCGAAGCCAGGCCGACTGGCTGTGTTGGAGCGCATTCAGGACTTGCGAGAACAACACGACATCGATCTCGCCATCATGAATGCCGAGAACCTCGCGGGCGGTTTTTCCGTAACTCCTTCACTGTGCGAGCAACTGTTCGCCTCCGGCATCGATGTGATGACTTCGGGCAATCACATCTTCGATAAAAAAGAAGCCATCCCCTACATTGCCAAACAACCGCGGCTGATCAGACCCGCCAACTATCCACCCAATACTCCTGGGAACGGCATCTGGAACGGAGTGATCCAAACTACGCCGGTCGCGGTTATTAACTTGATGGGACGAGTATTCATGCCTCCTTCGGACGATCCCTTTCGCGCCGCTGATCGCATTCTGGAATCTTTGCCGCCCGAAACCAAGGTCCGCATTGTTGACATGCATGCGGAAGCGACGTCTGAAAAAGTTGCAATGGGTTGGTACCTCGACGGCCGCGTCTCGGCGGTGCTCGGCACACACACACATGTGCAAACCGCGGACGAGAGGCTACTCCCGAAGGGAACTGCTTACCTAACCGATGTGGGAATGACAGGAAGCTACTCCGGTGTGATTGGAATGAACAAGGAGGATGTGATCGCACGTTTTACCTCCGCGATCGCGAGGAGAGCCGAGCACTCTACGGCACAAGCGCGGATCTGCGCGGCGGTACTCGACATCGACGAAGCCACCGGCCGCGCAAGAGAGATCAACAGGCTCAACCTCGCGCATGAGCAATAAGAAAGTAGGCGGAAGAGAAAGTGTTTGTTAGCCAAGAGCGGGGGCAAGCCCGCCTTCCTGACCATGAGCTGATTACAGTTGAGTTTTGATCCTTGCTTAGAGTTTAAAAGGCGTTCAAGGCG
>WNFV01003884.1_pt1 | contig 18891 bp, 10 predicted proteins | sample 5400101 | NCBI WGS metagenome assembly WNFV01 (sample SAMN13153361, study PRJNA577476) | soil metagenome | isolation source: 115 cm soil or saprolite under grassland replicate 1 | place: USA:California | collected 2016-06-15 | reverse complement strand
TCGCGCACGGATCAGGAAGCAGTCGTCATAGTCCGCGCAATCAGTTTGTGGCGCGCACAATTCGTGAAGCGGGCGTTGGCACGCTGCTCTTCGATCTGCTAACGCGAGAGGAAGAAGCGGTAGATATCAGCACGCGACATCTGCGCTTCGACATTGGACTGCTCGCAGAACGACTTACCGATGCGAGTAACTGGCTCAAAGAAAAAGGTGATACTTCGCATTTGAGAATTGGTTACTTCGGATCGAGTACCGGAGGCGGTGCTGCCTTAGTGGCTGCTGCTGATCTCGGTGAAGATGTCGGCGCGGTTGTATCGCGCGGCGGGCGACCCGATCTCGCTGGAGACGCACTGCCCAAAGTGAAGGCACCCACGTTACTAATAGTCGGGGGTCTTGACTACCCGGTAATCAGGATGAATGAGGATGCCTATCGTCAACTCCGTTGCGAAAAGGCACTGAAAATCGTACCTGACGCAACACATCTCTTTGAAGAACCGGGAGCGCTGGAAGAAGTTGCTCGTCTCGCGGCTGAATGGTTTCAGCGGCATCTGGGGGCGGAGGCTGCTGGCTAATGAAGGAGAACCAGCAAAGTTGTCATTGGAAATTCATTTGAACCTGGAGGTGAAGCGATGCAAGTAAAAGAAATCATGACTGCCGACCCCGCCTGTTGCATTTCAGACACTGCCTTGCAAGAGGTCGCACAAATGATGATCGATCATGACTGCGGTGAGATACCAGTTATTGAGAACAAGGAATCCAAGCTGCCGATCGGTGTCATTACTGATCGCGACATCGTTTGCCGGGCGGTTGCGCGAGGACTCAATCCTCTCGATCTGACCGTGGCCGATTGCATGAGCAAACCCTGTGTGACGGTGACGCCCGACATGTCGCTGGCAGAGTGCAGCCGGATTATGGAGGAGAATCAGATACGCCGCGTGCCGGTCGTGGATGCGAGCGGTTGTTGCTGTGGCATTGTCGCCCTGGCCGACATCGCCTTGCACGCGAAGAAAAGCGTTGCGGGCGAAGTGGTCAAGGAAGTATCAGAGCCAACCGCAGCGGCCTCGGCCGCTGGCAGGTGAGTTAGTTTCCAAGTTCACCCAGGGCCCGGGGAATCGCGCATCGGCCGCGGTCCCTGGTAGCTCGTAGTTTCGGGCAAAAGGAGGTTATTTACATGGCACAGAAAGGGAAGCAATCAAAACGACAAGGGAAGAACGTAGTTGAAACTCGAGGACGAAAGAGCGAATCGCGAAGTCAGCAGACTACTTCGAAGAAGGCGCCGGAAACGAGCATTGCGCGACGAGAACAGTACTCTCCAGCTCCCTACACGATTAGTCCATTCTCCATGATGCGTCGCTTTAGTGACGAAATGGATCGGCTTTTTGGAGACGTTAGTCTCGGCGCCTTTGCGCCTGGTGTTTCCGGCGCGCTGGCGGATCTGGAAACTTCGACATGGTTGCCACAGGTCGAAGTGTTCGAACGAGAGGGGAAACTTACCATACGTGCCGATCTGCCTGGTCTATCAAAAGACGATATCGACGTGGATATGAGTAACGATGCGGTCGTGATTCGCGGCGAACGGCAACAGGAAAGGGAAGAGAACGAAGAGGGCTATTATCGCTCCGAAAGAAGCTACGGCAGCTTTTACCGGGCGATACCATTGCCCGCCGGCGTCAACGCGGAGCAGGCCAACGCGACTTTCCGTGATGGCGTGCTTGAAATAACAATGCCGGCTTCTGAAAGACAACAACGAAGTCGTCGGATTGAAATCGGCGAAGGAACGCAAGCGGAGCAACAACCGCAAGCGAAAACTAAGGCGGCCGGAGCATAGGCAAACCGGCATTATGGAGTAGAAAGTGATCTTCCAGGATCGAACCGATGCAGGACAGCAATTGGCAGCAAGGCTGGTGCAGTACGCTAATCGCCCAGACGTACTGGTACTGGCCTTGCCGCGCGGCGGCGTACCCGTTGCCTATGAAGTAGCAAAACAAATCGGTGCGCCGCTCGACGTGTTCCTGGTGAGAAAGCTCGGTGTGCCCGGCTATGAAGAACTGGCGATGGGAGCGATCGCAACGGGCGGCGTGCGAGTCATCAACGAAGATGTGGTGAGCCAGTTGGACATCCCCGGCGAAGTAATAGATGCGGTTGCGGCCGAAGAGCAGCGCGAGTTGGAACGTCGCGAGCAAGCTTACCGCGACGACCGTCCGCCTCCCGATGTGAAGGGGCACACGGTAATCCTGATTGATGACGGCCTTGCAACTGGCTCGACAATGCGCGCCGCAGCCGCGGCCCTCCGCAAGCAGGTTCCGGCGCGCATCGTTATTGCGGTGCCCGTTGCTGCCGCCCAGACCTGCGACGAGTTTCGCGAGGAGGTCGATGAGATCGTGTGCGCGGTTACGCCAGAGCCTTTTCGGGGCGTTGGCTTGTGGTACCAGGACTTCTCACAAACCACGGATGAGGAAGTTCGCGAGTTGTTAGAGAAGGCAAGAAAACTTCCGAAACAGACGCAATTGCGAGGCAGAGGACAGGCAGCGACAAACTAACGGAAGGAGGAAAATGATGTCGGCCAAGACGACATCCAATTTAGCAAAAGTGATACGGGAGAATTTGCACACTCTCACCGGCGCAAGTTCTGACTACGATCCACTTATCCGGGAGATTGGCGATGCTCGCTTCGTTTTGCTGGGTGAAGCTTCGCATGGTACTCACGAGTTTTATCGAGCACGCGCGCAAATCACCAGGCGTCTCATCCAGGAAAAAAACTTTACCGCGGTGGCTGTTGAGGCGGACTGGCCGGATGCCTACCGAGTCAATCGCTACGTACGCGGCGCATCCGAAGATGCTGAAGCTATCGATTCACTTGCAGGGTTCAAACGGTTTCCGACCTGGATGTGGCGCAATGCTGATGTGCTCGATTTTATCGGCTGGCTGCGTGAGCATAACGACGGGCTCACGAAGGATGCGAACAAAGTAGGCTTCTACGGTCTTGATCTTTACAGCCTGCACAGTTCTATGGAAGCCGTGCTTGGCTACCTGAATAAAGTAGATCCCGACGCGGCCGAGCGAGCGCGCTATCGTTATTCTTGTTTCGATCATTTCGGCGAAGACACCCAGGCGTATGGTTACGCTGCCGGCTTTAATCTGACCGAATCTTGCGAGCAGGAGGTTGTTCGTCAACTTCTCGAACTGCGCAGACACGCGGCTGACTATGCGAGTCGTGATGGCCGAGTCGCTGCGGACGATTTCTTCTTCGCTGAGCAGAACGCTCGGTTGGTAAAGAATGCCGAAGAGTATTACCGCTCAATGTTTCGGGGGACAGTCCCTTCGTGGAATCTACGCGATCGGCACATGGCCGAAACACTCGAATCTCTTGTCCGACATTTCGCTCAACAAGGGCAGTCGGCCAAAGTCGTAGTTTGGGAACACAACTCTCATTTGGGGGACGCGCGCGCAACAGAGATGGGCGAGCGTGGCGAGTTGAATGTTGGTCAATTGGTACGCGAAAGACACGGAGACAAGGCGGTACTGATTGGATTTTCAACTTATACGGGAACAGTCACCGCGGCTTCAAACTGGGACGCCCCCGCCGAGCGCAAGCGTGTGCGGCCCGCCTTACGAGATAGTTATGAGGCATTGTTTCACGAAGTAGGAATTCCACGGTTGCAACTCTCATTGCGCGAAGGAAGTCCCGCAGCTTCCGCGCTGCGAGCGCCAATGCTTGAGCGCGCTATCGGAGTTATTTATCGTCCCGAAACTGAACGCCAGAGCCATTACTTTTATGCGCGACTTGCCGTCCAATTTGACCAGCTGCTGCACTTTGATGAGACGCGGGCCGTAGAGCCGCTGGAGCGCACGCCAGAGTGGACCATGGAAGAAGTTGGCGAACCCGCGGAGACGTATCCGTCAGGTCTGTAAGGAAAGGAATAATTATGTCAACCCAGGAAATTCCAAGGGACGAATGGACGACGTTCCTGGAAAAATATAGCCGTCAACATGAAGGATGGCTCGCAACCCTTGAAGTATTTGCGCCTGATATTGGGGCGCAAGAGGAAGCGCGAGACCTGCCCCTTGAAGGGATTACCGCCGACTCGAAAGATGCTGATCCTAAGACGATTTCGATCAGCCTCGGCAATAACCCGGAAGATCATGTGACCCATACGATCATCGATCCCACGCGTCTCTGGCTTGAACAAACGGCAGAGGGAGCGAACGCGGCTTTGGAGATTGAGTCGGCGGGCGACGTGAAGACGTTGTTGCGTTTCCGTTCCGCCCTGCTGGCCGAAATGGTGGATGGCGTAGTTTTAGAGAAGGGCAGTCAGGACCAGCAATCCTCGAGCTCGAGGAAGCAGTAGAGACGTAAGGTCACGGTGACTCTTGCGGAAAGTTTAACAGGAGGCTTGAGTGAAAAATTCTCGGGCCTCAGTTTACTGTCTGGGCCGTTGCCTCGCTGCCTGGAGGTAAATCATGACTACACGCGCACAGTTGAGTGCTTCTGCAGAACTTACCGGCGGACATACGGACTTGATGGTTGCGGCGCTGGGAGGAGATACCGAGACTGTAAGAACATTGCTGGAAAAGAAGGCAGATGCGAACGCCAAAGATGATGAAGGCCGCACGGCTCTAATGTTCGCCGTTACTAATTTGCAGACTGACTCTGTCAATGCATTGTTGGAACACGGAGCCGATGTAAATGTGCGAGCCAACGATGGGGGCACTGCATTGATCCTTGCAGCATCCGCAGGTGACATCGGCATTGTGCGAGCTTTATTGAATAAAGGTGCTGACCTATCCGGAAGACTTACTGAGACCGGAAAGACAGCCCTAATGCTTGCGAAAGAGAAGGGTTATGACGAGGTCGCCCGTTTACTTCAGGAAGCTGGAGCAAAACAATAGCCTGTTCCAATCGTCGCCCTTTGGGTACTAGTGCATTCCACTCTGAGATTCCTCAGGAACCACTTCCAGGACCAACTTCTCAGTTCCCCTGATGACTACCAAAGATGATTTTTGCCCAATGCGCTCCTCGGTTAGGAGCTTATGAAGCTGATCGATGCCGGCAATCGGTCGATCGTCAAAGCCAACGATAATGTCGCCCTCAAGCGCTCCGGCTTTTCTTGCCGGACTATCTATATCATACGAGATGATCATGATGCCGCTTTCAACCGGCAAATTATAGTAGCGGACCACTCGACGCGGAAGCGGGACGTTTTGCCCTGCCAGCCCGATATAGCTGCGACTCACTTTGCCGTCACGAATTAGACGGCTGGCCACAAACTTCGCGGTGTCAATCGACGTGGCAAAGCAGATTCCCTGAGCGGGCAAGATCATGGCCGTGTTGACACCAATCACTTCGCCGCGAGAATTAACCAATGGGCCGCCGGAATTACCTGGGTTCAGTGCGGCGTCCGTTTGAATTACGTCGTCCATTAACCGGCCCGACTGCGCTCGAAGCGAACGGCCCAGCGCACTTACAACCCCGGCAGTTACGGTGTATTGGAAACCGTAAGGATTCCCGATAGCGACGACTAATTGACCAACTCGAATCTTTTGCGCTTCACCCAGATGAGCGGGAACCAGGTTGGGAGCATTGATTCTAATTACTGCCAGATCGGTGTCGGCATCGTCTCCAATTAGTTCCGCCTCATACTTGTGCCCATCCGAAAGCGTAACCTCGATCTTCGCCGCACCGCGGACAACGTGGCTGTTCGTTAGAATGAAGCCGTCAGGAGTAAATATAAAACCAGAGCCGCCACCGCGGGCTTCACGCGGAGTCCGCCGCGCATTGTCTCGTGCTCTGGTCCGCTGATGAACCTCAATATAAACAACAGCCGGACTGATCTTTTCTACGGCAGTGATTACTGCTCGCGAATACGCATCCAGTAATTCGTCTTCAGTAGCAAAGGAGGTATTCGCGGATGCATTTGTTCCGTCTTGAGCGAAGGAATGATTCTCCAATAGTTCGAATTCTTGTCGCATAAATTGTGATACTTTCAATGTTTTCAAGGGGCCTGACAATTCACGCTTAAAAGTCGCTTGTTGCCACGCCGCAATTCCCCAGTTCCGCTAAAGATTTATCTGTAACAATTATAGTTACAGTCGAGCAGTTGTCAAATTACCCCATTAGCGGCGCACTCAGTAGCATGGTCATCGAGCCATTTCATAACCAACCTTCTACGGTCCTCGCTACAAATCGCCACAGTCAGCGACATTTGCATTGCATTTTAGAGGCAAATCCTCAAGTCGTCCTCCACCCCAACCTGAAGTTACGGTTAGGTTGAATTTGACTCGTCCTGTAGCGCTGCAATTCCTCCAAGCTTGTCAATTACTTAGCGGCAAGTAGAGTGCTGCTTCGTTAGTATTGTCCGACAAACCAGAGAAATTTCCCAGGCCCACTCAAGTATTCCTCAAGGATTCCTCAACCCTGCGTCAGTAACCTGTCACCCGTTGTAAACCGAAAGTTGGGTTTGGACGATGAGGAGGACCGGAATGCGAAAATTGAGCACTAAATTAAGCCCACGAAATCTTAGAACAACAATCCTACTTGCTCTTTTTGGCTGCGACTCTGGACTTCGGAGGAGACATCTCATGTCACAAGATTCGCTAAAGCCCCGCATTAGGTCACTGAGTTTCCGGACGAACCTCATTCTGGTCGCAGTCGCTTGCGTAATAGTGGCTGCAATCATAGCGACGATCACACGCTCGTCTTTTTTGCGCACGGCCGAGGCATCCAGCCCCGCTACCAGCAACATCACCGTGCCCTCGAGCACCGGCCAGACGGTCACCGTCACCTGGACGGGCACGATCCCAGCGCTGGTGAACGCGACGAGCGACTGCGCGAATCTCGCGGACACCGTGGCCGTCGACCAGCACCTGCCGACGGTGAATGTGCCGGCAGGCGTTTACAGCACGCTCAAGGCCAAATTCACATTCAACATCGCCTGGGATGGAACTGCGGGAAACGATGAGATCCTCACGGTCCTCAATCCCGATGGAAGCGAGCTCGACTCGAGCGACGGCGGTAACCCGAGCGAGACCGTGATCGGCAACAACCTCGGTGCGGGCACGTACAAAGTGATTGCCTGCGGCTTCCTGAGCGGACCCGGCCCGCAGTCCTACGTGGGCAGACTGACGATCGATACGAGCTTGGGTCCCCCGCCGCCGCCGCCGACGCCAACGCCATCGCCGGCAGTTCCGGGCGGGCCTCGCTATTACAACTATGCGCCGCCACCGGCCGTCGGCGAAAACTCTGGCGAGCCTTCCATAGGCTACAACCTGACCACTCATCGGGCCATGTACATCGCTGGTTTGCAGACCTTGCGAATCAGCTTCCCAGAGGACATCGCGCCGGTGGGATCGATGCCCGAAGCCTGTGAAGCCTTATGGGAGGATGTCTCTACGCCCCTCACGCACACCAAGTCGCTCGATCCCATTCTCTTCACGGATCAAAACACCGGTCGCACATTTGTGTCGCAGTTGAACAGCGTGGTGCCACCAGGACCACCGACGGTGCTGATCGGGCTGAACAGCCTCATGGCCTACTCAGATGATGATGGCGTCACCTGGACGCCCGCGCAGATCAACCCGCCCGACGGCAGCTATGACCACCAGACGGTCGGCGCTGGTCCGTATCCAGCGTCTCTTCCCCTGGGGAATCCAGTCAACAAAGGTGACGCGGTCTACTACTGTGCGCAGGCCGGCGTCACCGCTTTCTGCTCGCGCAGCGACGATGGCGGACTGAACTTCGGCCGCGCGATGCCGGCTTATAACTCGGTTACTAATGGCTGCGGTGGCATTCACGGCCACGTGAAGGTGGCGCCGGACGGAACGGTCTATCTACCCGACCGCGGCTGCAACGGGAAACAGGCGGTGGCTGTCTCCACTGATGCGGGAACCACGTGGACGGTGAAACAGGTCCAGGGCACAGGATTCTCTGCTTTGCCGCCTCCGGGCATTCTTGACCCTTCGGTCGCCATCGCCAGCGACGGCACGCTCTATTTCTCTTACATCAACGGCGACGGGCATGCGCATGTCGCGGTCAGCCACAACAGAGGCGACACTTGGATCAACGATCGCGATATCGGCATTAGCCAGGGGAACCAGAACGCCGTGTTCGTGGAAGCCGTGGCCGGAAACCCGGACCGTGCGGCGGTCGGCTTCCTTGGCACAACCCAGACCGGCGACCACGAAGCCGCTGACTTCAATGGAACATGGTACGTCTTCATTGCCCACACCTATGATGGCGGTCTCACCTGGACAACCGTCAACGCCGCTCCCAATGACCCCGTGCAGCGCGAAGCCTGCATCTGGAATGAGGGCGGCAGCAATACGTGTCGCAATCTGCTCGACTTCAACGAAATCACGATGGATGAAAAAGGCCGCGTGCTTTACGCCTATGCTGACGGCTGTGTCGGCGATTGCGCGTCGGGAGGGCCAAACTCGTACAGCTCGAAAGCGACCATCGCCCGGCAGTCGGGCGGCAAGGGACTGTTGAACGCCTTTGATTCGGCGGAACCAGTGATGCCGCAGCGCGCCTGCTTGTCCGGACGACGCGACGACATGGCTTCGTACCTTGGCTGGGTGGCACCAGACAACGGCGGCTCTGATATCACCGCTTATAAAATTTACCGAGGCACTTCCCCGGGCAATGAGGTCTTTATTGGTCAGCAGGTTGGTGGCAAGACTACTTATACCGACCGCGGCGTCGACCCTGGGGTGGCGACTTATACCTACAAGATTAAGGCGGTGAACGCCGCGGTGGGCGAAGGTAATGCCAGCAACACCGTGTCGCTGCAGGTTACTCCACGCGTGGGATTCACGGGTTCCTGCAGCCAGCCTGGCAATACGGCGATCAGTGACCCTGTCGGTGACGAGACAGACACTCTGCCGCAGCACGACATCACCTCGATCTCGATGGCAGAGCCCATAGACAACGCCACGACCGGGGCCGCCAACAACGTAGTCTTCACGATCAAGGTGGCCGATCTTTCGACGGTTCCACCGGGCTGGCGCTGGTCGGTGCGTTTCGGCGTGCCGGGATATGGTCCGCCTGCCTCGACACTAACAGGGCCGCAAGAGGACTGGTTCGTCTCGATGATTTCATCGGACGGCGCCGCCCCGACGTTCACCTACGGCACTACGGGCGTATTTCAGGGCGCCGCGCGCTTCTTCACCACGGTCGGCAACCTCGATGCGGCGAGTAATTTCAGGGCGGACGGCACCATCACGCTGGTCCTGCCGAAGGAAACACTTCGGTCGCACGCGGTTTGTACCGGCACGTGCGGCCCGCTGAATCCGGGCCAGGCAATCAATCTGACGCTAGGCAGCGTGCGCTTCTCTCCACCTTCGCCGGTACCGGGCAGCGGCGGCACTAACGAGACCATTCCCGACACGACCGGGGCCGGTACTTATGTGCTCCGGGCGGACAACTTGTGCCTGCCTAACACGGCGCCCGTGGCAGTGCTCACAGCCAATACCGATGAGGGCATCGCGCCACTGACGGTGACTTTCGATGGCAGTGGGTCGTACGACGCGGACTCGATCGATGCCATTGCGACCTATACGTTCAATTTTGGCGACGGTAGCGACGATGTTGACCAGACTGCGCCGACTATCAGCCATACCTTCAATCAAGTAGGCGAATACATCGTCAGGCTCGTGGTCACTGACTCGCGCAGGAAGGTCAGCTCCAACACCGCTCAGTTTGTCGTCGAGGCAGAGGCGGAGCCAACTCCGACGCCAACTCCAACACCAACGCCGACACCTTCGCCGACGTGCATCGAAGACAATGATTCGCGGATTGGGTACTCAGGCGGTTGGCACCTCGTCAATAGTACGAGCGCAAGCGACGGACACTTCCGGTATCACACCGGCAATAGCGTGCAACACTTCGCCAGCCTCGACTTCAGCGTGCCCGCAGGCAACACGGGCTCGCTTACCTACTCGTTTGCGAAGAGTTCGAAAGGAGGCACTGCTGACGTCTATCTGGATGGCGCGTTGAAAGCAACAATCCACTACGACGGCAGCGCCGGCTCAACTCAAGCGCCGGAATTCAATCCTGCGTACAAGGTGCAATATGGAAGCCTTGGAGCCGGCCCGCACAAACTGGAGATCAAGAACATGAACGGAGTGGTCTATATCGACCGCATCTGTTTGGAAAACTCCAGCTCGAATGCTCAGCCGTTGTCAGGGCCGGGAACAACTTCGAACCAGTCCGGTAGTGCCTCGGCGGGACAAACGTCGAGCAGTAATTACCAGTCGCAGTCTGGTTCGAAGGAAATCTCTGTCTCGGCTGAATCGAGTTTGAATGTGCCCTTCAAAGTGGCGCTGGTTGATCCTTCCGGATTGACGCTGCAAACCGCCGATTCGGTTGCGGGCATAGCTACGATCAGTCAGCCGGTGACGCAAGGTGGTGTCTACGTTATCAAGGTAGTGAACCTGAGCCTTGGACCATTGCAGTTCAAGGTAACGACCACGCCAACGGTTCAGAGGTAGCTTACTTGTCTCAGGATGCGGTGCGAACATCGCATCCTGAGTTTGATTTTGGAGGCGCGAACTGAAGTTCACGCAACCAAATGAAGTCTCTAGTTGGGTCCAGGGTTTTAGCCGGTACGGCGATAAAGGAGATCAACATGTCTAAAGCGGTACGAGACGCGTACGACTTTTCGAGAGCGCCGCGAGTTCGACTTGCACTGCCGTCTCTCGCTCTTGTGGTTACCATTGTTCTGTTTTGCGTGATCACCTTGCCGGTAGGGGCGACCATCACCCCGACCAGCGGCAGCACCTTAACCGATAGCAGCGGGCCGCTTACCTTTACCGGTGGGCCGTATCTCATTGCCAACCCTTCTTCCCAGGTTGATGGTAATCCGATCTGCGACGCTGCGCTGCCGTGTGATGAGTACACATTTACGGCTTCTGTCAGCAGCTCCACGTCGCACAGCAAGTACATCCGTGTTGAGATCGCCTGGCCCGTGGTTGGTGAGGCGCAGTTTGACCTTTACGTCTTTGACGGCACCACAACATCAGGAAAGCTGATCGCAAAGTCCCTTGGCAATCAGACCTACGTGATGCCCGACGTTGCGCTCATTCCCGCGGTGGCAGCTTCCAGCGGCATCTACACGCTTCGCATCGTCCCCTTTCTTCCATTTGGACAGAGCATAAATGGAAAGATCAGCCTCGTCGATATTCCAACGGCAGCAGCACCGGACCCCGGTTTGTCTCCCAGCTTCTCAAACCATATCTCGCCGGCGACGCTCGGCAACAATGCAGGTGAGCCATCCATTGGAGTCGACTGGGCCCCACGGGTGTCGAGCCTCAGAAACGACGCCAATAAGATCAACACTGGCGGCGTGGCCTTCTTTCAGTCCGGCGCGAACACATTACGCGTGAGCTTCGACGATCGCACTACGCCTTCCACTGCAAGTTGGGACGATAAATCGGCGGCGACGGTGCAGCAGTTTGTGCTGTCTGATCCGATCGGCTTCGTCGACCGTCAAACCGGACGCGTCTTCTCGCTTGACTTGATCGGCGGCGAGGGCAACAGCTTCGCGGCTTTCTCGGATGACGATGGTAACTCCTGGACGCCCATGCAGGGTGGAGGCTCTCCGGCCGGCCCGGATCATGAAACGTTGGGCGGCGGTCCTTACAACAATACCGCTTTTCCATCACCTCCTGCACATCCGCTGTATCAAAATGCTGTTTACTATTGCTCGCAGAACATCGTGGGCGGCGCGGAATGTTCGCGCAGCGATGATGGTGGTCTCACCTTTGGTCCCGGAGTCGATATTTTTCCTCTTACCCAGTGCTATGGCGGAATCCACGGTCACGTCAAGGTGGGTGCCGACGGTACCGTCTACGTGCCGAACTCCTCGTGCACTTCTGGAACCGGTGGCAGCCAGGGAGTCGCGGTTTCTCGCGACAACGGTCTAACCTGGATGGATTTCACCATTCCCACAAGCACCGGCAGCGGGGATCCGTCAGTTGGTGTCGATGCCGACAACAAGGTGTATATCGGCTACGTCAATGCTGATGGACGCCCGCACATCGCTGTTTCTTCGGATCACGGCACGACCTGGGCAAAGGATTGGGACGTCGGTGTGCCGGTCGATTGCAATGCCGCGGCGGATCCTAATCCCGCCTATGCGCCGTGCCGTATCAAGAGCGCAGTCTTTCCGGTTGTAGTGGCTGGCGATAAAGATCGGGCGGCGTTTGGCTTTCTCGGCAGTACTACTGGTGGAAACTACCAAGACCAGGCGACCTATCAGGGTGTTTGGTACTTCTTCGTATCTACGACCTACGACGGGGGAAACACCTGGACCACCGTCAACGCGACGCCGGGCGATCCCGTCCAGAAGGGATCGATCTGCCTTGGCGGTCTAACCTGCGGCGATGACAGAAATCTTCTCGACTTCAACGACATAACCATCGATGGAGAAGGGCGAGTGCTCGCGGCTTATGCCGATGGCTGCGTCGCTCCTCCTCTTGGAACATGCACCGCACCGAACTATGTAGGTCGCCTTGAAAAAGCGGCCATCGTTCGCCAATCGGGCGGGCGGCGCATGCTTGCTGCTTACGATTCAAATCCGAACCCAACGCCAACGCCGACACCAACACCAAACTCAGATGGTCCGCAAGTTTTCCAGGGAACCTATGATCCTAATCCGTATCCCTGCGCGACACAGCGGCACCATTTTATTGTCCCAGGCGGCAAGGCCCGAATTGTGGTTCAGGTTAACGCTACGGTTCCTACTAACGATCTGAGTGTGAGTCTGTTGTTCGGTGCCGATCCGAATCCTGTACTGGTTCAGCGGGAGGACACGGGAACGTGTTGCGAGGCTTTGGTATATCAACCAGCAGATGGTGTGCCGGCCGGGGAGTATCAGGTTCAGATTTGTCAAACGCCTACTCCGCAGGGTGTTCCTCAAAACCCACCCTACGACTACATTGGAACGTTCACGGCAGATGACACGGGAGCCGGCAGCGCGACTCCGACGCCAACGCCCTCGCCATTACCAACACCGGTCCCGATTTACGAAAAGGGCGGAATTACTTTCAGTCCTAACGTTGCACTGCGAGCATCTGTGGCCGGCAAAGATGGCGAACCTTCAGTGCGGGTTGATAAGTTTGGTAATACTTACGTCGCAGGGATCCGAGGTGTGCCGGCAGGCGTGGACCTCTGGTACTTTGATCTCAATCCCAACAGCCCGACTTACGATCCATTGATGCGAAATCCGATCTATCGCGGGCAGCCGGATCAATTTTCGCCGGATGAATCCGTCGAACTCGGCGGCGATGGTGGCGGGGACGTAGATCTCGCCGTGGGTTTTGATGAAGCGAGCCCAGGCAGTCCGCCCTTTCTGGCGTTTAGTAGTTTGACTGCAGCAAATATCTCCACGGCGCGTTCCACCGACCGTGGTGCAACGTTTACCAAGAATCCACTAGGTAATGTCACCGGCGGCGTTCCTGCCGATGACAGACAATGGATGGAGTTCTACGGTAATAACTCTGTCTATCTACTCTACCGCTCGCTCGAGCCGGTCATCGCCTGGGTGCAACGCTCGAACGATGGCGGCCTGACTTATGGACCAGCCCGCGAGGTGGGAACTATCGGACAGGTCGGCGGCATCAGCGTCGACCAGAACGACGGCACGGTTTACGCTAGTGGCGCTAACGGCGTCGTGGCAGTGGGTGTGCCGTCCGCGCCCGGCATGGAGCCACTAAACTATACGATCCACAATGTGGCTGGCAGCGGCAATGCGCACCTCTTTTTCACTGTCAAAGTGGCGAAAGATGGAACCGTTTATGCTTGCTATTCCAATGGCACAAGTGTGTTCATCAAATACTCGAGAGACAAGGGGAACACCTGGAGTCAAGCCATTCGCGTAAGCGATGGACCAGAGACGGCAACAAGCATTGTTCCGTGGATGGAAACCGGACCGACGCCAGGTTCAATCGGCGTTGTCTGGTATGGCACAACCGCAAGTTCCAACAATGATAACGCAGATTGGAAGGTCTTCTTTGCGCAGAGTTTGAACGCGACGGATGCTAGTCCTGTCTTTCGTCAGGTTGCTTTGAGCGATCACTTCATACATGGCAGCAACATCTCGGAGGAGGGCCTGCCATTAATTCCTGGTAATGCGCCCAATCGCAATTTGCTCGATTATTTCCAAATCGGATTTGATCCGACGGGCGCGGCAGTTGTCGCTTACACGGACGACCACAATGATTTTGACGGCCACGTTTATGTAGCCCGTCAGGTTAGCGGATCTGGTGTGACAGGCTTTCAAATTCCGCCGCCTGTCGAAGGCAGCGCACTGCCGCCAGCTTCCCCGAGAGATCCAAATGCACCTCAAGTTATCGACTTCCCACAGGATCAGCGGAATGGTCTACTGACGGTTTTGCCAGTCAACGATCCGCTCGACATCCTCTCGGTAAAGTACACAACCGAAGGCTCGGCGGCTGCGCCGGTACTGGTCGCGACGATGAAGGTTTCCGATCTCTCGATAGTGCCGCCACTCTCAAATTGGCGCATGAACTTCACCGCGAATGCCCCGGACTCGCGTACGAGTCCGACGGGAGACTACAGCTTCGGACTTTCGGATCGCGGCGATCAGTTCTTCCTTCGTGCTACGACGGATGCGCTGGGGACCCGCACCTACACATACGGTACTGCCGTAAGGGAGCACCAACATCGCGGCCTAATCGCCTATACCGATAGAGGCGCCGCCGATAGTGGATCGTTTGACTCGGCGGCCGGCACGATCACCGTCAAGGTTGCCCTCAGTAAACTCAACGCCACGCTCGCGGCGGGGCATACACCGCTCGGGCCGGGTTCTATTTTGGCGGGTTTGCGCGGCGGCGCATTCACCACAGGCGATGACAACGCCGCGGATAGAAACGACCGTGCCAAGTCAGATATCGCGCGCGGCGGTATCCAGTATGCGATCGACACGCCACCGACAGCAGTTTTGCGTGCGAATCCGACCTCGGGAATCGTGCCCTTGACCATCAACTTCGATGGGTCAGCTTCAACCGACCCTGATGCGGGTGACAGGCTCACTTATACGTTCAACTTCGGTGATGGGTCCGCACCGTACACGCAAGACAGCCCAATGATCACTCATCAATACAATCAAGTTGGTACTTTCACCGCGAGCCTGAAGGTGAAGGATTCGAGCGGCTTTGAAAGCAATACGGCGACGGTGGCTATTACGGTCAATGCGCCTCCGCCTCCGGTGATCGTTTGTTATGACGACGATAATGAACACATCGCTTACTCGGGCGGGTGGCACCTCATTAACAGTGCGAGTGCAAGCGGCGGTCACTTCCGGTATCACGCCGGCAATAGTCCGCAACACTTCGCCAGCCTCGACTTCAGTGTGTCATCGGGCAGCACGGGCTCGATCACCTACTCATTTGCGAAGAGTCCGAAAGGAGGCACCGCAGACGTCTACCTCGACGGTGTCTTCAAACAGACTGTCAACTACGCCGGCAGCGCCGGTTCAACTCAGGCGCCTGAATTCAAAACCGAATACAAGGCGCAATTCGGCAACCTGACAGCGGGCGCGCATAAGCTGGAGATCAAGAACATGAACGGTGTGGTCTATCTCGACGGCTTCTGTTTAGAAAGCTCCAGCTCGAATGCTCAGCCTTCGTCAGGCCCGGGGACCACTTCGAATCAGTCGGGTAGCGCCTCGGCAGGACAAACCTCGAGCAGTAATTACCAGCTGCCAACTGGTTCACAGGAGATTTCGGTAGTCGCCGAATCGAGCTTGGCGGTGCCGTTCAAGTTGGTGCTCGTCGATCCCTCAGGATTAACGTTGCAAACAGAGGATTCGGTGTCAGGAATAGCGACGATTACCAGGCCCGTGACGCAAGGTGGCGTCTACGTAGTCAGGGTCGTGAACCTAAGCCTTGGACAATTACAGTTCACGGCAACAACAACACCTACGATCAAAAGGTAAGCGTATTTGCCTGTGGGGGCGGTGCGAAAAGCATCGCCTCCTGTCAGTCGGCATCGTCATAACAGCGCAACTCGCGAGAGCGGGTCAAAACTGAATTACAAGGCCACGTGTTCATTGACAATAAACATTAGTGGAGGTAAGAATCTTCCATCCCCCGCTCGAACAACTCAGGGTCTCCATACAGGTCACGAAGAACAACTATGGGAATTCACACGATGGGATCTTTCCAGAAACCCTGTCTCTACTTTGTACTGCTGCTCACAATATCTGGATCGAATGCTGCATATGGACAAGTGAGAACTGAATATCGGGCGTTTTGGGTTGATACGTTTAATACCAACCTCAATAATCACACAGATGTATTAAACGTCATCAATAATGCGAAAGCCGCGAAAGCGAATGCTGTCTTCGTTCAGGTGCGACGCCGCGGTGACTCGTGGTACCTCAATTCGCTTGAGCCGCCAGGAGATCGCGTACCAATTCAGGCAGGCTTCGATCCACTCCAGGACATTATTGATGTGGCGCACGCCGATGGGATAGAAGTACACGCATTCGTTATCATGAGTGCGATCTGGGGCCGTGCACCAAACCTTTTTCCACCCGAAAATCCGAATCACGTTTTTAACTTACACGGCGGTTTCGACGCTGCAACTAACACGATCGTTACCGGTCCCAACAACTGGTTAACGCGTACGCTACTTCCCGATACCACTCCCGGGAGCACGGCCATTTCGTATCAAGGTCACCGTTTCGGGAGCGACTTCTGGATAGATTTTGGTCATCCGGACGCTGCTAAATACACCGTCGATGTCGTCACTCACCTTGTGCAGAATTACAACATTGACGGCTTGCACCTTGATCGCATTCGTTATCCTGAACTCAGTATCTCCGGTCAAACACCTTCGACTGGCACCAACATTGGTTATAACCCGACGAGCGTTGAACGTTTTCAACGGCACTACAATATTGCGCTCGGCAGTCCTCCGCCTGCTGCGAATGATCTGCAGTGGAACCAGTGGCGACGTAATCAGGTCACAAATATCGTGCGTCGAGTCTATCTGAATGCGCTTGCCATTAAACCCAACTTGAAAATCTCCGCAGCTCTTATCGCGTTCGGCGGCATCGGTTCGACTGAGACCGCGTGGAATTCTGCAGAAGCATTTTGGCGCGTTTATCAGGACTGGCGCGCTTGGACACAGGAAGGGATTCTCGATATCGCTATTCCGATGGTCTACAAAGCGGAGCATTCAGCGACTGTCCGCCCGCAATACGACCAGTGGGATCTTTGGCTGAGAGGGCATTTGTATAACCGCGCGGGCATGACGGGTCAGGGCGCTTTTGTCAACGCCATTGAGGGTACTCTTCGGCAAACTCGTCGAACACTAACGCCGGTCTCAGGTCCAACCAATTTGAGCGGCATCATTTTCTTTTCCATGGCGACAAGCAATATTGCCGTTACTGCCAATCCCTTCGCGATTCCACCAGGCAACACTCCGGCACGCCCATTCGCCGAATTTGCGTCGGGACTGAGCACGGGCAAATCAGTAAACGGTCTTATCTCTTATGAACCGGCGGAAATGACTCCAATCTTCAACGATCCCGCACCAATTCCGACTTTTTCATGGAAGCTCGCACCGACACTCGGACATATGAAAGGTGAGGCGCGGCACGTGGATGGCACCGCATTCGATACCTCGGCGGTTACCATCCAAAATCTTGATACCCACGTAACAACTACAACCACGACAGATGGCGGCGGCTTTTTTGGCGCCGTGGATTTAACGCCGGGCTCGTATCGAGCTCAAGTGGAGAACTTGTACTACTGCTTTGACGTGGCCCCGGGACTGGTTGCAAACGCAGAGCTCGATATCCTTGCACCGGAAACAAGTCTGGTTGTTGCGCCAGCGACTCCAAATGGACAAAACGGCTGGTACATAACAAAACCCACGGTCAGTCTTGACGCAAATGATAACTGCTCTGGTGTCGCCACCACTGAATATTCAACGGACGGAGGGCAAACATGGCAGCCCTATGGTGGAAGCTTCGCGCTCAATAATGAGGGAATGACTACGATCCTCTATCGCTCGACAGATCGCGCAAGCAACACCGAAACTACGAAGAGCATCACTCTCAAAATCGATACGACTGCGCCGGTTGTTACTCTCAGCGCTACTCCTTCGGTTATCTGGCCTGCCGACAATCAAACCGTCAACGTAAGGATTGATGGAAATGGGACTGATTCAGTATCGGGTTTGTCGAGTGTTAGTTACATTATTACTGACGAATACGGTACCCCGTTGACGCTTCCGTTGCGCGGCCTGATAGGAAGTTCAGCCAGCTGGACTGAGACACTAGCAGTTGAAGCGCGCCGCGAAGGAACAGATCTGAATGGTCGGATTTACGTAGTAGTCGCAACTCTGACAGATGTGGCTGGTAATACGACCAGCGCAACTACGAACATTCTGGTTCCGCATGATCAACGACCAACAAATTAGAGTCTTCAGCTTCAACTTTACTTTGTGTCCCCTGGTACAAGCAAGATTTGGCTCGATAAAAAGGAAGGCGAGCAAAATGGTCGCCTTCTTGCAAAAAGTCTGATGAGCCTACAGCTTCACCCTTGTGAGGGGACACCAAGAACCGAGAAATTTAGCCTATCGTCGGCATAGGTTCGGCTGCATTTGTGGGTATCCCTTCATAGGCTGGTTTGTTCGTTCCCAATTGAACCTCATCCGTCCATACCCTTAGTTCTGAGGAAGACCAACGCGCCTGAGCAGATCCTTGTACCGCGGATCTGATTTAATTGGATCGAATATCGGATCTTTAACCGTCATCATGGCGTCATCGTGCTCCTGGTAAGCCTTTTCGAGTAATGCAAAGGCCTTATCCGTTTCTCCCGCCTGGGTCCAGAAACCTGCTAGGACGGTTAGCGGCGGGCCCGGGC
>WNFV01003883.1_pt1 | contig 18893 bp, 15 predicted proteins | sample 5400101 | NCBI WGS metagenome assembly WNFV01 (sample SAMN13153361, study PRJNA577476) | soil metagenome | isolation source: 115 cm soil or saprolite under grassland replicate 1 | place: USA:California | collected 2016-06-15 | reverse complement strand
TTCCCCACGCGCGCGTGTCGCTTCTCCTCCAGTGAGAGATCGCGCAGCGCTTCCTCCGGATCGCGGCCGTTGCGATAGAAGGATCGGAAGAGCCGGAGCGTCTCGAAGACGGTGATCTTGTCGGAGAACCGGCTCTCCTGCAGCGAGACGCCCAGGCGCTCCCGCAGCTGCCTCTCGTGCGTCCCCCAGCGGCGGCCGAGCACGGTGACCTGGCCCGCGTCGGGCCGGTTCAAGCCCTCCAGGATCTCGATCGTCGTCGTCTTGCCCGCACCGTTGGGCCCGAGGAGGCCGAAGCATTCCCCGGCGCCCACGGCCAGATCCAGGCCGTCCACCGCGGTGACGGCGCCATAGCGCTTGACGAGCCCGCGGCACTCGATCGCGAAGGAGGACTCCATGGGGACCGGGATTCTCTCATTACGAACCGGCGGTCGCCGGTTCGTAGCACGCGGCTGAAGGCGCCCTCATCAGAGCGATGTCTTTTACCTCGCGGGGACTACGATGCCTTCGAATCCCTGCTGCTCGAGAGCGGCTAGAACTTCCCGCGCTTCGTCGCGGGAGCCGTAGGCCCCGACCTTGACTCGCGTCAGGCCGTTGTAGGGCTCGAGCGAGACGGAACGTCCGGTCACGCGCACTCTCTCGGCTTGCCGCCGCGCGTTGACTGTGTCGGCGAAGGAGCCGATCTGAATCGCCCAGAGACCCGACGGCGACACCAGCGACGGTTCCGTTCCCGGTTTGAGCACCGACAACCGCACGCGGCCGGTCCCGGGACCGATCATGTCGAGCCTGCCGGCGGCCGCTCGCGAGAGATCGATGACACGTCCCTTCATGAACGGTCCGCGATCGTTGATTCTCACCCGGACGCTCTTTCCGTTATCCACGCTCCAGACCTCGACGAGGGTTCCCAGCGGCAGCTCCCGGTGGGCCGCGGTCAGAAGCGAAGAGTCATAGATCTCGCCCGAAGCCGTGGGTTTTCCCTCGAAGCCGTCGTCGCCTCCGTACCAGGAGGCGATTCCTTCTTCCGACCACAGGGAAGGGAAGACCGGCGAGGACTCCGCGGCGCCGGAAGAGGGGGTCGAAGGGAGCCGGGAAGAGGCGCAGGCGACGGTGAAACAGAAGAAAAAGGTGAGGAGCAGCCGCTCGAGCGTTCGGACTCTCAAACTCGAATCGCCGCCGGTTCGACTCGGCCGGCGCCTTCCAGAGCGGGATCGAGCTCCTCCCGGACAAAAATCTCCACCTGTTCAGCGGCGCGGCCGACGAGCTTGCCGGGACTCGCCGCGGCGACGATTTCTTCCCGCGTCAGCCCGAATACGGGATCGTTGCCGATCCGCTCGAGCAGGTCGGCCGGCTCGCCGTCCCGCGCCCGCTTCTCCGACGAGTCTCGGGCGTGGAGGCGCAGCCTCTCGTGCAGTTGCTGGCGGTCCCCGCCGCGGCGCACGGCCTCCATCAGGATCTCTTCCGTCGCGAGGAACGGCAGCTCGGTCGCGAGGCGGCGCCGGCAGACGTCGGGGCGCACGACGAGGCCCCCCGCGACGTTCTCGAGCAGCACCAGGATCGCGTCGGCAGCGAGGAACGCCTCGGGCACGGCGATGCGCTTGTTGGCGGAATCGTCGAGACTTCGTTCGAGCCATTGCGTGGCGGCGGTCATGGCGGTGTCGAGCGAGAGCGCGATGACATGCCGCGCCAGGGCGCAGATGCGCTCGGCGCGCATCGGGTTCTTCTTGTGAGGCATGGCGGAGGAGCCCACCTGCGAGCTCTCCGACGGCTCTTCGATCTCCCCGTCGTGCTGAAGCAGGCGCAGGTCCGTCGCGATCTTGTGCGCCGACTGGGCCAGACCGGAGAGGGCGTGCAGGACCATGTCGTCCTGTTTTCTCGAATAGGTCTGTCCCGAAACGACGACGCGTTTCTCGAAGCCCGCCCGGGCCGCGAGCGCGCGGTCGAGCTCTTCGACCCGTGCCGAGTCTCCATCGAAGAGCGATAGGAAGGAAGCCTGCGTGCCGGTCGCTCCCTTGGCGCCCAGGAACCTCAGGTTCGATCGCGCGGCGCGGATGGCCTCCAGGTCCAGAAGAAGATCCGCGCTCCACATCGCCGCCCGCTTTCCGACGGTCGTGGGCTGCGCCGGCTGGAAGTGCGTGTAGGCCAGAGCGGGCAGGTCGCGGTGGGCGAGCGTGAACGCCCGCAGGCGCTTCAAGACCTCCACGAGGCGTCTTTCCGAGAGCCCGAGCGCCTCGCGCATCTGGATCAGGTCGCCGTTGTCCGCGACGAAGGCGGACGTCGCTCCCCAGTGGATGATTGCGCTCGCGGCGGGAGCGGCGGCGGCAAAGACCCTCACGTGCGCCATCACGTCGTGCCGCGTCTTCTCTTCCTCGCGCGCCGCCGCCTCGAAGTCGATCTCCGCGAGGCCCGCGCGCATCTCGGTCAGCGCGTTATCCGGGATCGGCAGCCCGAGCCGCTTCTCCTCCTCCGCGAGCCACAGCCAGAGGCGCCTCCAGGTCTCGAACTTGAAGCGCGCCGAGAAGATCCGCGCCATTTCCGGCGAGGCATACCGCTCGACGAGTGGATTGGAGTAGGACTCGGCGTCACTCATCCTCTTCTTCCTCGCCGATGTTGAATTGCAGGATGTCGTCGTTGCCGCAAATCATGCACTGCGCTTCCTGGATCTTTCCCTTGTCCATCTCGAAGACGTAACAGGGGCTCCCGCATTGCCGGCAGACCAGGAAGTCCACTTCGCGCTCGTCTTCCGGCGGGGGCTTGCGGGGAGGAGTATCTGGCACAGCCGTTGCGTCTCCGAAGTATTCTCGCACAGGCGCCTGCAAATCCGGCGCGGAGGTGGCCAATGGATTTCACGGTCTGGACCCTCCTCATCTATCTGCTGATCGCGGCGGTGGCCGGCGCCATCGGCCGAGCGATCGCCGGCGGCACCCGCGGAGGCTGCCTGGTCTCGATCGCTCTGGGATTCATCGGCGGCATTCTCGGGTCCTGGATCGCCAACAAGGCGGGGCTACCGGAGCCGTTGCTGATCCGTCTCTCCGGCGGAACGCAATTCCCCTTCGTCTGGTCCGTCGTCGGCGCGGCCCTCTTCGTGGCGATCGTTGTGCTGATTTCCGGCCGCCGCTAAGCCAATCAAGAGTCCTTAGTCCCTAGTACCTGGTCCTTGGTCGGGGACTAAGGACTAAGGACCAAGGACCAAGAACCGTCGGGCTCGGACATGGTTTGTCCGGGGTCGGCTGCTATTCTGTCGAACGATGTCCTCATCGGCAGCGCTCGCGCTCGCGGCGTTGGCTCTCATCATGGCCATCGCTGCGCTCCTGGCTCTGGCGCGCGCTCGCCAGTCCGCTCGCCTGGATCGGCTGCTGGCAGAAGCGGCGAGGGCCCGCGAGGCTTCCGAGTCCGTGGATCGCCGGTTCGATGAGTTCCGCCGGTCCGTTGAAGAGCGCGTGGGCGGTGTCGAGCGGAGCCTGTCAGAAGGACAGAAGGGCCTGACGGAGCACCTGGGCGAGTCTGGCAAGCTGATGAAGGACGTCGGCGAGCAGATGGGTCGGATCTTCGAGGCATCGCAGAAGATCGAGAAGCTCGCGGGGGATGTGACGCGCCTGGAAGACCTGCTCAAGCCTCCCAAGCTGCGCGGCACGCTGGGAGAGACGTTTCTCGAACAGGCTCTCCGTCAGGCTCTGCCGCCGGGCTCCTGGAGGATGCAGTATCGGTTCGCCGACGGGATGTGCGTGGACGCCGCGATCCGGGTCAGAGACCGCTGGGTCACGGTGGACAGCAAGTTTCCGCTGGAGAACTTCCGGCGCGCGCGAGAGCTCGAGGACGAGACCGAACGCCGGCGAGCTCGCGTGACCTTCGCGAGCGACGTGCGCAAGCACGCCGACGCGATCCGCCGCAAGTACATCCGGCCCGCTGAGGGGACATGCGACTACGCGTTTATGTACGTTCCGGCCGAAGCCGTCTATGCCGAGATGGTGGCGGATGGCGAAGAAAAGGCGCTCGCCGATGAGTGCATCCAGATGCGAGTTTTCCCGGTCTCACCGCGGCTCTTCTATGCTTTCCTCTCGACTGTCGCGATGGTCCTCCGCGGCGAGGAGCTCCAGAAGAATGCCCGCGAAGTCCAGGAGCGGCTCGCCGAGCTCGAGAGACTGTGGGAGCGGGCCGAGGAACCGTTCTTGAAGGTTCGCGGGCATATGAACAACGCGCAGAAGCAGTACGAAGAGGCCGCCGCTGCCCTCAACCGCTTCAGCGCGAAGCTCTCCGGCATCACGGAGATCGCGCAGGAGAAGCTGGATACTCCGGCCGACGCGGAAGCCGACGTCATCCCTCTCCTCCCGCCGTCGTAATCGGACACCCCCGGCGAGGGGAGCCAACGAAGCTCCGCCTCAAACAGACCAGGGGGTTGATGAAGCTGGCAGCTTCGCCCTTTCGTATTCATTCTGAAGAATCCGCCCGGAGTCGCCGGCGTTGCCCATGGCGGCACGCGGCGGCCGGGCCGTACGGAAGGATACCGGGCCGCCGCTACGGTCCGAGGGCACAGAGGCCACGTCGTTTGGTCGAGAGCCTGGCGTGTGCCCTCGGACAGTGCCGCCGCCGGGCAACGCCGTCGCCTCCGGGCTGCACCCCGGCTTAGCCGAACTGCAGCCCCGGAGGCGGGACCGCTTCCCGAAGGAGGTCGTGAGCGAAGGCGCACCACAACAGTCTCCCTTTCGCCACGCTGAGACTGCGCCTTCGCGACAGAGCGACGGCCGGTTCTCCTGTCACGGCCCGCCGTCGCGTGCCGACGAGGGAGGTGTTCCCGACGCCGGGGCGGGTTGGCCGGAGAATCCGCCTTCGCAGCCGCGCTTTGCGCCGGCGGAAAAACTTGACTCATTCCTGACGATGCCTCTCATTGAGGGCGCAGCGAAAAGCGCGACCGCAGGCGGATGCTCTCCGCTGGTAGAATCCTCCGCCCCCTCCGGGCACCCATGACACTGCGCGTCACCTCCGAAATCGGCAGGCTCTCCTCGATCCTCGTGCATCTGCCCGGGCCGGAGATCGATCGGATGATCCCGTCCATGATGGAGGAGTCCCTCTTCGACGACATCCTCTTCGGAGCGCGGGCGCGGGAAGAACACCGGCGCTTCCAGCAGGTGTTGGGCTACGTCGCGGACGAAATCCTGGAAGCCCAGCACATGCTCGCGGAGGTCCTCGCGGTCGGGGAGCATCGCGACGCGGTTCTGGAAGATCTCGCGGCGTCTCTCCGCTGGGGGCCGGACATGGACTACCGGCTGCGTGATCTACCCGCGGAGGATCTCGCGTTGGCCCTCATTGCCGGGATCGAGAAGCCCGCGCGGGAGGCCGCGCAGTCCTCCTCGGAGCTGTACTGGCTGCCGCCGGCCCCCAATTATTTCTTCCAGCGGGACCCGCTCGTGGTGGTCGGAGACCGCGTCATCCGCTGCTCGATGGCGACGCCGGCGCGGGTTCGGGAGCCACTCCTCTCCGGGTACATCTTCCAGTACCACCCGCGTTTTGCCCGTCCCGACGGGGTCTTCCTGTTTCAGGAGTTCTCCGCTGAGTTTGCCCCTGCGACTTCCTACGCCCGCATGCGGCCGACACTCGAAGGAGGAGACATTCTGGTCCTGCGTCCCGACCTTCTCGCGATCGGGTATTCGGAGCGAACCGAGAAGACCACGATAGAGCGGCTGGCGGAGAGCCTCAAGGCCCAGCGCTCTCCCATCAGGCGAATGGTCGTGGTCGCCATTCCGCCGGCTCGCTCGACGATGCATCTGGATACCGTTTTCACCGCGATCTCGCGTGAGGAGTGTCTCGTTTACGGACCGATGATCCTCGCGGGAGGCGACGAGGAAGCGGACGTCTATCAGTGCGACCTGACACGGCGGGAGATCAGCTGGAGGTCGGAGAAAGACCTGCTGACCGCCTTGAAGGCCCAGGGCCTTGACCTCGCGCCGGTCCGCTGCGGAGGAGACGATCCGATCGCGGAACGCCGGGAGCAGTGGACCGACGGCGCCAACGCCTTCGCGCTCGCGCCCGGAATCATCCTTCTCTACGACCGCAACGTTCGGACGGCCGAAGAGCTCGGACGCGTCGGCTACCGGGTCGTGGACGAGGCCGATCTGCTTCTGGGCCGCGAGGAGCTGGACGTGCGCAAGGGCAAGTGCGTCGTGCGCCTGGCCGCGCACGAGCTGTCCCGAGCGCGGGGCGGCCCGCGGTGTATGGCGATGCCCCTCGTCCGGGACGACCTGTGACCCGTGAGCCGTGAACCGTGAGCCGTGAGCCGAAAAGACACGATACGAGCGGGTCGGTACCGCGGTTGACGGCTTACGGCTTACGGCTAACGAACCCATGAGCACTCCCTTCTTCTCTTTCGTGCGGCCGCTGGCGGTTGTGGCCTTTGGAGGGAACGCCCTGCTGCGGCCGGGAGACCCGGGCACTACGGCGCACCAACTCCAGCGGGCGCGCGCCGCGGTCCGGCACCTGCTTCCCATTCTCGCGCGCGGCTACGAGCTGGTCGTCGTGCACGGCAACGGCCCGCAGGTCGGAAACCTCTTGATCCAGTCCGAGATGGCCTCGAGCGAGGTCGCGCCGCAGACTCTGGACTTCTGCGTAGCAGAGACGCAGGGATCGCTCGGGTTCCTGCTCGAGCTGGCCTTTGCCAACGAGCTGCCTCGGGCGGGCTTCCGCAAGGAGGTCGCGACGTTCATTACCCAGGTCCAGGTGGACGCCGCGGACCCGGCCTTCCTGGCGCCTTCCAAGCCGATCGGCCCCTTTTTCTCCCGGGAGCGCGCGGCGGCGTTGGAGGAGAATCTCGGCTGGAAGATGATCGAAGATTCCGGACGCGGCTGGCGCAAGGTCGTCGCCTCTCCGCGCCCGAAGGGGATCCGCGGGGTGGCGGTGGCGGCCGCGCTCGTCAACCGCGGCCACATCGTGGTCGCGGGGGGAGGCGGAGGCATTCCCGTGGTCGTCAGCGCGGAGGGGGAGGCGCGGGGAGTCGAGGCCGTCATTGACAAGGACTACACGGCGTCCATGCTCGCTTCGTCTCTTTCGGCCGACCTCTTCATCATCCTGACGGGAGTGGAGAGGGTGGCCCGGGACTTCGGCCGGGAGACCGAGACTCCGCTGCCGGAAATGACCGTTGCGATGGCCCGTGAGCTGGCGGCTCAGGGCCAGTTCCCCCCGGGGAGCATGGGCCCGAAAATCGATGCCGCGGCGAGTTTCGTCGAGGCCGGAGGCCGGCAGGTTCTGATTACGCGCGCAGAGTCGCTCTCGCAGGCGCTCGAGGGAAAAACGGGCACACTCATCAAGGGATCGGGTGATCGGGTCATCGAGTGATCGGACGTTGGACCTGAGATCGGACTCACCCATGAAACGCGACTACGTCAACGAGAACGAGTGGCAGCCGGAAGAAATCGGGGCGGTACTCGACCTGGCCGGGCGCGTCAAGAAAGGCCCGGGCCGCTTCCGATCGCGGCTCGAGGGCAAGACCCTCGCGATGATCTTCGAAAAGTCCTCGACCCGCACGCGGGTCTCCTTCGAAGCCGGGATGTTCCAGCTGGGCGGGCTCGCGATGTTCCTCTCCGCCCGGGACTTGCAACTGGGCCGCGGGGAAACGGTGGCGGACACCGCGCGTGTGCTGTCGCGCTACGCCGACGGGATCATGGCGCGTACGTACGCGCACGCGACCGTCGAGGAGCTGGCCCGGTGGAGTACCGTGCCGGTCATCAACGGGCTGTCGGACCTTCTCCACCCCTGCCAGGCGCTCGCGGATTTCTTGACGGTGCGCGAACGTTTCGGTACGGCGAGGGGATTTCCCCTCTGTTACGTCGGAGACGGCAATAACGTGGCCAACAGTCTTCTCCTGACCGGGGCCAAGCTGGGCGCCCGCGTGGCGGTCGTCACCCCTCCGGGTTTCGAGCCGCCGGCGCAGGTCCTGGCTTGGGCTCGCGACGCGGCATCCGACACCGGAGGCTCGGTGCTCGCGACGCATTCCCTGGAAGAAGGGCTCTCGGGCGCTCGAGCGGTCTACACCGACGTCTGGGCGTCGATGGGGCAGGAGGCGCAAGCGGCGGACCGGGCCCGGAAGTTCGAGAAGTATCGCGTCACTCCCAGAGTCCTGGCGATGGCCTCTCCCGATGCGATCTTCCTGCATTGCCTTCCCGCTCATCGCGGGGAGGAGGTGGATGGCGCGGTCATCGACTCGCCAGCCTCCGCCGTTTTCGATCAGGCGGAGAACCGTCTTCACGCGCAGAAGGCCCTCCTGCTGACGCTCCTCTCGGAGGCTGAAGGAGGACCACTCTGAGCAGCCCGCCGGACACTCCGGCCTTCCGGGCGCGGACCTCATTTCCTCGCTGGGCGGCCGTTTTTGCCGGAGGCCTGGCTCTGATTCTCGCCCTGGGAATCCTCCTTCTCGTGGCGCGGCCGCACAGGGCTCGCGTGTCCCCCGCTCCCTCCGACTCCTCGGGGACCGTGACGGCCGAGATCGCCGACTTGCGCCGGGAGCCTTCGGCGGCCGGGGCTCCGGCAGGGACAATCCCGAAAGGCGCGCGCCTGACCATCGTCTCGGACAAAGGACGTTGGTTGGAGGTCCGCACCGCCAAGGGAGAAACCGGTTTCGTGCTGGCGGAGACGATCGAGACGGACTCCGAGCACCAGGCGAGAGAGGAGCGCGCCAAGCGGATCCTCTCGTTCAAGCCCGTTGCCGGTGTCGTGGCGGAAGAGACGGACCTCCTGCTCGCTCCGTTCCCATCGGCTTCGCGCGCAGGCCGTCTGCGCCGGGGCGCAACCATTCCGATCTACGGCGTGGACCACGACTACTATGCGGTGCGCGCCGACGACGGCGCGGTCGCGTTCATCCATTCGAGCGACGTGGATCTCGTCCCGCCCGATCCCAGGCGCCCGGCGATCGTCCCCGATGGGGGCAAAGCGATCAAGGACGTGGCCGTGACGAACCTTTCTCCCACGCCGCCGGAGCCGCCGCATCCCGGACCTCCCGCTCCGAGCTTCCCGTCCAGCTGGGAGGGGGAAGCTCCGGCGGAAGAGGAGCCGCTGGAACCCGCAGTGCTCTCGTCCAAGGTGGACCCCGAGTACCCCGAAGGCGCCCGGCGGGCGGGGGTCGAAGGAACGGTCGTTCTGGACGCCTCGATCAGCGAAACCGGCCTCGTCACGCACGTCGCCGTCGAGCAGGGCCTGCCGCTCGGGATCTCGGAGGCCGCGGTCGCGGCCGTCCGCCGCTGGAAGTACCATCCCGCGCGAGGCCGGTCGGGTCCCGTCGCCTCGCACAAGAAAATCAGGATCGCCTTCTCATTAGGAGGGTGAGGTTCCAACTATAATTTTCGCTCCCATGCTCCAGGTGTTGTACGAAACCGATGGCCGGCCGCAGGTCTTCAACCTCGCGAAAGACGAGGCAACGATCGGGCGGTCGAACGACAACGACATCGTCCTGAACGACTTTTCCGTCTCGCGCCGGCACGCCACCCTGCGCAAGGAAGAGGGCGCCTGGGTCATCCACGACAATCAGTCCACCAATGGAGTCCGCATCAAGGAGAAACTCGTCCAGAGCGCTCGGATCGGGGACGGAGACCAGGCGGTGGTGGGAACCTTCGTTCTGCGGTTTCGCGAGGAGGTCGAAGCGCCGGCCGCCGTGGCTCCGAGGAAGCAGGATTCGACTTCCACCTGCATCCGGCCGATCTCGGAATTCAATCTCGACTTCGGCCTGGAGAAGGATGTCGAGTCGGTTGCCAGCGAGTCCACCACCGGGAGGAAACGCGCCGTCCTGGACGTCGCCTACAAGAACAAGGTCTTCGAGATTCTCGTACAGGTCGCCAAGACGCTGATCTCGGTGGACGACGTCGAGACGGTGCTCGGAACGGTCATGGACCTGATCTTCGAGTACCTGCCGGTGGACCGCGGGTTCCTCCTGCTGGAGGAAGAGGACGGGTTGAAGCTCCGGATCAGCCGGCTGAAATCCTCCTCGCGGATGACGACGGACGGGGCCCCCTACTCGCGCACGATCGTGGACATGGTCGTCCGGCAGAAGGTCGCCGTCCTGACCTCCGACGCCCAGACCGACGAGAGGTTCGAGGCGGGGATGTCCATCCGCATACAGCAGATCCGGTCCGCGATGTGCGCCCCTCTGTGGAGCCGGGACTCCGTGATCGGCGTCATTCACGTGGACTCTCCCATGCACGTCGGGAGCTTTACGGAGAAGGACCTGGATCTCCTGACGGCGCTCGCCAACTTCGCCGCGGTCGCGATCGAGCGGGCGCGCCTGCGAGAGCGCATCGAAGAGGAGCGGCGCATCCGCGGCCGCCTCGAGCGCTATCACTCCCCGCAGGTCATCGAAGAGATCATCGCGCACGCGGAGGCGACGGGCGCCCGCGAGGTCGCCCTGACCAAGTCGGTGACGGTCCTTTTCGCCGACCTGGTGGGCTTCACGAGCTGGTCGGAGAAGATGGCGGCCAGTGAGCTCGCGAGTCTCCTGACGCGCTTCTTCACGCTCGCGTCTGAAGCGATCTTTTCGCAGGACGGCACGATCGACAAGTTCATCGGCGACGCGGTGATGGCGTTTTTCGGCGCCCCGATCGACCAGCCGGATCACGCGGTGCGCGCGGTCTCCGCGGCAATGAAGATCCAGGAGGAGATGGTGGCGTGGAACGGCGAGCGCGCTGCCCGGGGAGAGTTTCCCGTCGCGGTGCGGATCGCGCTCAATACCGGCGAGGCGATCGTCGGCGAGATCGGCTCGGAGCGGCGCGTGGACTATACGGTCCTGGGCAACGCCGTCAACGTCGCCGCGCGCATGGAAGAGTTCGTCGCGGGCGCCGGCGACATCGTGATCGGCCCCGGCACGTACGAAGCGGTCAAGAAGCGCTTCGAAGTGGCACAGATGGGACAGTTCGCCCTGAAGGGCCTCTCGGCCCAGGTGCCGATGTACAAGGTCTTAGGCTCCCTCTCGGAGGACGAGACCCTGTACGCCGCCCGATCCTCAGCCCCCTCCAAGAAGCGTTTGACCTAGCTCTCGACAACGGTTCTTTCGATCCGCTCCGGCGCCGGTCAGCGCCGAAAAGCTCAAATTCGCTGCCGACAAGGACGGAGCGTTCAAGTTCAAGAGGGTCAAGGTTCAAGGGAGCTCGGAGTCTTTGAGCTCTGAACCTCAACTCTTGAACTCGGAGAAACTTCGACCTGGGAACCTGGAAGCGGCCCAGCCTAATTGCCGGCCTGGCGGATGCGCCAGGCCAGATCCGGGTCCGGCGGCGAGAATTTGAGCTGCCGGTAGGCTCGGTAGAAGAGCCGCGCGAGCGCCGGCTGGCGGCCGGCGAGGGACGTTTCCGTGTCGGATTTCAATGTCTGAGGCAGCCAGCGTTTCAGCTCCAGTGTGTAGGGGTCGTCGGCATGAGTGACGGTCCAGAGGTTGGCCGCGTTGGCGACCTCCATCGCACGATACGCCCGACGTGGCAACGTCCGTCTGGACCACTGGTCGAGGAATGTCTCCAATTTCACTGCGGTCAGGGCGCCTTCGAGCGGCGCGTCGCGGGTGTCGCCCGACGCGGCGGGCGTGGCCGCGGGTGGAGGTTGCGTGGGGACTGGAGCGGGCGCCTCCGTCGGCGGCGGACGAGTGGCCGCCTCCTTGAGAGGTTCGGGCTCTGTCGGCGTCCTTTGCTCCACGATTCGAGGCGCGATGACGATTTCGTCGGGGCCGGCCGACGGCGCGGCTGTCGGAACGACGGAAGCCGGGAAGGTCGGCACGGCGGAAGGCGCGGGCTTCGGGGATGCCGATCTGGTCAGGATGTAGAAAGCCGCCGCTCCCGCCGCCACAATCAACGCCGCCGCGACCCAGAGGGAAAGTGCTCGGCTGCCTGCGCGGCCGCCCGCACCGGCCGAAAGCATTTCGACAGGCGACGCCGACACGGGGCTGATGCGCTCGAGCGCGGCGGCGAACTCTCCGGCGGAGGAAAAGCGCCGGTCGCGGTCCTTCTCGAGCGCGCGCATGACGATGGAGGCCAGAGGGGGGCCGGTTCCCGCGGGAAGTCCTCTCGTGTCGAGCGGCGGCGGCGCGCTGTGGAGATGCTTGCCCAGGTAGCCTTCCGGAGTCTGCGACTCGAACGGCGGCTGCCCCGCCAGCATCTCGTAGAGCACGACGCCGAAGGAATAGAGGTCGCTCCGCCCGTCCACGGCCTTTCCGGCGGGGAGCGCTCCCGCCTGTTCCGGCGAGCAGTATTTGAGCTTGCCCAGGAAGAGACCGGTCCCGGTCATTGCGAGCGACTCGGCCGCCACGCGCTTGGCAATGCCGAGGTCGATGATCTTGGCGACGAGCCGCCCCTCCCGGTTCTCCCGCACGAGGATGTTGTCGGGCGAGAGGTCCCGGTGCACGATTCCCTGCGCGTGGATCTCGGCGAGCCCCGCCAGGACCTGCCGCGAGACGTCCAGGGCCTGTGACAAAGACAACCGGCCGTGGACGCGCATCCACTCCTCCAGCGTCACGCCGGCGATGAATTCCCAGACCATGTAGTAAGAGCCGTCCGGCAGGCGCGAGAAGTCATACAGCGCGGCGACGTTGGGATGGCGCACCAGGGTCGCCATGCGCGCCTCCTCCTGAAAGCGGCGCGGGTGGGGCCCCTCTCCCAGGGCATCGGGCTTGGTGACCTTGATGATGCGGATCTCGTCCAGGTGGAGGTGGCGGGCCTTGTAGACCTGGCCCATCCCGCCTTCCGCGATTTTCTCCAGGATCTCGTACTTGCCGTCGAGCGTCTGTCCCGGCGTCAGGCGGGCCGCCGCGTAGCCGCAGGCCGGGCAGAACCGCGCTGGAGAGGGGATTCCCGCTCCGCAGCGCGGGCAGATCGTCTCGTTTTGCGGCATTGGAGGCATTGTAGCGGTGAGTGCTGCAGCTATCAGCTCTCAGCTGTCAGCTCCGATCCACTGTTGCCTAGCTCGGACAACATCGGCAGTGCCTTAAACGCAGAGAACCTGGAGTCCTCCTCCGGTTCCCGGCTGATAGCTGATAGCTTTCTCCCGTGAACGCTCCCGTTCTCGTTACGGGACGCGCGGAAAAGGCGCGGGAAGCCGAGCGGCTTGGATTCCGGCTCGAACGCGTGGACCTCGACCTGGCTGAGCCTCAGGCGCTCGATCCCTCCGACATCGTGGAAGCGAAGGCGCGCGACGCTTATGCGAGGCTGGCGCGGCCGGTCGTCGTCGAAGACTCCGGACTCGCGATCCGGGCGTGGAATGGTTTCCCCGGCGCGCTGGTCAAGTGGCTCGAGAGAGTCGCCGGCCTCGAGACAATGGCCCGCATGCTGGACGTGTTTCCCGACCGTTCCGCCATCGCTACGTGCGCCGTCGCCTACTTTGACGGGGAGCGTGTCATCCAGGGGCGCGGCGAGGTCCGCGGCGCGATCGCCGAGGTCCCCCGCGGAGAGGGCGGCTTCGGATGGGATGCCCTCTTCGTCCCGGAGGGGAGTGACCGGACGTTCGCCGAGATGTCGGGAGAGGAGAAGGACCGGGTCTCGCACCGACGGAAAGCCTGGGAGGCTCTCGGGCGCAGGATGCCCGAGCTCTCCGGGCCAGGAAATGGGAAACGGTAAGCGGCGAGGGAGGCCCTGATTGCGCGTTCTGACCCTGGCGATGACCTCGCTTCTTCTCCTCGGCGCGGCCGAGACTCCTCCGGACAGCCGGATCGTGAAGACGAAGGACGCCGTCACGCTCAAGGCAGAAACGGTCGTGACCGGCCTCGAGGTGCCCTGGTCGATCGCGTTCACCTCTCCGACCCGGATGCTCGTGACGGAGCGGACGGGGCGTGTCCGCGTCATCGAGAACGGCGTTCTCCGCCCGGTGCCTCTCGCCGTCATCTCCGACGTGGAGGCCAGGGGTGAAACGGGGCTGATGGGATTGACGCTCGCTCCCGACTATGAAAGGAGCCGCTTCCTCTACGTGTCCTATGGCTACGCCGTGCCCGGCGGGGTCCACGTGCGTGTCGTGCGCTTCCATGACGACGGAACGGGCCTCTCCCAGCGCAAGGTCATTATCGAGGGACTGCCCGCGGCCCGGTTTCACGCCGGGTGCCGCCTGCGGTTCGGACCGGACGGAAAGCTCTACGTGACGACGGGAGACGCGACGACACGCGAGATCGCCCAGAAGCTCGACTCGCTCGGCGGTAAGACCCTGAGGCTGAACCCCGACGGCACGATCCCCTCCGACAATCCCTTCCCGGGCTCACCCGTCTTCTCCTACGGCCATCGAAACTCGCAGGGTCTGGACTGGCAGCCGGGGTCGGGTCTGCAATTCCAGACCGAGCACGGCCCCTCCGGGTTCGACGGCCCCGGCGGCGGCGACGAAGTCAACATCGTCGAGAAGGGAAAGAATTACGGCTGGCCCGTCGTCCACCACAAGATGACGCGCGAAGGGATGGTCTCGCCGCTGCTGGAATTCACGCCCGCCATCGCCCCATCCGGCGCGTCCTTCGTCACCGGCCCGAAGCTCCCCGCGTTGAAGGGCGACTTCCTCTTCGCCTGCTTGATCGGCGAGCGTCTCATGCGCGTGCGTCTCGACCCCGCAAACCCGCGCCGCGTCCTCGACACCGAGCCCCTCTTCGTCCGCGAATTTGGCCGCCTGCGCGAAGTGCAGAACGGCCCCGACGGCGCCATCTACTTCACCACCAGCAACCGCGACGGCCGCGGCTCCGTCCGCCGCGGCGACGACCGCATCCTCCGCCTCACGCAGGAGTCCAATTAGAGATTCCTCGGTGGGAGGCGACCCCCGCGTCGTCCGTCTATGCAGTCGCGACCTTGTTCTTCTGTGAGACATTGCGAAAGTCTTCAGCCATTGGACCAAAGTCCAATGACAGGACGGAGGGAGTCCGGGCTGGACGGGCGCGACCAGGGCCAGGGTCATCGCGCAGGGGGTGCGGGATGCGAAAAGGAAAGTCTATTTGGGGCTCCTGCATCATTGACACACTTTGGGGGCGTGCTATAGATTTAGATTCTCCGCACACACAGACACAGACACCGTGACTTAAAGAGAAGAGCGAGGCTCTCGTCGAGAGCGCTTGGCTTCCAAGGGCTCCACTCTCCTCGAGGAGGAGTGCCATGAGTCTCAGAGTTGTCAATCGTCTGGTATCGGCATCTCTGTTGTCGGTCGGTTCCTGTGTGGCCCTGGCGATTACCGCCGGAGACGTCCCACCATCGCTGCGAGCGGCGATCGAGAAGGCGATGTATCAGATCGAGCCGGAGCGGAAGGCCAGAACCGTCACTACCTACGTCGCGTCAAGCCGGGCGCAGGGTATGAGGTTTTCATTCACCTCCTCTGGCGTCCTGGTCTGTGGCGCGTCTTCGGGCGAGCCCTGGAACTTGGGGATGAGTCTCAAGAGCTGGGGCTACGGCAACGAGGCCCGTTCGGTCCGGCCTGCCAGGCTCGCGGTTTCGGGAGACCGGATCGAGTACCGCCGCGGACCGCTCACGGAGTGGTATAGCAACAGCCGGGCAGGATTGGAGCAGGGATTCACGGTGCGGGCGCGGCCGGCTGCCGGCCGGCGGAACGGGACTCTCCGGCTTGGCCTAACGCTCTCCGGCGACCTGGTGCCATTGCTTGCCGGCGAAGGAGGGAGTCTTCTCCTCGTGCGCGCCGGCGGGAACCGGGTGCTACGGTTTGCGGGATTGACGGCCTTCGACGCGACCGGCCGGTCCCTTCCCTCCCGAATGGAGCTGCGCGAAAGGGGGCTGGCGCTCCTGGTGGATGACACGGCCGCCCTCTATCCCGTGACCGTTGACCCGCTGCTGACCAGGGAAACAAAGCTGATGGCGAGCGATCCCGCGATCTTTGCACGCTTCGGCTGGTCTGTGGCGCTCGACCGGGATACGGCAGTGGTCGGCAGCATCTTCAACGCGGCGTACGTCTTCGCGCGGAGCGGCGGTACCTGGACCCTGCAGCAGAAACTCACGGCGAGCGACGGCATCGGATTCGAGCTTTTCGGCAGCGCTGTGGCGGTGAATCGCGACACGATCGTTGTCGGGTCCGTGTTCAGCGGCGACCTGAGCAGCCCATACTCCGGCGCGGCGTATGTTTTCGTCCGCAGCGGAGGTGTCTGGGCCGAGCGGCAGAAATTGACGCCGAACGACCCCATGACGTGGGGCCGCTTCGGCTATTCCGTGGCTATCAACGGCGACACGATCCTGATTGGAACTCCCGGTGCCTCCGACGCAGGAAGCACTTCCGGAGCTGCCTATCTTTTTGCGAGGACCGCCGGCGTCTGGGCTCTGCACCAGAAGCTGACTGCGAGCGACGCCGCGGCCGGCAACGAATTCGGAGACTCCGTAGCGCTCACGAGCGACACGGCCGTGGTCGGATCCCCCCTCAGCGGTGACGCGGGGTTTGCTTCCGGCGCCGCGTATGTCTTTGTACGGAATGGGACGGCGTGGAACCAGCAGCAAAAACTGACCGCAAGCGATCCTGCTCCGCTCGACGCGTTCGGCTATTCCGTGGCGGTCACCGGTGACACCGCGGTGATCGGCGCTCCGAGCGATTCTCGCGGGAGCCTTCCCGGATCAGCGTACGCTTTCACACGGAGCGGCGGCCTCTGGAGTCAGCACGACAAGCTGACAGCGGCAGGCGGGGCACCCGGCGGCGAGTTCGGCTTCTCCGTGGCGCTCGGCGAGGACAAACTGGTCGTTGGGTCCGTTAGCGACGATACCTTGGGTCTGGATGCCGGCTCGGCGTATGTCTTTGCAAGGAGCGGAGGAGCCTGGAACCAACAGCAGAAGCTAACGGCCAGCGACGGCGCGGCACTTGGACTGTTTGGTTTCTCCGTCGCAGTCAGTTCGGACACAATCCTGGTTGGGTCTCCGGACTCGGGGTTTCCTCAAACGGTCCCCTATTCAGGTTCGGCCTACGTGTACGAGCCGGAGCTGACGGCGCTCTCCCCGGCGAAGGTCTGGGTCGGCCTGAAGAACAGCAACGACGTGAGTATGAGGCTCGACCTGCTGGCCGAGGCGTTCATCGACGCGATGAAAGTAGGGCAGGGGGAGCTGGACAACGTCGGCGGCGGCAGCAGCGGCTTCAACAATGCGCTCCTGATGGCAATCCCCCTGGCCCTGACGGGAGGCCCTGTCAGCGCGCCCTCGGGCGCTCAGTTGAGCATCAGGGTCTCGGCGCGGCGGACCTGCTTCGGCCGGGGGATCTCGGGGACGGCGAGGCTCTGGTACAACGGGCAGCCTGTGGACAGCGGCGCCGGCCGGGACGCCGGCAGCCGTTTCGGCGCCACCATCGGGGGCACGACGAGTGACGAGTTCTTGAGGAGCGGCTTCGCACTTAGCACGACAGCTGGCTCCTCCAGGACATCCGCGGACGCTTTCGTCAACAGCTCCGCGCCCTGCCCGGCCCGCCCGTTCACCTCCTTCGGCACCTGGAGCCGGACGCTGCCGTAGACGCCCGAGCGGGATTCCCCGACTCCCACGGTTGGTCGGCGGCGGTAGCGGCGCGTTTTCGCGGGTTGATAAACTCGCTCGCGAGGAAACACCGAATGGACGAGAGACCGATCCGGGTCCTGATTGCCAAGCCCGGGCTGGACGGACATGACCGGGGTGCCAAGGTGATCGCGCGGGCCCTGCGCGACGCGGGGATGGAGGTCATCTACTCGGGCCTGCGCCAGTCGCCGGAGCAGATCGCGGCGGCAGCGATCCAGGAGGACGTGGACGTCGTCGGGCTCTCGATTCTTTCCGGCGCGCACAACGTGCTCTTCCCGGAGATCCTCAAGCTCTTGAAGGAAAAGGGGGGCGAGGACATCGTGGTCCTCGCCGGCGGAATCATTCCCGACAAGGACATCGCAAACTTGAAGGCGCTCGGCATCCGGGAGATCTTCCTGCCGGGCACGTCCACGCAGAGCCTCGTCGATTTCGTCCGGAAAGAGGCGGGACGGCGGGTGAGAAGCTGAAGACTCGCCGAAGAAGGAAGGCGGCGCCGGCCGAGAGCGCCCCTCCGGCCGAACATCCGTCCGCTGTCTTCCATCCGGGCGAGGCGCTCGAAAGCGGTGTGGACACCGGCTCAGCGGATTTCCGCGAGCGCTCGCTCGCGATGGAGCGCCTCGTCACGCAACTCAGGGCTGAGCTTGCGCGGGCGCGCGCCGGGGGGGCGGGGCGAGAACGCCATTCCGAGCAGAAGAAGATGTTCGTCCGCGACAGGGTGGACGCGCTGCTCGATCCGGAGTCTCCGTTTCTCGAGCTTTCGCCGCTGGCGGCGCACGGCATGTACGGAGGAGAAGCGCCGGGCGCCGGCCTCGTCACGGGCATCGGGCGCGTTTCCCGCCGCGAGGTGATGGTCATCGCCAACGACGCCACGGTCAAGGGCGGGACCTACTACCCGATGACCGTCAAGAAGCACTTGCGCGCTCAGGAGATCGCGGAGCAGAACCGCCTGGCCTGCGTCTACCTCGTGGATTCGGGCGGAGCGTTCCTGCCTCTGCAGGCGGACGTCTTTCCGGACCGCGAACACTTCGGGCGGATCTTCTACAACCAGGCGCGCATGTCCGCGAAGCGGATTCCCCAGGTCGCGGTTGTCATGGGCTCCTGCACCGCGGGGGGAGCGTACGTGCCTGCCATGTCGGACGAGGCCGTGATCGTCAAGGGGACAGGCACGATCTTCCTCGCGGGCCCGCCGCTGGTGAAGGCCGCGACGGGCGAGGAAGTGACGGCGGAGGATCTCGGCGGCGGCGACGTGCACACCCGGATCTCCGGCGTGGCGGACCACCTGGCCGAGGACGACGCTCACGCGCTCGAGATCGCCCGCTCGATCGTGGCGAATCTCCATGGAGGCAAGACCCTTCCCGCGGACCGAACCGAGCCGGAGGAGCCGGCCTACGACCCGAAGGAAATCTATGGTCTTCTTCCCGTGGACGTCCGGCAGCCCTACGACGTGCGCGAGATCAT
>WNFV01003880.1_pt1 | contig 18895 bp, 17 predicted proteins | sample 5400101 | NCBI WGS metagenome assembly WNFV01 (sample SAMN13153361, study PRJNA577476) | soil metagenome | isolation source: 115 cm soil or saprolite under grassland replicate 1 | place: USA:California | collected 2016-06-15 | reverse complement strand
GAACTGGGATCCGTCCCAGCTCCCGAGGAACTTGTTCGTCTCGGCGACGACCTTCTCCTCCTCGCCACCGATGAACGGGACGACGTTGTCGAGCGCGTCGAGCGACGGCACGCCCGGGTAGCTCGCCCCCGAGAGCGCCTGCATCGTCGTGACGACGGCGCGCTCGATCCCGAAGTCGCGGTGGAGCGGCGCGAGCGCCAGGTTGAGGTGGATCGCGGTGCAGTTCCCGTTCGCGACGATCGAGCCCTTCCAGCCGCGGTCGCGGCGTTGCTTCTCGAGGGCGCGCACATGCTCGAAGTTCACCTCGGCGAGGAGGAGCGGGACATCGGCGTCCATGCGGTGGGTGGAGGCGTTCGTGAAGATGTGATGCCCGGCCTTCGCGAACGCGGCCTCGTGCTCGGCCGCGGCCTCGGTCGGCAGCGCGCTGAAGCAGATCTCGGCGTCGACCGCGCTGTCGGTCGGCCCGACGCGCATGTCCGCGACGCCGTCGGGCATGTCCGTCGGAAGGAGCCAGTGCACGGCGTCGCCGAAGCGCTTGTCCACGCTGCGGTCCGATCCGGTGAGCGCGACGAGGTCGAACCACGGGTGCCCCGCGAGCAGGCTGATGAAGCGCTGCCCCACCGTGCCGGTGGCCCCGAGGACCGAGACCGTCCGCTTCTTCACCCGTTCAGTGTGACGGATGACGCCGGCGCGTTGTCGCGTCAGGCCGGGCCGGCGAGCACCCAGCGGCGCTTCGGGCCGAAGATCCGCACCAGCTTCATTCCGGCGAGATCGAGCGCTGTGCGGATCGCATCGTCGTCGAGGACGCGGCCGCCGGGGCCGAAGCGATGCGTCCAGCGGCGGCCGTCGGGCAGCGAGTACACGACGATCCCGCGCAGGCTGTCGCCGTCCGGCTGCAGCTCGACCTCGATGTGGAAGGGACCGTACTCGCCCTCCGAGCTCCCCCACCTCGGCTGCGGGTCCATCCGCTCGATGACCACGACGCCGTCCAGCGCCACGTGCTCGCGGCAGCACCGGAGGAACGCGCGGCGATCGTCCTCACCCGCGTTCACCAGATTGCTCATGAGGAGCACGCAGCCGAAGGTGCGGCCGAGGTGCAGCTGCCGGATGTCGGCGAAGACGGTCTCGCCCGCGCGGACCTCGGCGAGCATCTCGGGCGAGTCGTCCACCGCCGTCACCGGATGGCCGAGCGCGACGAGCGCGCGTGTGATCCGGCCGGCGCCGCAGCCGAGCTCGAGGACGGTCGCGCCCGCCGGGATGACGGAATGGACGAGCTCGGGCTCGCCCATGGCGGGCAGGAGCTTGTAGAACTCGGTCGGGCTGCCGTCGGGCGTCCGGAGCTGCTCCGGCTCGCGCGAGACCTCGAGGTCCCGCTTCACCGCACCGGCTCTGTGGCGCGTGACCCAGGGGGTGCGGGGGACAGCGTCCCCTGCGAAGAGGAGCTCCGGAACTCTTCGTGGATCGCCCGCACCGCCTTCGCCTGGTCGGCCTCGTGGACGCAGAACGAGATGTTCAGCTCGCTCGAGCCCTGCGCGATCGCGATCACGTTGACGCCCGCGCGCGCGACCGCGCCGAACACGCGCGCGGCGACGCCGGGCGTCCCGCGCATCCCCTCGCCCACCGCGGCGACGACCGCGATCGGCTTCTCGACCGTGACGCGCTCGACGTCGTGATGCGCGAGCTCCTTCGCGAGCATGCGCTGCAGCGCGGCGCGCAGCCGATCGGTCGTGTCGGCCGTGACGACGAGGCAGATCGAGTTCTCGCTCGACGCCTGGCTGATCATGAGCACTGAGATGCGCTCGTCCGCGGTCGTGTCGAACACCCTCGCCGCGAACCCCGGGATCCCGCTCATGCCCGCGCCCTGCACGGTGAGGAGGCCGAGTCCGCCGAGCGAGGTGGTCGCCTTCACGATCGGGCCGTCGGGCGCCGCGTCCGCGGTGATCGTCGTGCCTTCGTCGTCGGGCGCGAACGTGTTGAGGATGCGGACGGGGATGCCGACCTCGATGGCGGGGAGCACCGCGCGCGGGTGGAGCACTTTCGCGCCGAAGTACGAGAGCTCGGCGGCCTCCGCATACGAGAGGTGGCCGATCGGCCGCGCGCCCTCGACGATGCGCGGGTCCGCGCTCATCACCCCGCTCACGTCGGTGTAGATGAGGCACTGGTCGGCCTTCAGCGCGCCGGCGAGGATCGCTGCGGTGTAGTCCGACGCGCCGCGCCCGAGCGTCGTGGTCACACCTTCGCGCGTGGCGCCGATGAAGCCGGTCACCACGGGCACCTGACCGCGCCGGATCATCGGCTCGAGCTCGGTGCGCGCCCGCGCGTACGTCTCCTCGAACGCGGGGGACGCGTTGCCGAACGCGTCGTCGGTGACGACGATCCGCGTCGCGGGGACCGCCTGCGCGGCGATCCCGTGCGACCGGAGCGCCGCCGCCACGATCTCCGACGAGGCGAGCTCGCCGTACGAGGCGATCGCGTCCTGCGAGCGCGCGCTGCATTCGTGGAGGATCGCGACGCTGCGCAGGAGCGCCTTGGTCCGCTGCGCGAGCTCTTCGAGCGCGCCCGTGGCGTCGCCGCCCTCATCCTTCCGCGCGGCCTTTCGAAGGAGGTCGTCGTGCGATGCGGAGAGGCGCGCCATCGTCGACTCGGACGCGACGACGTCCCCGAGCGCGGCCGCCCGCGATGCGGCGATGAGCGCGTTCGTCGTCCCTGCCGTCGCCGAGACCACGACGACGGGCGTCGAGCCGACGCCGCGGACGATGCGGCAGACGCGCTCGATCGCATCGGCCGTCGCGACGGACGTTCCGCCGAATTTCAGGACGCTCGTCATCGCCACGGTCCCCCGGGCGCGCAGACCGAGCGAAGACGAGGTCGAGCACCCGGGCCGCGCGAGCGGTTCATCCGCGAGCGCGGTCGGAATAGGACCGGGCGATCTGGATCACGTCGCCGAGTATGGCGCTCGCGGTAGCGTCGCCGCCCGCGCCCGGCCCCATGAACGTGAGCGACCCGGCGAGGTCCGTCTCGAGGCGCACGACGTTCGTCGGTCCCGTCGCCTGGCCTTCCAGGGATGCGGCAGGCACCTCCTGCGGGCCGACGCGCGCCTTCGTGGCGCGCTCGCCGAAGTCGGCGACCGCGAGGTACCGGATGCGCGCATCCCGCGCGGACGCCTCCCGCACCTGATCGGCCGTGACGGAGCGCAGCGTCGCGCGCGCGACCTGCTCGGGTGGGAACCAGCGCCCCTCGAGGAGGCTGATCAGGATCGCGAGCTTGTACGCGGGATCCCAGCCGTCGACGTCCGCGCTCGGGTCGGCCTCCGCGTAGCCCGCCTGCTGCGCCTCGCGGAGCGCGTCATCGAACGTGGCGCCCGCCTCCATCCGCGAGCAGATGTACGTGGTCGTGCCGTTGACGAGCCCGCTCAGCACGCGAGGGCGGACCGCGCCGAGCGCGCGCGCCGCGGCGATGACGGGGACCGCCGCGGCGACGGCCGCCTCGAAGCGCAGCTCGCGCTTCGCGGAGCGCGCGGCCTCATGGAGCGCGCGCCACTCTTTCGCGACGACCTCCTTGTTCGCGGTGACGACGTGCTTGCCGCGCTCGAACGCCGCGAGGTGAAGGTCGATCGCAGGGCGATGGCCGCCGATGACCTCGACGACGACATCGACCGCCGGATCGTCGAGCAGGTCGAACGCGTTCCCGGTCACCGCTACGTCGTTGGATCCGCGGGTCTTCGCCGTATCGCGCACAGCCGCACCGACGAGGCGCAGGGGGCGTCCCGCCGCGGCTTCGAGGCGCTTCGCGCGCTCCCCCATCGCCTTCGCGACGGCGGACCCGACGGTGCCGAGCCCGAGGAGGCCGATACCGAGCGGGGCGCTCATCCGATCGCCTCTTCGAGCAGGTCGAGCGCGGTCGCGACGCTCGCAAGCCGGTTCCCCGCGCGGTCGAAGCCGCACCGGCACGTGCGCACGCTCGAATGCTTCTCGCTGTCCACGGCCACGTACACGAGGCCGACGGGCTTCCCCGGCGTCGCTCCGGTCGGGCCGGCGATCCCGGTGATGCCGAGGCCGATCTTCGCGCCGAGCCGCTCGCGTGCCCCGCGCGCGAGCGCGCCCGCGACGACCGGCGATACCGCCCCGTGCCCGTGGATGAGGTCCGCCGGGACGCCCGCGAGGGCGGTCTTGGCGTCGTTCGAGTACACGACCGCACCCCCGAGGTAGTGATCGCTCGAGCCGGAGGTCTCGCTGAGCACCGCCGCGAGCAGCCCGCCCGTACACGACTCGGCGCTCGCCACGCTGAGCTTGCGCCGCTTCAGGCGGGGCTGGATCGCCGCCATGCGCGCGACGAGCTCGTCGTACGTCGGCGCGCTCTTAGCGGGCATGCGCCCGCACCGCGCCTGCCGTGGGACGTCCGATCGCGCTCACGGCGCGGCGCGCGACGTCGACACCGGTGAGCACCGTGGCGAGTGCCGCCGCCCACAGCACGACGTCGGCGAGCGGCGCGAGCGCGGCCACGGGCCACGCCAGCACGAGGATCTGCCCGAATACGGCGGCACCCTGGAGGACAGCCTTGGCCTTCCCGTAGACGTTCGACCCGATGACGATCCCGCGCCGGGCGGCGACGGTTCGAACCCCTGTGACACCGATCTCGCGGGCCAGGATGAGCGCGACGGGCAGCGCGTCGACGCCGCCGCGCGCGAGCAGCCCGCCCAGCGTCCCCAAGACGAGGATCTTGTCCGCCAGCGGATCGAGGAACGCGCCGAGGGCCGAGGTCGCGCCGAGGCGGCGCGCGAGGGGCCCGTCGACCGCGTCCGTCAGCGCGGCGAGCGAGAACACGACGAGCGCGATGACCGCTGTCTCGGGAGCGAGCAAGGCGACCACAGCGACGACGGAGAGCGCGCGGAGCGTCGAGATCGCGTTCGGGAGAGACCTCACGCCGCCAAGGCTAGTGCGCGCTATTGGAACGTGTAGCTCTTCTCCACGACCTGGCCCTGGGATCCGAGCGCGCCGACGAGCTGGCCGTTGTAGATCACCTGTGTCGCGCCGGCGTTGCCGGTGCGGATCGTGACCTGCTTGCCGCTGAATGTCTGGCTCGCGCCGCTCGCGAAGATCCGTCCGGTGCCCGGCGCCTGCGCGCCGTCGACCAGCGCCAGCAGCCACGCATCGCCGCCCTGGACCTTCACGGTCACCACGGCGGCGGTGAACGAGACCGTGACCGTCCGCGTGTCGATGAGCTCGGCGCCGGCCGCGGTCCGGGCGACGATCCGGATGGCGTGGGTCCCGGCCGGGTAGTCGATCGAGGTCGCGAACCGGCCGTCGGCCCCGACCGTGACGGGCGTCCCGTTGACGGTCACGCTCGCCACCGCCTTATCCGCCTTCCCGGCGACGGGCACGGCCGAGTTCGTATAGACGCCGAGCTGCGCGGGCTGTTCGACCACGACCTGCGGCGGGATCTCCGCGCCGGTCGTGGGCGTCGCCTGCGCGGCGACCTCGAACCGCACGCCTCGCGAGACCTGGCTCACCTTGCCCGCGGGGTCGAGGACCTGGACCTCGATGTGGTTCGGCCCCGGCCGCAGCTGGACGGTCACCGCGAACGTGCCGTCGGCGGCGGGCCGGATGTCGGTGTAGTTGTCCGGGCCGGGGAACACGCGGACCGTGACGCGACCCTCGGGCAGGGTGCGCCCGCGCACCGTGTAGTCGGCCCGCTCCGCGATCGTGTCGGTCGAGGGATCGAGCACCTCGATCCGCGGGGGCGTCGCGAACGACGCGAACTGGTACGAGAGGTACCCGACGAAGAGCACGACCGCCGCGAGCACCACGAACGGGACGAGGATCGTCGGCGAGATGAACACGCCGCTCCGCATGACGGGCCGCATGGGCTCGAATCGCCGCGGCGGCTCCGGCGTCGAGGAGCGCTCCGCTGTGTACAGAGCGACGAGCTCGGTGCTGTCGAGGTCGAGGTAGTCGGCGTAGTTCCGGAGGAAGCCCTTCGTGTACACGGCGCCGGGGAGCGCGCGGTGGTCGCCGCTCTCGAGCGCGACGAGGAACTTCTCACGGATGCGCGTGTCCTCGGCGGCCTGCTCGAGCGGGATGCGCTTCCGCTCTCGCTGCTGCCGCAGGATCTCGCCGAGGCGCTGGACGTCGCTCATTCGGTCCGGTCGCGGCGGGGTGCGACGCCGTAGACCTCGCGCATCTTCCCGGGTCCCTGCGCGGGCCCGATGACGCCGCGCCGCTCCATGATGTCGATGAGGCGGCCCGCGCGCGCGAAACCGACCGTCATCTTCCGCTGCAGCATGGAGACCGACGCCTGACCCGCGTTCTGCACGATGTCGACGGCCTCGTCATAGCGGTCGTCGTCCATCTCGTCGCCGTCCTCGTCGCGCATGCGTGACCGCTCCTGGGACTCGAGGATCGAGAGCTCGTACTGCGGCGCGCGCTGCGCCTTCCAGTGGCGTGTGACGCGGTCCATCTCCTGGTCCGACACGAACACGCCCTGGGCCCGCACGGGCTTCGGCGCGTCCGGCGGCAGCACGAGCATGTCGCCCCGGCCGAGCAGCTTCTCCGCGCCTGTCATGTCGAGGATGGTGCGCGAATCGATGGACGAGGCGGTCGCAAAGGCGATGCGAGCAGGGATGTTGGCCTTGATGAGGCCCGTGATGACGTCGACGGACGGCCGCTGCGTGGCCACGACGAGGTGGATGCCTGTCGCCCGGGCGAGCTGGGCGATGCGGGTGATGGCCTTCTCCACCTGGATCGGCGCGCTGATCATGAGGTCGGCCAGCTCGTCGATGACGAGGACGACATAGGGGACGCGGTCGTGGCCGGTCCGCATCTCGTTGTACTTCTCGATGTTGCGCGCCGTCGCGCGCGCGAACAGCCGGTAGCGGCGGTCCATCTCCCCCACCGCCCAGTACAAGGCGTTGAGGATCTTGTCGTGGTCCGTCACGACCGGCACGACGAGGTGCGGGATGTTGTTGAAGCCGGCGAGCTCGACGCGCTTCGGGTCGCACAGGATGAGGCGCACCTCGTCCGGCGTCGCGGTCATGAGCAGGCTCGTGATGATCGAGTTGATCGAGACGCTCTTGCCGGATCCGGTCTGGCCCGCGATGAGGAGATGCGGCAGCTTCGCGAGGTCCGCGACGATGGGCGACCCCGCGACGTCCCGGCCGAGCGCGACGACGAGCTTCGAGCTCGCGTCGCGGAACGCGGCGGACTCGGCGACGTCCTTCAGCGACACGAGGCCGATCGCGATGTTCGGGATCTCGATGCCGACGACGCTCTTGCCCGGGATGGGCGCCTCGATCCGCAGCGTGCGCGCCGCGAGCGCGAGCGAGAGGTCGTCGGAGAGCGCCTCGATCCGCGAGAGCTTCACGCCCGCGGCCGGCTTGAGCTCGTACCGCGTCACGACCGGGCCGGGGGTGATCTCGACGACCGTCGCGGCGATGCCGAAGTGCGCGAGCGTCTCCTCGATGACGCGCTTGTTCCGCCGGAGCTCGTCCTCGCTCGACCGCGCCGCGGATCCCTGCTCGAGGAGCTCGATCGATGGCAGGGCCCACGGCTTCTCGGGCGGGTCCGCATGCAGCACGCCCTCCGCCGCAACAGCAGCGGACGGGAGACCCGCGATGGGCGACGCCTCGAGCGCGGTCCGCGCCGGCGCCGTGGGGATGCGCTCCGTGACGGCCGCGTGCGCCGCGAGCGCGGCGGCGCGGCTCTTCGCTTCCGCGGCGGAGGGCGCGCGACGCTCCTCCGGGAGGTTGATGCGGACCGGCGGTGCGTCCTCTTCTTCCTCCTCGTCCTCATCGTCAGCGTCATCGTCGACCGACCGGGTCGCGCGCTTCGCAGTCGCGGCGGTCCCGCTCGGGAGGGTCATGCCCGGACGCAGCACGAGCGAGGGCCGGCGCCGGACGACGGGGCCGAGCAGCTCGACGAGGCTGCGCTCCGCCGCGACGACGATCCCGACCACGAGGACCGCGAGGAGCGCGACGACGGCGCCCCATGCCCCGAGCAAGCCCTCGAGCCCCCGACCGACGAAGCGGCCGAGCGCGCCGCCGGGCCCGGTGGTGCCCGGGTCCGCGAACGTGATCTCCGCGATCGACAGGACCGCGACCGCCGTGATGGTCGCGCCGATGCCCGGCATGAGCAGCCGGGCGCGGATGTCGGGGGACCAGAAGGTGATGGCGGCGAGCGCGAGCGCCGGCGGGACGAGCGCGGCGCCGGCCCCGAGGGCGCCGACGAGGAGGCCTCGCCACCACTGGAGGACGGCGCCCTGGTCAGTGATGAGGGCGACCAGCGACAGGACGGAGAAGGCGGCGACCGCGATCGCGGCGACCTCGCCGCGCAGCTGGCCATCGGGCGACGCCGACGCGGGCACGGCCCCGCGACGGGCCGGACGCCCTTTCCCGTTCCTCATGCGATGACAAGCGTACGGGACCGGTCGCGCCGAGGGCTAGAGCTGCATCAGGACCGGGAGCACCATCGGCCGGCGCTTCGTCCGCTCGTAGAGGTACTTGCTCACGACGCCGCGGATCTCGTCGCGGAGCGTGGCCACTTCGGCGAGATGGTCCCCCGTCTGCGCCTCGGCGAGGCCCTCGACGATCCGCTGCTTCGCGCCCTCGATGAGCTCGGCCGAGTCCTCCTCGGGGACGAAGCCCTTCGTCACGATGTCGGGGCCGGCGACGACGCGGCCGGTGTTGCGATCGATGGAGAGGACGATCATGAAGATCCCGTCGCTGCCGATCGACCACCGGTCGCGCATGACCGACTGGCTGACGTCCCCCACGCCGAGCCCGTCCACGTAGACCTGGCCGACCTCGACCCGGTCCGCGAGCCGCGCGCCGCGCTCGCCGATCTCCACCACGTCCCCGTTCGTGATCACGAAGGCCTTCTCGGGAGCGACGCCGAGGTCGAGCGCGATGCGCGCGTGGCGCACGAGCATCCGGTACTCGCCGTGGATGGGGATGAAGTGCGTCGGCCGGAGGATGTTGAGGAGCAGCTTGAGCTCCTCCTGGCTCGCGTGTCCCGACACGTGCGGCCGCGTGCCGGCCTCGTAGATGACCTCGGCGCCGAGCTTGAAGAGGTTGTCGACGGTGCGGCTGACGAGCTCCTCATTGCCGGGGATGGGGCTCGAGGACATGACGACGGTGTCGCCGTCCTTCACCGCCACGTGCCTGTGGTCGCCGAGGGCCATGCGCGAGAGCGCGCTCGTCGGCTCGCCCTGGCTCCCCGTCGTGATGATGGACACCTCGTTGTCCGGGAGCTTCGCGATCTCGTTCGGATGGACCAGCGCACCGCTGGGGACGTCGAGGTAGCCGAGCTCACGCGCCGTGCGCGTGTAGTTCTCCATCGAGCGGCCGATGATCGCCGTCTTCCGGCCCCAGACCGCGGCGATGTCGATGATCTGCTTGATGCGCGAGATGTTCGAGGCGAACGTCGTGGTGATGACGCGACCCGGCGCGCGGGACATGATCCCCTCGAGGATCTCGCCGACGTGCCGCTCGGACGGCGTGTAGCCCGCGGTCTCGGCGCGCGTCGAGTCCGAGAGGAGCAGCAGGACGCCCTTCGCGGCGATCGCCGAGAGCCGCGCGAAGTCCGTCTGGCGGCCGTCGACCGGCGTGTGATCGAACTTCCAGTCCCCGGAGTGCACGATCGTCCCGAACGCCGTGTCGATGGTGAAGCCGACCGCGTCCGGGATGCTGTGGCAGACCGTGTAGCTGTCACAGCTCGCGTTGCCGACCTGGAACGGCGTCCCGGGCGCGATCTCGCGCAGGACGGCGCGCTCCGCGAGGCGGTGCTCCTTCAGCTTCGTTCGCAGGAGCCCGAGCGTCAGCTTCGTGCCGTAGATCGGCACGTCGGGAAGATCGCGCATCAGGTACGGCAGGCCGCCCACGTGGTCCTCGTGCCCGTGCGTGAGCAGGACGCCGCGGACGCGCGATCGCCGCTCGCGCAGATAGCGGAAGTCGGGGATGACGAGGTCGATCCCGAGCATCTCCTCGTCGGGGAACATGAGCCCGCTGTCGACGACGAGGATGTCGTCGCCGAGCTCGAGCGCGAGCATGTTCTTGCCGATCTCGCCCACGCCGCCGAGCGGGATGACGCGCACCGGGGCGTTAGCCACCGAAGAGCGTCATCTGGTCCGCCGGCTTGGGTGGCTCGGGCGTCACGGCGGGTCCGGTCGCGAGGAAGATCGCGAGCGCGGCGAAATCCGCGACCATGGCCGGCCGGAGCGATGGCGACCGGAGCGCGGCCGCGGGATGGAACATCGGGAAGACGCTGACGCCGTCGACGACGCGCGGCTTGCCGTGGATGCGGCTGATCGACTCGCCGGGCAGCCACTTGCCCATGGCGAAGCGGCCGAGCGTCACGACGACGCGGGGCCGCAGGGCGGCAAGCTGCTTGGCCGTCCACCCGTCGCACGCCGTGATCTCGAGCGGCAGCGGGTCGCGGTTGTCCGGCGGCCGGTGCCGCACGACGTTCGTGATGAAGACCTTCGAGCGGTCGAGGCCGATGCCGGCGAGGAGCTCGTCGAGGAGGTGCCCGGCCGCGCCCACGAAGGGGCGGCCCTGCTGGTCCTCGTTGAAGCCGGGCGCCTCCCCCAGGAACAGGATCCCGCTCTCGGCACTCCCCTCGCCCGGGACCGCCTGCTTCGCGGTCCGCCAGAGGGGACAGGCCCGGCACTCGCGCACCTCACTGGCGATGGCGGCGAGCGCTTCGGTCATTCGCCGGTCATTATCCGCGCTACGTCGCTCGGGAGCGGGCACGCTCATCCGGCCGGCGCCTTCCGCGCGAGATACAGCACATCGGTGTACGGCCGGCGGCGCATCTCGATGACGTCCGCGCGGAACCCCGCGCGCTGGAACATCGCGAGCGCGGACTCGCGGGACGGGAAGCTGAAGCGCCGGCGGTGCCCGCGCGTGAGCCCGAGGCTCACGGCGATCGTCTCCTGCGCATACGTGAGGGCGTACCGCGGGTCGACGCGCGCCTCCTGCGTGCGCACGATGAGCGGCGCGCCCTCGTTCAGCGCCGCCGCCGCGCCCTTCAGCACGCGCTCCTGGTCCTCCGGCGCCATGAGGTACAGCACGTCGACGATCGTCACGGCGTCGCAGCGCGGCGGCGGGACCGCGACGATGTCGGCGACCTCGAAGCGCAGCCCTTCGCGGCCGGCGACGGTCCCGCGCGCTACCGCGATCTTGCGCTCGTCGTGGTCGAGGCCGAGCACGCGGCGCTGCGAGCTCGCTTCGAGGAGCAGGTTCGGGAAGAGGCCGTGGCCGCAGCCGAGGTCGACGATGAACCCGTGGCGCGGCACGTACTGCTCGATCCGGGCGAGGTCCGCGAGGAACGCGCGGCCGTGGACGAACCAGCGCGCCGTCAGCGGCGCGCTGCGGTAGCGGTGGACGGCGCGCTCCAGCGCCGCGGTCGTCGTGGACCCTGGCATCAGAGCGCCCTCGCGGGCACGCGCCAGCGCACCGTGCCGTCGCCGAACGCGGCGCGGAGGACCGGGTCGGTGAGCAGCGAGAGGTCGCGCGGCCGGCGCGGCCCGATCGCCTCCGCGGTCGCCGGTCCGGGATGCGCCCCGATCTCACCGAGGCCCGGGATCGTCACGAGGAGACCGACCCAGGCTGCGTCCGGTGCCGGCCGCCGCGACGTGAGGTCGACGAACCAGTCATTGCCCGGGACGCCGCGCAGGAACGGCGCGCTGCCGCCCGTCGCGAGGCCGAGCAGCGCGGGCTTCCACGACCGCGTCATCCGCGGCGGCGACGCTCGCCGGATCCAGCGCGCACCGAGCTCGCGGCCGAGCGCGCCGACCACGCGCGCGACGAGCGGGAACAGGTGCGTGTGCTGATGCGAGTCCCACGCGAGCGCAGGCGTCCCGAGCTCGCGCGCGCGCGCGACCTGCGCGCGGATCTCCGTCGCGACCTCGGCCGCCCGAACGCGTCCGGCCGCCAGGCCGGTGAACAGTCCCGTCAGGCCGAGGAAGCGCCCGTCGTCGTCGACGAGCGTCCGCACCCGCGCCGGGTCCGAGATCGGGCGGCCTTCCACGAGGTCGATGTGCAGCCCGACCTCGAGCCCGCGCTCGGCGCGCGCGAGCTCGGCCGCCGTTCCGCTCCCTGGGAACGTCACGAGCAGCGAGGTCGACCGGACGATCCCCTCCCGGTGCGCCGTGAGGATCGCCTGGTCGACACCCGCGCTGTAGCCGAGATCATCGGCCGTGACGACGAGCATCAGCGCTGTCGCCTGACCGTCGCGAGATCGGTCTGCGCTAGTCGCGCGGTGGTCCGCTTCGGCGGGGAGGACCCCCCGGACCGCGGCGGAACCCGCCGGGCGGGCCGCGACGGTCTCCGCCATCGCCGCCCTCGCGCGCGCGGTAGCGATCGCGCTCGCCGCGCTGCCGCTCCTCGTACGCCTGCGTGCCCTCTTCGCCGACGCTGCGCATCGAGAGGTTCACGCGGCCCTGGCGGTCGACCTCGGCGACCTTCACCTTGACGCTGTCGCCGACCTTCACGACGTCCTCGACGCGGTTCACGCGGTCGCCCGAGAGCTCGGAGACGCGGACGAGACCTTCCTTGCCGGGGAGGTACTCGACGAACGCGCCGATCGACATGATCCGCGTGACCTTCCCGTCGTACACCTCGCCGACCTCGGGCTCCTTCGTGAGCCCCATGATCATCTGGATCGCCTTCTCGCGGCCGAGGGCCTTCGCGCCGGTGACCCGCACGGTCCCGTCGTCCTCGACCTCGATCGTCGTCTCGCTCTCCGACTGGATGGCGCGGATCATCTTGCCGCCGGGGCCGATGAGCTCGCGGATCTTGTCGGGGTGGATCTTGATGGTCTCGATGCGCGGCGCCCAGCGGCTGAGGTCCTCGCGCGGCCGGTCGATGACCTTCTTCATGGCGTCGAGGATGACCATGCGCGCCTCGCGCGCCTGCATGATCGCGCCGCGGACGATCTCCTTCGTGAGCCCGTGGATCTTGATGTCGAGCTGGATGCCGGTGATGCCCTTCTCCGAGCCCGTCACCTTGAAGTCCATGTCGCCGTAGTTGTCCTCCATGCCCTGGATGTCCGTGAGGAGGCGGTAGTCGTCCCCCTCCCCGGTCACCAGGCCGACGGAGATGCCGCCGATCATGGCCTTGATCGGGACGCCCGCGTCCATGAGCGACAGCGTCGAGCCGCACGTGGACGCCATCGACGTCGAGCCGTTCGAGGAGAACGTCTCGCTGACGACGCGGATCGTGTACGGGAACTCCACCTTGGTCGGGATCACCGGCAGGAGCGCGCGCTCCGCGAGCGCGCCGTGGCCGATCTCCCGCCTGCCCGCGCCGCGGAGCGGCCGGACCTCACCGACGGAGAACGGCGGGAAGTTGTAGTGGTGCATGTAGCGCTTCGAGTCGACCGGGGAGAGCGTGTCGATGATCTGCTCGTCCGCGGTCGGTCCGAGCGTCGTGATCGAGAGGATCTGCGTCTGGCCGCGCTTGAACAGCGCCGAGCCGTGCGTGCGCGGAAGGATGCCGACCTCGATCTCGAGGGTGCGGATGTCCTTCAGCCCGCGGCCGTCGGGACGGATGCCCTCCTCGAGGATCGCGCGGCGCACCTCCTTCTTCAGGACGGTGTCGAACGTCATCGCGACGTCGGCCTCGGTGAGGTCGCCGTCCTCTTTCACGAGCGCGGCGACCGCCTCGCGACGGACCTCGTCGAGCCCCGCCTCGCGCTGCGCCTTGTCGGCGTGCCGCACCTTCGCGCGGACGCGGTCGGACAGCCATTCCGTGATGCGGAGACCCTTCTCGGTCTCGACCTTCTCAGGGATCCACTGGATCTTCGGCTTGCCGACCTGGCGCACGAGCTCTTCCTGCGCGTCGATCGACGCGGCGATGCCCGCCTGCGCGAGCTCGATCGCCTCGATCATCCGCGCCTCGGGCACCTCGTTCGCGCCGGCCTCGAGCATCATGACCCGGTCGCGCGTCCCCGCGACGACGAGGTCCATCTCGCTCTGCTCCATCTCCGGGATCGTCGGGTTGAGCGTGAGCGTGCCGTTGACCGTGCCGACGCGCACGCATCCGATGGGGCCGGCGAACGGCGCCGGCGAGATCGCGAGCGCCGCCGACGCCGCGTTCACCGCGAGGACGTCGGGGTCGTGCTCCTGATCCGCCGAGAGCGCGTAGAGGATGATCTGCGTGTCGTTGCGGAAGCCCTTCGGGAAGAGCGGCCGGATCGGCCGGTCCGCGAGGCGCGCGGTGAGGATCGCCTCCTCGGAGGGACGGCCCTCGCGCCGCGGGAATGAGCCGGGGATCTTGCCGGCCGCGTAGAGGCGCTCCTCGAAGTCGACCGTGAGCGGGAAGAAGTCGATGCCGGGGCGGACCGTCGGGGAGACCGACGCAGCGGCGAACACGACCGTGTCGCCGGATCGCACCGTGACCGCGCCGCCGGCCTGTTCCGCGAGCTTGCCGGTCTCGAAGACAAAGGGCTTCCCGTTGATGGTGGTCTGCGATGTGGTGATGGGCATGAGGTACCTGTGGGCGGGTGTCGCCCCGCTAGTTCACCGACGCAGTTCGAGCCGCGAGATGACCTCCTGGTAGCGCTCGGGGCTCTTCCTGTGCAGGTAAGCGAGCAGGCGCCGACGCTGGCCGACCATCTGGAGCAGCCCGCGGCGTCCGGCGGAGTCGTGCTTCGCCTGCCGCAGGTGCTCGGTGAGGTGCTTGATGCGTTCGGTGAGGACCGCGATCTGGACGCCCGGTGAGCCTGTGTCCTTCTCGTGCTGCCGGAGATCCGCGATCACTTCGCCTTTGGGTCGGAGCGGCACCCGTCGTTCCTTTCTCTATACGTCTTAGACGTTCGTTCTCAGGGCGAAGTGTACCCGAGCGCTCGGCGGGTCGCCTCGACGTCCTTCGCGATCTGATCCACCAGCGCCTCCGCGCTCCCGAATCGCAGCTCGTCGCGCAGCCGCTCGACGAACGCCATCTCGACGGCCTCGCCGTAGAGATCGGCCGTCAGGTCGAGGATGAACGACTCGAGCACCCGCTCGCCGCCGCCGAACGTGGGCCGCACGCCGAGGCTCGTGGCCGCGGGCCGCCGGTGCGAGCCCACGTCGGCCCACGTGGCATAGATGCCGTCGCGCGGCAGGAGGCGCTCGGGAGGCGTCGCCACGTTGATCGTGGGGTAGCCGAGCGCCCGTCCGCGCTTGTCACCGTGCACGATCCGGCCGCGCACGGCATATGGGCGGCCGAGCAGGTCCGCAGCGCCCCGGACCTCGCCCGCAACGAGCAGGTTGCGGATCCGCGTCGAGCTGATGACGTCACCGTCGTGCGTGACGGGCTGCACCACCTCGACGTCGACGGCGGCCTCGCCGGCGAGGCTCGCGAGCACGGCGACGTCGCCCTCGCGGTCGCGACCGAAGCGGAAGTCGGATCCGACCACGATGCGCCGCACCTCCCCCGCAGCGCGGAGGCGGTCGACGAACTCCTTCGCCGACAGCGCGAAGAACGCCGGGTCCGACCGGAACAGGACGACCGCGTCCGCGCCCGCCGCCGTGAGCAGCTCGGAGCGCTCGGTCGCGTCCGTCAGCGCGGACGGCGGCGCGCCCGGAGCGAGCACCTGGATCGGCAGCGGATCGAACGTCGCCGCGAGCGCGAGCCCGCCCTGCGCGTGCGCGAACACGCGCAGCCGCCGGATGACCTCCTGGTGCCCGCGGTGCACGCCGTCGAAGACGCCGATCGCGACGTGCAGCGGGCCACGCGGCCACCCCTCGAAGCCCCGGAGGACGCGCACGGGTGCGAGCCTACGGGCCCGGCTGGTCGTGGTCGCCGGTGATCGTCACGGGGGCGATGACCGCGGCGCCCGGGCTCGGCAGGCTCGGCACCGCGGCGCGGGGCCGCGTGAGACGCGCGCGGAGGCCGCTCACGAGCTCGGGGCGCAGGAACGGGATCGGCGCAGCGAGCGCGAGGATGAAGCCGAGGTGGTTCCCGTGGAAGTACCGCCCGAAGAACAGGAACGCGAGGAGCGTGATCGTGTAGCCCGTGAGCATCGTCGCGACGTCGGGCTCGCGGCGCAGCCGCCGCATGGACCAGATCGCCAGCGGGACCGCGGCCGCGATCTGGAAGATCGCGAACGGGAACTCCTGCTGCGGATACGAGATGACGCCGATGGTGCGAAGGAGCGCGGAGAAGCCCATCCCCGACACCGGATACGACCACGCCGCGCCGCCGGCGTTGTACGCGACGACGTCGTCCCACAGCGCCGGCGCGTTGTCGACGAGGAACGGGAGGAACGCCGCGAGGAGCACGATCGCGCCCGCCCACGACGCACGCGCAAGACCGAGCAGGCGCTCTCGGATCGGCAGCGCCGCGTCCTTCCAGAACAGGTACGCGAGCACGAACGGGAGCAGCGGGCCCGCGTGCAGCTTCGACGCGGCGGCGATCGCGATGGCGAGCACGCCGAGCGTGCGCCGCTCGCGCTGCAGCAGCGCGAGGCCGGCGAACATGAACAGGAGCACGAAGAAGTCGTTGCGGCCTTCCACGACGAAGGGGAAGAGCTGGGGATCGAGCGCGACGAGCGCGGTCAACGAAAGCGCCGCTGCGAGGGTCGGCGGCCGCGACGGTGAAGAGGCGGCCCAGCCGACCCGAGCGGCGACCAGCAGCGTCGCCACATATGCCGGCAGATACAGATAGCGCGCGTCGAAGACGAGTCCGAGCCGATCGAACAGGACCACGAACGGCACCGTCACCAGGAACAGCACCGGGAAGTACGTCAGGTGGTACAGCGCGGGGTTGTTGATCATCGGCCAGTAGAAGAGCGACGTGTCGAGGTAGTCCGCCACGTACGGGTCCTGGCCATTGACGAGCTTGCGCGCGGCCTCCTCGACCATGATCGCGCCGTCGTGGACGTACGTGTAGGGCTTCCCGGTCTCGCGCAGGACGATGGCGGCGATGGTCGGGACGACGACGAAGAGCAGGACGATCCCGGCGAGATGCAGCACCCGGTCGCGTCCGCGGAACCGTGACCCGAGCGCGTGGTCGCGCAGCGGATACGTCAGCGCGAGGAGGCCGCACGCGAGCAGCCACGCCGCGCCCCAGAGCCCCGGGAAGAGCTGCCACAGCGGCGCGTCGCGCGTCACCTGCACGACGGTGTGGTTCGCGAACAGGAGCAGCCAGTTCGCGGTCGCGAGCGCGCCGATGACCTTCGCGTCGAGCGACAGCCGGGTCAGCGCGGTCACGTTCCCTCCCATGCCCCGAGCACCGTCGCGGCGGCGGCACTGCGGAAACGGTCGTCGAGGTCGAGAAGCCGGTCGTCCGCGGGTCGCAGCAGCGCCGTGGCCTCGACGGTGCCCGCTGCACGGAGCCTGCCGATGTCGGCCGCATCGTCGACCGTCAGCGCGCCAACGGCAAGGCGCCGAAGCGCCCCAAGATGCGCGGCGGAGCCGAGGGCGCGGCCGATGTCGCGCGCGAGCGAGCGGACGTACGTCCCGGACGAGCAGACGATGAGGAGGCGTAATACCGGCGCCGACCACGACGCCATCGAGAGCCGTTCGATGCGGACCGTTCTCGCGTCGAGCACAACCGCGGTCCCGGCGCGCGCGAGCGCGTACGCGCGGCGACCCTCCACCTTCACGGCCGAGCGGTCGGGCGGCACCTGCCTGATCTCGCCGCGGAACGGCTCGAGGGCGCGGTCGAGCTCGGCCTCATCGAGCACGGGGACCGGTGCCTCGCGCCGGACCTCCCCCTCGCGGTCGTCCGTCGTCGTCTCGGCGCCGAAGCGCACGGCCGCGGCGTAGACCTTCGGGGCCGTGTGGAGGCGCTCGACGTACTTCGTCGCCGGCCCGACGAGGATCGGCAGGACTCCCGTGGCGAGCGGATCGAGCGTGCCGCCGTGGCCGACGCGCTTCGTCTCGAGGACGCGCCGCATCACCGCGACGACGTCGTGCGATGTCCATCCGCTCGGCTTGTCGACCGCGAGCGCGCCGGAGACGGCGTCAGCCGTCGGTCTGCCCCTCTGATCCGCCCGGGGGGACCCCGCGCTCGCGGGCCTCCCGGAGGAGGCCGGAGATCCGCGCAGCGCGCTCGGCAGAGCGGTCCTCGATGAAGATGAGGTCGGGGACGAAGCGCAGCTCGGTGCGCTCGCCCAGGGTCTTGCGCAGGTAGTGCTTCGCGCGGTCGAGCGCCGCCATGCCCTCGCGGCCCTTCTCCTCGTCGCCGAAGATGCTCACGTGCACGCGGGCCGTGCGCAGATCCGGCGTCGTCTCGACGGCGGTCACCGTCGCGAAGGAGATCCGGGGGTCGTTCAGCTCCTCGCTGATGATCTGGCCGAGCTCGCGCTGCAGCAGGGCGTTGACGCGATCGGTGCGCTTGTACGGCATGTCACTGCCTCGGCTTCGCCTGGATGACGTACGCCTCGATGATGTCGCCGACCGCCACGTCGTTGCTGCCTTCGAGCACGATGCCGCACTCGAGGCCCGTATTCACCTCGCGGGCGTCGTCCTTGAACCGCTTCAGCGAGCCGATCTTCCCGTCCCAGGCGACGGTGCCGCCGCGCATGATCCGAGCCTGCGCCGTGCGGCGGATGACGCCGTCGACGACCATGCAGCCCGCGATCGTCGTCTTGCCGGACGTGAAGGTCTGGCGCACCTCGGCATGTCCGAGGACCTGCTCCACCATCTCGGGCTCGAGCAACCCGACGAGCGCCTTCTGCACGTCGTCGAGCAGCTCGTAGATGACCTTGTACGAGCGCACGTCGACGCCCGTCTGGTCGGCGACGCGTTTCGCCGGGGCGTCGAGCTTGTTGTTGAACCCGACGATGACCGCGTTCGACGCGGCGGCGAGGGTGACGTCCGACTCGCTCACGTCGCCGACGGCGGCGTGGATGATCGTCAGCCCGACCTCGTCCTGCGGGAGCTTCGCGAGCGACCCGCGGATCGCCTCGAGCGA
>WNFV01004402.1_pt1 | contig 18900 bp, 16 predicted proteins | sample 5400101 | NCBI WGS metagenome assembly WNFV01 (sample SAMN13153361, study PRJNA577476) | soil metagenome | isolation source: 115 cm soil or saprolite under grassland replicate 1 | place: USA:California | collected 2016-06-15 | reverse complement strand
TCGGACATGGTGCTGTTCCTGTCCGACGGCCGCATCGTCGACGAGATGGCCAACCCGACCGCCGAGAAGGTGCTCGACCTGATGAAGCGGCTGGGGGGCTGAGCGCGATGCTCAACGCCACCCTCAAGGGGCTGGCCGCCCACAAGCTCCGCCTGGCCCTCACCGCCCTGGCGATCGTGCTCGGGGTCAGCTTCGTGGCCGGCACCTACGTGCTCACCGACACCATCTCCAAGACCTTCGACGAGCTGTTCAAGAACGTCACCCAGAACGTCGACGTGATCGTCCGCTCCAAGGACACCATCTCGAGCGGCCAGGGCGACGAGCTGCGCGAGCCCATGCCCGCCAGCCTCGCCACCCGCATCGGCCAGGTCGACGGCGTCAAGTCCGCCGAGGGCGGCGTCAACGGCTACGCCCAGTTCCTGAAGAAGGACGGCAAGCCGGTCACCACCGGCGGCGCGCCCACCCTCGGCGTCTCCTTCGGCCGCACGCCCGAGCTGAACGACCCCTACCTGCGCAGCGGCCGCATGCCGACCGCCTCCAACGAGGTCGTCATGGACCTCCTCACCGCCCGCAAGTACGGCTTCGGCGTCGGCGACCGGGTCAAGGTGCTGCTGCAGGGCGGAGCCAGGGAGTTCGACCTGGTCGGCCTGATCGGCTTCGGCAGCGCCGACAACCTTGCGGGGGCGACCCTCGCCGGGTTCGACGTGGCCACCGCCCAGGAGCTGTTCGACAAGAAGGGCAAGTACGACGACATCAACGTGGTCGCCGACCAGGGCGTCAGCCAGCCCGAGCTGCGCGACCGGGTGAAGGCCGCCCTCGCCGACCCGCGCTACGAGGTCCTCACCAGGCAGGAGTACGCCGAGGCGAGCGCCAAGAGCATCTCGGACACGATCGGGCGCTTCCTCGGCACCGCCCTGCTCGCCTTCGCCGGCGTCGCCCTGCTGGTGGGCGCGTTCCTGATCGTCAACACCTTCACCATCGTGCTGGCCCAGCGGACCCGAGAGCTGGCGCTGCTGCGCTGCCTCGGGGCGAGCCGGCGCCAGGTGCTCGGCTCGGTGCTGCTGGAGTCGACCGTGGTCGGCGTGATCGCCTCGCTGGTCGGGCTCGGCTTCGGCGTGGTGGTCGCCATCGGCCTGCGCCGCCTGCTCGAGGCGTTCGGCGGCAAGCTGCCGACCACCAGCCTGCAGTTCCTGCCGCGCACGGTGATCGTCTCGCTGGTCGTCGGCATCGGGATCACCCTGATCTCCTCCCTGGTGCCCGCGCTCAAGGCGACCAGGGTGCCGCCGGTGGCCGCCCTGCGCGAGGAGGCCAGCGCCGCGCCGCGCCGCTTCGGCCGCCTGCGCACCGTGGTCGGCGTGCTGGTCACCGCGGTCGGGGGGGCGCTGCTCTCGGTCGGGCTCTTCCGCCGAGCCGGGCAAGCTGGCCAGGCAGAACGCCATGCGCAACCCGCGCCGCACCGCCTCGACCGCCGCGGCCCTGATGATCGGGCTCGCGCTGGTCACCTTCGTGAGCATCTTCGCCGACTCGATCAAGACCTCGCTCACCGGCATCCTCGACCGTGCCGTCGCCGCCGACTACATCCTCAACACCCAGCAGTTCACTCCGTTCAGCCCCGAGCTGGCCAAGCGGCTGGCCACCCAGCCCCAGGTGGACGCCGTGGTCGCCGTCCGCGTCGGCCCCTGGAAGCTGCACGGCAAGACCAAGCAGGTGATGGCCGCCGACCCGGTGGCCTACGACAAGGCGGTGCGCACCGAGACGACCGCCGGGGCGCTCGGCGACCTCAGCGGCGGCGGGCTGGCCGTGAAGGAGTCGGTGGCCAAGTCCGAGGGCTGGAAGGTGGGCGACACCGTGCCGATGGAGTTCCTCGGCCGCGGCGTGCAGCAGGTGCCGCTCAAGGCCATCTACAAGGACAACGGCGTCAACGGCGACTTCCTCCTGTCCCTTGCCGACTACCAGCGCTTCTACACCACCCAGGCCGACCAGCAGGTGCTGGTGCGCGCCAAGGCCGGCGTCGCCCCGGCCGACTCGCGGGCGGCGATCGAGGGGGTGCTCGCCAACTTCCCCAACGTGCAGGTGCGCGACCAGGCCGAGTACAAGGCCGAGCAGGCCCACCAGATCGACCAGCTGCTCGCGCTCGTCTCCGCCCTGCTCGGCCTCGCCATCCTGATCGCGCTGTTCGGCATCGTGAACACCCTGGCACTCTCGATCTTCGAGCGGATCCGCGAGCTCGGCCTGCTGCGCGCCATCGGCGCCACCCGTGGGCAGCTGCGGCGCATGATCCGCTGGGAGGCGGTGATCATCGCCGTGCTCGGCGCGGTGTTCGGGCTGGTGATCGGCTGGTTCTTCGGCTGGGCGGCGGTGCGCGCCCTGAAGGAGCAGGGCATCACCGAGTTCAGCATCCCCGGCGGCCAGCTCAGCCTCTACGTGGTCGCCGCGGCGGTGGCCGGCGTCCTGGCCGCCATCCTGCCCGGCCGCCGCGCCTCCCGGGTCGACATGCTGCGCGCCATCGCCTCGGAGTAGCACACGCCCACGGCACGAAGCCCGCGGCCCCGGAGCACCCTGGGGCCGCAGGCGTGGGCGTGCCTCACTCCCCGGCGGAGCGGATCGTGGGCCGTTCCGGGTCGGGGGCCTTCAGCGGGGCGGCACCGCCGCCGCGGTGGTAGGCGTGGATGGTGCCGTCGCCCTCGACGATGTAGATCGTCTCGATATTCCCGATATCCTTGAAACGCTCGGGGTGCCGCGCGATGTCATCCTCCAGCTTCCTGAGCAGGCGCGCGGTGTCCTCACTGGTGAGCTTGACCACCGTGCCGTCGATGATCAGGTTCGGCGCCTGCCCGGCGCCCTCCCGGACCGCGCTGGTGATGCTCCGCTTCTGCCGGTTGAGGTACTTCACGTCCGCACGCACGCCGTCAACGGTCAGGTCTCCGAAGCGGTCGTCCGCGTTGAAGTGGACCGTGTGGCCCTCCTTCGCGAATTGCTCCGCCATGCGGACCTCGGCCTCTTCGCTGGCATCCCTGGGGTGGAGCTTCTTGCGCTGGTAGACGGTCACCTCCTGGCCTTTCCCCCGCTCCGCCCGCTTTGCCGATGCCCGCTCGATGTCGCTGGTGATCTGGACCTCCTTCCCGGCGGGGAGCTGCTTCGGCGCGGCGGCGTTGGCCGCGGCGCCCATGTCGAGCTCGCACACGGGTCTGGTGCTCCAGCGGCACCACGTGCCGTCGGGCTTGCGGCGGTAGACGTGGCTGCCGCCGTCGTGCTTGATCTCCACCTCCTGGGTGAAGCCCTCGCGGCGCAGCGCCTCGTCCTCGACGTGCCGCGCCTGACCCGCCTCGATGGCGTGGGCGAGCTGTGGGCCCTCGCTGTGGGCGATCTCCTCCTTGACGGCCGCCCGGACCTTGGCGGCCGACTTCTCCGCGACCTCGGCGAGCGCCCTTCCGGCCTCCGACCCCGCTGCGGGGTGCTCGCCGCCGCCCATCACCTTGTTCATCACCAGGTTGATGAGGATCTGGATGCCGACGCTGCCCGCCACGTCCTTGAAGGAGCGGCCCTCGCCGCTGAGGTCCCTGATGCCCTCCTCACCGAACTCCTCGAACACCGCGCCCGCGATGATCATCACGGGGTTCGGCGAGAACGACATGGCGAAGCCGCCGTACTTGACCATCAGCGGGAAGAGCATCCCCGCGAACTTGGCGCTCTCCGCCACCCCGCGCGCCACCTCTCCGGCGAACGCGTTCTGGTCGAGCGCGTCGACCCCTCCCCGGTAGTACCAGAGCGGGTAGCCGAAGACGGAGACCCACAGCGTGCCCGGACCCGTCGAACGGGACCCGAGCGTCTTGTAGATGTCCTCGATCACCCACCTGCCGTAGCGTTGCCCGACCTGGGCGATGTTCATGGCGCCGAAGCCGCCGGCGAACAGGTGCTCGTGGCGGTACTTCTGGTACCTGACCCGCTTGAGCTCGTCCGTGTCCGTCACCAGCCGCATGTCCTTCGGTGCGCGGCCGTACGCCTCGAGCACGAGGTCGTTGTAGCGGTGCGCCAGGGCTCGCGTCAGGTAGCCCTCGATGGGCCCCCAATGGTCGGCGAGCTCGAGGACCGCCAGCCCGCGGGCGTTCGCCGAGCCGTCGAACTTGTCCAGCGAGGTCGTGCCTCCGGCGGGGTAGGGGGCTCGCGGCGGCGACGTGCCGACGAGGATGTGGCCGGTGTCCTCCGGGCGCCTCGGGTCGACGCCGTGCAGGAGGTCGACCAGCAAGGCGTAGATCTCCTCCACGATGGTCGCTTCGACGCCGACCTGCTCCTGCATCCTCACCAGCGTCGCCTCGTCCCGGACCACGAAGCTGCCGCGGGCGATCGCCCAGTTCTGCAGTCGCCGTCCGGTGACGCGGTCGTCCGGACCTTGCCCTCCCGACCACTTGCGGTCGGCCAGGTACAGCGGGTCGGCCAGGCCGGAGCCCTGCTCCCCGCGCTGCAGGACGGTCCGGGGGCTCCGGCTGCGCCGGCCCGGGGTGTCCAAGGCGTCGCCGGGCGCCCGCTGCAGCGCCGTCTCCGGGACGCTGCCCGCCGTGCACTCGCACCCCTCCTCACCGCACCGCTGCACGGCGGCCAGCCCGGAGGCCGCCGGTGCGCCCGCGGCCGCCGTCCCGCCGGCGGAGGCCCGCACCGGTTGCGACCGCTCCCGGGCGTCCCGCGCCCCCCGCAGCAGTTGGGTCACCGCGCGGTCGCCGGCGCTGCGCTGCAGCTGCAGGAGCATCTGCGCGGTCAGGGCGTGGACCGGCGGCAGGGCCGGGCCGAGCGGACCCGACACGGCGGCCGCGGCGGCATGGCCCTGACGGGACCTCGGCGCGCGGGCGGCCGAGGTCTCCTGCCCGGGAGGGCGCGTGGCGCGGGCACGGGCTGGGGCGGGACTCACGGAACCCCCTCCCTCGGCTGTGGGAACGTCGTGATCGGCGGGATGGTCGTGCGCCCGACCAGTAAAGGGCGACAACCCAAGCCCGGGCAGGGCCTCGGCGGGCACCGCGTGGGGCATCGCTGCCTGCCCGGAAGGGAAGGAGGCCGTGCCCGCTCGCGCGGGCAGCCCGAGGTCGTCAATCGGCGCGTTGCGGCGCTGATGACCAGGGCCGCAGGCCGTTGGGGGTATGGTCGTCGATCATGGGCATGTCCGAGCTTCGCAGGGAGTACGGCGCGGCCGGTCTGTACCGGGCCGACCTCGACGACGACCCGGTGGTGCAGTTCGGGCGCTGGTTCGAGCAGGCCAAGGTGGCCGGCCTGATCGAGCCGAACGCGATGACGCTGGCCACCACCTCGCCGGGCGGCCGGCCGTCGGCCCGGGTGGTGCTGCTCAAGGGGTTCGGCGCCGACGGCTTCGTCTTCTACAGCAACTACGCCAGCCGCAAGGGCGAGGAGCTGGCCGCCAACCCCCACGCCGCGCTGGTGTTCTGGTGGCCGCCGCTGGAGCGGCAGGTGCGGGTCGAGGGCCGGGTGGGGCGCAGCAGCCGGGAGGAGTCGGAGAGTTACTGGCGCTCCCGGCCGCTCGGCAGCCGGCTGGCCGCCCTCGCCTCCGCCCAGAGCGAGGCGATCGCCGGCCGCGAGGAGCTAACCAGGCGGGTCGAGGAGCTCGCCGCCCGCCACCGTGACGGCGACGTGCCCCTGCCCGAGGCCTGGGGCGGCTACCGCCTGGTGCCCGACGCGTTCGAGTTCTGGCAGGGCCGGCCCGACCGCCTCCACGACCGCTTCCGCTACCGCCGCCGCGAGGCGACACCTGGCTGGCTGGTGGAGCGCCTCTCGCCCTGAGACTGGTACCGAGCCCGACAAGGTTTGCCCGGTCGGCGCCGGGCACCATGCGCCCGTGACCTGGAACGATCCGGGGTCCAGGAGGCGTCGACCGGGCAAACCTCTGGCGAGGTAATAAGGCAGCCCCGCCGTGGCGGGTGGCCACCTTGAACGGCCCGAACAGCGGGTCGGGCTGGACGACGCGCGGAGCGCAAGATGGCTCTGGAACGGCACCAGCAGGACAGATCTGTCTGAGCAAGTCGTATAGGCCTCACGGTGCAAGCTGTAAAGATCCCGCGAGCCGCTGAGGCCAGACTGTTACCGCACCGTGTCCGCGCGGGCTCCTCGCTGGAGGTGTTGCCAGCGGCGGTCCGGCCAGGCACCGTTAGGGAAGCGCTGTCGGGACAACCAGAGCGAGATGCGGCAACGGAGGGCGTTCATGGCACGGAGCGAGGGCATCGCGGTCCACCCACCCTCGAACGCTCGAGGGTACGGCCACATCCTCACCCCGGAGGCGCTCGAGCTGGTCGCCGCCCTGCAGCGGGAGTTCGGCCCGACCAGGCAGGCGCTGCTCGCCAGGCGCGCCGAGCGTCAGGAGGAGTTCCGCGCCGGCGCCCTGCCCGACTTCCTCTCGTCCACCGCCGGGGTGCGCGAGGCCGACTGGACGGTCGCGCCGTACCCAGCCGACCTGGCCGACCGGCGGGTGGAGATCACCGGCCCGACCGAGCGCAAGATGCTGATCAACGCGCTCAACTCTGGCGCCAAGGTGTTCATGGCCGACTTCGAGGACGCCAACGCGCCGACCTGGGACAACCTGTTCGGTGGGCAGGCCAACCTGATCGACGCGATCGAGCGCACCATCACCTTCGAGGGCCCCGACGGCCGCGGCTACCGGCTCAACGACCAGGTCGCGGTGCTGATGCCGCGGCCGCGGGGCTGGCACCTGCCGGAGAAGCACCTGCTGGTCGACGGGCAGCCGGCCTCGGGCAGCCTGGTCGACTTCGGGCTGTGCTTCTTCCACAACGCCCGCCGGCTGCTCGAGTCCGGCAGCGGCCCCTACTTCTACCTGCCCAAGCTGGAGGGCCACCTCGAGGCGCGGCTGTGGAACGACGTCTTCGGCTTCGCCCAGGACCGGCTCGGGATTCCCCGCGGCACCATCCGCGCGACCGTGCTGATCGAGACGATCACCGCCGCCTTCGAGATGGACGAGATCCTCTACGAGCTGCGCGACCACTCGGCCGGCCTCAACGCCGGGCGCTGGGACTACATGTTCAGCGTCATCAAGCGTTTCCGCGACCGGCCCGACTTCGTCCTGCCCGACCGCAACCAGGTGACCATGACGGTGCCGTTCATGCGCGCCTACACCGAGCTGCTGGTGCGGACCTGCCACCGCCGTGGCGCCTTCGCCATGGGCGGCATGGCCGCCTTCATCCCCAGCCGCAGGGACCCGGAGGTCAACCAGCGCGCCCTCGCCAAGGTCAGGGACGACAAGCAGCGCGAGGCCGGCGACGGCTTCGACGGCACCTGGGTGGCCCACCCGGACCTGGTCGGCGTGGCGACGGAGTGCTTCGACGCGGTCCTCGGCGAGCGCCCCAACCAGATCGGCAGGCGCCGCGACGAGGTGCGGGTGGCAGCGGCCGACCTGCTCGACGTCGCCGCCACCCCGGGGGAGGCGACCGAGGAGGGGCTGCGCAACGACGTCAGCGTCGCCATCCAGTACCTCTCGTCGTGGCTGCGGGGCAACGGCGCGGTGGCGGTGTTCAACCTGATGGAGGACGTCGCCACCGCCGAGATCGCCCGCGCCCAGGTGTGGCAGTGGCTCCACAACGACGTCAAGCTGGCCGACGGCCAGACGGTCACGAGGGAGCTGGTCAAGCGCGTCACCGACGAGGAGATGGCGAAGCTGCGCGAGCAGGTCGGCGAGGAGGTCTGGGCCGCCAGCCGGGCGGCCGAGGCACGCGAGCTGTTCGAGCGGGTGGCCCTGTCCGACGACTTCATCGACTTCCTCACCCTGCCTGCCTACGAGCACCTGGACTAGCCCCTTGGAGACGTGAGGAGGGGACGGTGGACCGGGACCGACTGATCCGGCAGATGCGGCAGATCGTCGGCGGCGACGGCGTCATCCACGAGCGCAACCAGCTCCGCACCTACGAGACCGACGGGCTGGCCGCCTTCCGGGTGATCCCGGCCCTGGTGGTCCTGCCCGAGACGGCCGCGCAGGTGCAGGCGGTGGTCCGCGCCTGCCACCAGGCCGAGGTGCCGTTCGTCGCGCGCGGCTCCGGCACCGGCCTCTCCGGCGGGGCGCTGCCGCACGCCGAGGGCGTGCTGGTGGTGCTGTCCCGCATGCGCCGCGTGGTGGAGGTCGACTACGAGAACCAGCGCGCCGTGGTCGAGCCGGGCGTGATCAACCTGCAGGTCACCAAGGAGGTCGCCGCGCGCGGCTACTACTACGCGCCCGACCCGTCCAGCCAGCAGGTCTGCTCCATCGGCGGCAACGTGGCGGAGAACTCGGGCGGCGCCCACTGCCTCAAGTACGGCTTCACCACCAACCACGTCACCGGGCTGGAGCTGGTGCTGCCCGACGGCGAGCTGGTCCACCTCGGCGGCAAGGGGCCCGACCCGGTCGGCTACGACCTGGTGGGAGCGTTCGTCGGCTCCGAGGGCACGCTCGGCATCGCCACCAAGGTCACCGTGCGCCTGCTGCGCAAGCCGGAGTCGGTGCGGACCCTGCTCGCCGCCTACGACACCACCGACGCAGCCGGGGAGGCGGTCTCCAAGATCATCTCCGCCGGCATCGTGCCCGCCGCGGTCGAGATGATGGACGCGCTCGCCATCGAGGCCGCCGAGGCCGCCGTGCACCCCAACTACCCGGACGCCGGCGCGGTGCTGATCGTCGAGCTGGACGGGCCGGCGGCCGAGGTCGTCCACCAGTTCGACGAGGTCGAGCGGCTCTGCCGCGAGGCCGGGTCGACCACCATCCAGATCGCCCAGAGCGAGGCGCAGCGGGCGCTGTTCTGGAAGGGCCGCAAGTCCGCCTTCGCCGCCGTCGGGAGGATAAGCCCCGACTACTACGTGCAGGACGGGGTCATCCCGCGGACCGCCCTCGGGGCGGTGCTGCGCCGCATCGGCGAGATGGCCGCCGAGCGCGGGCTGCGCGTCGCCAACGTGTTCCACGCCGGCGACGGCAACCTCCACCCGCTGGTCCTCTACGACGCCGACGTGGAGGGCCAGGAGGAGCGCGCCGAGGAGCTCTCCGCCGAGATCCTGTTCGCCTGCCTCGACCACGGCGGCTCGATCACCGGCGAGCACGGTGTCGGCGCCGACAAGAAGCAGTACCTGCCGAGGCAGTTCAGCGCCGACGACCTCGACGTGATGCAGCTGCTGCGCTGCGCCTTCGACCCGGCCGGGCGCTGCAACCCCGGCAAGGTGTTCCCCACGCCGCGGCTCTGCGGCGAGGTCCCGGGCAAGCGCCGCGTCCACCCCGTGGAGCAGGCCGGGCTGGCGGAGGTCTTCTGATGGCCGCCGCCCCCGGACCACCGGCCGGCGGGGGTGGGCCGGCGGGCCGGGTCGCAGCGGCGAACCCGCCCGCCGCCGGGTCGCTCGAGGCCGTGCGGCGCGCCAGTGGGCCGCGGCACGTCCGCGACGCCGGCGCGGCGGACGAGGTCGACGGGCTGCGGCCCAGCCTGGTCGCCGAGCCGGGCACGGTCGAAGAGGTCGCCGCGGTCATGCGTGCCGCCAGCCAGGGCGGTCTGCGCGTGGTAGTGCGCGGCGACGGCACCAAGCTGGGTTGGGGCGCGCCACCCTCCGCGGTCGACCTGGTCCTGGCGACCACCCGGCTCGACCGCGTGCTCGAGCACGCCTCCGGCGACCTGGTGGTCAGGGCGCAGGCCGGCGTGCGCCTGGCCGACCTGCAGCGCGAGCTGACCCCGGCAGGCCAGATGCTGGCCCTCGACCCGCCCGAGGCCGGCGCGACCCTCGGCGGGGTGGTGGCAGCCGCCGCCTCCGGTCCCCGCCGGCTGCGCTACGGCACCCCGCGCGACCTGCTCATCGGCTCGACGGTGGTGCTGCCGGACGGCACCGTCGCCCACTCGGGCGGCAAGGTGGTCAAGAACGTCGCCGGCTACGACCTCGGCAAGCTGCTCGCGGGCTCCTTCGGCACCCTCGCCGTGCTGGTCGAGGTGATCTTCCGGCTGCACCCCCTGCCGGCCGCCCGCGGCATGGTGGTCGCCGAGGTGGCCACCCCGGAGCGGGCCGGCTCCTGCGTCCGGGCGCTGCTCGCCTCCACCCTGGTCCCCAGCGCCGTCGAGCTCGACTGGCCGGACGCCGCCGGTGCCGGCGCCCTGAGCGTGCTGGTCGAAGGCGTCGCCCCAGGGGTCGAGGCCCAGACCGGCGCTGCCGCCCGGCTGCTCGGCGAGCACGGAAGCGCGCGGGTGCTCGAACCCGGCGAGGTTGACGCCGCCGTGGCCACGCTCGGCGCGCTGCCGTGGGCGGCCGACCGGCCCGGCGCCGGCTCCGAGGCGAGCGGCGCGGGCAGCGACGGCGCTCCCGCCCCTGCCGGCGTGCTCGGCGTCAAGGTGACCTGCGTGCCCAGTGACCTGCCCGGGGCGCTGGCCGCGCTCTGGGAGGTGGCCGGGGCGCACGGGCTCGACGCCCAGGTGAGCGGCCACGCCGCCGTCGGGGTGCTCCGCGCCGCGCTGCGCGGCGGCGACGCCGCCGCACAGGCCGCCTTCGTGGCCGACCTGCGCGGCCGCCTCGCCCTCGGCGGGGCCGCCCTGGTCGTGCAGGAGGCGGCGCCCCAGGTCAAGCGGGCGGTCGACGTCTGGGGGCCCGCCGGCGACGCGCTCGGCCTGATGCGCCGGGTCAAGCGGCAGTTCGACCCGGCGGGCGTGCTCAGCCCTGGACGCTTCGTGGGAGGGATCTGATGGTGCTGCCGGCCTTCGACGACCACCACCCGCCCGCGAAGGCGCTGATCGACGACTGCGTGCACTGCGGCTTCTGCCTGCCGACCTGCCCGACCTACGTGCTGTGGGGCGAGGAGATGGACTCGCCGCGCGGGCGCATCTACCTGATGGACATCGGGCTTGCCGGCGAGCCCATGAACGACGAGATGGTGCGCCACTTCGACCAGTGCCTCGGCTGCATGGCGTGCGTCACCTCGTGCCCGTCCGGGGTGCAGTACGACCGGCTCATCGAGGCCACCAGGCAGCAGGTCGAGCGGCGTCACCCACGCAGCCGCCGCGAGCGCGCCTTCCGGGCACTGGTGTTCGGCCTCTTCCCGCGGCCACGCCGCCTGCGGCTGGCGCGCGGGCCGCTGCGCCTCTACCAGCGCAGCGGCCTCCCCGGCCTGCTGCGGCGCAGCGCGCTGGCCAGGCGCCTGCCCCGCCTCGCCGCCCTCGAGGCGCTGCTGCCCGAGATCGGCCCGATGGAGCGGGTGCCCGAGCTGACCCCGGCCGCCGGCCGGCGCCGCGCCCGCGTCGGCCTCCTCGTCGGTTGCGTCCAGGCGGTGTTCTTCCCGGAGGTCAACGCGGCGACCGCCAGGGTGCTCGCCGCCGAGGGCTGCGAGGTGGCCGCCCCGCCACGGCAGGGCTGCTGCGGCGCCCTCAGCCTCCACTCCGGCAGGGAGGAGGAGGCACAGCGCTACGCGCGCCGCACCATCGCGCTGTTCGAGGCCGCCGGGGTCGACGCCGTGGTGGTCAACGCGGCCGGCTGCGGCTCGTCCATGAAGCAGTACGGCGACCTGCTGCGCGACGACCCCGCCTGGGCGGAGCGGGCCGCGCGGTTCGCCGCCAAGGTGCGCGACGCCACCGAGTTCCTGGCGGAGCTCGGCCCGGCGGCCGAGCGCCACCCCCTGCCGCTGGCGGTCGCCTACCACGACGCCTGCCACCTGGCCCACGCCCAGGGCATCCGCCAGCCGCCGCGCGACCTGCTCGGGGCCGTTCCCGGCCTGGAGCTGCGCGAGATCGAGGAGGCCGAGATCTGCTGCGGCTCCGCCGGCGTCTACAACCTGATGGAGCCGCGGCCGGCCGGCGAGCTCGGCGAGCGCAAGGCAAGGCACGTGCTCGAATGCGGCGCCGACCTGCTGGCCACCGCCAACCCCGGGTGCCTGCTGCAGCTCCGGGCCAGCCTGGGCCGCCTGGGCGAGCGGCTGCCGATGGCCCACGTGATGGAGGTGCTCGACGCGGCCATCCGCGGCGCGTCAGCCGAGGAGCTGCTCGACGGCCGGCCGGGCGGACGGGCCTGAGCCGAGGAGTCGCTGGTGGCGTCCCCGGGTCAGCCGGGCGGGGTGGACGCCCACATCCCGAGCGCCTCCTCCAGCGAGGCCGGCTCCTGGATCAGCCGCCGCTTGAGCAGCACCACCATGCTGAACGTGTCCGGGCCGGGCGGCCCGCCGCCACGGTCGTAGTGCGTCCTCGGGGTCAGCCCGACCGCCTCCCAGCCGTTGCGGCCCAGCTCGTTCAGCTCCTCGAGGAACACCTGGGCCGACTGTACGTCGTCCACACCCCACTGACGGGCGTACTCCCGGATCGCGTACTCCCACATGGTGCTCGCCTCCGCGCGTCGTCCACTGTGCCCGGAGTCTATGACCGAGCGGGTGTGGCGCCGGGGAGGTGCGAGCCGGTGGGGCCGTCACGCCGGCGGGCCGGCACCTTCCTCGGGCGGGGCGGCGGGCTTGTCCGGGACGAGCCGTTCGCGGGCCTGGCCGAGCCTGTCTGCCGCCTTGTCGGCGGCCTGGCCGACGGCGGCGTCGATGGCGCCAGGGGCCTGCTCCACGATCCGCTTGACCTCTGGCCGCTCCCCGAGCTGCCTGGCCGCTCCCACCATCTGGTCGTAGCGCTCGCGTCCGGCCTTGGTGCCGAGCACGTAGCCGGCCGCGGCCCCGATCGCCAGCCCGAGCCTGCCGAGCAGGTTGCCCCTCCGCTTCTTCGCCTTCCCTCGCCGCCGGGGCGCCGCCTCCCCCAGCCGCTGGAGAGCCGATCCCGCGGCGGCGGCCGGCAGCCCCACCACCGTCCCGGCCGCCTCTCCGGCCGTCCGCGCCGCGCCGCCCACCGCGTCGACCGCGCCGCCGGTGGCATCCGCGGCCCGACGCCGAGCCTCCTCGGCGGTCTTCGCGGCCTTGCGCCCGGTGTCCCCGGCGGTCCGTGCCGCCCTGCGCCTGGTCTCGTCCGCGGTCCGTGCCGCCTTGCGCCTGGTCTCCCCGGCCTGCTTGGCCGCGCGCCGGCCGGCCTTCTCCGCGGTCCTCGCCGCCTGCCTGGCCGCCGCCTCGGCCGTCTTCGCGGCCGCCCTGGCGACGCGCGTGCCCGCCTCGGCGAGCTGGGCTGGGGTCTCCTCCGCGCGGCTGGCCGCCCGCGCCCCCTTCCGCTTCGACCTGCTCATCTGCCTGGTCACCTCCGCCCGCATGCCGGAACGGGATCCCCGCGACCGCCGTCGGGCTGCCGCCAGCGCGCCGGCGAGGCCGGCCAGCGCCAGCGCGCGGCCGACCAGCCGCCCGCGCGGGCGGGCCGGCGGCACCTCGACCGGCTCGGCCTGCTGGTCCGTGACCAGCGGCTCGGTCGCGAAGGCGGTCTGCACGCCGCTGGTCGCGTCCGTGGCGGCGCCGCCCGGCTGGGTGTCAAGGGTCGACCCGACGCCGTCCAGCTCGTCGTCGGCCAGGGGGTGGTCGAGGTCGGACGGATCCGCCTCGCCGGCGGGCAGCACGCTTGGCGACGCCGCCGTCGAGTAGGCGATGCCGTAGTGGTCGTAGAGCCTGGTCTCCTCGAGGCGCGACAGCGTCCCGACGGTGGGCAGCAGCGGCGCGCCGGTGATGCGCTCCCGCTCACAGGGCACGTGCACCTTGCCCTCCGTCTCGCCGGCCCCGGTCAGCGAGACGAACGCCCTGCGGGCGTCGCCGTCGTCGAGGTCGACCAGCGCCCATTCCGGCCGCCCGGTCTCGCGATCGACATAGATGCCCTCGATCAGCCCGACCTGCGCCCCGTCGGTCGCGACCAGAGGCAGGTTCCGCCAGCGGCGGGCGGTGTCGAGGTTCGGTAGGGTCGTCATGGTCGGCCTCCGATGCGCTGACGGCAGCTCAGCGGCCGGGATGCGGCCGCACTCCGGCCGTCTTGCCTGCGAACGAGCGGTTACACCTCGATTTCGGCGCTTCGACCTCCAGCCTGCACACCATATCGCCGGCGGCCGTCAGACCGCTGGGGCCTGGATGCTCGACCGGGACAGCTCCTCCTCGGCCTCGACGATCTGCCTGTCCAGCTCGCGCGCCATGTGGGCGAGGAGGTCCCAGCCCTCGGCGGCCGCCTTGCGCACGCGCTTCCTCAGCCATCCCATGGCCGAGGCCTCCAGGCCGGCGACCTCCCCGTCGATCTCGGCCAGGCGCTCCCTCGCTTGGGCGATGCGGCGCACGACCCGCTCCAGCTCGGCCCTGGTGCCGTTGCCGACCACGCTGTCCGGGCTGCACTGCCAGTTGTCCAGCAGCCGCTGCAAGGCCACCACGTCCCCGCGCTCGTAGGCGTCGTTGGCCTGGACCATCAGGTTGGTGCGGCGCTCCCGCTCGGCCGGGTCGTTGGCCAGGTCCGGGTGGATGCGGCGGGCGAGCAGGCGGAACAGGCGCTTGGCGGCCTCGCTCACGGCGCCGCCGCGGACGTCCGCCGCCGCGGCCTCGTCGGCATCCCCGCGGACCCAGGCCCAGTTCTGCCCGGAGGGGAATTCCTCGTCCGCTCCGGCCCGCGACTCCTGCGACGTCGGATCGTCGGCGGCCTTGCCGTTGTTCCGCGCCCGGCGGGCGTCGAGCCATTCGGTGACCTGGTCGAGGCGCGCGTAGCGGGGGCCGAGCGCCCGGCGGTACTGGGTCTCGAAGGTCGCCAGGTCGGCCTTGAACGTGGTCAAGGCCAGCTCGCGCTCGGCCAGCTCGGCATCCACCACCGTCAGCTCGGCGCGCCTGCGGCCGAGCTCCTCGGCCTCGGGACCGGGCCGCACCTCGAGCGCGCCGCTCCAAGCCCGCGGCCCGGCGGCGTCGTGCGCCAGCCAGTCGGAGCCGTACGCGTTGCCTCCCATGGATGGCACATCATAATCGGTCCTCGAGGTGAACGATTCCGGCCGCTCCCCCGCACGGAAGGCGCTCCGCCCGGCCGCGTGCCTGCGTAACTCACTGGCGGCATGTCGGGGGTGGCTGTGAAACTGGTTCGTATGAGCAACGTTCTCGTTCCCAATGTTCTCGTCGCCAAGGGACTGGTCAAGCGGTACCGGCGGGGCCTCGCGGTCGACCACGTCGACCTCACCGTGCGCGAGGGCGAGCGGGTCGCCTTGCTCGGCCCGAACGGGGCCGGCAAGACCACCACCTTGCTGATGTGCCTCGGGGCGGTGCGGCCGGACTCCGGCACGGTGGAGATCATCGGCCGGCGGCTTCCCAAGGGCCGCAGCGCCGCCATGGCGCAGGTCGGCTTCACCGCCGGCTACCTTCCCCTGCCCGACCGCATCCGTGTGAATGAGTACCTGCGCCTGTACGGCCAGCTCTACGGCCTGCGGGAGCCGCGGGAGCAGGTCGCCCGCGGGCTGGAGCGCTTCGGCATCCCGCACCTCGCCGCGGCCATGGGCACGGAGCTGTCGGCCGGGCAGAAGACCCTTATCGGCATCGTCAAGGCGACCATGCACACGCCGCGCCTGTTGGTGCTCGACGAGCCCACCGCCTCGCTCGACCCAGACGTGGCCTTCAGGGTGCGCACCGGCCTCGCCGAGCTGTGTGCCGAGGAGGGCACCGCCCTGCTGGTCACCAGCCACAACATGCTCGAGGTCGAGCGCATCGCCGAGCGGGTGGTGTTCCTGGCGCGCGGCCGGGTGGTGGCCGACGGGCCACCGGCCGAGGTGGCGGCGAGCTTCGGCCAGGACGACCTGGAGGAGCTGTTCCTGCACCTGGCGCAGGACCAGGAGGCCCAGGGCGCTCCCGGCGCCGGGCGCAGCCCGGGGACCTCGGAAGGAGCGCGACTGTGAGCGCCGCCACCCTGCAGGGCTGGTCGGCGACCTCCGCCCGCATCAGGGCGATCGCCCGCCGCCACGCCTACGTCCTCTGGCGCAGCCCGCACCGGCTCTTCGACGTCACCGTGTGGCCCCTGGTCGACGCGGTGCTGTTCGGCTCGATCGCGGTGTTCTTCGCGCGCCAGGGCGGCGGCAGCGCCCGGCCGGTCGCCTACCTGCTCGCCGGCATCGTCCTGTGGCACGTCGTCTACCAGGCGCAGATCGCCGTGGCCACCGGCTTCCTGGAAGAGACCTGGTCGCGCCAGGTGCTCAGCATGTCGGTGACGCCCATGCGGGAATGGGAGTTCGTCGCCGGGGTGGCCGCGTTCGGCCTGATCAAGCTGGTCCTCGGCGTCGGCGTGGTGGCCGTGGCCGCGGTCGTCTTCTACGCCTTCGACGTCACCTCGCTCGGCCCGGCGGTGCTGCCGCTGATGCTGTTGCTGCTGATCGCCGGCTGGTCGGTGGCGCTGTTCGTGATCGGGCTGGTGCTGCGCTTCGGCAACGGCGCCGAGGCGTTCGCCTGGGGCATCCTGTTCGTGGTCATGCCCCTGTCGGGGGTGTTCTACCCGGTGGCGGCCCTGCCGGCGGTGTTGCGCCCGATCAGCCTGCTGCTGCCGACCACCCACGCCTTCGCGGCCGGCCGCTCCTTGGTTGACGGCCACGGCACGGACTGGGGCGAGGTCGGCCTCGCCGCCCTGACCACCCTGCTCGTCTCCGCGGCCGCCTGCGCCTTCCTCGCGCGCATGCTGCGGGTCTTCCGCCAACGCGGCTACGTCACCCGCTATACGTAGGACCGGGCCGGGCGCGACAGCGCCATGAAACGAACTACCGAGTTCAGGGACCCGCTCGGCGGGGAAGAGATCGGTAGCCCGGCACGACCGCCCAGCTCCGCGCCACTGTCGGGTCGACCCTGCAGGGTGATGAGCGAGCCGCGGCACGGGCGCGCTGCCTCCCAGTGCGATGGAGTGGTGATGGCGACGATCGAGGACGGACCCCGCGGCTGGCAGCTGCGAGGCCTGGTGATGACCGTGCCCTGTCTCGACGACCTCGCCGGGCGCATGGCGGCCGGTGGGTACGACGCCAAGAAGGTGGTCAACGCCGACTGGGGCCAGCCGGACGGCGGTTGGTCGGACGAGAACATGCAGCGCGTGCTGCACGAGATCCCCGGCGTCACCATCGTCCGCACCCACACCGGCGACCAGGGCTTCCGCTGGAACTTCCCCTTCCCCGAGCAGGTCGCGGCCGAGATCCGTCCCTGGTACCAGCGGCATCGCGGCATCTGGGTGGAGATCGGCAACGAGCCCAACACCGCCGAGTGGCGCGACGCGCCGGCGCAGGAACGGCACGACTGGCTCTGGGGCTGGTGCACCTGGTTCGGCCAGACCATCCGGCGCTGCCGCAACGAGTTCCCCGAGGCGACCTTCGTCTCGCCCGGTCTCGGTCCGATCGAGCAGGAGACCTGGCACGGGGCCTGCCGCGAGGCCTTCGGCCGGGCCGACGTGATCGGCGTGCGCGCCTTCGCCCCCAGCCCCCTGGTGGCCAGCGGGGGGCAGCCGCTCGACCAGACCCTGGCGGTGCTCGCCCGCCACTACCCGGGCAAGCGCTGGCTGGTCACCGAGTACCGCCCCGACGAGCCACTTGCCGGCCGGCCCTCGTCCGGCGCCGCTGCGCTGCCCCTGAACGTCGAAGGCGTGGTCTCGTTCGTCCTGGCGCCGGCCCCGATCAGGCTGGCCGGGTCGACGCCAGGCGCGTGGCGCTCGTAGCGGCAGCGACCGGACCGGCCCCCGCGGCGCCCCGGCTGGCGCGGTGTTCAGACCAGGCGGCGGTCGGTGGCCCAGCGGGTCAGTTCGTAGCGGCTGGAGAGCTGTAGCTTGCGCAGCACCGAGGAGACGTGGGTCTCGACCGTCTTCACCGACAGGTGCAGCCGCCTGCCGACCTCCTTGTAGGTGAAGCCGCGCGCGATGTGCCGCAGGACCTCCTGCTCGCGCGCGGTGAGCTGGTCGAGCTCCGGGTCGATGGGCCCGCTGATGCGCCCGCGGAAGGCGTCGAGCACGAACCCGGCCAGGCGCGGGGAGAACACCGCGTCGCCCTCCCGCACGCGCCGGATGGCGTCGGCCAGGTCCGCCGGGGAGATCGACTTGGTCACGTAGCCGCGCGCGCCGGCGCGGATCACCGCGATCACGTCCTCGGCGGCGTCCGACACCGACAGGGCCAGGAAGCGCACCTCCGGCTCCTGCCGGTGGACCGTCTCGATCACCGTGCGGCCACCGCCGCCAGGCAGGTGGACGTCGAGCAGGACCACGTCGGGAAGGGCCCGCATGATGCCCTCGACCGCGCCGTCCACGTCGCCGGCGTCCCCCACGATCTCGAACTCCTCGCCCAGCTCGGCGTGCAGGCCGGAGAGGAAGAAGCGGTGGTCGTCGACCAGGAACACGCGCGTGCGCCCGGCCGCTCCCTGGGACGCCTCAGGTGAGCCCGTGCCGCTCATGGGCCCTCCAGCGGCAGGCGCAGGGTGACCTCCGTGCCCTCGCCGGGCTCGCTGGCGACCGTCGCGCTGCCGCCGTGACGGCGCATGCGGCCACGGATCGACTCGGCGATGCCGCGCCGGTCCTCGGGCATCGCCGTCGGGTCGAAGCCCTTGCCCTGGTCGCGCACGAACGCGGTGATCGCGTCGGGCTCGACCTCGACGTAGACCGACACCTGGGCGGCGCCGGAGTGCTTGGCCGCGTTCACCGCGGCCTCCTGGCAGGCGTGCACGATCGCCCAGGCGTGCTGGTCCATGGGGCTGTCGCCGACCACCACCGCGTCGACCGCCACCTGGTGGTGCTGCTCCACACGGTCGGCCATGGCCTCGATCGCGTCGCTGAGACGCTGGTCACCGCTGCCGTCCGGCCGGCCGTAGAGCCACGCCCGCAGCTCGCGCTCCTGGCGCCTGGCCAGGGTGGTGACCTCTGGGGCCGCGTCGGCGCGCTGGATCAGCGCGAGCGTGTGCAGCACGGAGTCGTGCAGGTGGGCGGCCACCTCGGCACGCTCCTCCGAGCGGATCCGCTGGCGGCGCTCGTCGCCGAGCTGGCGGGTGAGCCGCACGATCCACGGCCCGAGGATCAGGGCGAGGCCGGTGATGGTCACCGCGAT
>WNFV01003878.1_pt1 | contig 18902 bp, 12 predicted proteins | sample 5400101 | NCBI WGS metagenome assembly WNFV01 (sample SAMN13153361, study PRJNA577476) | soil metagenome | isolation source: 115 cm soil or saprolite under grassland replicate 1 | place: USA:California | collected 2016-06-15 | reverse complement strand
GGGCACGGGGCTCTCGGGCGGCGCCCTCGCCGACGGCGACGCGGTGCTGATCGTCCTCACCCGGCTCAACCGCATCCTGAAGATCGACCCGCGAAACCGCCTCGCGATCGTCGAGCCCGGCGTCGTGAACGTGCGGCTCTCCGCCGCCACGGCGCCGCACGGGCTCCACTACACGCCGGACCCGTCGAGCCAGACGGCCTGCACCATCGGCGGCAACGTCGCCGAGAACTCCGGCGGGCCGCACTGCCTCAAGTACGGCGTCACCGCGAACCACGTGCTCGCGCTCGAAGTCGTGCTCGCGGACGGCAGGGTCGTCGCGCTCGGCAGCCCCGGCGGGGAGCCGTGGGGGCCGGATCTGGTCGGGTTGTTCGTCGGCTCGGAGGGAAACTTCGGGATCGCGACCCGCATCGCCGTGCGGCTGCTGCCGCTGCCGCGCGCGATCCGCACCCAGCTCGCCGACTTCGGTTCGCTCCGCACCGCCGGCGAGGCCGTGTCTGCCGTCATCGCGAGCGGCATCGTCCCAGCCGCGCTCGAGATGATGGATCAGTCGTGCATCCGGGCCGTCGAGGACTCGGTGTACGCAGCGGGCTACCCGCGCGACGCGGCCGCCGTGCTGCTCGTGGAGCTCGACGGCGGCTCGGACCCCGCGGTCCAGGCGGACGCGGAAACCGTCGAAGAGATCCTGCGCGCGCACGGGGCGCGAGGCGTGCGCACGGCGGCGGACGCGCGCGAGCGCGAGCGGCTGTGGCTCGGCCGCAAGAAGGCGTTCGGCGCGATGGGCCGCCTGTCGCGCGACCTGGTGGTCCAGGACGCCGTCGTCCCCCGCTCCGCGCTCCCTGACGTGCTCGAGACGATCGGGGAGATCGCCCGGCGCTACGACCTCACCCTGAGCAACGTGTTCCACGCGGGGGACGGCAACCTGCACCCCAACATCTCGTTCGACGGCCGGGTCCCGGGCCTCAAGGCCCGCGTGGACGCCGCGAGCGGCGAGATCATGGCCGCCTGCATCGCCGCGGGCGGCACGATCACCGGCGAGCACGGCGTGGGCCTCGACAAGCTGCGCTACATGCCGGCCATCTTCGACGCCGACTCGCTCACCGCCATGCGCGCCGTGCGCCTCGTCTGGGACCCGGAAGAGCGCGTGAACCCGGGGAAGGTGGTCCCGATCCACGCATGTCGCGAATGGGCAGGAGTGCGGAATGCGGAATTCGGAATGCGGAATGGAAGGTCGCGCGTCGATTCCGCATTCCACATTCCGCATTCCGCATTGGGATCATGAGCCTCCTCGACCGCGTCCGCGCCCTGCTCGGCAGCGACGCCGTGGACCTCACGGCCACCGCGGACGGCGTGCCGCGCGTCGCCCCCGCCTCGCCCGACGCCGTGGCGCTGCTGCTCGGCACCGCGCGCGAAGAGGGCTGGCGCGTGCGCATCGAGGGAGCGGGCACGTGGATGCCCGCCGACGCGCCGGCCGACCTCGCCCTCACGACGCGGCGGCTCGACAAGATCCCGGCGATCGAGCCGCAGGACCTCTCCGCCACGGCCGAGGCGGGGATCGGATGCGACATCCTGCGCCAGCAGCTCGCGGACCGCGGCACCTGGCTCGCGCTCGACGCGCCCGGGCTGGCCGGCCGGACGCTCGGCTCCGTGGTCGCGACGGCCACCGGCGGGCCGCTGCGCCAGGGCTTCGGCCCGGTGCGGGATCATCTCCTCGGGGTCACGTTCGTGACCGGCGACGGCCGCCTGGTGCAGAGCGGCGGCAAGGTGATGAAGAACGTCGCCGGCTACGATCTCACGAAGCTCGAGGCCGGCGGCTTCGGGGCGTTCGGCGTGATCGTGCTGGTGCACCTGCGGCTGCGCGCGCTGCCCCGGGCCGACCAGACGCTGGTGCTCGAAGGGACGCGCGAGGACCTGACGCAGGTCGTCGAGGACATCGCCGCGGCGGGGATCCAGCCGGCCGCGCTCGAGCTCCTGTCGCCGGCGCTCGCGCGCCGGGAGCGCTGGGCGCTCGCGCTGCGGTTCGCGGGATCGGCGGCCCTCGTCGCCGCCGACGAGGCGGGACTGCGCGCCGCCAGCGGGGGACGCTTCACCGCGTTGCGCGCCGACGAGGCCCACGGCTTCTGGATGCGCGCCGCGGAGAGCTTCGCCACCCGGCCCGTGACGTTCCGCATCGGCGGCCTGCCCGACTCGAGCGACGAGCTGCTCGACCTGCTCCAGCACCAGGTGGGGGACGAGTGGGTGTCGGCGAGCCCCGGCGTCGGCGCGATCCGCTGGGGCGGCGAGACGACCGTCGACCGCCTGCGCCGCCTGCGCCGCACGCTCGCCGGGCTCGAGGTGCCGCTCACGCTCGAGCGCGCCCCCTGGCCCGTGCGGGCGGCCGTGGGGCACTTCGGCGCCTACCGCGAGGGCGTCGGGCCGCTCGTCACCGGGCTGCGCCGCACGTTCGACCCCGGCGAAGCGTTCGTCGTGGCGGTCGAAGGCACGGAATGACCGTTCAGGAGGCCCAGCAGAGGGGTGGCTTCGCGGCGCTCGACCCGTGCGTCCACTGCGGCTTCTGCCTCCAGGCCTGTCCCACCTTCCTCGCCACCGGAGACGAAGCCGACAGTCCGCGCGGCCGCATCGAGCTGATGCGCGGGCTCGAAGCGGGCGAGCTCGCGCCCGACGACCCGTTCGTCGCGCTGCACCTCGACCGCTGCCTCGGCTGCCGGAGCTGCGAGCCGGTCTGCCCCTCGGGCGTGGGCTACGGCCACGGGCTCGAGGCCGCCCGCGCGCTCCTCGCCGAGCGGCGGCGCCTGTCGCCGGTCGCCCGCGCGGCGCTGTCGGCGCTCACCGCGCCCGGGATCTCGCGGGTCGTGTATCGGCTCGCCCGGCTGCTCCGGGGGACGGGAATCCCCGGCAAGCTCGCGGGGTGGGGGCGAATTCGGTTCGCGATGGGGATGCTGGCGGCGACGAAGCCGGCGGGCGGTAACAGGCGGTCGTGGGCGGTAACAGGCGGTAAGAGCGCCCGACCCAATACCGTCCCCGACCGCCCTCTACCGCCTTCGACCGCCCTTCTTTTTCGCGGCTGCATCATGGACGGCCTGTTCTCCCACGTGCACGACGCCACGATCCGCACCCTCGAAGTGAACGGCTACGCGGTGCGGGAAGCACCGGCTCAGGTGTGTTGCGGCGCGCTGCACGCGCACGCGGGGCTGCGCGGCGAAGCGCAGGCGCTCGCGCGGAAGAACCTCGCGGCGTTCGGGGAGGGGGATGAGCCGATAGTCGTCAACAGCGCGGGGTGCGGGGCGATCCTGAAGGACTACGGCCACCTGCTGGGGGACGAGGGGGTGCGGTTCGCGGCGCGGGTGCGGGACGTGACCGAGCTGCTCGCCGACCGGGGGCCCCGCCCCGGTGCGCCGCTCGACGCGACGGTCGCGTACGATCCCCCCTGTCATCTGCTGCACGCGCAGCGCGTCGCGGAGCCGCCGCAGGCGGTGCTGCGCGCCATCCCCGTGTTGCGCGTGACCGCCACTCCCGACGCCGCGCAATGCTGCGGCAGCGCCGGGCTGTTCACCCTGCTCGAGCCCGCGATGTCGCGCGCGGTGCTCGCACCGAAGCTCGCGTCGCTCAAGGAAGCCCGCCCGCAGGTCGTGGCGACCGGGAACCCCGGCTGCCTGATGCAGCTCGGCGCCGGCCTCGCCGCCGCGCGGATCCCCGCGGCCGTGCGCCACCCCGTCGAGCTGCTCGACGAATCGTACCGCGCGGCGGGCTATTATGCTTGAAGGCGGCATGACGGAGACTGGTGAGTATCAGGTCGCGCGGCTCGAACCGGGCCGGATCGCGCCGTCGCTCGTGACGGCGCTGCGGACCGGTGCGGTGCTGGCGCGGGCGGACGCGGCGGTGGTCGCGCTCACCGGACCGGGCGCCGTCACCTGCTTCCAGGGCCTGCTCACGAACGACCTCGAGCAGCCCGGCGATGGAGCGTTCGTCTACGGCGCGCTGCTCACTCCCAAGGGCATGATCGTCGTGGACGGCTGGGCGGCGCGGCTCGGCGCGACGGTGAGCTACACCGTCCCCGCGGCTGGGCGCGAGGCCGCCCTGGGGACCTTCACCCGCTCGGTTCCGCCCCGCCTCGCCCGCGTGAACGATCGCACGGCGGACGTCCACGTCTACCGGCTCACAGGCCCGCGCGCGCTCGGCGTCGCCGCGGCGGCGGGCGTGCCCCTGCCCTCCGCTCCAGGCCGCGTCCTGGCGGGGGGGGCGCCTGACGGCGTGGAGACCGCCCTTGCGACCGAAGGCGCGCCGTTCGTCCTCCAGCTCGTGGCGCCCGCCGGGGAGGCCGCCGCGCTCGCCGCCCGGCTCGTGGCGGCCGGGGCGGTCGAGGCGGAGCACGCCGTGCTCGAGCTGGCGCGCATCCTCGCGGGGTGGCCCCGGCTCGGCGCCGAAGTGGACCAGAAGACGATCCCCCAGGAAGTGCGCTTCGACGAGATCGGCGGGGTGTCGTATACGAAGGGGTGCTACACCGGCCAGGAGACCGTGGCGCGGCTCCACTTCCGCGGCCACACGAACCGCCAGCTGCGCGGGCTGCTGTTCGACACCGAGCCGCCCGCCGCGCCGGCGGATGGCTGGAGCGCCGTCACGCACCTGGATCGCGACGTGGGCCGCGTGACGAGCCTCGCCTGGGTGCCGGAAGCCGGCGTGCCCCCCTCCGGTGCAGGGGGCGGACGCTGGGTCGGCCTCGCGGTCATCCGCGCCGAGGTGACACCCGGGGCGATGGTGCGCGCGGCCGGCCGCGACGCCCGGGTGGTCGACCTCCCCTTCGTTCTGCCCGCCGTCGGCCCGGCATGACGGGAGGGGGGCCGGGGGTGCTCGTCACGGGCGCGAGCGGCCTCGTCGGCAGTCACGTCGTCGCGGCGCTCGGGGTCCGGGGAGAGCACGTGCGCGCGCTGGTCCGGCCCGCGAGCCGCGCCGCCGTGGAGCGGCTCGACGCCGAGGCAATCCCCGGCGACGTGACGGACCCCGCGGCCTGGCGCGCCGCCTCAGGGGGGAGGGGGATCCGCGGGATCGTGCACGCCGCCGCCGTGGTGCAGCGGCGCGCGACGTGGGAGCACTATGTGGCCGTCAACGTGGACGCGACCCGGCTCGCCGTCGAGACCGCGCGCGCGACGGGGGCACGACTGGTGCACATCTCCTCCGTCGCGGTATACGGCGGCTCGGCCGCGTACCCCACGGAGGCCGAGTGCCGCGCGGAGGACTTCCCCTTCCAACCGATCGCGGCGCACGACTTCTACGCCCGCACCAAGCGGCTGGCCGAAGAGGTCGTGCGGGACGCGGGCCTCGCCGCGGCGGCGATCCGCCCCACCGTGATCTACGGCGAGCGGGACCGTCTGTTCACGCCGCGGGTGATCCGCGCGCTGCGGCTCCCGCTCCAGCTGCAGATCGGTCCCGGGAGCAACCGGCTGTCGTGCGTGTACGCGGGGAATGTGGCGGCGGCGGCCCTCGCCGCGCTCGACCGGCCGCTCGCGGGATTCCGCGCCTACAACGTGACGGGCGACGCGCCGCCGGCGTTGTCGCAGCGCGAGTTCTTCGCGGCGTTCGCCGCCGCGCTTGGCCGGCCGTTCCGCCCCGTCCGCATCCCGCCGCCCCTCGCCCACGTCCTGCTGGGACTCTTCACGGCGCGGCGGCTGGCGCGCGCGGCCGCACAGTTTCTCACCGGCGACAACCCGTACGTCGACGACCGCGCGCGCACTGAGCTGGACTGGCGGCCGGCGATCGCGGCGCGCGACGCGATCGGGCGCACGGTGCGCTGGTTTCTGGAAAACGAAAAGCCCGGGCGCGAGTCCCGGGCATCGTCACTGCGGCGCGGCTGAACGCTTACGGCTTCTTCGGCGCGGGCTTCGCGGCGGGGGCGGGGGCGGCAGGGGCCATCTGCTTCGACGTGTCCGCCATCATCATGTGCGACGTGTCGCTCATCATCATGTGCGACGTGTCCGCCGACATCTCCGCCGGCTTCTGCTCGGTCTTCTGACACGCGCCCATCGCCACGAGGGCGAGGACCATTGCGAGACGCTTCATGCGAGCTCCTGATAGAAGTAGCGGTTGCGGGGGTGTTCGGCGCGGAAACGTAGCGCCGGGCTCCGGGGAGTCAAGGGCGCCGGGATCCGCGCCGGAACTGGGGCGTACCACGGGAGCATGACGGACCGGCGCGGCTTCCTCGAGTGGGTCGGCGCTTGCGCCGCGGCGGTCGGGTGGCCACGCAGCCGGGCGGCCGGAGGGCCTCCGGTCATCGCCGCGACCCCCACCGCCCTCTACCAGCAGCCCGACGGCCGCAACAACCTGGTGCGCGTCGCCGTCACCGGGCTCGACGCCCCCGCGGCGCGGGCCCGCGTGACCGACCGCCGCGGCACGCTGGTCGGCAGCGCCGGCCTGCTGCCCTCGAGCGGCCCGGCCGAGCTCGCGGGCGAGGTATGGGTCCCGCTCGCGGGGCCGTCCGACTTCCAGATCGAGCTCGAAGTCGGGAAGCAGCGCATCGCCCGCCGGCTCGTGCGGCTGGTGCCGCCGCGCCGCTGGACTCTGTACTGGCTCTCCTCGAGCCACACCGACGTCGGCTACACCGACCTGCAGGAGCGCTGCCTCGACGTCCATCGCCAGAACCTGGATGCCGCGCTGGCGCGCCTCGCCGCGCACCCCGACTACCGCTGGACGGCCGAGTGCGCGCTCCAGGTGCTGGAGTACGTCGAGGACCGCCCGCCGGCGGCCGGCGAGGCGCTCGCGCAGGCGATCCGCGACGGCAAGATCGGCTTTTCCGCGCTGTTCGCGAATCTGCTCACGGGCCTGCTCGACCACGAGACGCTGGCGCGCGCGGTCTGGCCTGCCGGGTTGTTCGCCCGCCAGCAGGGGTTGGGCTATCTCGCCGCGCAGATCGTGGACGTCCCGGGCCAGGTCCTCACCCTCCCGACCCTGCTCGCGGCGAGCGGCGTGCGCTACCTGGTGAGCGGCGTCGATCCCGAGCGCGCCGTGCCGCTCCTCTCCCCCGGCGACGGCGCGCGCGCCCAGCTCGCGGGCGACTGGACCACCTATCCTCAGCTTTACTGGTGGGCGGGGCCGGACGGCAGCCGCGTGCTCCACTGGCGCGGCTACGGGTACGGCGACGCGCTGCGCTTCGGGTTCGACCTCGGCGCGGAGGAGATGGCGCGCCGGCTCTCCGACTGGCTGCTCACGCACCCGGTGCTCCTGTCGCCCGGCTACCCGTACGACGTCGCCCTGCTCCACGGCGCCGCCGGGAACAACGGGCCGATGGACGAGGGCCTGGTGGCCAACCTCGAGGAGTTCAACCGGCGCTACGCCTTCCCGCGGCTCGTGCCCGGACGGGCCGAGGACTTCTTCCACGAGGTGGAGCGGCGCTGGGGAACGAAGCTGCCGGTACGGCGTGGTGATACGGGGCTGTACCGCGAGGATGGCGCCGCTTCGGCCGCCGCCGATCTGGCCCGGTACCGCGCGGCCCAGCTCGCCGCGCGTGCCGCCGACCTGCTCGCGCTCTGGGACCAGAAGACGGAGCCCCAGAACGGCGCGGCCGAGCGCATCGAACGCCGGGCGGCGGAGCGCCGGCGGATGTGGCGCGACTTGCTGCTGTTCGGCGAGCACACCTGGGGGTCGTCGGCCAGCGTCTCGGAGCCCGACGGGGCGCAGACGGCGGCGCAGTGGCACCGCAAGCTCCTCTTTCTGGACCGCGCCGCCGCGGCGGCGGGCACCCAGATCGCGAGCGCGCTGCTCCGCATCGGCCTCAGCACGGGCAGGGGGGGCGCCGGTCGCATCGTGTTCAACGCCTCGAGCTGGGCGCGGACCGACGTGGTGCGAGTGCCCGATGCCGCCGGCCGGCGGTTCAGCGCCGACGGCCGCGACTGGCCCGCCGTGGATCTGCCCGACGGCTCGGCACTGGTGGTTGCGCGGGACGTCCCGGCGCTCGGCTACGTGGCGCTCGCGGAAAGCGACCGGGCGGCGAACCCTCCTCGGGACGACGGCGCGGCGCTCGAGGCGCAGGCCGGGAAGTTCCATGTAGTGCTCGATCCGGCCAGCGGCGCCATCCGCTCGCTCACAGCCGGGGACGGCAAGGAGCGCGTCCGGCCCACCGGCTGGTCGGGGCTGAATCAGCTGGTCTACGTGCGGGGCGGGTCGCACAGCGCCCTGTGGACCGACCGATCGCGCGACTACCTCCGTACGGCGCCCGACCTCGCGGTGAGCCAGGCCGAGCTCGTGGCGGCGCGGCGCGAGCGGCTGCCCGGGATCGGCGTCCGGCTCGTGGTCGGGCGGAGGCTGCAGGGTTGCACCGGCGTCACGACCGTTGTGACGCTGTACGACGAGCTGCCGTGGGTGGACATCGAGAACCGGATCACCAAACCGGCGACGCTCGAGAAGGAAGCCCTGTACGTCGCGTTCCCCTTCGCGCTCGCGCGGCCCAGCGTGGAGGTCGAGGTGCCGCTCGGCCGCATGACCGTCGAGCGCGACCAGCAGCCCGGGAGCTGCCGTGACTGGTACTGCCACGCGCACTGGGTGTGGCTGCACGACCGGACGGACGGGATGCTGTGGAGCGGCCCGGATACGCCCCTTTTCACGCTCGACGACCTGTTCCGGGGCCAGTGGCGCCGCCGGCTCGAGCCCGACGGGACGCTGTTCGCCTACGCGCTGCACAACTACTGGCACACGAACTTCGCGGCGCGGCAGGGTGGCGACTTCACGTGCCGGTTCCGGCTCTCGGCGCTCGCGCCGGGCGGCGATCCGGCGGAGCCGGTGCGGCGCGGTTGGGGCGCGTGTGACCCGCTGTACGTGAGCGCCCCGTACGCGAGCGCCGGCTCGGGCCCGCTCCCCCGCAAGGACTCGGGCGTCTTCGTCGCCGATCCGGGCGTCGTTGTCGTCGGCGCGAAGCCCGCCGACGACGGCGCGGGCGCGATCGTGAAGCTGCTCGACGTGAGCGGCGCCGGCCGCCGCGTCGCCGTGTGGCCCGCCGCGTACGGCTACCGCGCGGCGCGCCGCGCGAACCTCGTGGAGATGAACGGCGACCCGGTGCCGGTGACCAAGGACGGCCGGGCGACGCTCGAGCTCTCCGCGTGGGGCGTCGGGGCGCTGCGACTCTTTACACCGCGGGAGCGGGTCGGTTAACTATGGAGGCATGACGAAGCCGACCACGCTGGGCGAACTGAAACAGACCGAATGGGGGAGTCCCCCCCGCATCCGCCGGACCGTCAAGGATGAGCTGCGGGAGAATCTGATCTGCATGCTCGAGAACGGCTCGGCGCTGTTCCCGGGGATCGTGGGCTACGAGGACAGCGTGATCCCGCAGCTCGTCAACGCGGTCCTCTCCCGCCACAACTTCATTTTGCTGGGCCTGCGCGGGCAGGCGAAGAGCCGCATCCTGCGCCAGCTCGTCACCCTGCTCGACGAGGAGATCCCGATTCTCGCGGGCAGCGAGGTGAACGACAACCCGTTCGCGCCGATCTCGAAGTTCGGCCGCGAGCTCGTGGCCGAGCAGGGGGACCGCGCGCCCGTGGCCTGGCTGCCGCGTGAGTCGCGCTACGTCGAGAAGCTCGCCACGCCGGACGTGACGATCGCCGACATCATCGGCGACGTGGACCCGATCAAGGCCGCGCGCGGCGGGCACCTCCTGTCGGACGAGCTGACGATGCACTTCGGCCTGCTGCCGCGCGCCAACCGCGGCGTGTTCGCCATCAACGAGCTGCCCGACCTCGCCGGCAAAATCCAGGTGGGGCTCTTCAACATCATGCAGGAAGGCGACGTCCAGATCAAAGGCTACCCGGTCCGCCTGAACCTCGACGTCGCCCTCGTGTTCACGGCGAACCCCGAGGATTACACGGCGCGCGGCAAGATCATCACGCCACTCAAGGACCGGGTCGGCTCGGAGATCGTCACCCACTACCCGCAGACGGTCGAGCTCGGCGCGGCGATCACCCGGCAGGAGGCGTGGCTCGAGCGGAACGGCCGGCCCCTCAAGCTGCCGGACTTCATCCTGGAGCTGATCGAGCGCGTCGCGTTCGAAGCGCGGGAGGACAAGCGGGTGGACCGCCGCAGCGGGGTGTCGCAGCGGCTGCCGATCAGCGTGCTCGAGAACGTGCTGTCGAACGCCGAGCGCCGCTCGGTGGTCACCAAGGAGAAGACGGCCGTCCCCCGGGTCTCGGACATCTACACCGCGCTCCCGGCCATCACCGGCAAGCTGGAGCTCGAGTACGAGGGGGAGCTGCAGGGACCCGAGATCATCGCGAAGGACCTGATCCGGCGCGCCGCCGGCAAGACCTTCGAGGCGCGGGTCGGCGGCGCCAACGTCGACGACATCGTCCACTGGTTCGACGAGGGCGGCGCCCTCAAGATCTCCATGGACGAGCGCTCGGAGACCTGCCTCAAGGGGTTCAGCGTGGTGCCGGGGCTGCTCGACCTCATCGACCAGGTCGGCCTCGCGACCAAGAAGGACCCCGGCACGATGGTGGCCGCCTGCGAGCTCGTGCTCGAAGGGCTCGTCGCCGAGAAGCGGATCTCGCGCAGCGAAGAGCTGGGCTACACGCGAGCGCGGGGGGAGCCGAAGGGGCCCGGCTACGGAAAGGCGGGAGGAGGAGGAGGGGGAGGGCCGAATCTCTTTCAGTAATCCGTCATCCGTTGTCCGTTCGATGCGGTGACGTACGGATGACGGATAACGGATAACAGACGACCCCCTCCGGAGCCTTCATGGCCAAGCCCGTCTACCTGAAGCCCTGAGATGCCGTCGCCCGTCATCACGTTCACGCGGCAGTACGCCTCGGGCGGCTCCGACATCGCGCGCCTGGTGGCGGCCGCGCTGGATTGGACGGTGATCGACAACGAGTTCGTGGACGAGGTCGCGCGGCGCGCGGGGGTGCCGGCGGCGGAAGTCGCGCTGCACGATGAGCGCGCGCCCGGCCTGCTCGAGCGGCTGGCTCGCACGCTCGCGGTCGCGTCGCCCGAGATGTTCATGACGGCCGCCGCGGCGCCGCGCGTCGAGCGGGACGAGGGGACCATCGTCAAGGTCACCGAGCGCGTGATCGCCGAGGCGGCGGCGCACGGGCGGGTGGTGCTCGTGGGCCGGGGGGCGCAGGCGCTGCTGGCCCAGCGCCCAGACGCGCTGCACGTGTACGTCGTCGCCTCGAAGCCCTGGCGCATGAAGCTCGCCGTCGAGCGGCTCGGGGTGGACCCCGCCGCCGCCGAGCGCGTCGTGGACGACACCGACCGCCGCCGCGACCAATACGTGAAGACGTATTACGGACGCCACCGCCACGAGGTGGTGAACTACGATCTGGTCGTAAACGCCGAGCGGCTGGGGATCGAGGGCGCGGCGCAGCTGATCGTGGCGGAGGCGCGCCGGAGGAACTGGCGCTGAGCGCCGCGGCCCGGTCCGTCGTGCTGACGGCCTGGCTCGTGTCGGGATGCTGGCGCGGCCCGGCACTCACGCCCCAGGGGCCCGTCGCGGTGATCCCATTCGATCCGTACGGGGGCGCGATCTACGTGCCTGGCGTGATCAACGGCGACTCCGCCTGGTTGATGTTCGACACCGGCCTCTCCCGCACCGGGGTCGACCGCGAGTGGGCCCGGAGTATCGGCACCGGCGCGGCGGCCGCCCAGGTCGCGGACACAGCTTCGAGCACCGTGGTGGACACCCTGCGGTTGGGCGATCTCGCGCTGCGCCGCTATCGGGTGGCGCTGTACTCCTTACGCGGCCTGAGTGAAGCGAGCGGGCGGCTCGAGCGGGGCCTCGTGGGCCACGACGTGCTGCGGCGCTTCACCGTGGAGATCGATTACCGGGAACGGCGCGTGCGGTTGTTCGACCCGGCGCAGTACCGCTACGCGGGCCCGGGCAGCATCGTGCCGTTCACGCCGGACGCGGACCTGCCCCTCCTCCGCGCTCACGTCAAGGTCCGGGGCCGACGCGCCATACCGGCCCGGTTGCTGCTCGACACCGGTGCCTCCGGTCTCTGCTTGATTCTCACGGTCCCGTTCGTGGAACAGCACGATCTGGCCCGGGTGTCGCCGGCCATCGAGGCACCCATCGGCACGGGACTCTTCGGCGAGCTCCATGGGACGATCGTGCGCCTGGAAGCGCTGCGGCTCGCTGGCGTGACGCTTCGCTCGCCTACCGCCGGATTGGGCGGCGAGAAGCAGGGCTTCCTGGGGCGAACCGACATTGACGGCGTGATCGGCAACGCCGTGTTCGAGGGATCGCGTCTCATCGTCGATTACGCCCGCCGCCGCGCCATCGTCGAGCCACGGGGCACCGCAGGCTCGGCGTGCGATTTCGACATGAGCGGGCTGCGGCTCGCCGCCCGCGGACCGGGGCTGAACCGCATCGTCGTCGACTACATCGTCCCGCGGAGCCCGAGCGCGGACGCCCGAATCCAGGTCGGCGACGAGCTGCTGCTCATCGACGGACGCGCGGTCGCCGCGGGGGCGCTGAGCGATGCGCGGAAGGCCCTCCGCGTCGACGGCGCGGTACGCCAGCTCGTCTTGCGACGCGGGGCGGATACGATACGGGTGGCGCTCAAGCTGCGGCGGCTGCTGTGACGGCACCCACCTAGGCCGTGCGCCGCAGCTCCGGCACCCGCCACGCCGCGAGCGTCGCCGCGACGAGGCAGCCCGCGCCGCCCAACGCGATCGCGATCGGCGCCCCGGTGTGCTCGGCGAGGAGGCCCGCCTGGAAGGCGCCGAGCGGCGCCATGCCGACGAACACGAAGGCGTAGAACGCCATCACCCGGCCGCGCAGCTCGTCGGGCACGAGGGTCTGCAGCATGGTGTTGGCGAGCGCCGTGGTCACGATCATGGCGCACCCCGCGAGCGCCAGGAGCACGAGCGCCAGGCCGAACGAGCGCGCGGCGGCGAAGACCGCGAGCAGCGCGCCGAACGCCCCGCCCCCCTCCAGCAGCGCCGCCCCCTTCCTGACCCGGCCGGCCGCGAGCGCGAGACCGAAGGCCCCCAGCATCGCGCCGATCCCCACCGCCGCCATGAGCAGGCCGTAGCCGCGCGCGCCGGTGTGCAGCACGTCCCGGGCGACCACCGGCATCAACACGAGAAACGGGAAGCCGAGCACGCTGAACGCGGCGACCAGGATCACGAGCGCCAGCACGCGGCGGTCGCTCCGGATGAACGCGACCGCCTCACGCAACCCCTCCCGGGCGGACGGCCGGACGACGTCCGCGACGAAGGGAGGAAGCCGGATCGCCTGGAGCCCCGCGATCACCGCGATGTAGCTCACGCCGTTCAGGAAGAAGCACATCCCCACCCCGGCGGCCCCGATCAGCACGCCCGCCACCGCCGGGCCGACGATGCGCGCCGCGTTGAACATCGAGGAGTTCAACGCGATCGCGTTCATCAGGTCGCCCTTGCCGACGAGCTCCACGAGGAACGCCTGCCGGCCCGGGATGTCGAACGCGTTCACCACGCCGAAGAGCGCGGCGAGTGCCATGACGGGCCAGACGGTGATGAGGTGGGTCCACACCAGCACCGCCAGCACGAGCGCCTCGCCCATCTGGAGCAGCTGCGTGAGCACGATGAGGCGGCGCTTGTCCACGCGATCGACGACGACGCCCGCGTACAACGTGAACAGCAACACGCCGAGGGAGCGCAGCGCCTGGTTCAGGCCGACGGCGAACGCGGAGTCGGTGAGCTCCAGCACCAGCCACCCCAGCGCCACCGACTGCATCCAGGTGCCGATGAGGGAAACGCCCTGACCGAAGAAGAAGAGACGGAAGTTGCGGTGGGCGAGCGCCCCCCCTCCCAACCGCCACCCGCGCGCGGCTTCGTCCATTGCGGGAAAGCTCGCCGCCGCCCGATATTTCGGGTAGGGAGCCGATGAAATACACGACGTACAGCCGCTACCTCCCCGAGCTGGCCGACACGGTCAACCTCCAGGCCCTGCTCGACGAGCTCGCCGATTTCCTCCTGCAGTCGGGCTTCGCCGGAGGCGCGTACTCGCACCCCTTCTGGGGCGAGTTCGGCGAGGACGAAGCCGACCGCTCGCTCGACGCGCTGCGCCAGGCGATCCTGCAGGCGCTGATGGAGTCGGGGCAGCTCACCCCCGAGATGCTCAAGGTGCTGCGCGGGGAATCGACCGGCGACGCCGCACGCGACGCCGACCTGCAGCGCCAGCTCTCCGAGCTGCTCGACAAGATCGTCCAGAAGCTGATCGAAGAGGGCTACCTCAACGTCACCGAAGCGCCCAAGATGCCCGGCGGGCAGCAGCCGCTGTTCGGTCCCGGCGGAATGGCCAAGGAAGCGGCGCAGCAGGTGCAGTTCAACCTCACCGAGAAGGGCATCGACTTTCTCGGCTACCGCACGCTGAAACACCTGCTCGGCTCGATCGGCAAGTCGAGCTTCGGCGCGCACGACACCGAGCACCTCGCCACCGGGATCGAAGCCGAGGCGGTGAGCAAGCCTTACGAATACGGCGACACGCTCAATCTCGACGTCAACGCCACGCTCACGAACGCGCTGCAGCGCGAGGGGCTGGGCGTCCCGATCAACCTCGAGTACGGCGACCTCATGGTGCACCAGGCCGAGTACCGGTCCTCCTCGGCCACGGTGCTGATGCTCGACTGCTCCCACTCGATGATCCTGTACGGTGAGGACCGCTTCACGCCGGCGAAAAAGGTGGCGCTCGCCCTCACGCACCTGATCCGCACGCAGTTCCCGGGCGACACGCTGCGCGTCGTGCTGTTCCACGACACGGCCGAGGAGATCCCCCTCGCCCAGCTGGCGCGCGCCCAGGTGGGGCCGTACCACACCAACACCGCCGAGGGACTGAAGCTGTCGCGCCGCATGCTCTTGTCGCAGCGCAAGGACATGCGCCAGATCATCATGATCACCGACGGCAAGCCGTCGGCCCTCACGCTCCCCGACGGGCGGATCTACGTCAACTCGATGGGGCTCGACCCCCAGATCCTGCAGGCCACCTACCGCGAGGTGGCGCTGTGCCGGCGCTCGGGGATCATGATCAACACGTTCATGCTGGCGCGGGACCGGAGCCTGGTCGAGTTCGTGAAGAAGGTGTCCGCCATCTGCCGCGGCAAGGCGTACTTCACGAACACGATGACCCTGGGGCAGTTCATCCTGATGGATTTCATGCGGCGCAAGACGCGCCGGGTCAGCTAGCGAGCGCCGCCCCCGCCGCCCGCCTCGTACACCATCCGCGACACGTCCGCCACCAGGTTGTGCGCGACGCTGTCTTCCTTGATCCCGCCCGCCAACACGACGAGCACGTAGCTCCCGCCGCCCGGTGGGTACACGACCGCCGCGTCGTGATAGACCACCTCCCCGATCCATCCGGTCTTATGGGCGACGCGCGTCCCGGGCGGCACGCCCGCGGGGATTCCCTCGTTGAACTCCTGTCGCCCGAGAATCGCCAGCATCGTATCGCACGCGGCGGGACTCGCCGCCCGATGCTCCGCGATGGCGGCGAGCAGGACGCCGAGGTCGCGCGCGGTGGTCGTGTTGTTGAGCCCCGCCCGGTACGCTTTCCCGTCTTCCACGCCGCGCAGCACCTGGATCGACCACGCGCCCAGCGTGCGGGCGGACGCTTGCGCCCGCGCGGCGCCCACCCGCTCGATCAGAATGTTCGTCGCGAGGTTGGAAGAGCGGGTGATCATGAGCTCCAGCAGCTCGCGCACGGACGCTCGGCCGCCGAGCCGCAAGTACAACGTCGAGTCCGAGTCGTCCGCCTTGTCCACGTCGAACGGCGACCGGTCCAGGAGGGAAGGAAAGGTGGCGTGGACCCCGAGCGAGTCGTCCAGCCGCAGCAGCCCGGCATCGGCGTCCCGGAAGATCTGGATCATCACCGGGACCTTCATGGTGCTCGCCGCGTGGAAGCGGAGATTGGCGTCGAGCGGTAGCGAATCGGGGCGCGCCAGGGAGCGGTAGTACAGGGCGACGGCGCGCGCCGGAGCGCGGGCGATCCGCGCAGCCAGCCGCTGGCGCAGGGTGCCCAAGTCCTGACCCGCGGACGGGCGGGAGGCTCCCAGGAGCAGCCCCGCCAGGAGGACGCAGCGTCGGAGCATGGACCGAAGAATACGTTAAATTGCACCGCGTGAGCGAATTCGTCTTCGGCACCCACAACGCCGCCTTCGTGCAGGTGATGTACGAGCAGTACCTGCGGGACCCCTCGTCGGTCGGCGAGGAGTGGCGGAAGCTGTTCGATAACGGCCGGGTCGCCGAGCTGCCGGTGATCCCGACAAGTCGCGCCGAAGTGCTCGGGGACGAGGGACGGGGGACGGGGGACGGGTCCATCGCGGCGGCACCCACCCGTCCCTCGTCCCCCGTCCCCCCTCCCCAGGGACTGACTCCCATCACCGGCTCCGCAGCCCGTCTCGCTCAGAACATGACGGACTCCCTCTCCGTCCCGACCGCCACGTCGTTCCGCGAGATCGCGGTGGACGTGCTGGACGCGCGGCGCCGGGAGCTGAACGCGCAGCTCGCCGCCCGAGGCAAGAAGATCTCCTACACGCACCTCATCGGGTACGCGATCGTGCGGGCGGCGCGGGATTTCCCCGTGATGACGCACGCCTTCCAGGAGGTGGACGGGAAGCCCCACCGCCTCGATCCCCGGGGCGTGCACCTCGGCCTCGCGGTGGACGTGGAGAAAAAGGACGGGAGCCGCGCGCTGGTCGTGCCCGTCATCAAGCGCGCCGAGGGGATGGATTTCGCGACCTTCCACGCGACGTACGAGACGCTCGTCGAGAAGGCGCGCACCAACAAGCTGCTCCCGGACGACTTCGCGGGCGCGACCATCACGCTCACGAACCCGGGCACGCTCGGCACCGTCGCCTCGGTGCCGCGCCTGATGAAGGGCCAGGGCTCGATCATCGCCACCGGCGCGATCCGGCAGATCGGGTCGGCCCGGGTCATGACGATCACGAGCACCTACGACCACCGCGTCATCCAGGGCGCGGAGTCGGGGATGTTCCTGCGGCGGCTCGACGCGCTGCTCCAGGGGGAGGACGGGTTCTACGAGCGGGTGTTCGAGAGTCTCGGATTGACGGGACGGGGGACGGGGGAGGGGGGACGGGTCGCGACGGTCACAACCCCGTCCCCCGTCCCCCGTCCCTCATCCCCCGAGGATCTGAAGCACGTCGCCGCTGCCATGGCGCTCGTGAAGGCGATCCGCCATTTCGGCCACCTCGCGGCGCGGCTCGACCCGCTCGGCTCCGAGCCGCCGGGGGATCCGGCCCTCGATCCCGGCCCGCTGGGGCTCTCGCCGGAGATCATGGCGCGCATCCCGGCCGAGCTGCTGCGGATCTACGTGCCCGGGCGGACCCTGGCCGAAGCGTACCCGCGCCTGCAGGAGACGTATTGCGGCACGATTTCCTACGAGGTCGAACACATCGGGAGCCACGAGGAGCGCGTGTGGCTGCGCCAGGTGATCGAGTCGGGGGAGCACCGCACGTCGCTCACCCCCGAAGCGAAGCGCAGGCTGCTGTCGCGCCTCACCGCCGTAGACACGCTCGAGCGCTTCCTCCACAAGGCGTACCTCGGACAGAAGCGGTTCTCGATCGAGGGGCTCGACGTGCTCGTCCCGGTGCTCGACCAGACGATCGAGCTGGCCGGAGCGAGCGGCGCGCGCCGGGTGGTGCTGGGGATGGCGCACCGCGGCCGGCTGAACGTGCTCGCCCACATCGTGGGGCTGCCCTACGAGACCATCTTCGCGGAGTTCGAGGGCGGGCGGCACGTGGAGGAGACGATGACGCCGGAGGGCGGGACGGGCGACGTGAAGTACCACCACGGCGCGGACGGCGTGTATCAGACGGCCGCCGGGAAGCCCGTGAACGTGACGCTCACGCCCAACCCGAGCCACCTCGAGGCAGTGAATCCGGTGGTCGAAGGGCGGGCCCGGGCGAACCAGACGAACCGCCGGGGCAAGGAGCCGATCCACGATGGGACGGTCGCGCTCCCCGTGCTGATCCACGGCGACGCCTCATTCGCGGCGCAGGGCGTCGTGGCCGAAACGTTCAACCTGGCCCGGCTCAAGGGATACACCACGGGCGGCACGATCCACCTGATCGCCAACAACCAGCTCGGCTTCACGACGGACCCCCGCGAGGGGCGCTCGACCGACTACTCGAGCGATCTCGCCAAAGGCTTCGACGTGCCGATCATCCACGTCAACGCCGACGATCCGGAGGCCTGCATCGCCGCCGCGCGGCTCGCGATGCTGTACCGGGAGAAGTTCCACGGTGACGTGGTGATCGACGTCGTGGGCTACCGGCGCCACGGGCACAACGAGGGCGACGAGCCGGCCTACACGCAGCCCCTGATGTACGAGCGCATCAAGCAGACGCCGACGGTCCGCCAGAAGTACGCGGCGCAGCTCGCGCGCGAGGGCGTGCTCGAGGCCGCGCAGGTCGAGGCGGAGGCGGAGCAGGTGTATCAGCGGCTCGCCGGGATCCAGCAGTCGCTCCGAGCCCACCTCTCCGAGACCGGCCAGGGCGAGGAGCCCCAGCGCATTTCGGGGGGGCAGGCCGCCGTCGGCGAGCCGGACACGGCGGTCGCGGCGCAGCTCGTCACCTCGCTGAACGCGCAGCTGCTCGCCGTACCGGACGGGTTCACGGTGAACCCGAAGCTCCAGCGGCAGCTCGAGCGGCGGCGGGCCGGGCTCGCGGAAGGCGGGATCGATTGGGCGCACGCCGAGGCGCTGGCGTTCGCGTCGCTCGTCGGCGAGGGCGTCCCGATTCGGCTCACGGGACAGGACACCGAGCGCGGCACCTTCAGCCAGCGGCATCTCGCGCTTCACGACACGGTGACGGGGCAGCGCTTCGCGCCGATCCAGAACCTCCCCGGCGCGCGCGCGCCGTTCGAGCTGCACAACAGCCCGCTCTCCGAGTTCGCCTGCGTCGGATTCGAGTACGGCTACGCCGCCGCGGCGTCCG
>WNFV01007222.1_pt1 | contig 18911 bp, 17 predicted proteins | sample 5400101 | NCBI WGS metagenome assembly WNFV01 (sample SAMN13153361, study PRJNA577476) | soil metagenome | isolation source: 115 cm soil or saprolite under grassland replicate 1 | place: USA:California | collected 2016-06-15 | reverse complement strand
TCCCGACCTGAGCCTGGTCCTCCAGCGCCGCGACCTCTCGGGGCTGCCGCAGATCGGCGCGGCGCGGGTGGCGCCCACCGCGCGCGACGTCGTGAGCGAGACGGCCGGCGTCCAGGGGGGGCGGGTGCTCACGAGCCACGCCGCCATCGAGCCACTCGGCTGGCTGGTGTTCGCCGAGCAACCGCTCGCGGAGGCATTCGCTCCCCTGCAGGGTGCGATCGTGCTGAGCGGCGTCTTCTTCGTGGCCGGCCTCGGACTCTCGATCCTGGCGAGCGTCGTGCTGGCCCGGCGGATGGTGACGCCGATCCGTGTGTTGCAGGATGGCGCGGCGAGGATCGGCGCGGGCGACCTCGGGCACCGGATCGACGTCCGGACGGGCGACGAACTGGAAGCCCTCGGGCAGGAGTTCAACCGGACGGCCGCCCAGCTGGAAGAGTCGTACGCGAACCTCGAGAAGAAAGTCGAGTCGCGCACGCGCGAGCTGGCGGAGGCCAACGCGGACCTGAGCGAGGCGCTGGAGCAGCAGACGGCAACCAGCGAAGTCCTGAAGATCATCAGCCGCTCGACGTTCGAGCTCCAGCCCGTGCTGGAGACGCTCGTGGAGAATGCGACCAAGCTGTGCGATGCCGCCCACGGACTCATCTATCGCTTCGATGGTGAGATGTTTCACGTGGGGGCTTTCTACGGCGCCTCCGCCCAACTGAGGCACTTCTGGGAAACACAGGAGCGACGGCCCGGGCGCGGGTCCTGCGTGGCGCGCGTGGGGCTCGAGCACCGGACGGTGCAGATACCCGATGTCCTGGCCGATGCCGAGTACGAGGAGTCCGACTTCCAGAAGATCAGCGGCTTCCGGACGATGCTGGGCGTTCCCATGCTGCGAGAGGGGGAGCTGGTCGGCGCCATCATCCTGTGGCGGACCGAGGTGCGGGAATTCACGGACAGGCAGATCGAGGTGGTGACCACCTTCGCCGACCAGGCGGTGATCGCCATCGAAAACGTCCGTCTGCTGCAGGAGCTCCAGTCCCGCACGGGCGAGCTGGCGCGCTCCGTCGAGGAGCTACGGGCGCTCGGCGAAGTCGGCCAGGCCGTCAACTCGACCCTCGACCTGGAGACCGTCCTCAATACGATCGTGTCGCGGGCCGTGCGGCTGTCCAACGCCAAGGGCGGGGTCATCTACGAATACGACGAGGACGCGCAACGGTTCGACCGCATCAGTGGCGCCTACGGTCTGGACGAGGATCTCCGGGCAGTGCTCAGCGCAGCTCCCCTGCGTCTCGGGGAGGGTGCGGCGGGTCGAGCGGCGGCCCAGCAGGCCCCCGTGCAAGTCGCCGACGTGCTGGCCGAGGGGACCTACGACGTGACGCGGGTCCGTACCATTTTCGAGCAACGCGGCTACCGGTCTCTGCTCGCGGTGCCTCTCCTTTTCGAGCGGCAGATCGTCGGCGTGCTCGTGGTGTGGGGAAGCGAGCCGGCGAAGTTCGCGCAGGATATCGTGGACCTCCTCCAGACCCTCGCCACGCAGTCCGTCCTCGCCATCCAGAACGCGAGGCTCTTCCGGGAGATCGCGGACAAGAGCCGGCAACTGGAGGTGGCCAGCCAGCACAAGTCGGAATTCCTCGCGAGCATGTCGCACGAGCTCCGGACGCCTCTGAACGCGATTCTCGGGTTCAACGAGATGATTCTTGGCCAGATCTACGGCGAGGTGCCGCCGGGTCTGCAGGAGCCGCTCGCCGATATCCAGAGCAGCGGCAAACATCTCCTGCGCCTCATCAACAACGTCCTCGATCTCTCCAAGATCGAGGCCGGGCGCATGGAGCTGGCCCTCGCCGACTACTCGGTCCAGGACACGGTGGGGAGCGTGCGGGTCTCGCTCCGTTCCCTGGCCGAGGACAAGGGGCTGGAATTCGTGGCGACGGTCCCCGAGGACATCCCGCTCGCCCATGGCGATGGCGGGCGTATCGTGCAATGCCTCACGAATCTCGCCGGCAATGCCTTGAAGTTCACCCGCCAGGGGCGCGTGGAGATCGCGGTCGAGCTCCGGGGCGATCGCCTCGTCTATCGCGTCTCGGACACGGGGATCGGGATCGCCGCCGACAAGATCGACACGCTCTTTGCCGAATTCCGGCAGGGCGACGCGACCATCAGCCACGAGTTCGGGGGGACCGGGCTCGGGCTCAGCATCACCAAGAAGTTCGTGGAGCTGCACGGGGGTCGGATCTGGATCGAAAGCGAGCTGGGTCGCGGATCGACCTTCTTCATCGAGATCCCCCTTCGCCTGGACGGAGGAACGAAGGCATGAGCGCGAAGACCATCCTCTACGTCGAGGACAACGAGCTGAACCGGAAGATGCTCCGCCACCTGCTGCGCGCCACCTCCTACCGGCTGATCGAGGCGCCCGACGGGGAAACCGGCATCACCATGGCTCGAGAGCAGCACCCGGATCTGATTCTCATGGATGTCCAGCTCCCGAAGATCTCCGGCATCGAGGCGACCCGCGCCCTGCGCGAGGAGCCGTCGACCGCTCACACGCCGATCATCGCCATCACGTCCTTTGCCCTGAGCGGCGACGAGCAGCGCGCCAAGGAGGCCGGAGCGTCCGCCTATCTCGCGAAGCCGTACAGTCCGTTTACCCTCCTCGGCATGATTCAGAAGCTCGTCCCCGAGTGAGGAGACCCGGCTCCGCGTCAAGCGGATGCCTTGACACTCCCCCGCCCCCGGTCTAGATTCGCGGCAACTCGCAGCGCCTGACGCCGCTCCCCCTGCGCCGACAAGGAGGTCTACATGCCGCATCCCCGTGCGGGGCTGTGCTGGCTCGCCGTCGCCGTCCTCGCCCTGGCGGCGCTCGTCTCGCCCGCCGCGGCGGGCGACCAGCTCAACGCCTACTCGATCTGGCCGGAGAACTGGGCGCGGCCCATGCTCCAGGAGTTCGAGCAGGCGACGGGGATCAAGGTCAACTTCGTGCGCTTCTCCTCCGGGGAGGCGCTGGCTCGGGTCATCGCGGAGAAGAACAATCCCAAGGTGGACGTGCTCTTCGGCGGCCCCGTGGAGACGTTCGCCGCCGGCATCAAGGAGGGCATCTTCGAGCCCTACAAGCCCCCGGCGTTCAACGCGCTGCCCGCCCGCTTCAAGCAGGCGGACGGCTACTGGGTCGCCATCGCCGACGATCCGCTCGTCTTCATGACCAACGCCAGGTTCCTCAAGGAGAACAATCTCAAGGCGCCCGCCTCCTGGGAAGACCTGCTCAACCCTGCCTACAAGGGCATGCTCCAGATGGCGGACGCCCGCACCTCGGGCACGGCGGTGACGCGCATCTTCTCCATCATCGAGGTCAATGGGCGGAACGAGGACAAGGCCTTCGACTACATGAAGAAGCTCAGGAGGAACGTGCAGGTCTATACCAAGAGCGGCGGGGGCGGCACCCTGCCCGTGGGCCTCGGGCAGGCGGGCGGCGGCATCTTCTTCATCGTGGACGCGCTCGACACCAAGGCCAAGAGCTATGACGTGGTCATCAGCTTCCCGCGTGAAGGCATCGGCACCTCGGCCGAGGCCATCGCGCTCCTCAAGGGCGCCAAGAATCCCGAGGCGGGCAAGAAGCTCATCGACTGGGCGACCAGCCCGGCCATGCAGAACCTCTACGCCAAGCACAAGATCAACTTCGTCCCCGCGAACCCGGAGGTCAAGATCGAGCCGAGCCTGGCCGAGGTGCTCAAGGGCGCGAAGATCTTCCCCATCGACGACGCCTATGCGGGCGCCAACCGCAAGCGCGTGGTGGACCGCTGGATCAGCGAGGTGCTGAACGCGCAGTAATGACGGCCGCCGGGCCGCGGCTCGGCCGCGATCCCGCCCTCGGGGTGGCCGTGCTCGCCCTGTGGGCGCTCCTCGCCCTCTTCGTTCTTTATCCGCTGGCGCGGCTGTCGTGGATCGCCTTCTTCGACGGCGGCCACCTCGCCCTCGGCCACGTCTGGAGCGTGCTCGGGGATCCGAATCACCGGCGGGCCTTCGTCAACAGCCTGGTGCTGGCAACGCTGGTGGGGGTGGGCGGAACTGCTCTCGGCTTTCTCTTCGCCTACACCGCCGCGCGCTCGGGGCTCTCGCGCGGCTGGCTCGCCGCGCTCGACGCGGCCACCCTGCTGCCGCTCGTCTCGCCCCCCTTCACCACGGCCATCGCCATGATCTTCTCCTTCGGGCCGCGCGGGCTCATCACCTATCACCTGCTCGGCATCAAGGGGGCCAGCGCGTATGGGCTGCCCAGCACGTGCTTCGCGGAGATCCTGACCTACTTCCCCATCGCCTACCTGACCCTCCGGCCCATCCTGGCCGCCATCGATCCCAACGTGGAGGACATGGCGTTCTCCCTGGGCTCGTCGCGCTGGCGCGTCTTCCGCACGGTGACGCTGCCCCTGGCCGTGCCCGGCTTCGCCAATGCCTTTCTCCTGCTCTTCGCCGCCTCCCTCGCGGACTTCGCCACGCCGCTCATCCTCGCCGGCAACAGCTTTCCCGTGTTGCCCACGCAGGCGTATCTGCAGATCACGGGCCTCTTCGACTTCAAAGGCGGGGCCGTGCTGTCCTTCGCGCTGCTCGTGCCCGCGGCCGGCGTCTATCTCCTGCAGCGCTACTGGGTCAGCCGCGGCGCGTACGTCACCATCACGGGCAAGGCAGGCCCGGCCACGGCCATCAAGAGCGTGGCGCCGTGGGCGCGGCGAGGGCTCCTCGCCACGTGTGTCGTGGTGGCCGCGGTCATCGCCTACTTCTACGCGCTGCTCTTCTACGCCTCCATCGTGATGGCCTTCGGCGCCAACCACACCCTCACCTGGCGCCACTATCATGTGATCTTCACGGAGGGGCTCAAGGCCATCCACGACACGCTCATCGTCGCGGGCCTGGGGATGCCGCTGGGCGGCCTCTTCGGCGTGCTCGTGGGCTATCTGGTGGCGCGGCGGCGCTTCCCCGGGCGGCGTGCCATGGAGCTGGTGTCGATGATCAACTACGCCCTGCCCGGCACCATCGTCGGCATCGCCTATCTCATCGCCTTCAACGATCCGCCGCTCGTCCTCACGGGCACCGCCCTCATCATCGTGGCCTGCTACGTCTTCCGCTATAGCCCCACGGGCATACGCGCCACGGTGGCCCTCCTCCAGCAGATCGATCCCAGCATCGAGGAGGCCTCGCAGGGCCTGGGCGCGCGCAGCGGCACGACCTTCCGGCGGGTGACCCTCCCGCTCATCCTCCCCGCCTTCTTCGCGGGGCTCGGCGTGGTCTTCATCCGCTCCATGACCGCGATCAGCGCGACCATCTTCCTCGTCTCCATCAACTGGACGCTCATCACCGTGCGCATCCTCGAGAACATGACCGAGCTCGCCCTCGGCCCCGCCGCGGCCTTCTCAGTGCTGGTGGTGGCCATCGTGTTCGTGGTCATGGCCGGCATCAGCTGGGCGCTCCGCCGCCTCCAGTCGGCGAGCCGCCTCCAGATCACGAGCATCCTTGGTGGTTGATTTTCGAGCTGAAGCGGGCGACGAGCCGGAGGCGAGGGGCCCGATGAGGCGAGGGCTGACGCTCTTCGAGCTGAAACGGGATACGAGCCGCAGGCGAGGAGCTCGGTGAGGCGAGGGCTGAGATGATCGCGCCGGTCGCCATCAGGCTCGACGGCGTGTCCAAGCGCTTCGACCACCGCGTCAAGGGCGAGGTCTATGCCGTCCGCGAGGTGAGCCTGGAAGTCCGGCCCGCCGAGCTCCTCACGCTCCTCGGCCCGTCCGGCTGCGGCAAGACCACGACCCTGCGGATGATCGCGGGCTTCCAGGAGCCGGATGCCGGTCGCATCTTCATCGGTGGCCAGGACGTGACGCGCCTCATGGCCAACGAGCGGAACATCGGCTTCGTCTTTCAGAGCTACGCCCTCTTCCCTCACCTGAGCGTGTTCGAGAACGTGGCCTATGGCCTCCGCGTGCAGCGCCACACCGACGGGGCGATCGCGGCCGCGGTGGACGAGGTGCTGGCCCTCGTCGGCCTCGCGGGCTACGAGCGCCAGCTGCCGCATCAGCTTTCCGGCGGCGAGCAGCAGCGGGTGGCCCTGGCCCGCGCCATCGTCATCAAGCCCCGCGTGCTCCTCTTCGACGAGCCGCTGTCCAACCTCGACGCGCGGCTGCGGGTGCAGATGCGCGGGGAGATCCAGCGCCTGCAGAAGGCTCTCGGCATCACCGCGGTCTACGTGACCCACGATCAGGAGGAGGCCATGGCCATCTCCGACCGGATCGCCGTGATGCACCAGGGCGTCATCGTCCAGGAGGGCAGCGCGGAGACGCTCTACCATCGGCCCGCGTCCGAGTTCGTGGCCCAGTTCATCGGCCGGACCAATCTCTTGCGTGGGCGCGTGACCGCCGTCGACGGCCATGGGATCGAGGTGGAGGTCCAGGGTCACCGCCTTCGCGTGGCCATCGACAGCGCGCCGCCCGCGGCCGGGGCCAGCGTCACCCTCGTCGTCCGCCCGGAAGCCGTCACCATCTCGCCCGGGAGCACCGGCCTGGCGGGCACGGTCCTCTCCCGGACTTTCCTCGGGGAAAAGGCGGAGTACCAGGTGCGCGTGGGGACCGAGACGCTGCAGGTCACGGCGTATGGCGCGGGCACCTCGGGCACGTACGCTCCCGGGGATACGGTGGGGCTCGAGGTGCCGTCCGCCGGAGTCTGCGTGCTCGGCACGTCGGGGTGAGGCCGGTGGCGCTCGTGCTCGCCGTGCTCACTCTGCCGCTCCTCGCCCAGGGGCCGGTCGTGCACGGCGCCGATTCCGTCTTCACGGATCCGGAGCTCGGCATCGTGTGGGGCGTGCTCAAGAACGAGGCAGAGGAGCGCACGATGGTCGTCATTCGCGTGAGCAATCCCGCGGGACGTTACGCCTACATGACCGTCGAGGGAGTGGATCCGTTCACCCAGCGGCGCGTCGCTCTCGTCGACGGCTTGCCGCTCGGGGCGAGCATCGACATCAGAACGCCTCGCGCGAGCTTCGCCGACCTGCCGCGGCGGGAGATCCATCTCTATGCGAGCGCCGCCGATTGGCGTACGGGGCGTTCCGGGCTCACGGTGTACTATCTTGGCGTACCGGACACCACCCCGGAGTTCACGACCGAGGCCGCGCTCGAAAGCTACCTGGCGCGGCCACGGTCTCCGGGCCGCTGACGGGCGAGGAGACAGCGATCATGGCGGTGCGTATCGAGACGCAGGGAGCCGTCGCCACCGTCGTCATCGACCGCCCGGAGCGAAAGAACGCCGTGGACGCGCAGACGTCGCGAGACCTCGCCGACGCCTTCCGTGCCGTGGAGGCCGACGGGAACGTCCAGGCCGCTGTCCTGTGGGGCGCCGGCGGAACGTTTTGCGCGGGCGCGGATCTAAAGGCCATTGCCAGCGAGGGGAGTCGAGTCAAGCCGACAGGTGACGGGCCCATGGGTCCGACACGCATGCTCCTGTCCAAGCCGGTGATCGCGGCCGTGTCGGGCTATGCGGTGGCCGGGGGCATCGAGCTGGCGCTCTGGTGTGACCTGCGCGTGATGGAGGAGACGGCCACCTTCGGCGTCTTCTGCCGCCGCTGGGGCGTGCCGCTGGTGGACGGGGGAACGATCCGGCTCGCGCGGCTCATCGGCATGAGCCGGGCCCTCGACCTGATCCTGACGGGCAGGCCGGTGGGCGCGGCGGAGGCCGAGCGCATCGGCCCCGCCAACCGGGTGGTGCCCGCGGGGCAGGCCCGCGCGGCCGCCGAGGCGCTCGCGCGGGAGATCGCGGCCTTCCCACCCCACTGCGTGCGGAGCGACCGGCGCTCCGTCTACGAGACGTGGGGAATGGAGCTGGGAGACGCCCTCGCCCGCGAGTACGAGCTGGGCAAGGCGACCATCGATTCCGGAGAGAGCTTCGCGGGCGCGGCGCGCTTTGCCGGGGGTGCGGGGCGTCACGGCGCCCCCGCTTCGTGAGAGGAGACTGGGCCATGCCGGAACGCCTGCTCAAATACCGGACGACGTCCTTCATCGGCTTCGTCGGGATCTTCCTCTTCGCGATGGTCGGGCTCGCCCGCCTGCCCGCGCTGGGCGCGGCGGAAGGGGTGGCACACGGGCTCGCCTGGGTCGGCGTGGTGGCGGCGGCCGTCATCATGGGCCGTGCCTGGTGGAACCTCGCCCCGGAGATCTTCGGCGGCCGCATGCCGCTCTTCGGCTTCGTCCTCCTCGTCTTCTTCGTGGCGTGGGTGTGGGTGTGGTTCGCCATCGTGCTCGTGAAGTGCGAGGGCAATCTGAGAACCTGCGGGCCGTGGCGGCTCGCCCTCGATATCGGCGGCCTCGTGATGTGGATCACCCTGGCCTGGGTGGTCTGGTGGCGCACGCGCGGCTGGGTGATCTCGCTGCTCCTCATCGTGGGCAGCCTCTGCACCCGCCTGCCCATCTACATGCCGAGTCTGCCCCTCGGAACACGAGCCCTCGGCATCCTCATCCTATCCGTGGGCCTCATCGTGGCGCTCATCTCGCTCTTCAGCTCGGCGGAAAGGAAGCCCGCGATGCCTCCCGGCGCCCACACGTTGTTCGCGGCACACTGGTTCCGGCTGCTCCTCGTCATCGCGGCCATCGGCACGTTTCTCGTGGTGAGCGTGCCCTACCTCTTGAGCCTGCGCGCGCGGTAGTCGGCTAACTAACGGCCGAGGAGGCGGCGGAACTCCTCGAGCTCCGGACGCGAGACCTCGGGACGGCGGGCGAGCTCGGCGAGCACCTCGTCGGCGCGCAGCGCGAGGTGGTTGGACAGGCGCGAGAACACCTTGAGGGCGTGCCGCGCCTCGCTGGTCGCCTTGGCCTTCGCCACCGAGCCGGCGAGGCCGGCGATCATTCCACTGTCGAGCCACGCGAAGACTTCCATGGAGGTCACGAGGGAGGGCCGGCCCGCGGTGGGGCCGCTCTCCCCGTAGCGCACGAAGATGATGGCCTGACCGCGAATGTCCGGCAGCACGCTTTGCTCGTAGCGCCCGCGCGCGTAGACGACGCGCAGCCCCTTGTCCCCGTAGAAGGGCGTGATCAGTCCCTTGACTCCCCACCCGTCATCCAGGTTGAGACCGTCGGCGCTGGTCCAGATGCGGTAGCGCGCGAGCTTGAGGGCGCGCGTCACCTGGGTGGCGAAGTCCGGGTGATTCAGCAGGTAGTCGAAGACGTCGAGGCGCAGCGGGTAGGGCTCGATCTCCACGCGCGTCGAGATGGTGGCGTGGGCGAGCACGTTCTCGATGCGCGCCCGCTCCTCCGCGGGCACGGCGGAGGGCAGAGGGGGTGCGGCGTCGCCTCCGGCCCACGCGACGGGCCAGAGCAGCACGCTCACGCTCAGCAGGACGGCGCAGGCGAGCGCGCGGGCCACGTGTCGACTCCTATCGGTCCACACCGAGGATGCCGAAGCCGCCTCCCGGCGCCTCCGCATGGCTGCTGCCCCACGCGAGCACGACCTCGAAGGTGGTGGAGCTGGGTCCCTGCTCCACGATGATGTAGGCGAGATCCGGCAGCACCGCATCGCTGTTCGTGCCTACGGCCACGCCCACGCCGTGGCGCGGATCGAGGCTCTTGGCGACGTACTTGTCCCAGATATCGCCGCGCCGCTCTTGAAATGCCATCAACGGAATCGGCATCTTCAGGACGGGCACCCGGATCTTCCCGCAGTCGGCCGAATACGGCTGCTCGATCGTCAACGGCGTGGTACCGGCGAGCACGACGCGCTTGATGGACTGGGGTCGCATGCGGCCGTCGGACTTCACGATCCAGATGCTGCGCTCGCCGGGCTTGCCGTCCCAGCGCACCTCGTCCCAGTAAGAGACGACACCACCACGGGCGATCGGCGCGGTGACGGACACACCACCCCAGGCCCGGGCGATGCTGTCGGGCACGGCGGCGAGCGGACGCTGGGTCACGATCATCCCGCGATCGCCGCTGCCTTCGTCCAGGAACGCGCCGAGCCGCTGGAAGCCCGGCCCCGTGGCGCCGTCGTCGAGCTCACCGTAACTGAGGAAGGAGGTCAATGCCTGGTCGAAGACGCTGGCGACCTTGAGCCGGTACTCCACGGCATCGGCCGGCGCGTGGAGCGCCAGCCCGGCCCCTATGCCCACCGCAACAGCCACAAGCCTGGATCGGAGCGTGACCATCGAACCTCCTGACTTCGGGATAGCCGGCAGTCCCGAAAGTATGCCATCCGGAGGCTCGAGGAGCGAGGAATCAGGCTATCGCATCACGCGTACAGGTCCTCGCGCGTCGCGGGCTCGGTCCACCCGACCCGGTCCCACTGCTTGCGTAGCAAGAACTGGTAGAGACCGATCGAGCCGCCCGAAAACGCCATCGACGAGCAGGCAAGGTAGAGGAGCCACGTCCGATACGTCCGCTCGCCCACGATGGCGCGCGCCTCCTCGGCGCGTGCCTGCAGGCGCTCGACCCACTGGCGGCAGGTGCGCGCGTAGTGCAGGCGGAGGTTCTCGACGTCGAGGACTTCCCAGCCCGCGCGCTCCATCTCCGTCATGGTCTCGGACACGCCGGAGAGATCGCCGTTGGGAAAGACGTGCTCGTAGAGGAAGTCGGTCTGGCTCGTCCGCTTCCAGTGGAAGTCGTGATGGATGCCGTGGTTGAGGTAGAGCCCGCCGTCGTTCAGCATTTCCCGGACGCGCCCGAAGAAAGCCGGATAGTTCGGCACCCCCACGTGCTCGATGACCCCGATGGCCGCGATCTTGTCGTAGCGGGCATCGGGGCGCAGGTCGCGGTGGTCGCGGTATTCGACGAGGCACCGCCCCTCCAGGCCCTCCCGCTTGATGCGCGCCGATGCCCAGTCCGCCTGGGCGCGCGAGAGGGTCACCCCATGCGCGATCACGCCGTAATGCTGGGCGGCCCAGACGGAGAGACCGCCCCAGCCGCAGCCGATGTCGAGCAGGGTCTCGTCGGGCTCGAGCCGGAGCTTGCGGCAGACGAGGTCCACCTTGTCTTCCTGCGCCTGCTCGAGCTTGCCGTCCGGCTCGCGGTAGTAGGCGCAGGTATAGAGCATGAGCGGGTCGAGGAAGAGCGCGTAGAAGTCGTTCGACACGTCGTAGTGGTGGGAAATGGCCTGGGCGTCCCGCCGCTTCGAGCGCTGCTTCATGGCTCGGCCTCCTTCATCCCGAAGATTCCATCGAATACGATCCGCCGCCTCGCCAGCCCCAAGCGAAGCACGAGCCGCACCACGAGCCTCGCCACGGCCGCGGGCAACCGGTCGAGCTGGCGCTCGAGCCAGCCGGGCTCGCCGCGGCCGTAGAGCATCTCGATCTCGCGCACATAGCCTTCGAGGGGCAGGCTCCTCCGCACGAAGGCTTCCGCGGCGGAGGCGGCGAGGAGCCCGCTCCGGATAGCGGGGCCGATGCCCTCGCCCGAAAGGTCACGCGCGAGTCCTGCCGCGTCCCCGACCAACATGAAGCGCGGGCCGGCGAGCCGGCGCGGCGCCCGACGGCGCACCACGTAGGCGTGTCCCTTGAAGGGCTCGATGGGCATGTCCGCGGGCAGGCGTCCGGAGGCGCGCAACGATTGGATGAGGGCCTCGCGACGACGCGGCAGGCTGCCGTCACTCCCGCCCGTGCACCCGATCCCGATATTCACGAAGTCCTGCTTGGGGAAGTACCAGCCGTAGCCGCGAAGATCCGCCTCGACGTAGAGCTCGGGTGCCCGCATGAAGCCGCCGAGGCGCTCGACCCACTCCGGGGACAGCCGCGTCTCGCTCTCCTGGGCCGCCACGACCTCCTCGCGCTCCGATACTTCGCCGAGGATCTTGGCCACGGGGCAACGGTGGCCGCCCGCCCCGATGACCAGCGGCGCCTCGAAGCGTCCGCGATCGGTCACCACCGCCACGCCGTCCGGTCGCTGCTCGATCGCCGTGACGCGGATGCCCCAGCGCACGTCGGCCCCGGCGGTGGCCGCCCGCTCGAGCAGGTAGTGATCGAACTCGCGGCGGATGATGCCGTAGCTGGCCGGGCCCCGCCACGCCGTCAGATGGCGCGCCCCCTCGAACTCGAGCACGCACGCGTCGAAAGGCTTGATGGTGAGCGGATACTTGTCGGGATCGATCTCGAGGTCCGCGAGCGCTTCGGGCGTCACCCACCCCGCGCAGATCTTGACGCGGGGAAAGACCGCCGCGTCGAGCACGAGCGTCCGGAGCCCCGAGCGGGCGAGCCGCCACGCGGCCGTGCTGCCACCCGGCCCTCCCCCCACCACGATGACCTCGAACGGGGAGGGCCCTTTGGTCATGCGGTCAACCCTTCCACAGGGAGAGCAGGAGCCGGAGCTTCTGGTGGGTGGGGACGCGCAGCTCTTCCATCTCGTTGGCCACGGGCATGACCGCGAAGATGTCCCCCTCGAAATCCACCGCGCCGCTCACGTAGGCCTCGGCGAAATTGTACGGCGTGGGGTCCCGGATCAGGTCGAGGAAGGTCTCGGGAGACTTGATGACCACGGTATTCAGCGCCTTGTCCCCGGACAGCCGCACCTCGCTGCCGTCCCAGAGCCTGAAGGCCACGGGCGCCTTGATCCGGCCAAAGATCTCCCGCAGGACGGCCGCCGCGCGGGCCGGGGTAGGGCTGGGAAGAAGCCGCGCCGACATGGGTGGTTTCTCTCCGGCGATGTTCTAGCGGGCCTGCCCGCCGTTGTCAAGAAAACCCTTGAGCGCCCGATCTCATCCCCGAATCGGACTTCATGAACTCATGCTGCAAACGCTGTACCAGTGACGATCAGCTGACACGCGTCGCTATCCACGTGATTACAAGGTGGATGGGCAGTGGCGTGGAGACGGATGAAATCCTGTCAGGGCGGGTCGGACCAAGAGAGTAGCAACAGAGTTTCCCGGGAGAGGTTTGAATCGCCCCGGGCTTTCCGGAGACCTGTTTACCTGACTCCCGCCACCACGGCGTGGGGCCACGGAGTCGGGGAGACACTTCACTTCATTGGATCACTTCATCCGCCCGGCTCACCAGCGACAGCGGGATCGTCAGCCCAAGCGCTTTGGCCGTCTTCAAGTTGATGACCAGCTCGAACTTCGTGGGCTGCTCCACGGGGAGGTCGGCGGGCTTGGCGCCTTTGAGGATCTTGTTCACGTAGGTGGCCGACCGTCGCACCTCGTCGTAAAAGTTCACCGCGTACGACATGAGGCCGCCCGCCTCCACAAACTGCCGTTCGCCCCACATCGCCGGTATCCGGCTCTTGGCCGCGAGGCTCACGAGGGGTATTCGGTGCTCCGTGGTCAGAACACCTGCCGCCCCGAACAGCGCGTGAACGCGCTCTCGGCTCATCGCGGCGAAGGCGCCCTCGAACTCGCCGGGTCTACGTACCGCGAGCGGGTGCAGGGTCAGGCCGAGGGCGCGGGACGACTCCTGCAGCTCCTTCAATACCAGCACGTTGGATGGGTCGGCCGGATTATAGAGGACCGCCACGCGGAAAGCCTTGGGGGCGACGACCTTCAGAAGCTCCAGCCGTTTCCCGCCCAATTCGGCGCTGATGCTGGTCAGCCCCGTGATGTTCCCACCCGGTCGCGCGAAGGTAGCGACGAGCCCGGCGCCAACCGCATCGGCAACGCCGGCGAAGATGATGGGCACCGTGCTGGTCGCTTTCTTGGCGGCCATAGACGCTGGCGTCCCTGGCGTGACGATCACGTCGAGATTGAGACGGGCCAGCTCGGCCGCAAGTTCGGGCAGGCGCCCTACCCGCCCATTCGCGAATCGGTACTCGATGGTGATGTTCTGCCCCTCGATGTAGCCGAGATCACGTAACCCTTGGCGGAAGGCGTCGAGTTCAGGCGAGGGTCCGGCAGCGCCGTAGAACAGGAAGCCGATACGTGACATCTGCGCCTCGGCGGCAAGCGGCGCCGCAAGGAGCGCCGCCCCCGTGCCCGCGAGAAATGTCGAGGGCGCGGGACGACTCCTGCAGCTCCTTCAATACCAGCACGTTGGATGGGTCGGCCGGATTATAGAGGACCGCCACACGGAAAGCTTTGCGGACGAACAACGAGGTACGGGCTACCCCCGAATCGTCTTCATGACCTCCTGGTTCTCGAACGCGCGTGCCGGAGGCCCTTGAAAAATTATCTCACCCCGGTCTATGGCGTAGAGCCGATCGGCCACCCGGGAGGCGGTCATGAGATTCGACTCCGCGATGAGGAGCGAGACGCCCATCGCTTTGATGCGCTTGGCCGCCTCGATGAAGCGGCTGACGATCACGGGGGCGAGGCCCTCGAAGGGTTCATCGAGGAGCAGGATGGACGGACCGAGGGTGAGCGCTCGGGCGATGGCGACCATCTTCTTCTGCCCGCCCGAGAGGAAGAGCCCCCGCCGACCGGTGAAGCCGCGCACCTCGGGGAAGAGCTCGAAGACGCGAGGATCGATGCCCTCCCCGGCCTTTCGCGCGCCTTTGGCCGCCGACTGGCCGATCTGGAAGTTCTCGGCCACGGTCAAGTCAGGGAAGATGCCGGCATCTTCCGGCGAGTAGCCGATGCCGCTCAGGGCCCGCTCGTGGGCGGGCAGCTTGGTGATGTCGCGTCCGTTCAAGGTCACGGTGCCGCTCTTGATGGGCAGGAGCCCCATGATGCTGTCGATGGTCGTGGTCTTCCCCGCCCCGTTGCGTCCGACCAGGCACACCGTCTCCGCGTCGCCCACCTTGAGCCCGAGATCCCGGAGCACGTGGGCGGGACCGCGGAAGGTGTTGAGGCGCTGGACCTCAAGCATGGCGGTCCGTCCCCAGCATGTTGGCGGTGACCTGCTCGTTGTTCCGGATCTCGTCGGGCGTCCCGTCGGCGAGGATGGCGCCCTGGTGCATGGCCACGATGCGCGGGCAGTAGGTGAATACCACGTCCATGTCGTGCTCGATGATGACGGCGGTGATGCGCTCCGCGCGCACGACGTGGGTGATGATGTCCATGATGGGCGCCTTCTCCCGGGTGCTCACGCCGCTCGTCGGCTCGTCGAGGAAGAGGAGCTTGGGCTTGAGGGCATAGGCCACGGCCACGTCCAGCAGCTTGCGCTCACCCTGCGAGAGCCCGCCCGCGAGCACGCCCGCCTTGGGCAGGAGCCCGAACTGCTCGAGGATGCCCGAGGCTTCGCTCCTGACCGCGGCGTCGGCGTCGGCCAGAGCGAAGAGCCGCCGCGTCTTGCCCTGGCGCGAGAAGATGGACAGGGCCACGTTGTCCATGGCGGAGAGCTGGTCGAAAAGGTTCACGAGCTGAAAGCTCCGCGCGATCCCCGCCGCGATCTTCTCGTGGATGCTCGCCCCCGTGACGTCGGCCTCGAGGAAGCGGATGGCGCCCGAGTCGGGCTCGAGAAGGCCGCTGATCACATTGACGAGCGTCGTCTTGCCCGCCCCGTTCGAGCCGATGAGCGCGAGCACCTCACCCTCGCGGACGGAGAAGTCCACATGGTCCACGGCGTGGGTCTCGCCGAAGTATTTCGTGAGCTGGACGGTCTGGAGAAGACTCATGACGCGGGGGCCTTTCGTCTCCCCTGAAGGAGGCGACCCACCATACCCATGATGCCGGTGGGCAGGGCGAGCACGAGGGTGACGAGCACGACGCCCAGGAACATCTGCCAGTAGACGGTGTAACCCACGGCGAAGGTCTTGAGGTAGTTGAACACGACGGCGCCCACGATGGGGCCGGTGAAGGTGCCGAAGCCGCCCAGCACGGTGAAGAAGACGATCTCGCCCGAGAAGGTCCAGTGCAGGATATCGGGCGTGGTGAGTCCGTTGAGGGGCACCCAGAGCGCTCCCGCCAGCCCCGTGTAGGTGCCCGAGACCACGAAGGCGACCCAGCGATAGTGCCGGACCTGCACCCCCACGAACTCCGCCCGCGTCTCGTTGTCGCGGATGGCCTGGAGCGCCTTGCCGAAGGGGGAATGCACGATGACCCACATGAGGGCGGTGCACACGGCGAAGATCGCGAGCACGTAGTAGTAGTAGCGGTGGGCGAGGTAGGTCATCTTGTCCTCGCCCGGCGCGATGTGCGTGCCGAGCAGCGTCGGGGTGGGCACGCGGAGCCCGTCGCTGCCTCCCGTCACGTGATAGAACTTGAAGGCGAGACTCCACAGCACCTGCGACAGCGCCATGGTGAGGATGCTGAAGAAGATCTTCGTGTAGCGCACGCACACGAAGCCGAAGAGGGCCGAGATGAGCGCCGACGCGATGATGCCGCCCACCACCAGCACCTCGAGCGAGGTGACCTTGAGGTACTTGACGAGGAGGGCCACCGCGTAGGCGCCCACGCCGAAGTAGGCGGAGTGTCCGAAGGAGAGCAGGCCCGTGTAGCCCAGCAAGAGATTGAAGCCGAGGGCGGCGATGGCCATGACGAGGCCGTAGGAGAACAGCGTGGTCTGGTAGGGCTCGACCAGCCACGGGAGGAACGCGAGGACCACGAAGAGCGGGAGGACCCAGCGCAGCACGCGGGTCGGGGGCAGGGGGAGCGCGCTCATGGCCGTCCGAAGACCCCGGCGGGACGGATCAGGAGCACCACGGCGGCCATGAGATAGAGCACCGCCAGCTCCACCTCGGGGAAGAACGTGATACCCACCTCGCGGACGATCCCCACGAGCAGCGCGCCCACGAGGGCGCCTTCGAGCGAGCCCAGGCCGCCGATCACCACCACCACGAAGGCCATGATGAGGGCGTCCACTCCCATGTCGAGCACCGCGCCCTGGCTGGGCACGATGATGGCTCCGCCGAGGCCCGCCATGAAGCACCCCAGGGTGAACGCCTGGACATACACGCGGTTGACGTTGACGCCGAGCGCCTGGGCCATGCGCATGTTCTGGGAGGTGGCGCGCAGCACCACGCCGAACTGGGTCTTGTAGACGAACGCCCACATGCCCACGGCGGCGAGAAGTCCCACCGCGATGACCACCAGATTGTAGGTCGGATAGATCGTCTCCCCGATGGTGAGGCTGCCCATGGCCTCGTAGAGTTGGCTCGCCGAAAGCGGGTACGGTCCCCACAGGAATCGCATCAGGTCGGCCAGGATCAGGAGGAGACCGAAGGTGACGAGGAGCTGGTACTCCTCGGCCCGCCGGTAGAAGGGCCGGAGCAGGGTCGGCTCGAGGATCGCTCCCAGCCCCGCCGCCGCGAGCGCGCCCAGGGGCAGGAGCGCGTAGAGGGCGGCCGTGGGCCACCGGACGGCCAGGGCGCCCACCGCCCAGGCCGACACGTAGGCCCCGAACGCGTAAAGCATGCCGTGGGCCAGATTGACGATGCGCATGACGCCGTAGATCAGCGACAACCCGCCCGCGATGAGAAAGAGCACCGAGGCGTAGAGCAGCGCGGTCAGCACGTGGACGATCAGGTTGTCCATGGCGGCTCAGGCGCTCAGGGATTGCCGTCGGGTCTGTAAGAAACGGTGGTGATCTGGGGATTGACGGCGTTGTCGGCCACGTAGAGGGCGAGGAGCACCGTGTACGGCCCGGGCTTGGCCAGGCCCTTGAGCGGCACGACGATGCGACCGCTCCGCACCTCGCGCGACGCGCCCGCGCGGGCGACCTCGCCGTCCGGCCCCAGGGCCACGAAGCGGCAGACGGGAATGTCCGCCGTGTCGCCCTGGGCCCCCACCGAGCCCAGGGGCTCGCGCAGGAGCCGGTACGAGCGTAGGAAACGCTCCGCCCGCTCCACGTCGGCCTGCACCTCGAGGCGATCGCCGTGGGCGATCGCCCGCGTGACCCACGCTCGCAGGGGCAGCGCGAAGCGGTCGAAGGCTCCTACGCCGAGTGGGTAGGTGAAGTCGCGGAAGACATCGAGGGTCACCCCCGTCTCGGACCACTTGGCCAGCTGATACGGTCCGTTCGTCACGAGGAAGTGGTGGCGCCGCTGGTAGAACTGCCGCAGCGACTGCCAGCGATGCTGCGCCTCGTCGGCGGCGACCAGCTTCTTCAGGAGCGGCGGCACGTAGTTCTGCGCCGCATACGTCTCGACGAGGCCGGCAAGCTGAGCCTTGAGCTTCTGATCGCGGGCCAGATCCAGCCACGGCAGGTGACGCCGCGTCGCCTCCTCGCGCGTGGCTGCCGCCCAGCCGCGGGCCTGCGCCTCCTCGATCAGCGTGAGGACAGTCCACGGCACGGGGCTCCACGGCAGCCCCCCCTGCCGCTCCGCGGTATCGAGGGTGCCGGACGTGTAGACGTCGCGCGCGGCCAGCAGCACCGGATAGACGGCGTCGGCGGCCGTCATGCGCGTGCCGTCGTGGAACGCGGATGCTCCGACGCGGTAGGTCGTCCGCGCATCGGCGGTCTTGCCCTTGCCGACCTCGCGGGACTGGCCGGAGGGCGGATCGGGCTTGAGCGCGTCTTCGGGGATACTGCTGGGAATACTGCCGCCGACGCTGGAGATGCTGCCGCCGGCGCTCGCCGAGGCGCTCACCCGGTTGGGAATCCAGTCGGCGGCGTACGGCGCGGGGAAGGCGGCCGGATCGCCGAGCGCGGCCCACAGGAGACGACCGGCGGGGTCGCTGAAGCCGCCCACCGGATTCCAGGCCGCGGTCGGCCGGCCCGCGATGCCGAGCCGCAGCCAGCCATTCCACGGGAAGTCCTTGAGCTTGACCGTCCGGATGAACGCGGGCGAATTGAAGCCGGTCTGCGAATCGCTGACGATGTTCTCGATGCCCTGCGAGAACTCCGCGCTGAATACCTCGCGACGCAGCACATAGCCCGCTTCCACACGCTCGCAGCCCGCGACGAGGGCGCGCACGAGCCGGCGCTCGAGAGCGACCAACTCCGTCGGGCCGTCGTAGGCCCCGGTGGTGAGCCGGCGATAGGACTCGGCCGCCGCCTGCTTCGCGCTGGGATCGCTCAGGCTCTGAGCGTGGAGCAGCCAGGCGTGGTACCACCCCTGCTTGACCCAGACGGGCCCGAGCGAGCCATTGAGCCCACCCCGATGCGGCGCGAGCAAATC
>WNFV01003874.1_pt1 | contig 18915 bp, 15 predicted proteins | sample 5400101 | NCBI WGS metagenome assembly WNFV01 (sample SAMN13153361, study PRJNA577476) | soil metagenome | isolation source: 115 cm soil or saprolite under grassland replicate 1 | place: USA:California | collected 2016-06-15 | reverse complement strand
TGGCAGAGGTATTTGGTGAAGAAAATGTCCGCCACAAGAGGATCACGGGCAAGGGGGGAAATGTCGACTTCCCTGTCCTTGCTCGGGACGGCAGAGTAGGCTCGTCGATCGCTTTCTCCCAGACTCTGCAGAACTTGAGTCCTATTGCAGTCGATTCTGTTTTCATCAGCAAAGAACACTTAGCCAATGCAATGCGACTTCTAAGGAAAGAAGGCCCCAGCATTGTTAAGGCCGCGATGGAGGGGAGCGCGGAATGAACAGGTTCGCGAAGGCAGCCGTGCTCACCAGATTGCGAGATGAACTCGCTAGAAGAGGTAGCTGGTGCGGAGAAACGCACATACAGAAGGCTACTCTCGTCCTTCAGGAGGTGGGTGGGGTCCCTTTGGGATTCGAATTCGTTCTCTATAAGCATGGTCCGTTCTCGTTCGACCTTCGAAGCGAGCTCAATGCACTCCGGGCTGACGGACTGCTTGTACTTGAACCGCAGCCATATCCATACGGACCTAGACTGGCAACAACCGCCTTGGGCGACCGTGTGCAGAGTCGGTTCCCGAAGACTCTTGAAACCTACAGCGGAGCTATCACACGCGTGGCCGACTTCGTCAGGAACAGAGGGGTCGCGTCCCTGGAGCGACTAGGAACCGCCCTATACCTCATCAGGGAGAGCACGCAAGAGGATGACTACGCGTTGGCAGCGGAGTTACGGCGGGTTAAGCCTCATGTATCGGAGGCCGACGCCATGAAAGCAATAGAAGAGGTTAGGGAACTCCTCTGAGTAGACCCGCCAGCAACTACAGACCATCTGCGACGACCGGGTCCCGCGCTCACAGGTTGGAGGTAGTGCCGCCTCCCTGCTAACCGACTTGGTCAGCCCACTCTAACTGTCGAACTGCACTCGGCGCGTCGGGCCCGCCTCCGGGTCAGAAATCACCTCACGGCTCCCAAGAGGTGGACGCTTGCTAGCAGTAATGCGGACCTCGTTAGGGTGCCCCGTGAGTCCCGCCGCCAGGTAACACCCGCTGCATCAACAAAAATGAGTTCTACATTCGGAACGAAGGCATCCTTCCGCATAGCAAACTGGGTTTTCAGCTCTAGGCAGCCCGTGTTGGTATGCCCTCCATGGACCGCGGCCGCGACCTGCTTTCTTGGTCCGTGGAATTGGATATCTGCTAATGCTGGCCCAACCCGACAGTCGGTGATGGTTTCGTCACTCTCATTCTCGATCCTCCACTCAAGGTGAGTTACCATGACGAAATTGTCGTTGATGGAGTCGGGGTGGTCTTCGTGCCAGTGGACCACACCCACACCCTGCGGGCCTGATCACGGCGTCGATCATCGGCAGCTCGGCGCCGATCCCGCATACTGATCACGAAGAGCACCGCCGCCACAAAGGCAAGCAGCGTCGACGCGGCATTCGCCCAATCCGCCCAAGTTCCTGGTTCGAGGGCTAGCATGTGCATCCCGAAAATTTGCCCGAGCGGCTCGTACACCGTCAACTGCCAGATAGTAGCGTCTCCTGCATAGTTTCCAGCTCAACGCGTCGTGGAATCGACCCGTCGGAACACGACCCTGGGCTGCTGGTATGGGTAGGGCCGGACGATCTCATAGTGGGTGAACCAGCAGGCCTGCCGCAGGATGCGGTGCGATGCCCTACTCGGGGCGGCTACAGGAACCGCTCGCCGGGCCGGCGGCCGCTGGTGGGGTGCAGCCAGCGGCGCCGGGCGCGGGCGACCAGTCGGGCCAGGCGGGTGCGCAGCTCGGCGCGTGCCAGGGTCATCGCCGGGCGGACCAGCGCCCGCGGGTCCTCGCCGGACTCCAGCGGGAACTGGAGGCCTTGGACGTCGCCGCGCTGCCAGCAGCCGATGACCGCACGGGTGACCTGCTGGAGGTCGACGCCGAGCGCGGCCCAGGTGTCGGTGGGCCAGGCGCGCAGCTCCTCGGTCAGGTCGGCGAGGAAGACCAGCTCGCCGGCCTGCCGGTTGGGGTGGCCGGTCGCAAGCTCATAGACCAGGCTACCAGCGGGCTGGGGGACGGCCGGGTGCAGCAGCCAGCGCGGCGCCACCACCAGCACCCCACCCACGGCATCCTCCGCGTCACGGGGTGACAAGGGAAGGGCGAGGTAGCAGTCGACCCGGCCGGGCTCAACCGGCTCCCCGAAGGCGTTGGGGCCAAGCTCGCTTACCAACCGGGCTCCTGGGGCGGGTGGGTGGGCACCAGGCTACCCGGCCGGTCTGCCGTCGTCCCCAAGAGCCACCAGGGCGATCAGCCGGCCGGGGCGCAACACCGAAGGGCGGTGGGCTGCGGGAGGTGGTGGCCGAGCGGCGCGCCGCCCGGCGCCCACCTTGACCCGAGCAGCTCCAACGGTGGCAGGCCAAGGCCGACCGGGTGGCCAACCAGTTCGGCCGCCAGCGGCGCACCGGCGCGGTCGCCGAGCGGTCGCCGAGCGGTCGCATGGCCGAGGGCCCGTCGCTGCCGAGCCTGGTTGTCCCATGCGTTCCGGCCGTTCACGGCCCAGTCGCGGCCCAGCACGGCCCCAGCACGGTCTATCCCGGAAGCTCAACCGCTAGGGCATTGCCACGAGACATGCGCGATGGTGCCGCTCGAATCGGCTGGCGGCGGTTCGTTTGCGGGGGCATGTGTGAACCCGCCGGAGAAGTTGCCCTCGGTGTCTCCTGCCTCTGTGGACGAGAACGGCTGGTCACTCACGATGAGCAGCTGCTCGTCATGCTCGTTACTACGTGGTGGAGCGCCATCGGCGGCGTATTGGATGAAGGCCACGAGGCGGGCCTGTTGACCAGAGGGTTGGAGCACCCGAATGACCACGGGCAGTCCGTCGTCGGTGGTGGCGCTAACCTCGGGACCGATCTCGCCATGGGAACAGCGTGCAATGGTGGCGTTCCAGGTCTTCACCCGAGGCCACTTGGGAAGCACCGGGGCAGCGGAACTCATCCAGATCGTTACCTTGCCTGGCCCGGCCGCCGTGGGTGGATTCTCGATAATCTCGTCCCTGATGTCGCTCCCACTGGACGTGCAAGCGCTGAGAGCGCACACCGCTAACAAGCAGGCTAGACGTCGCATTGACCCCCCGATGACCTCGGCGAGCTTATGACCTGAGCGTGATTCGGTCAATCAGGTCACGATGTGCTGCAGGTTGGACCAAGGGCTCAGGGTGCAACCATCCTGCCGCCTGGTGTGATAGGTGAGGCCGGTGCCCAGGTGACCGTCGTGTCGCCGCCGGCCCTGAGGAGAGTAGAGGAAGTTGTACCGATCCGGAACCGTCAGCGGATTGACCGTCCGCCGCCTGCCATGCCGTCTATGCGCCTGCTGCAGGACCTGCTCGGCATCGTCCAGGCGGCGCATGAGCAGGCTAGCGAATGCAAGTACTCAAGGGTCCGTCCGGTTTCGTCACCGTCAGGGGCCGCTCAAGTTCGAGGCTGACAAGCGGCCGCAGGTCGCCGCGGACCTCCGGGAGCTGGCCGCCGAACTCCGAGCCTTCGCCGGCCAGCTCGACCGCCGGCGACGACCTGATCGTCGAGGACGCCCGACCATCATGGAGGGCGCGGTTGTCCGAGCCTCCAGGAGCCGGGCCTGGCGGGTCGAGCGGGTCAAGGGCGGACAGGTGGTTGCGGATGGGCTCAGCCGCCCGCGGAGTTCCCCCTGGGGGAGTAGGGGTTCAACGCGGACGGCCGGCGCACCCCCGACGGTCCTCGCAGCGGCGGTGGACGTCGACCCGCATCCGGCGTAGCTGCGGGCGCGCCCGCTGTAGGCCGCTCCAGTAGCCTCAGCGGCCAACTACGCGCATAGAAACGGTGAGGTCCGGGCGAGCTCAGCGGTTGCCGGGGAACACGGTGTGATCGGGGTCCCACCACAGCACGTGGATCACGTTGGCTCGCCGGAAGCCCCACACGCGCGCTGCTCCCTTGATGCGCAGCTCGCACAGCCCGTCCTGGTCGTCGAGCTGGAGCTCCTGGAGTCGCCGCACCGCGGTAGAGGGCAGGTCCCCGATGGGGATGTGCTTGTGCCCGCGGTTGGGCCCGAACACCTCGCCGGCGGTCATCGTCTCCAAGCCGCGGAGCTTGTCATGCAACTCCCGCAGCGCCGCCTCGTCCAAGCGCCGCCAGCCCCACGGGCCCTCAAGGTCCAACGTCGACAACCGCCAGGAGACCAGCTCCGGGGACCTGCCCTGCTCAGGGGGCGGCTGACGAGCTTGCCCGCTGGGATCTCGGCGGCCGCCACCGGCCGTTTCGCCGCCGGCGGCCGCTCCGAATGGGGACGCTTGTTCGGCTTGGGCGTCACCGCAGCGGCTACTGGTCGGCGGTGGTCAGGCCGTCGTAGAACTCATGCAGGACGGTCTGGGGGATCTCCCGTTCGCCGCGCTCGCCGGGCGCGAGCCCGGCTCTGCGTCCCGCCACGGCGCCTCCCGATGGGTCAGCTCGCTGAGCTGGTGCGCGGGCCAGTCGCTGTTGGCTGCCGCCACTTGCTCCTGCCTGCGCCGGCCCGGGCGGGCCAGGGTCGAGCTGGCAGCCCCGCCAGGGCTCAAGCCCGCCGGCCGGCTGCCGACGTATCCGCCAACAGACCACGGCCCGCGGTGGCGGGTCGCCGCGACCGGGGTGATGGGACTGGCGGGCGGGCTGACCAGAGGTCGACGGCGGCGGAGGAGACCGCCGTTGTTCTGGCTGCCCGCCGGCGGGCTGGTCGTGATCGCAACCGCGTCCTTTGTCATCGCCGCCCGCCTGGGTGAGGTAGCCGACCGGCGCGAGGAGGCCAAGGAAGTCCTCATCCGGCTGGAGGCCAAGGCTAACACCCAACGCGCCCTGCAATGGCAGGCGATCGCGGCCCCCGACCGGTTCGACCAGCTGCGGGAACCCGAGCAGGTTGTGCGTGGCCAGATCGCCGCGATCCTGGCCGAGCTGGCCGCCTTACGCCCCGGCGACCCCAGCGTCCATCGGGTGATCGCCGCCACCCGCGACTGGCAGGCGGCCGTCGACGAGCAGTTCCGCCGGCTGGCGGCCGGACAGGTCGATGCCGACCGCCGCGTCGACGAGCATGGCCCGAGCTTCCAGCGCCTCTCCGAGCTGCTTGGCCGCACCACCGACAACTACGCGGCGCTTGCCGCGGCGGCCGAGCGCTCCGCCGACCTCGGCACGATCGCGGTGGCCGCGCTGGCCACCATGCTCACGCTGGTGCTGCTGCTGCAGATCGAGCGGGCCAAGGCACGCCAGCGGGCCGCCGAGGCCCGCGTCCAGCAGGAGCGGGCCCGGCTGGTCCACAAGGTGCTGACCGCGGCCGAGCAACAGCGCGCCGGCCTGGCCGCGGAGCTGCACGATGGGCCCATCCAGGCCCTGACTGGGCTCACGCTTGGGCTGGAGCGCAGCCGGCTGCGCCTGCAGCGCGGCCGCACCGACGAGGGGGTGGAGCTGCTGGTAAGCGTGCAAGGCCGGCTGGCCGCCGAGATCCAATCGCTCAGAGCGATCATGGCGACGCTGCGACCGCCGGTGCTGGTGGAGCGCGGCCTGGTGAGCGCCTTGGGTGACTACGTCCGGGTCGTCGAGCGGCAGGCCGGGATCCGCTGCACGCTGACGGCAAGGCTGCCCCAGCGGCTGCCACCAGACCAGGAGGTGGTGCTCTACCGGGCGGCCCAGGAGGCGCTCACCAACGTCGCCAAGCATGCCCGGGCGACCAGCGCCCGGGTCGAGCTCTCCGAGCAAGGCAAGTCGGTGGTGCTGGAGGTCCGCGACGACGGTGCCGGCTTCGACCCGAATCGGGAGCTGCTGGGCGACCTCGACCACTTCGGTCTTGCTGGCATGCGCCAGCGGGTCGAGCTGGCCGGAGGGACGTGCAAGGTCCGCTCCCGGCCCGGTGGCGGGACCGTGGTGGTGGCCACCCTGCCCCGGGAGCTGGTGCCGGCATGAAGGCGGCGGCGGTCCCCCGCGTGCTGCTGGTCGACGACAACCGCCACTTCCGCGGCGAGCTGCGGCTGCTGCTGGAGGACTACGGCATCCAGGTGGTCGCCGAGGGCAGCAACGGCCAGGAGGCAATTGAGTTGGCCGCCAGCACCGACGTCGACGTGGTCCTGATGGACCTGCGCATGCCAGTGATGGACGGGCTGGCCGCCGCCAAGGCGCTACAGGTCAGCTCCCCGCTGCTGCCGGTCATCATTCTCTCCGCCTACGAGGACCCCGCCCTCCAGGCCGAGGCGCGCTCGGCCAACGCCTACGCCTACCTGGTGAAGGGGTGCTCACCGGCCCTGATCCGCGACGTCGTCGCGCAGGCCTTCGCCCTCAAGACTGGCCTCCAAGCCCGCGCCCGTTCCTAGCAGCCTTGCCGATCCGCGCTGCGTGGTGGACCGGTTGGCGACCAGCGCGGCGGTGGTGATGGTCGACCCAACCCAGGCGCGGGGCGGCGGCTGGCAACTCGCGATCCGCAGCCCGAGGGTGTCGGAACCCGCACCGCGCCAGGCCGGGGCAGGCGCGAGCGGGTCGTTGCGTCTGCTCTGGTCATGGCCATCGGACCGGGGTTGGGGAGGGCTGCTTACGGCTGGGTCCGGCCGGCCTGCGTCTGCGGCTTGGGATGCGCCACCGGCGGCAGGGCCGGCAGCGCGCCCCGCTCGACCAGGCCGAGGAAGGCGTCCACGACGTCGGGGTCGAACTGGCGGCCCTGCTGGGTGGTGATCTCGGCGATGGCCCGGTCGACCGGCCAGGCGTGCTTGTAGGGGCGGTCGTGGATGAGGGCGTCGAAGACGTCGGCGACGGTCACGATCCGGCCGCTGAGCGGGATGCGCTCGCCTCGGAGGCCGTGGGGGTAGCCGCTGCCGTCCCAGCGTTCATGGTGGGTGAGGGCGATCTCGCGGCCCAGCTGCAGCACCGGGGCCGTGCTGTCGGCCAGGATCCGGGCGCCGATCAGGGTGTGGGTCTTGACGTGCTCGAACTCCTGGGGGGTGAGCTTGGCTGGTTTGAGCAGCACGAGGTCGCTGATGCCGATTTTGCCGATGTCGTGCAAGGGGGCCGCCTGCCGGATGCGCCGGACCTGCTCGTCGGGCAGCCCGAGCGCGGCGGCTAGCAGGGCCGACAGCTTGCCGACTCGGAGGGTGTGCTGGTGGGTGTCGTCGTCGCGGTATTCGGCGGCCAGCGCCAGCCGCTGGAGGATCTCGTTGCGGGCCTGCTCGAGCTGGGCGGTGCGGTCACGCACTTGCCGCTCGAGCAGCTGGTTGTGCTGGTGTAGCTGGGCGTGCAGCCGTCTGGTCTCAAGCAGGTTGCCGATGCGTAGCAGCACCTCGGTGGGGTCGAACGGCTTGAGCAGGAAGTCGCTGGCCCCGCCCGCCAGCGCCTGCTGCCTGGCCCGCGTCGACATGTCGGCGGTCAGGACCACGATCGGCAGGTAGGTTCCTGCGGGGACCGCCTGGCGCAGCTGCGCCATGACCGCCAACCCGTCCAGGTGCGGCATGCGCAGGTCCAGCAGGATCAGGTCGGGATCGAACCGGGCGTGGATCGCCAGCACCTGGCGGGGGTCGGTGGTGGCGACGCGGTTGCGGTAGCCGGCCTGGTCCAGGATGCGGTCCAGCAGCCGCACGTTGGCCGGCTCGTCGTCGACGATGAGCAGGCGGGCGAGGCTGGATGCCGCTCCCATGGCTAGCGGTTCACCGTCCCGAGCAACTCCTCGACGATCTCTAGGAAGCGGGCGACGTCCAGGCGCTTGGTCAGGTACCGGGTCGCGGCGGTTCCTTGTCGGCGTCACCTGCTCTGCTGTCTCGGCCCCGTGCCCGGGCCGCTTGAGCGCCTGCTCGGGTCCTCGCCGGGAGTACAGACGGCGGCGACGGCGATGGGCAACGGGTGACTGCAGGGCAAGTCGCCGGGCACCGTGTCACCCAAGCGGTGGGAGTGTTCGACCGGCTGTAGCCGTTCGCTTCGTCTGGCAGGGTGGTGGCAATCCTGCTAGCTTGTCAGGGTCCCCTGCCCCAGTCTGGTCAACCGGCGACCGCTGCTACCCGCTCCTGCCGGAGCCGCCATGCCACCCTCGCCCGCCCGACCACGACCCGCCACCGTCCCGGCAGCAGCGGTCGACCTGGTGGACCGCGCACCCAGCGGTTGGCTGGCGCGCTGGCTGGCCGCCTGCGCCGACCTCCAGCAGCTGTTCGGCCACCACCAGCTGCTCGACGCGGTGATCGAGGAGGTCCGCGGCCGCCGCATCCGGGTCGGCGGCCGCTGGCTGGTTGACTTCGCCTCCTGCAACTACCTCGGGCTGGACCTGGACCCCGAGGTCATTGCCGCCATCCCCGGCTACCTGGCACGGTGGGGCACCCACCCCAGCTGGTCGCGGATGCTGGGCAGCCCCGCCCTCTACCCCCAGATCGAGGCCCACCTCACCGCGCTGCTCGGGGTCGAGGACGCCCTGCTGCTGCCGACCCTGACGCACATCCACGCCGCGGTCCTCCCGGTGCTGGCCGACCAAGGCACGATCTTCGTCGACAGCCGCGCCCACAAGACCATCTACGACGGTGCGGTGGTGGCAAGGGCCCACGGCGCCACCCTGCAGCGCTTCCCCCACCACGACCCCCAGGCGCTCCAGGAGCTGCTGCACCGCCACCCCAAGCAGCCGCGGGTGGTCTGCATGGACGGCGTCAACAGCATGACCGGCAACCCGCCCGACCTGGCGGCGTTCGCCGCGCTGGCCCGCGAGCACGACGCGCTGCTGTACCTGGACGACGCCCACGGCTTCGGGGTGATCGGCGAGCGCAGCCGCCAGGAGCCCTGCCCCTACGGCGTGCGCGGCAACGGCGTGGTCCGCCACCTCGGCCAGACCTACGACCACATCATCCTGACCGGCGGGTTCTCCAAGGCCTACTCCTCGCTGCTGGCCTTCATCGCCGGCCCCACCCCGCTCAAGCGGCTGCTCAAGGTCGCCGCCCCACCCTACCTGTACTCCGGGCCCTCCCCGATCGCCTCGCTGGCCGGCGCGCTGGTCGGCCTGCACATCAACGACGCCCGCGGCGACCAGCTGCGCGCCATCCTGTACGCCAGGACCCGCCGGGTCCTGGACCACCTCGACAAGCTCGGCGCCGCCACCTTGAACACCTCCGGCTTCCCGATCATCGAGGTCCCGCTGGCTGACCCCGACGACCTGCCACGGGCCGGCCGCTTCCTGCTGGACCACGGCATCTACGCCACCCTGGCGTTCTACCCCGGGGTGCCCCGCCAGCAGGTCGGCTTCCGGCTGCAGCTCACCGCCGCCAACACCGACGACGAAGTCACCCAGCTGCTCGCGGTCCTGGATCGGCTGGTCGACGCCGTCCCGTTGCGGCCATCCCACCCCTGACCTGCCGCCAGCACCCGCTGGTGTCGCCGGGGCCGGCGGAGCGGCCTTCCTCGGCGTCCTGCCGATCCAGTCGGCCAGCTCGCGCATTGACTAGTGTGTGGGACCGGCGAGGTTCACGATCGCCTGGGCGCGGCGGACGAGCCGGTGGTCGGCCAGCTCGCGGATGGTCCGAATGCCAAGGGCCTGCCTGAGGGCGGCCGCGTCGCCGCTGGCCAGCCCCAAGGCTTCCAGCGGCGCATCGGCCAGCTCGTCGAAGTCCATCCGCTGATCCTGCTTGGGCCACTGGTCCTGCTTGGGCACCTGCTCGGGGTCGTCCATCCTCACCTCCCGATGGCAGCCGCAGGCGGCCGCTACCGTGGTGGCTGGTTATTGGGCGGGAACCAGTCGTCTGGGTGGTTGCGCAGGTGGGCGGCCCGCCTGGTGCGCTGGTGGAAGGAGCCGGGCTGGTGCTGGCTCGGCCCGGGCAGCACCGTGCTGGCGCGATCCCGCGGCTGGTCCGCCCAGCCGTTCTGGTCGGTGGGTGGGGCTGGCTCACCCAGCTCGGCGACGGTGACGTGGCGGCCGAACCACTCCTCCAGCAGGCCGGGCTGCTCCCCCTGGGCCGCGGCCGCCTGGCCGTGCCCGTTGGCGCTGATCGCGCGCGGCTGCCGGCGGCGCGCCCGCCGCCGCGTCCAGGCCAGCGAGGCGACCAGCAGCAGCGCGGTGACAAAGCCGAGGGCGGCGGCCAAGGCGAGCAGGGCGCCCTGGCTGTGGCCGCTGACCGGTTGGGTGAACACGGTGGCCTGGCCGGCGGTGGGGTTCTCCAGCACCAGGTCGGCCACCACCACCCCGCCGATGGCGGCCACCAGGAACAACAACGCGGCCATTGGCTACCTCCCAGGTTGCGTCATCCGCGCAGGCGGGGGCGGGCGGCTGGTCTTGGCCTGCCCCCGCCGGTGGGGCTGTTGCATACCGGTCCAGGCGGCGGAGCTGGGCGCGGAGCTGGCCTGACTCGGGTGCCGTTCATGGTGCAGTCCTGCTGGATGGCGCCGGGTAGGGCGGGCGGCGTGGTGATGGCCCACCGCCCACCGGATCGCCAGCGCTGGGGAGCTGGCGCCGCCACCACCACTCGCCGCGCTAGCACCAGCGCCTCGGCGTCAACCCCACGTCTTGAGCTGCGCGCTGGGGAATCCCTGCCCGGGACCGGTACCGGGGCAACGGCGCACCCCCCTCTTGTTGCTGTGCGGAGTCGTCCGCCTTTGGAAGAACGGACAGCTTCCCAGCTGCGTTACGGCCCAGCCGGGCACCACTCCGCATCTTTGGTGATCGGCGCCCCGATCGGCTGGGCCGGATGCGACGGGCACGTCCGTATGGCCGGCTGGGCCGGGTCAGGCGGCCGGGCGCAGGTTGGCCCGGGCGGTGGCGGCCAGCAGCGCCACCTCGGGGTCCGACAGCACCCGCTCAAAGCCGAGCGCGCCGCGGAGCAGGTGGGCCGGCACGACCGCCACACCCTGGGCTGGCAGCCCAGCCGCTTCCTCTCAGACCGCGCCGAGGCCGAACGCGCCTTCGCCCTGGCCGAGCGGCTGGGCAGCATCAACGCCGCCGTTGCCGAGCTGGGGACCACCTGGCCGTCGCTGCGCAAGGCCTTTCAGCGCCACGGGTTGGGCATGCCGGCGCGCAACCCCCAGGCCGTCCGGCAGCGCGCCATCGAGGCCGCCGCCCACAAGCGCACGGGTCGGCCGGCCACCCCGAGCCTTGACCCGGTGTTTGTGGCGCTCAACCACAGCGAGGTCCCAGTCCGGGCGCGGTCCGGCGGGGAGCTGGCTGAGCGGGTGCGCCGTGCCGAGGACTACGCGACCCTCGGCGCCCGGGTGGTGGTGGAGCTGCACCGCGAAAGCCACGCCACCAAGCCCAGCACCCGGGCCTGGGCGATCACCCGCCGCGCCGACCGCGCCCACCGGCTGGCCGGCCAGCGCGCCAGCCGCGACAGGCGGCGTCAGGCCGAGCGTCCCGCCCGCACCGACGGAAGCCGAGCTGCCCAGGAGCTGGGAATGCTCGCCGATGACCGCTAATCCGATCCCGCCGTGAGGGGCAGCTGATGCGTCGATCTAATGGCCTGCCTCGACAGCCTCCCCAGGAGTCGACCTGGCTGACCATGGCGGTTGAGTGAGCAGCGACGCGGTCGCGTCCCGAGCTTGAGCAGCGCTCTGGGGACTTCCAACGTGCTCAGTCGCCCGCCGACGGAACGAATTACTGGCGCCCTTGAGACTCACCCGTGCCAGTTCCCAGGCCAGCGAGCTCGCGGCGAGTCTGCACCGTGAGGGGATGGTCGGCGCCAAACCGGGCCTCGTAGATAGCCAGAGCGCGCTGCTGGGCGTCGCGGGCGGCGTCCAGTTCACCGCGGTCACGCAGGACAAGGGCGAGGTTGTGGAGGCTGGTGGCCACTGCGGGGTCGTCGGGGCCGAGCCGGGTCTGGCGAATGGCCAATACACGCTGGAAGTAGTCGCGGGCGGCGTCCAGATCGCCTTGGCTATAGAGCACATTCCCCAAGTTGTTGAAGCTGGTGGCCACTGCGGGGTCGTCGGGGCCGAGCCGGGCCTCCAGGATGGCCAGCGCGCGCTGGAAGTAGTCGCGGGCGGCGTCCAGATCGCCTTGGCTATAGAGCACATTCCCCAAGTTGTTGAAGCTGGTGGCCACTGCGGGGTCGTCAGGGCCGAGCCGGGCCTCGCGGATCGCAAGGGCACGCTGGTGGAACGCGCGTGCTCCGTCCAGGTCGCCAAGGCTGCTGAGCACGTTCCCGAGGTTATTCAGGCTGACAGCGACGTCGGGGTGGTCAGGGCCGAGCCGGGCCTCAAGGATGGCCAGGGCGCGCTGAAAGGCGTCCCGCGCACTGGGCAGTTCGCCAAGGCTGCGGAGCACGTTCCCGAGGTTATTCAGGCTGACAGCGACGTCGGGGTGGTCAGGGCCGAGCCGGGCCTCGCGAATGGCCACGGCACGCTCGAAAACCCGCCGGGCACTGGCTAGGTCACCAAGTCCATAGAGGACGTTCCCGAGGTCGTTCAGGCTTCGGGCCACCTCAGGGTGGTCGGGGCCGAGCTGGGCCTCAAGGATGGCCTCGGCACGTTCGAAGGCTTCCCGGGCGGCTGGTAACTCGCGAAGGTCGTAGAGCACATTGCCGACGTCGCTTAGGCTCTGGGCGGCATTGGCGCGGCCAAGGTCGCTTGCTCCGCTGAGCGTCGCGAGGGCGATGTGGGCGGCGATCGAGCGCACCGATTGCTGCCGCATGTCGTAGGGCTCAATGCGCTGCACGAGCGACGGCAGCGCGCTAGCCGATGCACCCTCGACGAGGACCGGGATCACCGTACGCTCGGACTTCTCATCGACGGCTTGCTTAATGAACCGCTCAGCCTGGCGTTGCTGCCATCTGGTCATTTGCTTCCCGACTACCACGACCAGATGCTGCGACTGAGTCAGGTTGCGGTCGCTCTGAGCGACATGGTCATCGCCGGACTTGGCGGCGTCCTCTTCCAGGAATGCGTTCAGGCCGAACGATCGCAGCTGATCGGCAAGCTCGTGGGCTGCTTTCCGGCTGCTCCTCGTGTGGCTGATGAGTATGTCGTGCTCGAAACGGCCGCCACGTAGCCCGGCCCGGCGCGCGGCGTCGACGTAGGAATCCCGGCTTTCGACAAGCAGGTCGGACCGCGCGAGACGGTGTGCCACGACCGCCGCCAGCGTCTCAAGGTAGTAGCTGATGAAGTCGGGGCCGCGCGTGGTCTCGGTGGTCTCGTTGATGATGGGCAGTTCCTCGCCGAAGCTCCAGCGGGCAAAGTACGGGATGGTTGTCCGCTCAAGCAGTTGCTCGGCTGTGGTCTCTTTGACGGCCCAATCTGCGTAGAAGGCTGGAAGCCGCTCGACGAAGGTGCGCTGCCAACCGACGGCATGGTCGTACTCTTCCCGAGCGTCGAAGCGGGATGGGATCGGAAGTATCAGCAGGCGAGCGCGGTCGTAGGGCAGCTTGTTTCGGGCGTTGATGGCACGCTGCGCGACGTCGATCGCGCCGTCCAGACTCTGGTGGTTGGCAGTGAACATGATGGCGAGGATGTCTGGGAGTTGGACGGTGCAGATGCCGCCGATGTCGGTGATACCTGTGCGACTGTCGATCAGTACGAAGTCGAAGCGCCCCAGCCAGTCCGCTCGCATCTGTTCCAGCGCGGCGCCGAGTTCGTGTTCCTCATAGAGCTGGGCCCAGTCGATCCGCTGGACGCGGGATGGGAATGCATCATCCTGACGCCCTGCGGGGATTATTGCGAGTCGGTCCTCTCGCCCCGGTAGGGGAAGGGTCAAAGTCGCACGCTGCACGTCTGGTGGTTTGCCCGCAGCTACATCCTCGATTAGGTCTACCAGGCCGAATGATGGAGCCTTGATCCACTGATGGAAGTAGTACGACAGCCCCGGAGCCTCTAGATCCCAGTCCACACATAGCACGCGATAACCCCATCCAGCCAGAGCCGCGGCGACGTTGGCAAGCACGAGCGTGCGTCCAACCCCACCCTTGAACGAGTAGAAGGTGACCACTGTCCCCTCGGCCATGACTACAGCCTTGCCTGTGGTAGTCGGCCGCGTGGGGTCGGTGGGGGACGGACGACCGGCCAGTTGGGCCGCCACGCCGGCGCCTGATCCAGGCGCGCCGCCAGGGTCTCCGCTATCCCGCGCACGGCGTCAAAGAACTGAGAATAGACCGACGTCTCCCGGAAGCTTGGAAACGGTATGGCCCACCGCTTGAGATCCATTCGGGCCTGAACATCCCGCGCTTGCTTCGGGAAGCTATCGCCGTCGGCAAAGACCACGGGGTAGACAAGCCCCAATGGGTGGTCCTTCCCCCCGATGCCTAGGATCCGCTCACGCTTGAGCATGCTCTTCCACTCGGCCATGCACCAGGGCGACTGGAAGTAGGGAACTGACCACACAGCGACCATATAGCGTGATTGCCGCAGGGCGTATGCCAGGTTGTCCGGCCACCTCACACCGACCTCCTGCCGTGTGTCCAGGAAGATCCTGGGCGGGACTGGGCGCAGGTCGGTCAAGGCGTCCTGCAGGAGCGGATAGAAGTGATTCTCCACCCAGCTAGGAACGTTGCCGGCTCGCTTGTAGCTCAAGAACAGGTCGTACTCGTAACCGTCACCCACCGGCCGACACCTTCATGGCAAGACGACAGGAATGCAACTGCTATTCGCAGCAGGTCAACACGGAACTCGTTCGATCGACCATCGACCGGACGTTGCTTCCCACTCCAGCGGCGCAGCTCGCTCAACCGCGACGCACCTTACCAGAGCAGTCTCACCTACATAAACACCTGCTTGGGCGTCGTGTCCTCCGCTCGTGGGGCCACCATCAGCGGATTGACCGTCCGCCGCTCGCCTGACTGTCGGCCGAGCCTGGCTTGTTGTGGCATGCGACACGACGAGCTGTTGGCTCGGTGAGGATGGCGCTCAGCGTGCTCTTCTGGGCTGCCTGCACCGGCGGTGACGGCCATGGCCTGACACAAGCTCGCCAAGGTGGACCAGCCGCCAGCCCGGCGCTGCGGAGGTCCCCACGGCTTGGCCCCTCATTGACCTGCCGCAGGCTGCCAGGACAGGTCCTCGTCTTGGCCCTCACCAGGCCGGGTGACGCGTGACACATGGCCTCCGTCGGCGTGCATCAGGAACAGGCTCGGCGGGCCGGCGCGGTTGCTGCCGAACGCGATCCTCTTTCCGTCAGGCGACCAGGTCGGTTGATAGTCGTCGGCCGCGCCGCTGGTGAGGCGGCGCTCGCGACCGCTGTTGGCGTCGATGACGAAGACGGCCAGGTGGCCGCGGTGGGTGCGGGTGAACGCGATCGTTGTTCCGTCGGGCGACCAGGACGGGCGTTCGTACTCGACCGGGGTCTTGGTCAGCCGCCGGGCGCCACTCCCGTCGGCGTTCATCGTCCACAGCTGCCAGACGGGCGGGTCGGCGGTGCTGCCCTCCAGGAAGGCCAGCCGCTTGCCGTCGAGGGAGAAGGCCGGGTCGTCCTCGATGGCGGCGGCGTCGGTGAGCTGCTCGATCCCGCTCCCATCCGGGTTCATGACGAACAGGTCGAAGGCGCCGGCGCGGTTGCTGCCAAAGGCGATCTTGGTGCCGTCGGGCGACCAGGTGGGCGCGCCCTCATCACTGGCGTCTGGGGTGAGATTCCGCGGCTTGGAGCCATCGGTCCCCACGACCCAGACGTCCCAGGTCCCCTCTGGCTTGTCCTGGTGCTGAAACACCACGGCGCTGCCGTCCGGGGACAGCGACGGTCGCGCCACGTTGCCAGCTCGAAACCGGGTCAACTGCCGCAGGCCGCTGCCGTCGGCGTTGACCAGGTAGATGTTGTAGGTGCCGGTTCGGTTGCTGGTGAAGGCGAGCTTGCTACCGAGCCGGGAATCCGGCGTGGTCGACGCAGTCGCCGCGCCTGTGGTGTCGGCAGGGGCGGTCACCTTGAAGGTCCGCAGGATCTGGTTGCAGCCGCGCTGGATCTCCGCGGCCTGGTCCCGGGTGTGCTGGCAGTTGATGGCGTACTGCGTCGTGTGGTCGAAGACGAAGACCACGGCGAGCTCGACGGGTGTTGCCTTGATGGTCGCGGTACCCCGGAAGCGAAGAGCGGGCAGCCCACCCACCGTGAGTTCCTCCGGGCCGCTCTGCAGGGCACCGCCGAGCTGCTCGAGCAGTTGCCGGACGGCCGTCGCCGCCTCGGGCTTGACCTCGTCCAGGTTCTCGGCGGTCACCGGCCCACCGAGCCGATACGCCTCGACAATAACCACGCTCACCTCGTCGGTGCCGGTGCCGACCGCGAACTGCCACAGCTCGTTCCTGCTGCCGCCGGCGACGTTGACCTTGCTGGCTTCCTGCCATCCCGCCGGGTACTCGAACAAGACGCCATGGCCCCGATAGGTCTTGGCTGCGTCACCGGTGACCCTGCCGGTGACGCTCGCGTAGTAGGCGGACAGCGCCAACAACACCGCAACCACAGCCACCGGGACCAGCGCGAGGCCGCGATGGCCCCCCGGCAGCGCCCGCGCCACCCGCGTCTTGGCCGCCAGATCGCCCAGCCGTTGGCGGCGCTCGCCGGTGGCCAGCATCGCAAGGAAGCCGACCAGGTACAGAAACGGCAGCCAGTCCACCAGCCGCAGCAGCGTCCGCACCGAGATGGCCGCCGCAGACGGCCGGCTGCCATCGGCGCGGGTGACCCGCAGGCCCAGCAGGCGCTTGCCGACGGTCTGCCCCACCGCCACCTCGAACACGAAGAAGTACCACAGCACCACGCCCAGGTACACCCCCGACCAGGCCTCATTCAGGGTGGCGGAGTATTCCCCCTCCGTGCGGATCTCGCCGACCGTCAGGATGAAGATCACCAGCACGCCGGTCAGCAGGGCGACATCGATCAACGCGGCGCCGCTGCGACGCCCGAGCAGGTCCTCCTGGGCAGGGGGCGCGGGGGGCACTGAGTCGGTGGCCACAGACGGCGGCTCCGGAATCTGGTTCATCCATCCCTCCGGTCGGTTGCAGGCGAGCAGACCAACGCTGTTCAGCGATTCCGCAACGCGCTGGAAGAAGCCGCCAACATCTGCGCGGCACCCGGGCTGCCCCCAGGGCGACAGGTCCCGGACGCGAAGGCGACTCCCTCTCGGAGCGGGCTGCCACTGGAGGCCGTTGAGGTCGACCGCGGGACGGCTGTGAACGACTGGATCGTGGCACCCGCGCCGCCGGCCGTAAAGTGCCACGCGTCACCTCGCCCGGGTGCCGTCGAGCACGCAGCGCCCTGCAGCTCGGCGTGCTGATGATGGTGCTGCATGAGCGGCTGCCCGACGCCTCCAAGCTTGCGGAGGCCTCTCCGAGCGGCTCGGTGCTGATGTGGGACGCCGACCCCGGCTCCTCGCGGGCGCGCCTGCGCCGTCGCGGGCCGCACCAGACCCGACAAGAGTAGGACGAGCTCCTCCCCGGCCGACCCTACCAAGCTGTCTGCCAGACTTGACCTGGCGCTCACCGGGGCGCGAGCAAACCCCCATCAGCGGCGCTGACGCGGGTCGGAACCATCAGTGGAGTGACCGTCCGCTGCGTCCGGAACGACCGCCGTCCGGACGGACGGTGTCCGGCAAGCGTGGCCCAGGCTGATGTCGGCGGCCTGCCGCCCCAGACCAAGTGTCCGGCCGACAACCGGATGCCAGCCACCAGCGCGGACACGTGGTAGCGCGTGCGGTAGCCACCGTGGACATGGCAACTCGTGCGGTGCGCGGCCGGACGCGGTGCTCGAGGCCGCTGCTGCCGCAGGTCACGGCCACCTCCAAGTGAGGTGAGCATGATCGGCGTCTTCCCGGCAGAGCGACCCCGGCCTGTCCGGGCAGGAGCGGCGGCCATGTCCGGCAGCGCCGTCTGGACGGCTGCCGCAGTGTCCGGTGTCCGGCAGCGCCGCGGAACCGCGGCCGGTGTCCGGACGGTACTGTCCACCGTGGACACTGCCGCAGCCTGCGGGTGTCCGCTGCTAGAGGAAGCGGTCGCCGGGCCGGCGTCCACTGGTGGGATGCAGCCACCACCAGTAAGGGGCTGCGCCAGTAGGTGGTCACGGGCGGCGACGAGGGCGGCCCTGCCAAGCGGTAGCAAGTCCAGGCGCGGCGGACCAGGCGGCCACAGACGATGGCGGCGTTGGCCAGCGCCAGCCAGAACTCGACGACCAGCCGGCGCCGCTCGGTGCACCAGCGCAGCTTGCCGTACTGGTTGCCCCAGGCATGGGTGCGCTCGACCACCCACCGGCGACCCGCCTGGATCGGTGCTGGGATGCCCCGCGTGGCGATCTGACCCACCATCTCCCGTTCGGCCAGGACCTGCCGGCACGGCTGGTAGTCATAGCCAGCATCCAGGTGCACGACCGGCCGGGTGGGTAGCGGGCCGAGCACCCCGATGGCGTCCAGGGTGGCGGCCAGCAGCCCGTCGTCGCGCTGGTTGGCTGGGGCTGGCACCGCCGCCAGCGGGATGCCGCCCGCCTCGACGGCGATCGAGCGCTTCAGCCCCTGCTTGCGTCGATCCACGGGGCTGGGCCCGGCCACCTGGCCGCCGCAGGGTGCCTTGGTGGTGCACCCGTCCACTGCCAGCTGCTCCAACTCCAAGCCGTGCATGCGGTCGTAGGCGGCCAGCACCGCCAGGCGCAGCTGCTCGGCCACGCCGGCGGTGATCCACTCATCGCGTCGGCGGCGCAGGGTGGTCGCCGAGCAGGTGTGGTCGGCGATGCGCCGGTAGCCGCAGCCGAACACCAGCAGCTGGATGAGCTTGTCGAACACGATCCGGTCAGCGATGCGCGGGCGGTGGCAGCCCAGCGGGTGGGAGACCTGGCGGGTGGGCAGCAGCGCGGCGACCTGGACCCAGAGGGGTTCCAGGACCGACGATGGCAGGGCAGGCACGAGACCTCCAGATGACCGCAGGGTGTGAGAGCCCGCCGATCATCACGGCTCGTGCCTGCCCTGTTCCACCTCACCCACTGGCGCAGCCCTAAGCTGGGGCGGTACTGATGAACGACAGTTGGGAGGGACGTCTGACCATGCAGCCGAGCGAGATCACCGAGGTCCTGAACCGTCCG
>WNFV01003866.1_pt1 | contig 18939 bp, 24 predicted proteins | sample 5400101 | NCBI WGS metagenome assembly WNFV01 (sample SAMN13153361, study PRJNA577476) | soil metagenome | isolation source: 115 cm soil or saprolite under grassland replicate 1 | place: USA:California | collected 2016-06-15 | reverse complement strand
CGAGCGGACCATGTCCGACTACCTGGTCAAGGAACTCCAGGCCAGCCACACCATCACCGTTCGCCTGGGCACCGAGGTGGTCGCGGCTGGTGGGCCCGGCCGGCTGGAGCAGCTCACCCTGCACCACGCCCGCACCGGCAGCACCCAGACGGTCCCCGCGGCGGCGCTGTTCATCCTGATCGGCGCGCAACCACGGACCGAGTGGCTGACCGGGACGCTGGAGCTCGACCAGCACGGCTTCATCTTGACCGGCCCCGACCTGCTCCAGGGCGGCCGGCCACCGCCCGGCTGGCCGCTGGACCGCCTCCCCTTGCTGCTGGAGACCAGCCTCCCAGGGGTGTTCGCCGCCGGGGACGTGCGCCACCGGTCGATCAAACGGGTGGCCTCCGCGGTCGGGGAAGGCTCGATCGCCATCCAACTCGCCAACGAGTACCTCGGCCAGCAGTAGCAGGCAACCGGCACGCTGCCGCCCACGAGCGCCGTCGTGGCGTTGGAGACAGTCGGCAAGCGTGCCCATGGCCTGGCGGCCCGCCTACAGCCGCACCATCCAGCGGCGGCGCGGGTGCGTCCTACCAAGCCTTCAAGGGGCCCACGGACGGCCCGGCACCTCTACGGCGCCTGTCTTCGTCGCTGGCTTCAGCGGCGCAGGTGGTGCTCGAGCTGGTCGATGGGTGAGAAGACGACGCAGCCGACTTGGTCGTCGCGGCGGAGCAGCCAGTTGGAGACGGCCAGCACCTCGCAGCCGCCGTAGCCGCGCAGCGCCGCCAGCAGCATCGAGGTCCCGTAGAACAGCAGCGCGGCGTCGCTGGTGAACCGCAGCGATGGCGCGTACCAGGGTGTCAGGTACAGCGCCAGGAACACCGCCACGTTGAGTCCGTGACCCAGCGGCCCGGTCGCCGCAAGTCGTGGCCTGCCGCGACGGGCCCGCCACCACTGCCACCCAAGGTTCTCATGCCCCTGGCGGGGCGCCCGCGGGTGGATGAAACTCGGGAGGCGCCCTCCCGCTGACGTCGTGCTGTCTTGGTGCCGGTTGAGCCCGTACCCAAGCTTGACGCTGGAGCCCGTCCCGGTAGGGACCCCGGGTTGCCGCCGGTGAGCGCGAGTCTCAGCCTCTTGATCTGCTGCGGGTTCCGCGGGTGGGCGCGATGGATCGGGCGCGAATACGAAGGGGGTGACTCTGTTGGCGAAGTCGAGGCGCCTGGGCGTGGGACAGTAGTGGCCTGCCCGATGTGGGCGGTTGGGACTGGGGTTCTTCTCTTGAGGAGCGGTGCGTGCTGCGTCCGGTAGGTGTTCCAGAGGTCCCGGTGGCCACGGCGGCGTTGGCCCGGAAGGTGCATCCGCATGGCACCGATGAGATGCGGGTACGGGATGCGCTCGGTCCGCTGTTCGCCGATGAGGACTTCACCTCGCAGGAGTTTGAGGACATGTACGCCTCGCTGGGGCAGCCCGGGCTCTCCCCGGCGCTGCTGGCGATGGTCACGGTCCTGCAGTTCCTGCACCACCTCTCCGACCGGGACGCGGCACAGGCGGTTGCGGACCGGATCTCCTGGAAGTACGCCCTGGGCCTGGAGTTGGAGCACACCGGCTTCGACTACACGGTGCTGTGCGAGTTTCGCGCCCGGCTGGCTGTGGCCGGTCGGGCGGATGCGCTGCTGAGCGTGATGCTGGAGCGGTTGCAGCGAGCCGGGCTGGTCCGGGCGGGTGGCCGGGTGCGCACCGACTCCACCCACGTGCTCGCCTGCGTGCGGCGGCTGAACCGGATCGAGACCCTTGGCGAGGGTCTGCGTGCCGCGTTGGAGGAGATCGCCCGGATCAGTCCCGGCTGGATCGTGCCGCTGCTGCGGCCGGGCTGGGACGAGCGCTACGGCCGCAAGGTGGAGACCGCCCGGCTGCTTGGCCGCACCAACGCCTCCGCCGCCAAGCTGACCGAGCAGATCGGTGCCGACGGCCAGGGCCTGCTGGACACCGTCGACGCCGACCCGGCCGCGGCCTGGATCAACGACCTGCCCCAGGTGAAGATCCTGCGCATCCTGTGGGACCAGCACTACCAGCACACGCCCGCCGGGCGTCTGCGCTACAAGGACGCCGGCGAGCTGCCGGTGGCCGCCCAGCGCATCCACTCGCCCTATGATGCGGACGCCCGCTACAGCACCAAGGGCGAGGACACCGAGTGGGTGGGCTCCAAGGCCCACCTGAGCGAGTCCTGCGACGACCAGGAGCTGCCCGACCTGGTCACCGATGTGCACACCACGCCCTCCACCGACCCGGACGTGGTCGCCACCACCCCCATCCAGGACAAGCTCATCGCCCGCGGCCTGGCCCCGGGTGAGCACCTGATGGACGCCGGCTACCCCAGCGCCGACAACATCGCCGCCTCCGTGACGCGCGGGATCACCCTGGTCGCCCCGGTCACCGTGGTCACCGGCCGCAATGCCCGTCAGGGCACCTTCGGGCCCAGCGCCTTCACCGTCGACTGGCAGGCCGGCACCGCCCGCTGCCCCGCCGGCCAGACCAGCCGCTCCATGCGCCCGGACAAGCGCGGCCTGGTCACCTTCGCGTTCTCCCGCCGTGACTGCCGGCCCTGCCCTGTCCGCGACCAGTGCACGCTGGCGGCTCCCCACATCCCCCGCCGGATCACCATCCACCCCGAGCGTGTCCACCAGGCCCGCATGACGGCCCAGCGGGCCCAGGACACCGACCAGTGGCGCACCACCTACAACATCCGGGCCGGGATCGAGGGCACCGTCTCCCAGGCCGTCCGCGGCCCTGACCTGCGCCACTCCCGCTACCGTGGCCTGCCCAAAGCCCACCTGCAGAACGTTTTCATCGGCATGGCCCTCAACATCGGCCGCCTCGGCGCCCACTTCAACACCAAACCCCAACCCGCGCGCCGCCCCACCCGCATCCACCAACTGTGCACCGCTCACGGCCTCACAGCGGCCTGATCACGACCCGACTTCGCCAACAGAGTCAGGGGGTCGGGTTGGAGATCGTGTACCCGCGGGTCGCCGGGATCGATGTGGGCAAGAAGCTCGTGGCGGTGGCGGTCCGCACCCTGGGCAGCAGCCGGGTCAGCGCCAGCAGCAGCTGCGCAAGTTCAAGACGTTCTATCCGGTGTTGCAGCTGGTCGGCTGGCTGGTCGCCCAGGGTGTGACGCAGGTGGCGATGGAGGCGACTGGGATGGACTGGCGGCCGGTGTTTCATGCCCTGTGCGAGGCCGAGCGGCTGGAGGTGGTGCTGGCAGGCGCTCGGCATGTCAACAACGTGCCTGGCCGCAAGACCGACGCCAAGGACGCCGAGTGGCTGGCGGAGCTGTGCGAGGTGGGGCTGCTGCGTGGCAGTTTCATCCCCGGCGGAGATCGCCGCGGTCGGGGAGGTGTGCCGCGACCGCAAGAAGCTGACCCAGGCGCGCACCAGTGAGCTGCAGCGGCTGTGCAAGGTCCTGGAAGACGGCGGGTCAAGATCGACTCGGTGGCCTCCAGCATCACCACGCGCTCGGCGCGGGCGATGGTGGAGGCGCTGGTTGCCGGGGAGCGTGACCCGCGGGTGCTGGCCGAGCTGGCCCGTGGGGCGGGGCGCAAGAAGCTCCCCGACCTGGCGATGGCGCGTGCGGGGCGGTTCGGCGCCCATCACGCGCTGCTGGCACGGATGCACCTGGAGCACATCGACCACCTGAGCGGGATGATCGGACGGCTGGACGGCGAGATCGACCAGCTGGTCGCCCCGTTCGCCGAGCAGGTGGGCCTGCTGCGCACGATCCCGGGATCGCCGAGCGCACCGCCCAGGTGCTCATCGGCGAGATCGGCGTCGACATGTCCCGCTTTGCGACCGCCGACCATCTGGCCTCCTGGCTGGTCTGTACCCGGGCACAGGCGAGTCGGCCGGCAAGCACCACCGCGCCAAGACCCGCACGGGCAACCGTGAGGTCCGCGAGGCGCTGGTCGAGGCGGCCTGGGCCGCTGGCCGGACCGGCACCTACCTGAGTGCCCGCTTCCGCCGGCTGCACCGCCGGTTCGGCAAGCAGGGCGGCAGCAAGGCCGCCGTCGCGATCGCCCACAACCTGCTGGTGATCGTCTGGTTCGTCCTCCACGACCGTGCCGGCTACCGCGATCTTGGCGCTGACTGGTTCACCCGCCACGACAACCCCGACGCCACCAAACGCCGGCTGATCCGCGAGCTGCAAACCCTCGGCTACACCGTCGACCTCACCCCAGCCGCCCAAGGACCTCACCGCCACCAACCCGGCCTGCACCGGGTTGCTGCCGCCTGCCCACTCACCATGGAGTTTCATCTCAGCAGCACGGCCGGGAACCCCACCAGGCCGAGCAGCCACGCGGCTGGGCGGAACGGCCCGGCAAGCTCACCCTGTAGGACGCTGCCCAACAGCACCAGCCCGACCAGCAGCCGCGCGGCTGTGCCCATCGCGCCGATCATCCGGCTGGGCCGCCGGTCGGGTGCCTGGCCGGCCGCCTGCTGGTCGCCGCCATTCGTGGTTGTCGTCGTGGTTGCTGCCAAGATCATCACCCCTGCAGGGGAGGCTAGGGCCTGCCCCCAGGGGGAGGGTCAAGTGCCAGCGGTGGAGGCCCGCACCCTCGACGTCGAGTTGAACTTCGGGTCGCCGGCGCGGAAGTCGGCGCCACCGTGGCAGCCCAGCTCGGCCTGGCGGCTGGCCTCGAAGGCGTCCAGGCGCTGGCGCACCTGCTGGAGCTCGGCGATCCGCGCGTCAAGGCGCGCCCGTACCCGCCGCAGCCGGTCGGCCAGGTGCGGGCCGATGGGCTGCTCGGGCCGGGCGAGGTAGACGCCGGCGAGCTCGCGGATCTCGGCCACGGTCAGGCCGAGGCTGCGCAGGTTGCCGACCACCGCGACGTACCACAGGGCGTCCTGGTCGAACAGCCGTTACCCGGCCGGGCTGCGGCCCACCGTGTAGATGAGCCCCATGCCCTCGTAGCGTCGCAGCGCCTTGACCGACGTGCCGCTGCGCCGGGCCAGCTCCCCGATCGTCATCGTGGCCGCAGCGGGTGCGTCACCGGTACCGGTTGCCGTCACGGTCGGCTCCCAACCTGCACGGCCGGCTCGGTCGGTTGGTCGTGGTCGTCGATCCATCGCCGCCACGCCGCCTTGCCTTGGCTGGTCGCCTCCGCCAACCCGACGGCGGTGCCGCGCACGCCGTGTCCGGCGGCCCAGGCGCGGGCGGCATCGGCGTGCTCGAAGAAGTTCACCAGCGGGCACCAGTCGTCGATCACCGACCCCGAGGCGCAGCAGTCGGAATCGTCGCCGGTGGTGGCCGGAGCGCAGCGGTCGGTGTCGGCGAAGAACACCACCAGCTCGGGATCGGCCTGGCGGAGCCTGCCGTGGTGGAAGTCGAGCCGGATCGGCGCGCCCGAGGATGGGCTGGTGGAGCGGATCCGCCCGCTGGCGGCCAGGGCGGCCAGGATGCCGACCGCGTCCCAGGCACACCAGGTCCAATATCGCCGCTCCTGCCCGGGCGCCTGTTCGAGGATCAGCTCGTGCGGGGTGGGCGTCAGCGACAGGCCGTGGCTGCCGGTCACCGCCCCGGTCTGGTCCCGCCGGATGCGGCCCTGCCGGTCAAGCGACACCAGGGCGCGCTCGACCTGATCGAGGTCGGCTGCGACCGCCCCGGCCAGCCGAGCCGGACTGACGGGTCGGCCATTGTCGCGCAGCAGGTGGAACGCCCTGGCAAGCAAGGCGTGCTCGAACGCCGGGCCGCCACCGAGGTCTGGGAGGTCTGGCTGGCGGGTCATGGGCTCGGGTCAGTCGCCGGAGGCCGGGATGATGCGCTGGCATTCTGCCAGGGCGCAGGCGTTGTCGGCGGCCAGCGCGTGGGCTAGGACGACCAGGTCGGCCACGCGGGGGTCGGCGACCCGGTAGAAGGCGTTGCGGCCGGCGCGGCGGCAGGCGACGTAGCCGCAGTCGGCAAGGCAGGCAAGGTGCACCGACACCCGGCCCTGGGACAGGCCGACGTGGGCGACGCACTCGCTGACGGTGTGCTCAGCGTCCAGCAGGAACTCCAGCAGCCGCAGCCGGGTCGGGTCGCCAAGGGCCCGGAAGAACTTGGCAACCGTGTCCACCATCGTCGCCTCGGCGGGCAGCAACGCCGGTGCCGCTGTCGGTGGTGGTGCCGCGGCGGGCTGGGCCATGGTGGGTGGGCTCCCCTTGTGATGTATCTGGCTAGGCGAATACTATGCCGGCGGGAACGCATTCGGCAAGACGAATCGAAGGCGGATCGGTGCGGCCGGGCGCCGGCCCGATACGCCCGGGCACCTGGAGTGGACGTGGAGGCGCTCATGGAGCGGGCCAGCGGCGAGAACGGCTACGACCTGGCGATCGTTGGCTCGGGCGGGGCGGCGTTCGCCGCGGCGATCGCGGCTCGCCGCAAGGACCGCCGGGTGGTCATGGTCGAGCGCGGCAGGATCGGGGGGACCTGCGTTAACACCGGCTGCGTGCCGTCCAAGGCGCTGCTTGCCGCCGCGGCGGCCCGCAATATCGCTGCCGAGGCCGGCTGGCGGTTCCCCGGGATCGCCACCACTGCCGGCCCGGTCGACCCGGTTGCGCTGGTTGCCGGCAAGCAAGCCCTGGTCGAGGACCTGCGCGCCGACAAGTACGTCGACCTTGCCGCCGCCTATGGCTGGGAGGTCGTGGGCGGCACGGCTCACTTCGTCGCTGACCCTGCCGAGCCGGACGGACCGATGCTCAGGGTCGACCTGTCCAGCGGCGGCACCCGGCGGATCCAGGCGGCCCACTACCTGGTCGCCACCGGCTCCACGCCCTGGGCGCCGCCGATCCCGGGCCTGGAGGAGGTCGGCTACCTGACCTCGACCATGGCGATGGAGCTGGCCGAGCTGCCCCGGTCGCTGCTGGTCGTGGGCGGCAACGCGGTGGGACTGGAGCAGGCCCAGTTGTTCGCCCGGCTCGGCGCCAAGGTCACCGTGGTGGAGGTTCTCGACCGGCTGGCGCCGCTGGAGGAACCCGAGGTCGGCGCCGCGATCGCCGCGGTGTTCGCCGACGAGGGCATCACCGTCCACGCCGGCGCCCAGCTCAGCTGCGTGGCCAGCGACGGCGAGGGTGGCGTGGCGGTGGTCGTTGTCCACCGCGACGGCCGCCCCCGGCAGCTGCGGGCCGAACGGTTGCTGGTCGCCACCGGGCGCCGTCCGGTCGCCGGCGGGCTCGGCCTGGAGGCGGTGGGCGTCAAGGTCGGCGACCGCGGCCAGGTCGTGGTCGACGAGCGGCTCCGCACCGACAACCCGCGGACCTGGGCCGGCGACGCGATCCTGGCGGCGGTGTACGCGGTCAAGCTCGCCATGACGACGACCGAGCTGGCCGACACCTGGGCGCCGTACCTGACCATGGGCGAGGGCCTCAGGCTGGCCGCGCAGGCCTTCACCCGCGACATCACCAAGCTCTCCTGCTGCGCCGCCTGACCCGAGCCAGGAACAAGACCATGGACCTCGCCGTCGACCAGCTCCTCCTCCAGCGCAGCGGCCGGCGTCCCGACCCCGCACGGCGCCGCCGAGCTTGCCAACACCCATTCGTGAGCTGCACCGGCGGGTGCTTTGGCGTGCTGCCCGGCGGCGTGGCCGAGCAGACCCGAAGCTCGTACTGGCCGGACAGAAGGCAAGGTAGCGAACCAAGCATGGATGCCAGTGGCATCGATGAGCTGTGGCCGCAGGCAGCCACGCGGATCCGGTCGGCTGGTGGCTGGGCGCTGCGGCCACTGGCGCGACTCGGGCGGCCGCGAGACGCCCGCCGGACCTGGCTCGCCGAATCCGTGGGCCGAGCGGAGCCCGGGATGGTGATCGTGAAGGCCAGCGCCAACCCGTTCGCCCCCTCACGGGCGGCATGGACGGCCAACGCGTTGTCGCTGCTGGGCGAGCGGGGCTACCCGGTCCCGGCGCTGCTGTGGCAGGGGCCGCTGGATGGCCGCTGGTTCCTGATGGTCCAGGCGCGACTGCCCGGCCAGCCGCTGCGCACCCTGGATGGGGCGACGTTGGACGCGCTGCTGGGGCTGGTGGAGCTGCAGGCCGACCTGGCGCCAAGGCTCGGCGAGGGCGAACGCCAGGATCCCGGCCAGCAGCCACCCGGCGGCGGTGGCCAGCATCCAGGCCAGCCCGCCGGTTCCCCACAGGCTGATCGCCGGCTGGCCGGCGAGCAACAGGCCATCCAGGCTGGCCAGCCCAGGGGTGATCGGGACCAACCGGCCGGCGGTGGCCATCCAGCCGGGCACCGCCAACAGCGGCAGCGCGGTCGCGCTGAGCACCCACACGGCAATGCCCTGGGCTTCGACCAGCATCTCGATCCGCTTCCAGACCAGCGTTAGCCCCAATGCCATCCGGTTAGGTGGACTTGCGAGCACAAACTCCCTGGTCAGCAGGTTGAAATCAGGCCAGGAGGGCCCTTAACCGGATGGCATTGGCGTTAGCCCACCGATGAGCAGCGAGTAGCCGACCACGGCGAGCACCAGCAGCACCAGCGGCAGGGCGGCCGCGGTCCGCCAGCCGATGTGCAGCGGCACCAGCAGCCGGACAGCTGCGTACAGCGCGGCGACGACGGCGGCGGTCTCGGCCAGCGCGGCGACCACCCGCCCGGCGGCGGCGAGCAGCCAGGACGGCAGCGGGCTGAGGTAGACCTGCTCCAGCGTGCCGGCCTGGATCTCACCCAACAGCCGCCAGAACATCTTGGCGACCTGCAGGTAGAAGAACAGGAACGGGACCATCCACACGACCAGGATCGACATCCGACCGGGCTCCAGCGACCAGCGCAGGCTGCCGCGGGCGATCTGGTCGCCGGCGCCAAGCAGCGGGCCGAGCAGCAGGGTGAAGCCGATGAACAGGGGCAGCTCGATGAGGATCTGGACCCGTTCGGCCCAGGCGTGCAGCAGGCCCTTGCGGACCTCGTTGCCGATCGCGATCAGCATGCCGGTCATCATGGACCCAGCCTCCCCTCCCGCAGCGCCCGCCGGATGCTGACCTGGTAGGTGGCCCAGCCGATGCCGAGCAGCACGACCGCGTGGGCCACCAGCAGCGGCAGGGTGTGGTCGGCCCAGACCGCCGACAGTGGCCGGCCATCCACCAGCATGCTGTGCAGGGCGCGCACGCCAAGGGTAGTCGGCAACAGCTGCGCGACGACCTGGATGGTTGCGGGGAACACGGTGATCGGGATCAGCGTGCCGTTGAAGAACAGGACCGCGCCGTTGAGCACATGGACGACCGCGCCGATGCTGGCCACGGCGACGGTCAGCCCGGCGACCAGCAGGGCGTAGCCGGCGATGTCGGCGAGAGTGAGCAGGGCGGGCACGACCGTCGCCGGATCGCCGTGGTAGTGCACGCCGAACCCCGCCACGAAGCCAATGCCGAGGATGGCGGCGACCAGCAGCGCCTCCAGCGTCAGCGCGCCCAGCCTGCCGGCCGCCAGCGCCCAGGCGGGGACCGGGCTGAGGTGGGTCTGCTCCAGGGTGCCGGCATTGATCTCTTCGGCGACGCCGCCGCTGGCCGCCAGGGACGCGATCGACGCGGCGGCGGCCGCTGCCATGCCTGGGAGGGTGGCCAGCAGCAGCGGCTGCAGGATGTGGCCGCCGTCGATGAAGAACCGCAGCACCAGAAACGAGGCGGCGTTGGCGGCGATGCCCATCGCCAGCGCCGCGCGGCGCCGCCACAGCAGGCGCAGTCCCTTGGCGGCCTCGTTGCCGACGATCAGGGCCGAGGGCAAAACGGTGGTGGTCATGCCGCCCGCTCCGCGTGGACCAGCCGCAGGAAGACCTCCTCCAGATCAGGCTCGACCTGGCGCACCGACAGCAGCGGCAGCCCGAGCGATTGCACCTCGGCGAGCACCTTGTACAGGTCGTCGGCATCGGCGGTGGGCAGGGTGATGCGGGTCGCGCCCTCCTCCGCTGCCATGCTGGTGCCACTCGGCAGGCTGAGCAGTGCGAGCCGGTCGGGTGGGCCGGCGACCCTGACCTCGTAGCGGTCCTCACGGAACCGGCCCAGCAGCTCGGCGGTGGGCAGGTCGGCCACGATCGCGCCGTCGCGGATGACCGCCACCCGGTCCGACAGCGTCTCGGCCATCGCCAGCTGGTGGGTGGTCAGCACCACCGTCTTGTGCTGCTCGTGCGCCAGCCGCACCACCCAGTCCTTGACGGTGCGGGCGGCCTCCACGTCCAGGCCGATGGTCGGCTCGTCCAGCAGCACGATCGGCGGGTCGGCGATCAGCGCGGCGGCGACCGCGACCTTCTGCTGCATGCCCCGCGAGAACGTGCCCACCGACTCGCCGTGGCGCTCCCACAGGCCAAGCTCTGTGAGCAACCGCTGCGCGCGTGGCTTGAGCTCGGCGCCGCGCAGGCCCTTGAGCCGCCCGAAGTACAGCAGGTTCTGCCAGGCTGACATCGACCAGTACACGTTGCGGGAGCCCTCCAGCACCGCGCCGATCTGCCGCACCGCCTGGCCGCGCTGGCGTGCGACGTCGTAGCCGCCCACCGAGATTCGCCCGGCCGAGGGCGTGATCAGGCCGCAGGCCATCTTGATGATGGTGGTCTTGCCGGCGCCGTTGGGGCCGAGCAGCCCGAACACCTGGCCGGGCGGCACCCGCAGGGTCACGCCATCGACAGCTCGGACCGGCTGCCCGCCCTGCCGGTAGGTCTTGGTCAGGCCCATCAGCTCGATGGCTGCCTCGTCGCCCATCTCCCCGATCCTCCTTACATCGCATCCTTACGGCATCAGGCTGGACAAGAGCCGTAGAACCTTATGCTGTAAGCTGTCAACGCAAGGCAGCGATCGAGGAGGTGACATGGCCGCAACCGCCAGCCGCCAGCGGCAGCCGCATGAGCGGCTGAGCCGGCAACGCGTCCTCCAGGCGGCGCTTGAGTTCGTCGACGCCCACGGGCTGGCCGAGCTGAGCATGCACAAGCTCGGCGCCGAACTGGGCGTTCGCGGCATGTCGCTGTACAGCCACGTAGACAGCAAGGACACCCTGCTGGACGGGATCGTCACGGTCATGTGGGAGGAACTGGAGGTCCCACCGGGCGGGTCCACGGACTGGCGCGGCGCGCTGGCCTCGTTCGCCCACGCGCTGCGCGCGCTGATCCACCGCCACCCGCACGCCGCGCCCCTGCTGATCAGCCGGCCGATCATGTCCACCTACCACCTGGAGGTGCTCGACGCCCACCTGCGGGTGCTGCGCGACGATGGCTTCACCGACGAGCGGGCGGTCGAGGTGCTGCGCACCGTGGAGGCCTACGCGCTCGGCTACGCCCTGCTCGAGGTCTCCTATCTCACCCCGCAACCCGCCAGGGGCGAGGACGACCTGGAACGCTTCCGCCGGGTCGCGGCGATGGCTCCGGCCGACACCCCCGACCACCTGCTGCGGCTGGCCATCCAGTACTGCGGCGGCTGCGACATGAACCACCAGTTCGACCTCGGCGTCGAGCTCATGCTCCGCGGCGTGGCACCCCAAGCCAGCCGTCGCCGCGGCGCATGACTTTGCCGCCCGACCGCCCGACCCGCGACGCAGCAGGCCCCGCGACTGCCCTGCCGCTGCTCCAGGAGACGGTCGTGGCCGACGGGGCCCGCTACCACGTCGCCTGGTTCGACCCGCCCTTCCTGCCGCCGCGGGCCGAGACGACCCAGGCGCTTGGCATCTGCTTCACGCCCGAGTCCCGGATCGTGCTGGTCACCTGGAACGACGCGGACTGGACGTTGCCGGGCGGCACGATCGAGTCCGGCGAGACCCTGGAGCAGACCCTGACCCGCGAGGTCTGGGAGGAGGCGTGCGCCCGGGTCGTGGCCTGCGCCTACATCGGCTGCCAGCGGGTCGAACCCCTCGACGATCACCGCGCGTTCTACTACCAGACCCGGTTCTGGGCGAGCGTTGAGCTGGACTCGTTCGAGCCCACCCACGAGATGACCGCACGCACGTTGGTCCGCCCGGGCGAGTTCCTCGACACTCTGTTCTGGGGTCGCGCGACCACGGCGAGCCTGATCCTGGAGCGAGGCCTGCGCATGCAAGCCGAGCGCGCCACAGCCCGGCCGTCCGGGCCGGCCCAAGACCTCGCTCATGGATGACATCGCCAACGACGCCGCGACCTGGTCGTCTCCAGCAACGGTCAGGATTGGCGCGTCGGGTGGTATCCCCCGCCTGACCCGCCCTCGGGGACGCCGCATGGCGCGGCCGCGGTGTGCGTCAGCGGCGAACGGGTCGTTCTGGTCTCGGGCGACGGGCAGCGGTGGGGCCTTCCCGGCGGCCGCCCCGAGCCGGGAGAGGACTGGGTCGACACGCTTCGACGCGAGGTCCGCGAGGAGGCCTGTGCCCTGGTGACCGGCTGGCGGCTGCTGGGGTTCACCCGCGGGGTGTGCGTGCGTGGCTCCGAGGAGGGTTGGTGCTGGTCCGGTCGATGTGGCGGGCGGAGGTACGGTTGGAGCGCTGGGAGCCGCGCTTCGAGATCGGCTACCGACGGTTGGCGCCGGCCAATGAGGCGTTGCGGTTGGTGACGATCGCCGAGCCCGCCGTGGGCGCGATTTATCGGCGGATGTTCCTTAGGCCTGAACTCGCGACCGCGGTCGTTGCTCGTCCGCGGTCAGCGCAGCTCGGCGGCGGGTCGCGCCCCCTGGCCGCGCAGCCGCTCGACCAGGTCCTCAGCGCCCTGGTTGCGAGCGATGTCGAGGGGCGTCCGGCCGTCCCATCCGGCAACCCAATTCAGGTCGGCGCCACGAGCAAGCAGGTACGCCGCCGACTGGCGCTGCCCACCGTGGCATGCCTGCCAGAACGCCTCGGTGACCTCCTCTGGCGACGGTGGCGGGGGCGGGGTGCGCGCAAAGGCCTCCTCGACGCGATCCATCAGCCCCAACGCCGCCGCATGCCACAACCTGGTCCTGGCGCCGTGCTCGACCAGGCGGCGGGCCGCCCGCCACTGACCGTAGCCCACCGCGTCGTCCAACGGTGAGCCGCCGGCGATCGAGGCGCCCGGCGCCTCGATGTCGGCGCCGGTATCCAGCAGCGCGTCCAGCGCCTCGACGTCGCCGCTGCTTGCCGCCCAGTGCAACGGCGTCTCCGCATGCCAGGAGCCGTCGACTGGGACGTTGGGGTCGGCGCCGGCCTGGATCAGCATGGCGATGACCGCCGCGGTGTTGGGGAAGTGGCCGGGCCAGTCGGTGGCGATATGCAGCGGCGTGCCCGACCCTCCCTTGCCGTCGGCGATCCTGGCGGTGGCGAGGCCGGGGTGCTCGCCGAGCAGGCGCTCCAGTCCTTGCAGGTCCCCACCACGGATCGCCTCCACCAGGGTGGAGGCGACCGGATCGTCACGTGCGAGCATCACCATTTGCCGCAGCCTACCTCCCCAGTGGGACAGCCACTCGTGCGGTCAGGGTCATCCGAGCAGTGCCGCCGCGGCGCTGGCCAGCCGGTCACCGGCGCTGATGACGGTCCCACCGGAGCTGACCGGCCGGGGTGGGCTGGAACCCCAGGCCGCCTCGGGCCCGAACAGCAGGAAGAAGTCATAGTCCAGCCCGCCCAGGTCCACACCGAACCGCTCCAGGAACGACGCGCCGATCACTCCCCCGGTGTCCCACAGATGCGTCACCCGCGGCTCGACCATGCCGGCGCCGTCGATCTCAGCGCGGCTGTCGGTCCCCCAACGGTGCACCCACACCACATAGACCCGAAGCCTTGCGTCCGGGTAGCGCTCCAGCACGTTCTGGGCGACCCACCTGGCGCCCGCAAGGCAGGTCCCTCAGGTGGGTGCCAGCGCCAGCACCAGCCGCGGCGTGCCCTGGTCGTTTTTGAAGCGCTGCCGGAGCTGGTCGATGCTGCTCAGGTCGGCGACGGCGAGCCCGGCCGGGCGGGTCGCGCCGGGTGCCAGGGTCACGGTCGCGGGGGTCTTCCCGGATGGCCCGACTGACGGTGTCGACCAGCTCACCCACACCGCCGCCACCGCGAAGACCACCAGGCAGGTGGCGACGAACCACAGCCGGCCACGCCGGCTCACGACCCGACCTCGCCGACCGTGGCCATGACCGCGCGGCGCAACCTCTCTACATCTACCCCCAGCGCCCCAAGCAGCGGCCCGGCCGCGCCCCGGTAGCCGTCGGGCAGCCCCACATGCTCAGCGATGCGCCGGTGCCGCCGCGGCACCCGCATCCTGCCCGCAGGCGCACGCGCGTCCTCCAGCACCCCGAGCAGCACGTGCCCAGGGCCGACGGCACCATGACCCAGTGTGAGGGCCTACTGGCTGGCCAAGTGCAGGGCACGCTTGGCCAGAAACGGCGGACCGCACAGCGGCGTCCACACCACCCTGTCACCCCGCCAGAAGCGCCGGCGGGTCACCCGCCACGTCGCCGCCGCCAGCGCCTGGCCCCCGAAGCTCTGCTCGGTGGTCCGCCGGATCTCCTGCAGGTCGATTCCAAAGGTGCCGAGCAGTTGCCGGTCTGTCGGCTGGGGCGTGGGCACCACCCCTCGCCGCGCCAAGGCGAGCAGCCCGTCACGCGCCGCCTCCAACCCCACCCCATGGGCCCGCAACAGCCTCGCCGCCCCGCTGGCGCCCTCACGCAGGATCCCCAGCAGCAGGTGCTCCGGACCCAAATAGCGGTGGCCCAGCCCCTCGGCCTCCTCCCCGGCCAGCCCCACGACCCGGTGGGCCTGCTCGGTGAACCGCTCGAACACCCCGGCTACCTCCCCGGCCGACCCGGCTGCAGGTCGCCGCCGAGCGCCGCGAGGACCTCGTCGCGCAGCCGATCGTGGTCGACACCCAGCGCGGCCAGCAGCGGCCCCGCGGCGCCCCGGTAGCCCTCCGGCAGGCCCACCGACAGGTGCAGGCTGCGCACCCAACGGTTGTTGTAGCACCTGGGCCACGGCGTGGTGATGTCGTCCAGCACCCCCAGCAGCAACAGCGCCGGGCCGACCTGGCCGTGCCCCAGCTTGCGGGCCCGCTGGTGGGCCAGCCACAGCGCCTGGGTCGCCAGCACCGGCGGCTCCTCCAGCGGCGTCCGCGGCACCCGGCCGACCCCACGGCGCCTGGCGCGAGTCGCCTCCCGCACCGCCCGCCGCAGCGCCTGCGCGCCGAAGGCCCCCTCGGTGCTGCGGCGCACCGCCTCCAGGTCGATCCCCAGGCTGCCCAGCAGCTCGGCGTCGCTCGGCCTGGGGCCGGGCACCACCCCCCGCTCCGCCAGCCGACCCAACGCGGCGCGGGCCACCTCCAGGTCCACGCCTTGGGCCTGCAGGATCCCCGCGGCCGGGCCGGCGTCCCGCAGCAACCCGAGCAGCAGATGCTCGGGGCCGACGTAGCGGTGCCCGAAACGGGCCGCCTCCTCGCCGGCCAGCTCCAGCACCCGCCGGATGAACACGCTCGCAGCGACCACTCGCCTACCTCCCCAACCGCAGGCGTCTGCCGGCGTACTTCTTGTGCACGGCCTGCTTGGTGACCCCCAGCTTGGCGGCGATCCGCGGCCACGACCAGCCCAGAGCGCGGGCGCGCTCGACCTGCAAGGCCTCCAGCACCTCCACCAGGCCTCGCAGCGCAGCCACCGCCGCCAGCCCCACCTCGGGATCCTGGCTGCCGGTCGCCGCCGCCACCGCCCTCACCTCATCCGAGACCGTCTCACCCATGCGGTCAACCTACATTGACCCAACCCGTGCGTCAACCACCGTTGACCCACGGCGACAGTGGAGACGGCCGACAGGCCGAGTGTGGCGTCAGGCGGTTCGGGCGTTGCCGCCGTTTGGCTCGATGCCGTGCTGGCGCAGCAGCTCCCGCAGGCGCTCAAGCTCGCGGTGCATCCGCTGGTTCTCGGCGATCAGCGTCTGAACGTCCACGCCGGCTGTCAACTGGCGCTCCAGCCGCAGCTTGTCGGCAAGCAGCTGCTTTTCCTGGTCACGCAGCGCCGCCGCGCTGTCGAGGTCGCCAGCGTCGAAGGCAACCTCCTTCAGCCGCCGCACCTCGGCCAGCCGCTCCGCGGCCTCGACCAGCTCGGCGGGCACGCTCACGCGCACCAGCCGCGTCGGCGCACCCGGCTCCTGGCAGTCGTCGGCCACCAGGCCCAGCACCAGCTCCCGCAGGCGGGCATGGTCGGCGTCGAACCTGGCCAGCACCTGCGCGGCGACCCCTTCGCCCTCACGGACCAGGCCCAGCAGCAGGTGCTCGGTGCCGATGTAGTTGTGGCCCAGCGCCAGCGCCTCCCGCAGCGACAACTCCAGCACCTTCTTGGCCCGTGGCGTGAACGGGATATGCCCCGTGGGGGTGGTCGGGCCGCGGCCGATGAGCTGCTCGACCTGCCCGCGGACCGCCTGCAGCGAGATCCCAAGCGACCCCAGCGCCTGGGCGGCGACACCCTCACCCTCGTAGAGCAGGCCCAGCAACAGGTGCTCGGTGCCGACATAGTTGTGGCGCAGCAGCCGCGCTTCCTCTTGCGCGAGGTGGACGGCTCGCCTGGCCCGGTCGGTGAAGCGCTGGAACAGGCCCTTGGGCTGTCGGCGCATCGTTGCCATCGCGATCCCTGCGGTGATGGGCTTCCAGCGTCGCATCGGTGTCTCCTTCGCGCAGGTCGTGGCGCGGTCCAGCCGTCGCAGCCGGGGCGCCAGCCAATCCACAACGTCGCCGGTGTCCAGCCTGCCGGCCGAAAGCCCAGCGACCACGGCCCTGGTCGCCTCGGCCGGCTCGGGGTCGACCTCCCAGCCGTTGAGGGCCAGCAACTGCAGCATGGCCGCCAGCGCGACCTGCTGGTTGCCGCGCCGCAGCGGCCGCCGCTGCACCAGCGCGCGCAGCAACGCGGCGGCCTGCCAGGCCGGATCCTCCGCGTCGCCGCGCGGGCGGGCCTGCGCCAGCGCCACCTCGGCAGCGACGGGATCGAGCAGGTCCAGCACCTGGCCGGTGTTCAGCTCGAGCGTGCGGCCGGCGACGACGACCAGGTCGGCGACCTCCAGCCAGATCATGGCGCCTCGTCTCGGAGCAGCTCGAGCGCTTGCTTGTGGCGGGCAAGGTTGTCGTCGAGCAGGGCGAAGAACCGCTTGTCGGTGCGACGCTGGGCGACCAGGGTGGCGATGGCCTCGCGCACCACGTCGGAGACCGAGCGGCCCTCGACCTCGGCCACGACCTCCAAGCGCTTGGCCAGGGCGGGATCCAGGCGCAGCAGCAGGTTCTTGGTGCTTCCCGGCTTCATCGGCATGGTGCTATCACGATATCACCCTGGCGAGCGCGCTGCCGAGGAGGCTGCTCAAGCCACAGCCGTTGCTGGTGCGCAGCTGGGACGGCCTCGGCGCAGCGGATGGCTTGTGATCGAGTCGGCCGAGCCGCGCAGACACGCCTGAGCGAACGAAGGCAGGTGATCGCCCTTTTCGCCCTCCTTCTGCCCCCTGCCGCTATTCACCGCTGGCACGCCACGTGTCACCCCGAAGGCACCATCGCGCTGGCGGACCAGGCGTTGGCGACGGGCTGCAGCCGATCCGAGCATCCCGCGGAAAGGACGAGCCATGACCAGCGGCACCACCATTGAGCGGAAATGCACGAAGGGCCATAAGAAGGCTGAGGGGAGGTGCTCGCCCGGTGCGTGCGCTGGTACCCGCGCATCCAACGCCCCACACCCGACGGCCATCGCCGGCGAAGCTTCGACTACCTCGGCGGCTACCCCACCAAGGCCGCGGCACAATCGGCGCTCGACCACCACCGCGACAATGCGGCCCCCGACCATCCAAGCAATGGCGTTGGTGGGCCGGCATCCCCGACGCTCAACGACCTGCTGGACCACTGGCTCGCCCACCACGGCCAAGGACGGCAGGCCGGGCGGGCTGGGTCCCCGCACCATCCGCCAGGTCCACCTGTGCCTGCGCCAGGCGCTCGGCTACGCCATGAAATGGCACGACCTGCCGGCCAACCCAGCCGCCGACGCCGAACCGCCCGCCGCTGTCGCCCACACGCCGGCGAGCCTCACCCCCGAGCTGATCGGCATGCTGCTGGCCGCCGCCTGCCACGACCGACGGCCGTGGCTCAGGGCCTTCACCGTCCTGGCGGCGGCAACGGGCGCGCGTAACGGGGAGCTGTGCGGGCTGGAATGGCACGACCTGGACCTGGAGGCTGGCACCCTGCGGTTTCGCCAGGCGCTGTCCAGCGTCGACCAGCAACCTGGTGGACCTGGTGTTGCGCACCGGGCGCCACACCCCAGTGCGGCCGGAACATGCCGCACGGGCGTTCCGGGTCTTCGCACAAGACGCCGGGTCGACGCGCATCCGCATCTGCTGCGCCACTCGTTGGCCTCGGCGATGGCGGCCGCGAAGGAGCCCGCCAGCGTGATCGCCGGGCAATTGCGCCACGCCGACGGCGGCACGCTGGCCAGTGAACCTACATCCATCAGCTTCCCCAGACGCCACCCCGCCTGGCCAGGCTGATCGAGGACCTGTACGGCCCTGCAGCAAGGCAGGCCCGGTCGGCTGATAGAAAGCTGATAGAAACGACCTCGGCGGAGACGGGTTACACTACTGTATTTCCGCAGGTCAGAAGGGGTGGCAGGACCAGGATTCGAACCTGGGTAGGCGCTAGCCGGCGATTTTACAGCCGCCTCCCCGCAGATCCCCTCCCGTCCCTATCTGGCCCCGATCATCGGCCGTGGGCTGCACAAACAACCCTGCCGACAGCTCCGGCCGTCACTGGGCATCCCCGCCCGTTCCGCCCGTCCCGCGCGGCCTGGCGTCGGCGGAGGGAAGTGGAGGGAAACTGCCTCCCGTTCGGCCGGAACCCGCGCCTTTGGAGCGTCCACCGAAGGCTTCGATTTCTGGTCCGAGTGGACCACTGTAATCAGGGACTATCTGGCGGCGGCGCGTGGCCGGGGGCAGGAGCAGGAACCGAGGGAGGATGCGCGTCATCGGAGCTGGCGGCTTGCGACGGGGTCGCGGAGGTCATGCGTCCGCCCAGCCAGACTTCCCGGATCACGACCTTGACGGCGGCGGCGA
>WNFV01003864.1_pt1 | contig 18944 bp, 18 predicted proteins | sample 5400101 | NCBI WGS metagenome assembly WNFV01 (sample SAMN13153361, study PRJNA577476) | soil metagenome | isolation source: 115 cm soil or saprolite under grassland replicate 1 | place: USA:California | collected 2016-06-15 | reverse complement strand
GGGATCCGGTGCTCGTAGTTGCGGCGCACCTCCGCTGTATATGCGATCTGGTTCAGCGGCGTGTCGGTCGCACCGGGCGCGATCGCGTTCACGGTGATCCCGTGCGGTCCGAGCTCTACGGCCAGCGTCTTCGTCAGGCCGAGGATGCCGCCCTTCGCAGTGACGTAGGCCGACAAATCCGCAATCGGCTGGATGCCGACGATCGAGGTCACGTTGACGATCCGGCCGCCCTGGCCCTGAGCGACCATCCGGCGGGCGGCGGCCCGGCAGCCGTAGTAGTAGCCGTGCAGGTTGGCCGCGAGCAGGCCGTGCCAGTCGTCGTCGGTCAGTTCGAGGAACGGCTTCACCAGCAGGCGGGCGGCGTTGTTGACCCAGACGTCGATCCCGCCCCACGCCTCGACCGCGCGCTCCGCCAACTCCTCGACGTGAGCCGGATCGCCCGTATCACCCTGGAGCACGATCGCCTCGCCGCCGGCTTCCCGGATCGCAGTCGCCGTCCGCTCGGCCTCCGCCGTCGCGCTCTTGTAGTCGAAGGCGACCTTCGCCCCCGCCCGCGCGAGCGCGACCGCGGCCGCGGCGCCGATGCCCTGCGAGGCGCCGGTGACGACCGCCCGCTTGCCACTCAGGTCTATCATCGGCGGTAGGTGATCTCCTCCCGGCGGCCGCTCTCGTGCGAGCGCACGATCGCGTCGCAGATCTCGGCGCAGCGGTAGCCGTCCTCGAAGGTCGCCCCGTGCGGGCCGATCTCCGCGTCCTCCTTGATCGCGGTCAGCAGGTGAAGGAGCTCGTGGACGAAATTGTCCTCCCAACCGATCATGTGTCCGTGCGGCCACCAGTACTGCCAGTACGGGTGGTACGCCTCCGAGACGAGCACGGTGCGGAAGCCCTGTGCCTGCTCGCCCGGCTTCGAGTTGCCGAGGTTGACCTCGAGCTCGTTGGCGCGCTCGGCGTCGAAGACGATCGTCCCCTTCGAGCCGTTGATCTCCCAGCGCATCTGATTCTTGCGGCCGAGGGCGAACCGGGTCGCCTCGTAGGTCCCGATCGCGCCGTTCTCGAACTCGACCGTCGCCTCGAAGGCGTCGTCGACGTCGACGATGCCCCCGGGCCGCTCCTTGATGAACGTCCGCAGGACGCCGTTGACCGCGCTGGGCTCGCCGGCGAGGTAGCGCGACTGGTCGATCACGTGCGCGCCGAGGTCGCCGAGGGCACCCGAGCCGGCGATGCCCTTGTCGAGCCGCCAGACCTTCGGGAACTCCGGATCCATGATCCACTCCTGGTGGTAGCGGCCCCGAAAGTGGTAGATCTCGCCCAGCTCGCCGGCGTCGATCATCTCCTTGGCGAGCCGGATGGCCGGGTAGAAACGGTAGTTGAACGCGGTCATGTGCTTGACCTCTGTGTCCTCGACCGCCTTCCAGATCTCGTAGCTCTCGTCGGCGGTGCGGCCGAGCGGCTTCTCGCAGATCACGTGCTTGCCGGCCCGCGCCGCCGCGATCGTCGGCTCGGCGTGCATGTCGTTGGGACCGCCGTTGTCGAAGACCTGCACCGCCGGGTCCTCGACCACGTCCTCCCAGCGCGTCGAGTACTTCTCGTAGCCGTAGCGGCGCGCCGCCTCGCGGACCGCAGCTTCCGTTCGCCCGCTGATCGCCACGAGCCGTGGGATGTACGGCGGCGGCCACGTCATGTACGCGATCTTCTTCAGCGCGTTCGAGTGGGCCTTGCCCATGAAGGAATAGCCGAGCATCCCGATCCCGATCGAGGGGATCTCCTCGGCAGCCTCCACCTGGCCCATCGTCACGAAGCCGACCTGCGCCTCCTCAGTCATGCCAGCCACCACGCGGTCGAGTCGGGTCCGAGCGGCTTCTTGATGATCAGCGGCTTGAGGAACTGGATGCACTGCTCGCAGCCGTCTTCCTCGGACATGACCGGGTCCTCGTGCTCGAACGAGAGCACGTAGTCGTAGCCCTGCTCGAGCAGGGCAGTCATCACGCGCCGCCACTCGACGTCGCCCCAGCCGGGGACGCGGTAGCGGGCGGCACGGTCCGGTCGCTGCCACGAGCCGGTCGCCGTCACGCCGTCGATGTGCAGGATGTCCTTCTGGAGCTCCCAGTCCTTCGCGTGCGCGTGGAAGATCCGCGTGCCGAATTTCTTGATGAAGACGACCGGGTCGATCATCTGCCAAACCAGGTGGCTCGGATCGAAGTTGAAGCCCCAGTCGTCACGGCCGAGCCGCTTGATCGCCTCCTCCGCCGTGTAGACGTTGTAGGCGATCTCCGTCGGGTGCACCTCGTGCGCAAAGCGGACGCCGAGCTTGGCGAACTCGTCGAGGATTGGGTTCCAGCGCTCGACGAACAGCTCCCAGCCCTCTTCGTAGATCGCCAGCCGCTGCGGCGGCCAGATGTACCAGCTCTCCCAGACGGTCGAGCCGAAGAAGCCGACGACGGTCTTGATCTCGAGCTCGCTCGCAACGCGCGCGGTCTTCAGGATGTGCTCGGTCCCGATCTTGACCATCTCCTCCTTGTCGGAGGTACCGGCCCACTCGTCCAGGCTCGCGTCGCTGAACGGGAGCACCATCTGCGAGAAGAGGTGGTTCGAGAGCGCGGAGATCTCGAGCCCCTTGTCGGCGAGCATGGTCTTGATCCCCTTCGCGTAGGAGATGTCCTCCGCGGCCCGGTCGGTGTCGAAGTGGTTGGAGCCGCGCCACGCGGCGAGCTCGACCATCTCGTAGCCGAGCCCGGCTGCGTAGTCGGCCACCTCCTCGAGCGGCTTGTCGTTGAACAGCACCGTGAACAGCCCGATCTTCATCCTGTGCCCTCCTCCTCCCGGTTTCGCTGGATCATTCCAAGTGGGGATCGAATACGTACTTGGTTCTCACGCGCGCGCCTCGATCTCGATCGCGCCGAGCAGGTCGCCGAGGGCAGCCAGGCTGTGCTCGTCGAGTGTCGGCGCGGGTTGACGCACGGCGGCCGTCGCAATCGCGCCGCGCCGCCGCAGGATCTCCTTCCGGAGGGCGAGACCCACCACGGGCTGTGCCTCGAAGAGCAGCAGCGGCAGAGCCGACTCGTAGAGGCGGCGTGCGCGTTCGGGCTCGCCGGCCTGGTGCGCCGCGACGATCTCGACGAGCGCGTGCGGGAGCGCGAAGCCCGTCATCGTCCCTGCCGAGCCCGCCTCGAGCTCGTGCAGAAGCGCAGTACCGCCGAGGCCGCCGAACACCGCCAGGGACGGCGCGACGGCGCGCAGGGCGGCCGTCTTGGCCGGGGTCGGGGGATCCTCGAGCTTCACGACCGAACCCGGCGGTAGCTCGGCGGCCAGCGCTGCCAGGAAGTCGACCGGCAGGCGCACGCCGCCGACCGAGGGCAGATCCTGGACGACAACCGGGATCCCGACGTGCTCGCCGATGCGCCTGTAGTGGTCGCGCAGCGCCGGACCCGCGATGCTTTCGGCAGGAGGAGCGACCATCACCGCGCCGGCGCCCGCGCGTGCCGCGGCAAGCGCGCGGCCCACAGCGAGTGCCGTCGAGGGAGCCGAGACTCCAAGCGTCACCTGCACGCGACCGTCCACCTGGTCGAGCACCGCCATCTGCACGCGTTCCCGCTCGGCGTCCGAGAGCTTGTCGGCCTCTCCGAGCACGCCCAGGGCGAGCACTCCGGCCACGCCTGCCGCGACGTAGTAGTCGACGAGTGTGCGGATGCTCGCCTCGTCGACCGACTCGTCCGCGGCGAAGGGCGTGACCAGAACGCTGTGGACGCCGGGCGAGAGGCTCACGCCAGCGATGTCGTCGTCCGGTCGGGGATCACCTCGGTCGCGAGCCCGAAGGCGGGCCTCGAGCCGGCGCCGATCCCGATCTCGCCCGTGTACGGGTGATCGGCGACGAAGTCCCAGTCGATTTCGACTCCGAGCCCGGGCTCGGTCGGCAGCTCGATGACACTGTCGTGGACGGCGAGTGGGTTCCTGACGAGCTTCTCCTGGATCTCGTTGTACGTGCGGTCGTACTCGATGATCGGCGCGTTCGACGACGCGGCGACGACGTGCAGGTTCGCCGCAATCGTCAGCGCGTCGGAGAAGGTGTGCGGGATCGCGTGGAGATGGTGCGCACCCGCGAGGTCGGCGATCCGCTTGGCCTCGCTGATCCCGCCGCAGCGGGAGGCGTCGGCCTGCGTGACGTGGATGGCCCGCTTCTGGAAGAAGGGCAGGAAGTCCCAGCGGGTGTACATGTTCTCCCCCGTCGCGATCCGCACGTCGAGCTTGTCGGCGAGGAGCGCGTGGCCGTCGACGTCGTCGATCGAGAGCGGCTCTTCGAAGAACGGCACCTTCAGCGTCTCCAGCTCGCGCCCGACTCGCAGGGCGAGATGGCGGGTGTAGCACTGGTTCGCGTCGACGAGCATGTCGACGTCGTAGCCGACCTCGTCGCGGATCGCGTGCAGCGATGCGATGTCGTTCTCGACCTCGAGGCCGACCTTGACCTTGAACGCGCGAAATCCCTGGTCGACGAATGCGCGGGCCTGTGCGGCCGCGCCTTCCGGCGTGTCCCAGTAGACGGAGCTGGAGTAGCAGGGGACGGGATCCTGGAACGCACCGCCGAGCAGCTCGTAGATCGGGGCGCCCAGGGCCTTGCCCTTGATGTCCCAGAGCGCGATGTCGATCGCCGAGAGGATCGCGACGCCGACGGAGCGTGGTCCGTGGACGCGGAGGATGGAGCCGTAGTAGATCTTGTCCCAGAGGTACTCGATCCGGTGCGGATCCTCCCCGACCAGCGCCGCCGCAAAGGTGTTGTCGCAGAGCGAGGCGACTGAGCCGAGGTCGAGCGACGCGCTGCCGAACGAGCACGGGCCGTATCCCGTGACGCCTTCGTCGGTCGTCAGCTCAACGAAGGCGGCCTGCCGCCGAAGCTTGTAGCCCGCGCCGCTGCGGACCCGATGCTCCTCGGGGATGAGCGTGTCGACGATGTGGGTCTTGACTCCGGCGATCCTCATCCGAGCACCACGCGGTAGAGCTCCTCGAGGTCGGCCGGCGTCACCGGGCGCGGGTTCGTGGCGATGTTCCGGCTCTTCATGGCGTCTTCCACCAGTTGCGGAATGTCGACCTCCGCCGGGTCGATCCCGTACTCGCGCAGAGTGGCAGGGATACCGACGTCGGTCACCAGGATGCGGACGGCCTCCACGCCTCGCTGGGCGGCCTCGTCTTCCGAGAGCCCAGCCACGTCTTCGCCGAGCGCCTCGGCGATGTCGCGGAGCTGCCGTTTGCACGCCGGCGCCAGGAACGCCAGTCCGTGTGGCATGAAGATCCCGTTTGCGACCCCATGGGGGACGCCGTGGTGCGCCGTCACGGGCGTCGACGCCGCGTGCACGATCGCGTTGGCGTTCATGTTGAAGGCGATCCCCGCCATCGTGCTCGCCAGCGCCAGTTGATCGACGGCGTCGGGGTCCCGCACGTCGACTGCCTTGCGCAGGTTGCGCCCGATCATCCTGATCGCGGCGATGTTGATCGAGTCGAGCAGCGGGTCGCTGCCGTTGTTCACGTAGGACTCGACCGCGTGGGCGAGCGCGTCGGCGGCCGTGGCTGCAACCACCGCGGAGGGCGCGGTCTCGACGAGGGCAGGATCCACAAGGGCGACCGCCGGCGCGAGCTTCCGCGACACGTAGACGAGCTTGAAGTGCGCATTGGGATCGGTGATGACGGCGTTGAACGTGACCTCCGAGCCCGTGCCGCAGGTCGTCGGGATGCAGAGCAGGGGAGGCAGCTCGTTGGGCACGTTGTCCCGCCCCGTGAACCGGGCGACGTCGCCGCCGTTCGCAACCTCGATCCCGGCGCCCTTGGCGCAGTCCATCGAGCTGCCGCCGCCGAGCCCGACCAGCCCGTCGCACCCCTGCTCGAGGTACAGTGCGGCGGCCTCCGCCACGTTCGTCGTGGTCGGGTTCGGCTGGGTGCCGGCGTAGACCGACGCCTCGACTCCGGCGGCTCGGAGGCGCTCGACGATCGAATCCACGATCCCCGCGCCGGCGACGCCGGGGTCGGAGACGACGAGCGCGTGCTCGACTCCCAGCTCGTGGAGGTGCTCGCCGACGGCGTGGGACGCGCCCCGTCCGTAGAACACCCGGGTCGGGCACTCGAACGGATGCACGCTGTCCCACGGCATCACTGCTTGCCGCTTCCCTCCGCGCCGAGCGCGTACAGGCCGAGCACGAACTTCTGGTTCCGATCGACGATCTCGCCGGCCTCGTCAGCGGCCCGCTGCGGGTCGCGGTCTGCGACCGCCTCGAGCAGCCGGCGATGCGACTCGACGCTGATCCGGAGGTCGCCGAAGCGGCGGATCGCAGCCTCCGCGCTCAGCTCCATGTCCTGCTTCAGGAGCGAGCGGATGTCGAGCATCGCCTGGAGCAGGTAGCGGTTCCCCGCTGCCTCTGCGAGAACGAGGTGGAAGTCCACGTCAGCCTCGGAATAGTCGTACGGGTTGGCGGCTGCCGCCTCCAACCTCTCGGTCGCCCGCGCGAGAGCCTCGACCTGCTCGGGGGTCGCCCGCTCGGCCGCCAGTGCGGCGAGCTGTACCTCGATGACACGCCGTGCCTCGGTCAGCTCCTCCACCTCGTGTCGCCGGAGGGGTGGAGCGGCCCGCGCGAACTCCGCCTGGGGAGGCGCCGCGGAGACATAGGTCCCCCGCCCGGCGCGGGTCTCGATGAGGCCGCTGCTGATCAGCATGCTGATCGCCTCCCGTACCGAGCCGACGCTGACGGAGTACATGGAGGCGAGATCGCGGTGCCCTGGCAGCTGCACCCCGGCCGGTAGCTCGCCGCTCATGATCTGGGCTCGAAGATTGCTCGCGATCGTCGCTGGAAGGTTTGGGCGACGTGCGGGCTTCAGAGCCACAGCCGTTCCACTGTTCCGAACACAGCGCGCGGGAAGCTATCAGCCTGGTCGCCGGCGGTCAATGGTGGCGGCTAGACAAAGCCGCTGCACCCTGATATACGTCGCGCACCTCCCGTGTTCGGATCAGTCGAGCAGCATCGGACGGTGAACGTGTCTTCGCGGCGAAGCAACACCTGGGAGGCGCCGTGCTCTCGAAGGGAGGAGCAGGGATGAGCAAGGGCAACCTGGAGGGGAACGACCTTCCTCCGGAGGTTCACGACGTGTCGGCAAACGAGAGCGAGAAGCGCCTCACCCGCGGCAAGTTCATCGCCGGCGCGGGCGTCGCCGGCGCAGGCCTCGCGCTCGGAGGCGTGCCCGCGATGGCGAAGGGCTGGACGCCAGGTTCGAGGAACAAGGCGCTCAGGAGCGGGTTGGCGCCAGGAATGATCGGAGGACCGGTCGGCTTCAAGGGGGCTGAGCGTTACCAGTACCCGGCGAACTCCGAGGAGGGCCGCGCGATCCTCGGCCTGAAGGCTCTGCGGAAGGCCGGCAAGGCCCCCGACACGCTCGTCGTGCAGGCGCTCAACTTCGCGCGCCCGCAGTTCGAGAACAAGTTCCCCAAGGGCGCGACGCTGTCGATCGCCGGCATCTTCGAAAAGGAGACCGGGATCAAGCTCAAGTTCGTCGAGACGAACCCTGCGTCGGAGTACCAGACGAACATCCGCAATGCGTCGACGAAGAACGGCAGCTTCGACCTTGTCACCGGCGCGATCGAGGACACCGGCGACTACGCGGAGGCCGGCCTCTTGCGTCCGCTCGACGATTACGTCGCCAAGTACAGGCCGAGCTGGAACGATCCCAGGTACGGGTACCTCGGAGGCCGCTCGACCGTGCAGCTCTTCACGCAGTACAACGGGAAGACGTACTGGGTCGCGTTCGACAACGACACTCAGCCCTTCGTCTACCGCTCCGATCTCTTCAACAATCCGAGGGAGAAGACGGCATTCGAGGACAAGTACGGCCAGCCGCTGGAGTTCCCGAAGACCTGGGACGATCAGGCGAAGGTCGCCGCGTTCTTCACCCGGCCCGACGCCGCGAAGCCGCTCTACGGCTCGGTCGAGCGCAAGGCCCCGTTCTGGGGCATCGTCAACTGGCAGCACCGCTTCGTCTGCTCGGCCGACCCGAACCAGTACTACTTCAAGCCCGACGGGTCGGCGAACGTCAACAACACAGCCGGCATCCGCGCCGCCAGCGAGCACCTGCGCTCGCTCGGGTGGTCGGAGCCGGGCGCGCTCTCGAAGGACTGGATCTCCCAGTACCAGACCTTCGGCGCCGGCAACGGTGTAATGGGCGGCACCTTCGCGAACTGCACGAAGCTCGTCGTGCCGGCCAACAAGGCCTTCGACAAGGGCTTCGGCAAGTACCTGCGCACGGACGTGCAGCCGGGGCGGATCATCAACGGCAAGCTCGTCCGCCGGACGGTCATCTTCTACAACATCTCGTACGGCGTGAACGCCTTCGCGCCGAAGTCCCATCACGAGGCCGCCTACCTCTTCCTCCAGTGGGCAGGCGGGGCGCGGATGTACACCTACCTGACGGCCAATCCTGGCGGCTACCAGGATCCGCACCACGCGATCTCGTTCAAGGATCCGCTCGTGATCGGGTCGTACGGCGCGGAGCCGATCAGGGCCCTCACCGAGATCATCCCCCGCAGCGCACCGCCGATCACGCTGCGCGGCGCCCCCCAGTACAACCAAGCCCTCGACCAGGAGCTGCAGAAGATGCTGACGAAGCAGCAGTCTCCCGCGAAGGCGATGGCCAATGTCGAGAGGCGTTGGAACCAGATCACAAAGCGACTCGGCACGGCCCGGCAGGCCAAAGCGATCAAGGCCAGCTACGCCGCGTTCCCCCCGAAGGGTCGCTACGGTCCGGACAAGGCGATCGTCTAGGTCAACGCACCGCTCGTTCGCATGACCGGGATCGAAGCGGAACAGCACGTCCGGCAGGCGCCCAGGAGGCGCCTGCCGGACTTTGGAGGTCGTTCGGAGGAGGTCGTCTCGCGCCTGACGATCGCGCCGGGCCAGCTCCTGATGCTGTTCATCGTCGCCTTCCCGGCGGCGGTGGCGATCTACATCGGCTTCACCGAGTGGACCCCGACGAGCAGCGACAACGTCTGGGGCGCGTACCACTACTGGCACTGGTTCGACGGCTACTGGGAAGCGCTGACGAGCGGCAGCTTCTGGCACGCGATGTGGCTGACGGTGTGGTTCCTCGCCGTCGCAGTCGGCGTCGAGTTCGTACTCGGCTTCGCGCTTGCGCTGCTCTTCCTCAAGGAGTTCCGCGGTCGGGGCCTCGTGACCCTCTTCTTCCTCCTGCCGATGATGGTCGTGCCTGCCGTCTCCGGGTTCATCTTCTTCATGATCTTCCAGGTGGACGGTCCGCTCAACCAGGGACTCGCGGCCATCCTCGGGCACAACGTGCAGATCCACTGGCTCGACGATCCGAGCCTCGTGATGTGGTCGGCGATCACGGTCGACATCTGGCAGTGGACGCCGCTGATGTTCCTGATCCTCCTTTCCGGGCTCGTTGCTTTGCCGGAAGACCAGCTGAACCAGGCGAGAATCCTCGGCGCCGGTTTCTGGCATCGGTTCCGTTACCTGATGCTGCCGATGCTGAAGCCGATCATTCTGATCGCGCTGATCATCAGGGCGATCGAGGTCTTCAAGGTGTTCGACGCGCCCTATCTGCTCACACAGGGTGGCCCCGGTGACGCCTCGACGACGATCTCCGTCTGGCTCTACAGAGAGGTGATCATCAACACACGCTGGGGCTTCGCAAGCGCCGCGGCGATCATCGTCCTGATCATCGTCAGCTTCGCCGGAGTCTTCGCCGTTCGCCCGATCGAGCAGGCCCAGGAGGAGACGCTCGAGGAGCTCGTCGGCGGCGACACCGAGGGTGAACGCCAGCGCGTCGAGGACGCGATCGCTGCGGAGGCGACCGTCTGATGGCGACGGCGCCCGCCACGACCCGCGTCACGGCCGGCAGCACCGCCGCGGTTCGCCGGTTGCCGCTCTGGCCCCTGAAGCGGATCGGCCGGTGGCTGGCGATCCTCCTGATGGCCGGTACGTTCGGATTCCCGCTCTATTGGACGGTCACGATGTCGTTCAAGCCGCAGGACGAGTGGAATCCGCCCGGCAAGGTCTTCTGGTTCCCCGATCACCCGACGGTCTCGAACTTCACCGACATCCTCGGCATCGCCCAGGAAAGCAGCATCTTCTTCAGCGGCCGCTCCCGGTCGGCCCTGACCCCGATCTACCACAGCCTGATCGCGGCCGGCGCCGGCACCGTGCTGGCCCTGCTCGTCGGGGTCTTCGCGGCCTACGGGATCGCACGCTTCAGAGCGGGCGGCAGGGTGCTGCCCTTCCAGATCCTCCAGCTCCGCATGTTCCCGCCGATCGCGATCATCATCCCGCTGCTCTTCATGTGGGTCTATCTCGACCTCTGGGACACGCTCCAGGGCCTGATCATCCTGTATGGGGCCGTCACGTTCCCGTTCGTGGTCTGGCTGATGCGGAGCTTCTTCCAGGAGGTGCCGCGGGAAATCTCGGAGGCGGCGATCGTCGACGGCTGCACCCACTGGGGGGCCTTCTTCAAGGCGGTGCTGCCCCAGGCGAAGGGCGGGCTTGCCGCGACGGCGCTCTTCGTGTTCATCCTCAACTGGAGCGATTTCCTGATCGCGCTCGTCATGTCTCAGGACCACGCGCAGACGGCACCCGTCTACTTGCAGGCGCTCCAGTCCGGCTCCTCCGGTCAGGAGTACGGAAAGCAGGCGGCGCTCGCGATGATTCTGATCATGCCGCCGGCGATCTTCGGCCTGGCGATCCAGCGCTACCTCGTTCGCGGGCTCACCTTCGGCGCGATCAAGCGGTAATGGCGGAGATTCGCCTCGAACACCTGACGAAGGACTTCGGCTCGCTCGTCGCCGTCCGCGACCTGCAGCTGACGGTGCCGGATGGGTCGTTCACGGCGCTGCTCGGCCCCTCGGGCTGCGGCAAGACCACGACGATGAACTTGATCTCCGGCCTCGAGCTGCCGACGAGCGGCGAGATCTACTTCGACGACCGCGCGATGAGCCGCGTCGATCCCGGGCGGCGGAACGTCGGCTTCGTCTTCCAGAACTACGCGATCTTCACGCACATGCGGGTCTACGACAACCTCGCCTTTGGGCTCCGCGTGCGCAAGCCGCGCCCCGACAAGGCCGAGACCGATCGCGAGGTGCAGCGCGTCGCCGAGATCGTGGGGGTCGCGCGGATCCTCGAGCGCAAGGCGGGCCGCCTCTCCGTCAACGACATGCAGAAGGTCGCCCTCGGTCGCAGCATGATCGTGGCGCCCGCGATCTTCCTCCTCGACGAGCCGTTCTCGAACCTCGACGCGGCCTTCCGGGCCTACATGCGCGCAGAGCTGAAGCGGATCCAGAGCGAGGTCGGTCAGACGATGGTCTACGTCACGCACGACCAGGTCGAGGCGATGAGCATGGCCGACCAGATCGCGGTCATGAACCTCGGCGTCCTGCAGCAATTCGGGAGCCCGCAGGAGATCTACAACTCACCGGCTAACCGCTTCGTCGCCGGCTTCGTCGGTTCCACGCAGATGAACTTCCTGCCCGCGCACGAGGTCCCGATCGAGCTGCCCGTGCACGCCCGCAACGGCCGTTCGGTCACCGTCGGCGTCCGGCCGGAGAACCTCTCGCTCGTCGCGCCCGACTCGGCTGAGGCGACGCTGAAGGCCAAGGTGAACCTCGTCGAGCCGCTCGGCGCGAAGGACGTCGTCCACGTGACGATCGACCACCAGGACGTCCGCGTGATCGCCACGCCCGGAATGCGGCCCCGCATCGGCGAGCAGGTCGGGATCGTCTTCGACCGGCAGCGGCTGCACGTGTTCGACGACGAGACGGGCGAGGCGGTGCGCTGATGGCTTCCCTGCGCCTCGAAGGCGTCACGAAGCGGTTCGGCCAGGTGACCGCGCTCAACGACGTCTCGCTCGAGATCGAGGACGGCGAGTTCTTTGCGGTGCTCGGCCCGCCCGGGGCTGGGAAGACGACGCTGCTGCGGACGATCGTCGGGCTCGAGAAGCCGGACGAGGGGGACGTCTATGCGGACGGCGAGCGGATTACCGACGTCTATCCGGGCGACCGCGACATCGCGATCGTGTTCCAGAACCTCGCGCTCTACCCCGACAAGACCGTCTCCGGCAACCTGGCCTTTCCGCTCCGGCAGGCGAAGGTTCCAAGAAAGGAGATCCGCGAGCGCGTCAGCCGGACGGCGGAGATCCTGCACATCGAGCACCTGCTCGACCGTAAGCCGGCAAAGCTTTCCGGCGGGGAGCGCCAGCGGGTCGCACTCGGGCGCGCGCTCGTCCGCGATCCACGGGCATACCTGTTCGACGAGCCGCTCTCAGCCCTCGACGCGCTTCTGCGCCTCGAGATGCGCGCGGAGCTGAAGCACCTCCAGCGCGATCTCGGCCGGACGCTCGTCTACGTCACGCACGACCAGGTCGAGGCGATGAGCATGCCGGACCGGGTGGCCGTCCTGCGCGAGGGCGTCATCCAGCAGGTGGACACACCGGAGAACATCTACCACCGGCCCGTCAACCAGTTCGTGGCGACGGTGTTCGGCAGCCCGCCGATGAACTTCATCCCGTGCACCGTCGTCGCTCGGAACGGGTCGCTCGGCGTGCGGCATCCGCTGTTCGAGGTCGAGTTCACGGGCGAGGGGCTGGCCCTGCGGCAAACCCTGCCCGAGGGTGCGCCGTGCCTGCTCGGCATCCGGCCGGAGGACGTACGCGTGGAGACGGGCGGCGGGGAGGGCTTCCCGGCGACCGTCTACGTGACGGAGCCGCTCGGCGGCGAGACCGTCGTCGACCTCCGGCTCGGCGATCGGGTCGTCAAGGCGCTGGCGCCACCGTCTGTCGAGCTCGTCCAGGACGCCCGCGTGCGCGTCTTGCTCGATCCGTCGCGGTTGCACGTGTTCACCGAGGTCGGAGAGGCGGTGCTCTCGGCAGCCGGGGTGAGCATCTTCTCAGTTCGAGCAGCGCCGGCCTGATCGGGTTGCCGTGAAGCTCGGCTTGCTGACGGCCGCGTTGCCGGAGCTCGGCCTCGAAGAGATCGCCCGCTGGGCATCCGCTGCCGGCTTCGAGACGCTCGAGATCGCCTGCTAGGGAATCGGCTGGCAGGTGCCGCGGCTCCCCGGCCTCGGCGAGGTGCGCTGGGATCGCTTCATGGCCGCGCTCTACGCCGCCGGCTACGACTACGTGGTCAGCGTGGAACACGAGGACCGCGGCTTCGAGGGCGACGAGCAGCTCGTCAAGCGCGGCTTCGAGATCGCGTACCGGACGCTGCGCCCGCTGATCGCCTGACGGTGCACGAGCGCGACGAGCGCGGCGAGCGCGCTCAGCCCACGTCCGGATAGACCCATTCTCGGCCCGCGAGCGCCGCCAGCAGCCGGTCGCGCAGCAGAATCGTCTCGGAGAGGTTGTCGCACTCGTGGCAGCCCTCCCACTGCAGCCACACGTACTCGAGCGTCAGGAAGCCGTCGTACCCGCCGGCCTCGAGCGCGCCGAGCATCCGCTCGAAGTCGATCGAGCTGTCCCTCAGCGAGGCCTGGACGCGTGCCGGGGTCGCCCCGCGGACGTGCACATGACGAGCGAAGGGAATGAGGAGGTCCGCGTCCTTCTCCGTGATGTCCTGGCAGACGAAGTGGCTGTAGTCGAGGGTGATCTCGAGACCCGGCGTCTGCTCGACGAGCTGCAGCGCCCGCTCCGGCGTCGGCACGACCGAGCCGACGTGCGGCTCGACCGAGAACAACAACCCCTCGCGGCGCGCGCGCTCCGCGCGCCACCCGAGCTCCTCGCATGCGCGCTCGAGCGAGTCCTCGTAGCTTTCGCCGGGCCAGTGGATGCCGGGCAGTGTCGTCATCCCCGGGGCGCCGACCCGAGTCGCGAGCTCCAGCATGTCGAGGAAGAGCGCCCGGGACGCCTCGCGCTGCTGCGGGTTGGGATTGTTCGGCGCCATCGTCTCCAGATCGGTCCAGGGGATCACGAACAGATCGCTGACGGTCAGGCCCACGTCTTGCAGATCACGCGAGATCCGCGCCGCCGCACCGGCGAGATCGTCGCGGACGTCTTCGGGACGGACGATCGAGCGGTTGCCCGCGAGGAAGAGGTCGACACCCTCGACGCCCAGTGCGGCGACGAGCTCGAGTGCCGCCCGGTGCGGGCGCAGCAGCCGGAAGCTGTCGTCGGCGCAGGCGAGCCTCACAGAAGCGGGCTCGGCTTTCCTTCCTTGGTGACGGAGAAGCCGCCGTCGGCGGCGATCACCGCACCCGAGACGCCCTGCGCGGAGTCCGAGAGCAGGAAGTCGACGACTGCCGAGACCGTCTGCTCGTCGGGGTCGAGCGCCGGCACGACGACGTTCGCCGTGATCCCGCGCTCCGCCAGCTCGACCGCCGCCACCTGAGCCGCCGTCGTCAGAAACGCGCCCGCGACGCCCTCGAGGGTCGCCCCTGCGATCGGGCGAACGGCTGCCGCGGCCGAGACGAAGACGATCCGGCCCGGGCCCTCCTGCTCCCGCGCGTAGTCCCGGGCCCCGAGGAACGCCTTGCGAACCTCGCCGACCATCCGCTCCCACGAGCCCTGGCTCAGCTCCAGGAACGGCCTGCGCTCCGCCTGTACCGGCCCGGCGACGAACGCGCGGCTCATGCGAACTTTCCGACGACGAAGCCGCCGTCGACGCGGAGGTACTCGCCCGTCACGTAGTCGCCGTCGGGCGAGGCGAAATAGACAACGGCGCGGCCGAGCTCCCGCGGATCGGCCGGGCGGCCGCCGAGCGGGATCTGCGCGAGCGAGTCGTGCAGCAACTGCTCGTCCTCGAGCACCGGCGATGGGTCGTTCAGCGCCGAGAGCACCCAGCCCGGGCCGATGTGGTTGACGGTGATCCCGTGCGGGGCAAGCTCGATCGCCATCGATTCGCAGAGCGCGCGGACGCCCTGCTTTGTGGCGCCGTACACGGCCATCGTCGCGAACGGCATCTGCACGTGAACCGACGACGTGAAGACGATCCGGCCGCCCGCGCCCCGCGCGACCATCGCCTGCGCCGCCGCCTGGCCGACGTTGAACGCGCCGGTGAGGTTAACGCCGACGATCCGATCGAAGCTCTGCTCCGTGATCTCCGTGAACGGCTGCCAGTCCGCGACGCCGGCGTTCGAGGCGACGACGTCGAGCGGCCCGAGATCCGACTCGACCCGATGCACGAGCTCGTCCACCTGAGCGCGGTCGGAGACATCGGCGCGGTAGAAGCGCCCGTCGACCTCCCGCGCCAGCTCCTCGCCCATCTGCTCGTGCGCGATGTCGGCGACGGCAACCCGCGCCCCTTCCGCGGCCAGCTCCCGCACGATCCCGCGTCCAATCCCGCGCTCGTGCGCGGCGCCGGTGACGAGGGCGACCTTTCCGTCGAGACGCCCCATCAGACCGAGGTCTTCCTCGCCTCCCAGGCCCGCAGGAAGCCGGCCTTGCCGCGCTGCACGACCTCGAGGGGGTCCTGCTTCCAGAGCGAGTCCTCGAAGTCCCGATCGGTAAACGAGCCGTCGTCCGAGAAGATCTCGAGGTCGTACCAACCGTCGAACCCGCCGTCCTCGAGCGCGCCGAAGAGCGCCGGCAGGTCCATGATCCCCTCGCCCGGCAGGGCCCGGTCGAAGTCGTTCCGCGTCTCCTCGCGCCAGTCGCAGATGTGGACGGACGGGCCGAACCGGCGCGCGTGCCGCCGGATGTGCTCGAGCACGCCGTCCGTGTCCCAGAGGTGGTAGACGTCGAAGAGGACGCCGACGTTCGGCTCGCCCACCTCGTCGATCAGGTCGAGCGTCTCGGGGATCGTCGTCACCATCGTCCAGGTGCCGTAGACGTCTCGGTGCAACGGCTCGAGCCCGAGCCTCAGCCCGTGCTCGCCGGCGGCACGCGCCGCTCGCCGCAGGCCGTCGACGACCGTCCGCCTCGCCTCGGCCGCAGGCGTGTCCCCGGGGTGGCCCGTGAGGCAAAGGATCACCGCGGGCTCGAAGGCCGCGAAGCGCTCGATCGCAGCGCAGAGCCCGCGCGTCCGCTCCTCGGGATCCTGAGGTCCGGGGAAGGGCACCGGGTAGATCGACAGCGTCCCGGGAATGCACGTCGTTGCGGTGAGGCCGCTGTCGCGGAGCTTCGCCACCGACTCCTTGTCCTGCCCTTCGGGCAGCTTGAACTCCCAGACGCCGACGCCCTGGGCACCCGCCTCGCGGTAGACCCGAAGGTCGTCGTCGAACGTCTGGTGGAAGGTCGTGATCTCCGAGACCGAGAACAGCGGCTCGCCGGTCACGGCTTGATCACGGTCTTGACGACCTCGTCCTCGCGCTGGAGCACCCGCTCGATCGCGGAGCTGATCCCTTCGAGCGAAGCCGAGTGCGTGATGATCGGGCCCGTGTCGATGCTCTCCGTCTCGAGGATCCGGATCGTCGTCGGCCACTGCAAGGGGTAGAGCCACGAGAACCTGATCGTCTTGTCCTGAGCCAGGTTCGAGAGCAGCGGCACCGAGATCGTGTCGTTCGGCCCCGCGAGCCCCATCAGGACGACGATCGAGCCCGGTCCCGAGATCTCGATCGCCTGCTGGTTCGCGTCGACGTTCGCCGTGGCGACGAGCACGCGGTCCGCCAGCCGGCCGCCGTTCGCCTCCTGGATCGCCGCCGCCAGATCCGGCACCCAGTACGGCGAGGATCCGTCCCGCGTGTTCCAGACGTGCTCCGCGCCGAGCTGCTTGCCGATCGCGAGCCGGTAGTCGCGCGTGCCGACGAGCGCGACGCGGGCTCCTTCGTTGCGCAGCAGCTGGAGCATCGAGAGGCCCACGGGCCCGGGCCCGTAGACGACCGCGAAGTTGCCCGGCTCGACCTCGGCCCGCTTCGTGGCGTAAACCGCAGAGGAGAGCATCTCCACGAACGCGCCCTGCTCGTCGCTCAGCGAGTCCGGCAGCTTGTAGGCGTGCGCGATCTTCGTCTTGGCGAACTGCGCGAAGCCGCCGTTCATCGTCACTCCGAGCACCGACAGGTTCTGGCAGAACGCGACCTTCCCGGCCCGGCAGGCGTTGCAGGCGTTGCAGCTCTGCACGGGGTTGACCGCGACCCGGTCGCCTTCCGCGAGCCCGAAGCTGTCCGCCAGCTTGCCTGCCTGGACGATCTCGCCGCAGAGCTCGTGCCCGAGCACGAGCGGGCCTTTCCCGTCGGGCGTGCCAAGAGGGCTCTTGCCGTAGTAGTACTCGATGTCCGAGCCGCAGAAGCCGCAGGCGAGCACCCGGACGACGATCTCGTCGGGACCCGCCTCCGGCTCGGGCACGTCCTCGAGCCGCAGGTCCTCCTGCTCGTAGAAGACGGCCGCCTTCATCGCGCGACCGCCGCCGGCTGACGGACGTGCCGGTCGAGGAGGTCGTTCAGGAACGGGAGGCCGTCCCACGTGTCCTGCCAGGCCTTCGAGCCCATCGGAATCGAGTCGACCGCCCACCACTCGCCGTCGTACGCCTCGGCCAGCACGGGCATCAGCTCCTCGAAGTCGATTATCCCCTCGCCGAAGTTGCACTTCGTCCCGAACATGTTCAGGTGCGTGTTCATGTCGGTGTCACAGAGATGGATGTGGCCGATCGAGCCCTCCGGCAGCAACTTGATGAACTCGATCTGGTTCGGGAGCGTCTCCGCCGGCTGCACGTGGTTGTGGCCGATCACGCCGCAGGCCTGGAAGTGGCCCGTGTCGTACATCAGCTTGAAGTTCGGGTGCCCGACGTCCTCGAGCATCTTCACTGCTTCAGAGGGCTTGTTGAACGGTTGCAGCGACTCGAGCTCCCAGAGCATCACGCAGCCGACCTCGGCGCCCTTCTCCGCGTGGTGCTGGAAGGTGCGGACGACGCGGTCCCAGACTCCGTTGTAGTCGGCGTCGTAGGGCAGCGGCCCGGCCGCTCCGGGGTCGACGCGCATGCCGGGGATCTCCATGTCCGCGGCCAGCTGGAGGTAGCCCTCGAAGTAGTCGAGGTATTCGTCGTAGACCTCCTGCGAGCCGGTCGCCCACGGCAGCCGGAAGAGGTCGCCGTACGGGCCGGGCGCGATGCCGGCGATCTCGAGACCGAGCTCGTCGGTGAGCCAGCTCCGCAGCTTCGCGCGGCTCTTCTTGTCCGGGAAGCGCTCGACCGTCGCGTGGTCGAAGAACCCGCCGAGCTCGATCCCGTCGTAGCCGAACGCCGACAGCACCGGCGCAACCTGCTCCATGGTCGCAGGCGGCTCGAACCCGAACGCCATGCACCAGGTCCCTCGACAGACCTTGGCCGTGTTGTTCATGTGCCCTCCTCCTCGATGATCGGTGACCAATCATCTACTGCGGGGCGCCCGCTCGCCAGGTTCAAGACGACTGATCGGGAAATCGTCGATCAATCGTCTAGCAGGTGACGCAGTTCCGCTGTTTTGCGCGCCCGCTGCTGTCGTGGCGTTCGTTTCTTGCGCGTAGGCCTCGAATTCCGGGTGCCGCTAGACAGGATGGAGCCGCAGCTCCATCCTGTCTAGTCCATGAACAGGCCGCCGTTGACGTCCACGTGCGCGCCGTGCACGAAGCTCGCCGCGTCGGAGGCGAGCATGACGACGACCGCCGCCACCTCTTCTGCCCGGCCCATGCGTCCGAGCGGCGTCTGCGCAACCGTCCGGTCCCGAACCTCGGCCGGCCACCCGGCGGTCAGCGGCGTGTCGATGATGCCCGGGTTGACGCAGTTGGCCGTGATCCCGTGCGGCCCCGCGAAGCGGGCGATCGACTTCGTTAGCGCCGCGACGCCGGCCTTCGAGGCGGCGTAGCTCGCGCCGGCGGCCAGGCCGCCGGTCTGCCCAGCGAGCGAGGCGATGGTCACGATCCGCCCGCTGCGCCGCGGCATCATCACCTCGAGCGCCGCCTGCGCGACCAGGAAAACTCCCCGCAGGTTCACGTCCTGGATTCGGTCCCATTCGTCAGGCTCGATCCGGTCGAGCGGCGTCGCGTGGAACGCGCCTGCGCAGGCGACGAGG
>WNFV01003861.1_pt1 | contig 18947 bp, 20 predicted proteins | sample 5400101 | NCBI WGS metagenome assembly WNFV01 (sample SAMN13153361, study PRJNA577476) | soil metagenome | isolation source: 115 cm soil or saprolite under grassland replicate 1 | place: USA:California | collected 2016-06-15 | reverse complement strand
GGCGGCACGCCGGCCATTACCTTCTCGTGCAGCCGGACGATTCCCTCCATCAGTGCCTCCGGCCGCGGCGGGCAGCCCGGGACATGGATGTCGACCGCGACGATCTTGTCCACGCCCTGCAGCGTCGTGTAGTTGTTGAACATCCCGCCTGAACTGGCACACGCGCCCATGGCGATCACCCACTTCGGCTCGAGCATCTGGTCGTACACCTGGCGCAGCGGCGCCGCCATCTTGTGCACCACGCGACCGGAGACGATCAGCAGGTCGGCCTGGCGCGGCGAGGAGCGGAAGGCCTCCATCCCGAAGCGCGCGATGTCGTAGCGCGACGAGACGATGGACATCATCTCGATCGCACAGCACGCGAGCCCGAAGGTGTCCGGCCACATCGACTTCGTCTGCGCCCACGCGACCGCCTTCTCCAGCGTCGTCAACCCGACCGCTCGCTCCATCGCCTCGACCTCGCGCTCGAAGACGCCCGGGCCCTTCTCCGGCCAGAGGACGCGCTCCGACTGCAGGCCGAAATCCCTGAGGCGGCCCTTCTCTATTGCCACTCGAGCGCGCCCTTCCGCCAGACGTAGACATACGCGACGACCAGGATCACGATGAAGAAGAGGAACTCGATGAACCCGAACCACGCCAGCTCGTGGAGGATCACCGCGAGCGGATACAGGAACACGATCTCGATGTCGAAGACGATGAAGAGCATCGCCGTCAGGTAGAAGCTGATCGTGAACCGCTGCTCGCGCGGCGGCCCTGCGGACACGCCGGACTCGAAGGGGATCGTCCGCGCGCGCACACGCCGGTGCGGCCGCGTCGCGAAGGCGAACGAGAACCACATCATCGATGCGGGAATGACCAACGCGAAGACCGCGTAGATCAGGAACGGCAGCCAGTTGTCGAGCACGCGTTCCTCCCCGTAGAGCGGACGGGAACCTAACAGGTCCCTCCTTCAGCCACGAAGCATGGCGAAAACGGCTCAACTATGCGTGAGACGAGTGTTACAAAGTGCCGGGTAGTAAGCGCTCCGTCCGGGGGATTCGCAGGGGCCGACACCGTTGCTACGATCGGTCTCGAAATGGCGATTCAAGAGCGCGTGCTGCCGCTGATGACCGTGACGGAAGCGGCGGCGACGAAGATCAAGCAGCTGATGTCCGAGGAAGAGGACGTCAACGTGCTGCGCGTTGCCATCCAGGGCGGCGGCTGCTCGGGCTTCCAGTACGGCCTCGGCTTCGACCGCGGGCCCGTCGAGGGCGACGTCGAGTTCGCGATGCACGGCGTGCAGGTCGTCGTCGATCCGTTCAGCGCCCCGTACCTGCAGGGAGCGGAGATCGACTACGTCGACTCGATCGAGGCCGCCGGTTTCGCCATCAACAACCCCAACGCCGTCTCCTCCTGCGGCTGCGGGCATAGCTTCCAGGTAGAAGAAGGCGACGCCGACGCCACCGTCGGCGGCTGCGGCTCAGGCTGCTCTGCGTAGCGAAAGCTGCGCTTTCGCTACGCAGATGGGTACGGCGCTTCTTGCTACTGGGCTGTTGTACCCGTCCGCGCGTGGGCGACATACGATCGTTTCATGCCTGAAGCGTCTCTTCGCGTCGCCGTCATCGGCTCAGGCCCCGCGGGCTTCTACGCGGTGGGTGCGTTGCTGGACGCTGACGCCGGGATCGAGGTCGACATGATCGAGCGGCTGCCGACGCCCTGGGGGCTCGTGCGGCTCGGCGTCGCTCCCGACCATCCGAAGCTGAAGAGCGTCTCGCGCGCCTTCGAGCGGATCGCCGAGAAGCCGGGGTTCCGGTTCTTCGGCAACGTCGAGGTTGGGCGCGACCTCTCGCACGCCGACCTCCTGCAGCTGTACGACGCGGTCGTCTACGCGTTCGGCGCGCAGACCGACAAGCGGCTCGGAATTCCGGGCGAGGACCTTCCGGGCTCGTGGTCGGCGACTGAGTTCGTTGCCTGGTACAACGGCCACCCCGACTACCAGGAGCTGCAGTTCGACCTGAACGTCGAGCGCGCGGTCGTGATCGGGAACGGCAACGTCGCGCTCGACGTCGCACGCATGCTCGCGCTGACGCCTGAGGAGCTCGCGCCGACCGACACCACCGATCCGGCGATCGAGGCGATCGGCGACGCGCCGATCCGCGAGATCGTGATCGTCGGGCGCCGCGGGCCTGCGCAGGCGTCGTGGACGACCCAGGAGCTGAAGGAGATGGGCGAGCTCGCGGGTGCGGACGTCCACGTCGATGCTGCCGAGCTCGAAGGGGCAGTCGAAGACGACACGCACACGCACCGGAACATGGACGTCCTGCGCGGGTTCGCCGCCCGCGAGCCGGCCGGCAAGCCCTGCGTGATCCGCTTCCTCTTCTTCCGCTCGCCGGTCGCGATTCACGGCACCGACCAGGTCGAGTCGGTCGAGCTCGTGCGCAACCGCCTCGAGGAGCAAGACGGACGGCTCGTCGCGGTCCCCACCGACGAGCACGAGACGAGCGACTGCGGGCTCGTCTTCCGCAGCGTGGGCTACCGCGGCGTCGGCTTGGCGGACGTCCCGTTCGACGAACGACGCGGCACGATCCACAACGAAGGCGGCCGCATCGTCGGCGAGCCGCGCTCCTACTGCGCCGGCTGGATCAAGCGCGGCCCGACCGGGATCATCGGCACGAACAAGAAGGACGCGACGGAAACGGTCAACCTGCTGCTCGAGGACATCGAGCACGGGCGGATCAAACACAACGAGCACGCGACGCCCGAGGCCGTCGAGACGCTGCTCGCCGAACGCGGCGTCAACGCAGTCCTCTACGCGGGCTGGACATCGATCGACGAGCTCGAGCGGGCCGCGGGCGAGAAGCTCGGGCGGCCGCGCGTGAAGCTGCGCACCTGGGACGAGCTGCTCGAGGGGGCCGAGCGGGTCGCCGAGACGGCCTGATCTATCACCCGGCCGGGGGACGCCCATGTCCCCCGGCCGCGGCAAAGATGTGGCCATGGAGTCGCTCGTGGTCGAGTGCCTCCGCTGCGGTAGTCACAGAGAGATCGACGCATCCCCGCTGCGGAAGGACACCCCGGAATGCCCGCGGTGTGCCTACGTCGGCTGGGCGCGGGTCGGCGATCTGAGTGAGCGCGAGCGACACGCGCTGCATGCACGCCCGCTCGAGCGGCGCCGGCTCAGGATCGCCTGAACAGCTCCGCCAACAACTCGCCGTCGAGTGCATAGACCGTGTTGCCGCGCCAGCCCGTCATCGTCTGTGCGGCCAGCATGGCGTTGAGGATCGCCTCCTCGGTCGCGTCGATGACGGCGTCGTAGTACGCGCTGATCTCTCCGTCGGAGAGCATGCGTAGCTCCACCTCGCCGGCAGCTGCGTCGAGCCCGCGGTTCCCGGCCGCGAAGGCGAGGAAGAGATCGCCACTCGTGTGCGCGCCGGTCCCGCCCATGCGCGCGACGCCGAGACCGACGCGCTGCGCCAGCCGGTCGCACTGATGTGGCAGGAGGGGGGCGTCGGTGGCGACGAGCCCGATGATCGACCCGGACTCGTCTCTCCGCGTCGGCTCGGGCACTCGGTCGCCGACCAGTGTCCCGACCGGGACTCCTTTCACACTGAAGCGTCCGCGGCGGCCGTAGTTCGCCTGCACGAGCACGCCGACCACGTACTGCCCGACCGTGCGTGAGGACGTTCCGATCCCGCCCTTGAAGCCGTGACAGACCATGCCCGTGCCTCCGCCGACGTTGCCTTCCTCGACCTCGACCGACGCGGCGGCGAACGCCGCGTCGACGTTCGCGGCTGCGACGTGCTGGCCGCGGATGTCGTTTAGGAAGCCGTCGTACGTCTCGCCGACGACCGGTAGCGACCAGGCATCCTCGTCCGCCGAGCGTGCCGCGATCGCGTCGCGGACGACGCCGACGCTGAACGTATTCGTGATCCCGATCGGGGTCGTCAGCAGGCCCGACTCGCGCACCCACTCGAGCCCGGTCAGCTCGCCGTTGCCGTTCAGCCGGTGGCAGCCGGCGAAGAGCGGCGTCTCGGGCGGAACGACCACCGTCACGCCGGTCCGTACCGCGTCTCCCTCGATCAGCGTGGCGTGGCCGACCAGCACTCCCTCGACGTCCGTGATCGTGTTCCGGCGGCCCGGTTCGAGGTCTCCGATCGCGATGCCGAGGTCGCGTGCGCGCACCGCGACAGCGTATTAGGGTTGCCGCAGCCTCGGGCACGGGCTCGGGGGACGAAACGGGGGAGGTTGCATGCACAGACGGCGGATGCACAGCCGTGTCCGACGTTCCTGCCGCCGACGTACGAGTCGTCCCTCGGTACTGGCACCGAGAGCGGTGCGTTCTACGCCTGTCAGGGCGGACCGGCGTACAACTCGTGGTACGGCAGCGGACAGGTGAACGCGTTCAACGCGGTCATGCACGCGTCCGGTTAACTGAATCAGCCGGCGGGGCCGGCGTGCGCCGGCCCCTCGCTAGACTCGAAACATGGCGCAGACGGAGGAACGACGCGAGCTGTGGGGCGCCGAAACGCGTAAGGCAGTCGAGAACTTCCCGGTCTCCGGTCAGCCGATTCCGACGTCGGTCGCTCGTTGGCTCGGCCGGATCAAGGCCGCGGCGGCGCGCGTGAACGCTGAGCTCGGGCTGCTGGACGAGGAGAAGGCGCAGCGGATTGCGCACGCCGGCGACCGCGTCGCCGCGGGCGAGCTCGACGATCAGTTCCCGATCGACGTCTTCCAGACCGGTTCCGGCACGTCGTCGAACATGAACGCCAACGAGGTGATCGCCGCGCTCGCCGGTGACGACGTGCACCCGAACGACGATGTCAACCTGGGGCAGTCGTCGAACGACGTGTTCCCGTCAGCCGTCCATCTGGCCGCGCTCGACGAGCTCACGAACGACTTGCTGCCGGCTCTGCAGCAGCTGGCGCAGTCGCTCGAGCGCAAGGCCGCGGAGTTCGACGACGTCGTCAAGTCCGGTCGCACGCACCTGATGGACGCCGTGCCGGTAACGCTGGGACAGGAGTTCGGCGGCTACGCGGCCCAGGTGAGTCAGGGTGCGGCGCGCGTCAACGCGGCGCTCGGCCGCCTTGGGCAGATCCCGCTCGGCGGCACTGCGGTTGGTACGGGGCTCAACACGCATCCCGAGTTCGCTGGACGCGTGCGGCGGCGACTCTCGGAGGAGACGGGCCTGACCATCTCGGCGCCGGCCGACCCGTTCGAGGCCCAGGCCGCCCGCGACGCGCTCGTCGAGACGTCCGGCGCGCTCAAGACCGTCGCCGTTTCGCTGACGAAGATCGCCAACGACCTGCGGTTGATGGGGTCGGGCCCGCGCGCCGGGCTCGCCGAGCTCTTCCTGCCGGAGCTGCAGAAGGGCAGCTCGATCATGCCCGGGAAGGTCAACCCGGTCATCCCGGAGGTCGTGACGCAGGTGGCCGCCCAGGTGATCGGCAACGACGCGGCGATCACGGCCGGCGGCATGCAGGGCCATTTCGAGCTCAACGTCTTCGTCCCGCTGCTCGCCCGCAACCTGCTCGACTCGATCAAGCTGCTCGCCGCCGCGTCCCGCCTGCTGGCGGAAAGGTGCGTCGACGGGATCGAGGCGAATCGGGAGGTCTGCGAGCGCTACGCGGAGCTGACGCTCTCCGCGGCGACGGCGCTCAATCCGTACATCGGCTACGACGCCGCAACCGAGATCGTCAAGGAGGCCGCCTCGAGCGGCCGCTCGCTACGTGAGATCGCGCGCGAGCGCGGAGTCGCAGAGGACGTGCTGGACAAGGCCCTGGACTACAGGGCCATGGCCAAGCCGCACTCCAGCTAGCCCGCGCGCCGCCGAGGGCGGTCACATGTCGTGCATCACCGCTTCGGCTTTGACCGAAACCGCTTGACAAACCGGTCTACGCAAGGACATATACCCGTGGCTACTGGGCGGTGACCGGGGCTGGTCCCGCCTCCACACAACTCCATGGGGGAGAGAATGAGACTACGAGCCAGGACGAAGCTCGGGGTTGGAGCGGTTTTGGCGGTCGTCGTCTGCGCCTTGGCGGCGTCGACGGGGACTGCGACCGGCGCGAGCGGAATCAGCGCCGTCCCGCTCGCCGGCACGGGGAACCCGCAAACCGGGGACTTCACGCCTGCGAGTGGCGAGGTGACCGAAGACGAGTTTGCCGGGGAAGGGGAGGAGACCGACACAGGCCCCGACCCGTATGCCGGCACGATCAGCCTCTCCGAGGGGGCGGGGCAGGGCGCATCCGTGACGAGCGGCAAGAAGGCGAAGTCGAACCCGACGTTCAACTTCGGCTTCGAGGGGCTGAACCACTATCAGCAGCGGTTCGCTCGGGGCGGGAATCAGTTCTCGCTCGAGCCGCCCGACCAGGGCCTCTGCGTCGGCAACGGCTACGTCGTCGAAACCGTCAACGACGTGCTCAACATCTTCAGCCCGGCAACGGGAGCATCAGTCCTTCCCGACAACACGGCTACCAACATTGTCGGCGGCTTCCCGCGAAACGTGAACCACGCCGTCGACCTGAACTCGTTCTACGGCTACCCGCCTGCGATCGACAGGGCGCACGGAAACTTGCGCGGCCAGTTCGTGACCGATCCTTCGTGCCTCTACGACGCCGCGACCCAGCGTTTCTTCGTCGTTGTGCTCACCCTCGAGGTCGTACCGACGAGCGGCGCATTCACGACCGTCAACCATCTCGACATCGCGGTCAGCCAGACATCGAACCCGACGGGTGGTTGGAACATCTACCACGTCGACGTGACGAATGACGGGACGAACACCGGCGGCGCGAACCCCGGCCCGTTCCTCGGTGACTACCCGCATATCGGTGCGGATGCGAACGGGTTCTACATCACGACGAACGCGTATCCGTGGTGCTGCAACGGCTTCAGCGGCGCGCAGATCTACGCCTTCTCGAAGGCGCAGCTCGCCGCGGGGGCAGCCAGCGTCAACATGGCGCACATCGATACGTCCGGGTTGGTCAACGCCCCGAGCGATGCGGGCTCGACGCAGCCGGGCTTCACGCTCTGGCCGTCGCAGTCACCCGGGACCACCTCGTTCGATCTCAACGCCGGTGGCACCGAGTACTTCCTCAGCTCGAATGCTGCTGACGAAGCGCAGAAGCCGGTGGCTGGTACTGCCGGGACAAGGACGTCGAACCAGCTCATCGTCTGGTCGCTCACGAACACAGCGTCGCTGAACTCCGCGCCGGCGCTGAGCCTGAGCAACAAGATCCTGACCGTGGGCCAGTACGGCGTTCCGCCGAAGCAGCAGCAACCGGGCTCCGGCGCGGCGCCGGATACCTCTGTCCCGCAGGGCCACTGCCTGAACGACGAGACGACGCAGTTGTTCAACGGCCAGTTCGGCTGTTGGAGGCTGCTGGTCGGCGCGACCGCCCACGCCGCGGGAGCGGAGGTCGTCGCGAGCCCCGACTCGAACGACACCCGCATGCAGCAGGTGATGTATGCGAACGGCAAGCTGTGGGGAGCGCTCGATACGTCTGTCAACCCGGATACCGGGCCTGCTCGAGCCGGCATCGCGTGGTACATCGTCAAGCCGGACGTCTCGACCGGATCGCTTGCGGCGAAGATCGCGATGTCGGGGTACCTCGGAGCGGCGGGTCACGACTTCACGTACCCCGCGATCGGCGTGACCCCCAGCGGTCGGGGCGTGATGGCGTTCACGGCAACCGGGAACGCCTTGAATCCGAGCGCCGGCTATGCGCCGATCGATGCGCTCGTCGGTGTCGGTGACTGGACCGTCGCCACGGGTGGCACCGGCGCTGCAGCCGACGACGGGTTCTCCGGTTACAAGCAGACGCGGTTCCCGAACGCGGTCCGCTCCCGCTGGGGCGACTACGGCGCCGCAGCGGTGGACGGTAGCTCCGTCTGGATCGCCAGCGAGTACATCGCTCACACCTGCAACTACACCGACTGGGGCGGGCCGTTCTTCTTCGGAGGGACCGGCGACAACATCCTCGGTACGTGTGGTGGGGCGAACCACGGCCCCGGCCCGCGAAGTGCGTCTGCGAACTGGTCGACGCGGATCAGCAAGCTGACTCCGTAGTAGCAAAGAGGCGTCGCAAAGAGAGAAGGGCCGGCCGCAAGGCCGGCCCTTCTCGTGCGTCTACCATGTATGCCGATGCGTGCTCTCGTCCTGCTGGCGAGCGTCGCGCTCGTCCTCACGACCGCCGCCCAGGCGACCGTCCGACGTGGCACGCTCGCCGGGGTCGTCATGCGCGGGCCGATCGTTCCCGTCTGCGCCGTCGAGCAGCCCTGCGACGAGCCCGCCAAGGGCGTCACGCTCCTCTTCGCGCGCGGCGACCGTGTGGTGGGACGGGTCGTGACGGACGACGAGGGGCGCTATCGGCTGCGGCTTCCGGGTGGCCTGTACACGGTCAGGCGGCCGGCCGCTGTATCCGTCGATCGGAAGCTCGAGCCGAACCGCGTCCGCGTCTTCGCCGGGCGTCGCACCAATATCGATTTCTTCATCGACACCGGAATCCGCTAGGGCCTTAGCGACGCCACGTCGATGCCAGTGTCGCGAGCGTCCCGCGACCGAAATAGGGCGGGATCCCCCACCTGGGGGTGGGCGATCGTGGGCTCCTGACGTAGAATCCTCTATCTGCAGCCGGGCGCGGCCCGGTGGACCGAGGTCACTACGAACTGGGGAGTACCACTGTGGGACGATTTCTGACTGCGCTCGCCGCCGCTCTCGCGGCCGTCGCGCTTCTCACCGCTCCGGCGGGCGCCGTCCAGGGCGGGACGCCGGACGGAACCGGTCACCCGTACGTCGGGCTGTCCGTCTTCTCCTACCACGGGGTGCCGCTCTGGCGTTGTTCCGGCACGCTCGTGAACGCCAACGTCTACATCACCGCAGGGCATTGCACCGGGATCGACCCCGGCCTCGGGATCGCACCCGACCACGCCGAGGTCTGGTTCGGCGCCGGCCCGATCCCGCGTGGCAACTATCCGGGCACCGGCTCGTGCGCCGGCTACACCGGCTACCCCTGTCTCGGCGACGCGCACGGGACTCCGCACCCGCATCCGGGCTGGAACGGGTTCCTGACGCTGCCGGACACCCATGACACCGGCGTCGTCGTCCTCGACGGCAGCGGCTGGCCGCTCAGCAGCTATGCGAGGCTTGCACCTAAGGGGTACCTCGACGGGCTGGCCACGCAGCGTGGTCAGCAGAACGTGAACTTCACGATCGTCGGGTACGGCGTGCAGTTCGAGCGGCCGAACCTGGAAGTCGCGGTACGCACGCGCTACGTCGGCACGAACCAGCTGACGAACCTCCGCAGCGCCATCGCCGGCGGCTACCAGGTGATCATGACCGACTCCGGTGGCAACGGCACCGGCGGCGGCGGCACGTGCTTCGGCGACTCGGGTGGGCCCGTCTTCCACACGAGCGATTCGGGTCAGACCTACCTCGTCGCGGACATCTCGTTCGGGACGAAGTACTGCAAGGGCATGTCCGGCGCGTACCGGCTCGACCAGGATTCCGCGAGGAACTTCCTGGACGACTACGTCGCCGTTCCGTAGTTCCGTTTAGTAAGCGACTGCGCCGCGGCCTTCGGCCGCGGCGTGACGCTGCTCGTCGGCGCGGTAGGACGACCGCACCAGCGGCCCCGAGAACACAGAGCCGAACCCGAGCGCCTCGCCCTGCTCGCGGAACCAGCGGAACTCGTCCGGGTGCACCCAGCGGTCGATCTGCGCGTGCTTCGGGCTCGGCTGGAGGTACTGGCCGATCGTAACAACGTCGACGTCGTGCGCACGCAGGTCGCGCATCGTCTCCACGACCTCGTCGTTGGTCTCGCCTAGGCCGACGATGATCCCCGATTTCGTCAGCACCGGATAGTTCGCGATCTCCTTCGCACGCCGCAGCAGCCAGAGCGCCTTGTCGTAGCTCGCCTTGGCGCCGCGCATGCGCGCGTGCAGCCTGCGCACGGTCTCGATGTTGTGGTTGAAGACGTCCGGGCGGGCCGCGAGAACGGTGTGCAGGGCCTCCTCCTCGACATCGAGGAAGTCGGGTGTCAGCACCTCGACGGACGCGTGCGGCACCTTCGTCTTCAGCGCGCGGATGGTCGCCGCGTAGTGTCCTGCCCCGCGGTCGGGCACGTCGTCGCGGTCGACCGACGTGACGACAACGTGCTTCAGCTCCATCTGCGCTGCGACGTTCGCGAGCCGGAGTGGCTCGAGCGGGTCGGGCGGGTTTTCCGGCTTGCCGCTGTGGACGTAGCAGTAGCGGCACGCGCGCGTGCACGTGTCGCCGAGGATCTGGAAGGTCGCCGTGCCGCGTCCCCAGCACTCCGCGATGTTCGGGCACCGCGCCTCTTCGCAGATCGTGTGCAGGCTCGCGCCGTGGATCAGCTTCTTGACGTCGTAGTAGCGCGAGCTCTGGCTCGGCGCGCGCACCTTCATCCACTCGGGGCGCCGGGGCCGTTCGGCAACGGGAAGCGAGCTCTGCATCTCTGTCAGTCTATGGATCGGCATGGTTCCCGAAGCGTCGCTGGAGGCGAGTGAGCACGGCCTCGTCCCGAAGGGGGAGGGCTGGTTCGTCGTCAACGCCCGGGACGTCGTGTGGTACGACCGCGGGCCGCGGGGACGCGTGATGGCGTTCGACGGGGATCCGGAGTTCCCGCAGGTCGGCGTCAACATTTTCGTCCTCGACCCGGGAAACCCGATGTCCATGTACCACTGGGAGGCAGACCAGGAGGATTTCCTGGTCGTTCAGGGCGAGGCGCTGTTGATTGCCGAAGGCGAGGAACGGCCCCTGTGCCAATGGGATTTCGTGCATTGCCCGCCCGGGATGAACCACGTGATCGTGGGGGCCGGCACCGGCTCGTGCGTCGTGGTGGCGGTGGGCGCGCGGCAGCACCAGGACGGAGACGGCTGGGGCGGGTACACCGTCGACGATGCGGCCGTGCGTCACAACGCGAGCGCCGAGCACGAGACGAACGATCCGCACGAGGCCTACGCCCGCTTCCCGGCGCGGCAGCCCACGCGTTACCGCGACGGCTGGCTTCCCTGAGGTAGAGCGCCTCCTCGACAGCTTCGTCACCGGGCTGACGGAGCTGCTGGCTGATCAATCCCGTCGACGGTGAAGAGCTCCGCGCCGGAGTCCGTAGCCTCGTCGCGGACTGGTGGGTCCCGAAGCCGGAGGCGGCGCGCTGGGCGCTCGAGCACGTCGAGCCCGAGCGGCATGCGTTGATCGAGCGCGCCGCCGCGTCCGAGGACTGCGGCTACGACGAAACGGTGGACTTCGTGCGATCCACCTTGGCGTTTGCGAGCTGCTGATGGACCGTCTGCGGCCAGAGGCCGTGGCCGTCTTCCGCCGGTAGCGGTTCGAGCTGCAGGTCGAACACGTCGGCGATCGCCTCGTGCGCGAGCGGGCGGACCTCCATGAGCGTGACCGGGCGGTCGAGCTCGCGCGCGATCGTCGTGAAGGCGGCGTCCTCGAGCCCGCAGGCGGTGATCCATTCCGTGAAGGGCGCGGGATCGAGGTCGACGTTCAAGGCGTAGCCGTGCGTCGTCACCCAGCGCGAGATGTGCACGCCGATCGAGGCGATCTTCCGCGGCGGCCGTTGCAGCCAGACGCCCGTGAGGCCTTCGAGCCGCGTCGCTTCGATGCCGAGCGGCGTGAGCGTGCGGATCAGCGCCTCCTCGAGGTCGCGCACGTACTTCTTGACGTCCTTTCCGTGCCGCTTCAGGTCGAAGATCGGGTAGCAGACGAGTTGTCCGGGCCCGTGGTAGGTGGACTTGCCGCCGCGGTCGGTCTCGACGACATCGACCTCGGCGTCGGCCGGGACATGGAGCTCCTGTGCGTCCGTCCGCCGGCCCAGCGTCACGACGGGCGGATGCTCGAGGAAGATCACGGTGTCGGGGATCGCGCCCTGCGAGACCGCACCCGCCAGCGAGCGCTGGAGGTCCCACGCCTCCCGGTAGGGGACGCGGTCGAGGTCGAGGACGTATGCACCCCGGCTCATGCGTTCAGCGTAGCCTTCGGCCGCATGAAGGTGACCCTGCTCCTCGCCGACTTCGCGCGCGTCGCGAACGGAAAGCTGGACGTGATCGGCGGCGGCTGGTCGATGATGAATGCGCAGGGGCCGTTTGGTTTTTTCGTCGCCGCGCTCTTCCAGATTCCATGGGATCAGACGAACCAGAAGCACCAGTTCCGGCTGGAGCTGCTGGACGCGGACGGGCAGGGCGTGCCGACTCCGGACGGCGAGACGATCCGTGCGGAAGGAGAGTTCGAGGCGGGCCGCCCGGCCGGTCTACGTCCGGGCACGCCCGTCGACGCGCCGCTCGTCGTGCCGTTCGGTCCGCTCGTCCTCGACCAGGGCCGCTACGAGATTCGGCTGACGATCAACGGCGAGACCAAGGAAGACTGGTTCGTGGCGTTCACCGTGCGCCAGGCGACGACCGCAGCGCAGTAACGAGACTCGCCCCTTCCCGACGCGTCACAAACTCCTGGGTCTGACCCTTGGGGTAACGAAACCGTGACGATCGATCCACAATCGTGGTGTCGGATCGAGCCGCGTTCCGAACTGCTGGGTCTGACCCTGGTTGTGACGAAAGCGTGCCGATCGATCCACAGGGGATCGATCTGGGCTAGTACGCCGACTCGTCCCAGGTTTCGAGCCGGTGGCGGATGTCCCGCAGGAAGCGACCTGCGAGGGCGCCGTCGACGAGGCGGTGGTCGTACGTCAGCGTCAGGTTCATGATCGGCCGGATCGCGATCACGTCTTCGCCCATGTCGTCCTGCACGACCCACGGGCGCTTGACGACCGCGTAGGTTCCGAGGATCGCCGCCTGCGGCTGGCTGATCACGGGCGTTCCGTGAAACGTCCCGTAGCCGCCGGGATTCGTGATCGTGAACGTGCCGCCTTGCACCTCGTCCGGGAGCAGCTTCTTGTCGCGCGCACGCTGCGCGATGTCCGTCACGGCCTTCGCCATCCCGAGCAGGTTGAGCGTCTCGGCGTTCTTCACCACGGGAACGATCAGGCCCTTGCCGTCCTGCAGCTCGACGGCGAAGCCGAGGTTGACGTAGCTGCGCGTGACGATCTGGTCACCGCGGATCTCGCCGTTGATCCACGGGTATTCGCGCAGCGTCTCGGCCGCGGCGCGCGCGACGAAGATCAGGTACGTCGGGTTGACGCCGTAGCTCTGCTGGTACTCCTTCTTCAGCTTCGCGCGGATTCCGCTCACCTTCGACATGTCGACCTCGATCGCGCTCGTCACGTGAGCGGACGTGTCGAGTGAGCGGCGCATGTGCTCGGCGATTCCCTTCCGCATCGCGGTCATCGGCTCGAAGCTCTCGCCGGGCTGCGCCGCGGCCGGCGCCGGTGCCGGGGCGGCCTTTGGCTCGGGCGGCGGAGGGGTGGCCGGCGCCGCGGGCTCCGCTGGAGCAGCCGGAGCAGCGGGAGCAGCGGGAGCAGCAGGAGCCGCGGGAGCGCCCGACTCGATGAAGTTGAGCATGTCCTTCTTCGTCACGCGTCCACCGCGCCCGGTGCCCTGCACCTGGCTCGGGTCAACGCCGTGCTCGGACGCGATCTTCGCGACGACGGGCGAGACGAACGTCTTGCCGTTGGACTGCGCCGCCGCTGCAGGCTCGGGCTCGGGGGCGGGCGGTGCCGTTGGCGCCGGTGTCTCCGCGCTCGAAGGCGTCTCCGCTTCAGCCGGGGCTTCCGCGGTCGCCGGCTCGTGAGGCGCTTCCTGGGCCTGGGCGCCGTCGCCGCCGATCACGGCGAGCTTCGTGCCGACATCGACGGTCTCGCCCTCCTGCACGAGGATCTCCGTCAGCACACCGCTGCCGGGGCTCGGCACTTCGGTGTCTACCTTGTCGGTGGAGATCTCGAGCAGCGGCTCGTCCCCCTCGACCTGCTCACCCTGCTGCTTGAGCCACTTGGTGATCGTGCCCTCGGAAACGGACACGCCCATCTGCGGCATGACGACGTCGATTGCCTCGGTGGTGGCCATCTAGTACTCCGCCAACTCTCGCAGGCCGGCAACGACGTCGTCGACCTGGGGGATGAACGCCTTCTCGAGCGGCGGCGAGAACGGAACGGGTGTGTCGGGAGCCGCGATGCGCTTCACCGGCCCGTCCAGATCCTCGAACGCCTCCTCGGCGATCGTCGCCGCGATCTCGGCGCCGAAGCCGCCCGTGCGCGTGTCCTCATGCAGGACGAGCGCCTTCGAGGTCTTCCGCACCGACTCGAGCACCGCCGACTTGTCCCACGGCATCACCGTGCGCAGGTCGAGCACCTCGACGGAGAGCCCGTCCGAGTCGAGCTGCTCCGCTGCCTCGGCGGCGGTGTAGACCATCGCTCCCCACGTGATCACCGACACGTCGCTGCCTTCGCGGTGGATGCGCGCCTTCCCCAGCGGCGTCGTGTACCGCTCCTCGGGCACCTCGCCCTTGATCCGCCGGTACAGGTGCTTGTGCTCGAAGTAGAGAACGGGGTTCGGATCCTCGATCGCGCTGATCAGCAGCCCCTTCGCGTCCTCGGGTGTCGCCGGGCAGACGCACTTCAGCCCCGGGATGTGTGCGAACGAGGACTCCGGGTTCTGGGAGTGGAACGGTCCCCCGGAGAAGCCGCCGCCGGACGGGAGCCGCACCGTGATCGGCACCGGCGTGCCCGCGCGGTAACGCTGTTTCGCCGCGACGGTGACGAGTTGGTCCCACGCGCAGGAGATGAAGTCGGCGAACTGCATCTCGGCGACTGGGCGCATGCCCATGATCGCCGCGCCCGTGCAGGCGCCGACGATCGCGGTCTCCGCGAGCGGTGCGTCCATGACGCGCCAGTGTCCGAACTCCTCCTGGAAGCCGAGCGTCACCTTGAAGGCGCCGCCGTAGACTCCGACGTCCTCGCCGATCACGAACACGCGCTTGTCGCGCCGCATCTCGGTGCGCAGCCCGTCGGAGATTGCCTGGAGGTACGTCAGCTCGGCCATTACTTGTGATGCGGCGTGTCGAGATCTTCCGGCGTCGCGTAGACGCCCTCGGTCAGCGCCGACGGCTCCGGCAGCGGAGATTCCTCCGCGCGCTTGAGCGCGTCGTTGAGCGCCTTCTTGACGTCGGCGGCGATCTCGTCCTCTTCCTCGTCGGACATGTCCGCGTTGTCGCGGAGCCACGTCCGGAAGCGCTCGAGCGGATCGTTCTCCGCCCAGCGCTCGAACATCTCTTTCGGGACGTAGAAGGCGTCGTCGTGCACGGCATGACCCTCCATGCGCAGCGTCACACTCTCGATCAGCGTCGGGCCGCCCCCGCCGCGCGCCTTCTCGATCGCGCGCCTCACCTCGCGGTAGACCGCGAGGACGTCGGTGCCGTCGACGACGATGCCTTCGAACCCGTATGACTCGGCACGGTCGGCGACGTGCTCTGTCGCGAACTCGAGGTGCGTCGGCGTCGAGTACGCCCACTGGTTGTTGTCGCAGATGAAGACGACCGGCAGCTTGCGGACGCCGGCGAGCGTCATCGCCTCGTGGCAGTCGCCCCGCGCGGAGGCGCCCTCGCCGAACCAGCCGACTGCGACGCGCTTCTCCTCGCGGATGCGGAAGGCGAGCGCGCAGCCGACCGCGACCGGCAGCATCGCCGGCAGGTGGCTGACCATCGCGATCAGCCCCAGCTTCGCGTCCGCCATGTGGACGTTGCCGTCCCGGCCTTTCGTCGGCCCGTCGGCGCGGCCCATGTACTGCGCGAAGATCCGCCAGGGCTCGACGCCGCGCACGACGTGCACGCCCATGTCGCGGTGAAGCGGCGTTCCCACGTCGTCCGAGGTCATGGCGGTGGCCACGCCGACCGAGGCGGCCTCGTTGCCGCGCCCCGTGTAGAAAGAGCCGGGGATCTTCCCCTGGCGGTAGAGGATGTGGCCGCGCTCCTCGATCCCGCGGGTCATCAGCATGTTGCGGTAGACACCGAGGAGGTCCTCGCGGTCGAGACCCGCCTCCCGCACCTCCTTCAGCGAGCCGACGGGCTCGGCTTCCCGGGCGATCGCCATCGCGGTGCCACTCTAACGACTGGGGTGCCGGGAACTTCGGCTTCCCAGCAGGTGTAATACGGGCGTGCTCACGGCCGTCCTGGCAGCGGCTGCCCTTTTCGGGTCGGCGCAGACCGGCTGTGCCGCAACGGTCGTGCACTACGGGCCCTCGAAGTTCCCGGGGCTCAGCGATTCGCCCTGGGTCGTCGGGCAGCCTGTTTCGGCCGGACTGCTCGGTGCCGTCGTCAGCTATCCACGGTCACTGCGGGATCCGCGTGTGAACCGTTCCGACGGGCTCGTGCTCTGGCGGCTCGGTGCCTCGATCGCGTGGAACCAGCCCGGGACGTTGCGCGCGCGGCGTCTGGACGGCACCGGCTCCTTCGCCGTGCCCCTACAAGGGGACGGTGCCTCGCAGCTGCTCTTTCCGATGGCCGGGTGCTGGCGGCTGACGCTCTGGAACATCTCGGGGTTCGGCTCGAAGATCGCATCCGTCGTCGCGCGTGTCGTCGAGGTGCCGAAGAAACTCCGCTGCGGTGCGACGGTGCTCGAGAACGGGTGGGCGAAGGCGCGCCCCCGTTCGTCCGGGATCAAGGGCGGGTGGCCGTGGATCATCGTCGGCCCCGCGCAGTTGACGACCCACGGACACGACGGCGACAAGAACATGAAGGTGCCGTGGTGGATCGACAAAGGCGGTCCCTCGCTCGAGCTGGTCGGCACGCGGCTCGACGCTGTCGGAACGTTCCGCCAGAGGTTCTCCGAGGCGCTCTCCCCCAAGGGTGTGTATCCGTCGATCGTCGACATCCCGGCCGCGGGGTGCTGGCTGCTGAGGTTGCGCACAAGCAGGCTGGCCGGTGTTCTCGTCGTCCGGGCGGTGGACGCGCGCGGCTAGGATCCGGGCGCGTGAGCGCCGACGCCTTCTCACATGACCGTTACCTGGTCGACCAGCTGATCAGGCCGATCGCCAACCTTTACCGGATCACGCCTCTCGCGGCGGGCGAGACGCCACTCGGCGGACCGGTTGCCTTCGTGCGGCAGAAGAAGATGGCGATCAAAGAGGACATCCGCTTCTTCGCGGACGAATCGGAGTCGCAGGAGCTCTTCCGGCTCAAGGCACGCTCGTTCCTCGACACCGGCGGCTCGCGCTACGACGTCACGGACACAGCAGGCCAGCAGATCGGAACCCTGCACCACGTCTTGCGCAAGTCCCTCTTCCGCTCGACGTGGGAGGTCAGCGGGTCGAACGGCGCCGTCGTGACGGCCCAGGAACGGAGCCTGCCGATGGCCATCGCGCGGCGTGTGGTCGATTTCGTGCCGTACGGGGAATGGGTTCCCATCCCCTACAACTTCGACCTGCTCCAGGACGAGCGTGTGATCGGACACCTGAACCGCAAGTTCCAGCTGCGTGACAGCTATGTGCTCGACCTGACCGGCGACCACGAGCACAAGCTCGACCGCCGGCTCGGGATCGCGCTCGCGATCGGGCTGGACGCGCTGCAGAACCGGTAGCGCCGTGGCGGCGTGGCTGGCCTCGCTCGCGCTGGCAGCTTGCCCCGCTACCACGGTTCACTACGGCGCGACCGTCGGCACGCCTTGGGTCGCGGCCGGCACGGTGACGGGCCTCCTCTTCGCTTACAGCGGCCGGACGCTGATGGACGCGCGCGTCAACGGCTCGGACGGTCTCGTCCTCTACCCGCACGGCCGCACGCTCGACGGCACGACGAAGATCCTCTGGGTCGTTCGGCGGCGCTACGGGCCGACGCTGACGCTGCGCGCGTCGAGGCTCGACGCGCCGGGGACGTTCACGCAGCGCTTCAAGCACGGAGGCGGCCAGTTCCCGTCGATCGTCGACGTGCCCGAGCCCGGCTGCTGGCGGCTGTCGCTGCGCACGGGGAAAGTGCGGGCGACGTTCGTCGTGCAGGCGGTCGATGCGCCGTCTGAGCCCGTCTGCGAGCCGGCGCCCGTCTATCGCGACGACCGCACATGGATGCCGACCAGGCCCCGCAGCAACGGGATCGTCGCGGCATTGTTCGTCAGCACGATCCCCGGTGCAAACCAGGCCGTGATCTACACCGGCGGTCGAGCGCCCGAAGGCTGGAGCACGAAATTCCTCTGGTGGTCGCCGCGGCCGGCCGGCGGCGTCTCCCTCGTCGAGTGGCGACTGGACGGCATCGGGATGTTCCGTCAAAGCTTCCATGCTGCGGCCGCGGACGACGGAACGATCGTGTATCCGTCGATCGTCGACATCCCGACGTCAGGCTGCTGGGGTGTTCGCGTGACGATCGGGAGCCGCACCGGGTTCGCGGTGTTCAATGCAGTTGTGACGAGCTGATGGGCAAGGCATCCGACTGGCTCCGCGAGGAGCGCCGCAAGGTGTTGGGCGACTGGGTCGCGTTCTGCGTCCAGTGCGGCGCGGCGCGCCGCTGGTTCGAGCAGTTCGAGGCCGAGATGCCGGACGAATGTCCGCAGTGCGGCGGCGAGATGCTCCGCCGCTGCCCGGCGTGCGATGCGCCGTTCAGCTCGACGTTCACGGTCGACTGCGAGTCGTGCGGCACGCGGCTACGCGAGCCGGAGCTCTTCGGGACGAAGATCCGCCGCCGCTAACGCAATGCCGGGTCGCCGGGCTTGCGTTGTCTTACTGACGGATTTCAGGTCGATTGACGGCAACGACGCTGACGTCATCCAAGTCCTGAGGGTCTTCTGGGGTGAGGTTTTAGCACCGGCGTTCGCGCGGTAGTGCGATCTCGCCCGCCTTGCCACCACCAAATCAAGAGCGTCAGCTCTTGATTTGACTAAAGCGGATCACCGTGACGGTGTCGTCCGGCGTGACCTCGCGGTTGTAGAGCTGGCTCAGGAACGACGCCATGTCCTCGGTGCGGCGGATCTCCGGATTGTCGTGCTCGATCTCGCGCGGCGAGAGCTCGCCGAGCGTCTTCACCTCGACCTTGTCGATCACGGCGTCGAAGACGCGGTCGCGCGGGCTGAAGCGGGCGC
>WNFV01005277.1_pt1 | contig 18948 bp, 18 predicted proteins | sample 5400101 | NCBI WGS metagenome assembly WNFV01 (sample SAMN13153361, study PRJNA577476) | soil metagenome | isolation source: 115 cm soil or saprolite under grassland replicate 1 | place: USA:California | collected 2016-06-15 | reverse complement strand
TCAAGGTCGATGCGCTCCCGGTTTTGCAACGGATGATCGGCCGGCAGCGCGACGACGAGCGGGGCTTCGGCCATCGCCGTGGATGACAGCAGGCCGGCGTCAGCGAGGTGGAGCGGCTCGTCCGGCCCCGCGATCCCATCGACGAGCGCCGCATCGACCGCCCCCGAGGCGACTTCGGCGACAGCGGAGCGCGGATCGACCGAGCGGATCGTGACCCGAAGAAGCGGATTGGTGGAGCGCACCTCCCGCAGGGCGGCGGCCAGCAGCTGCGGCGCCGCCAAGGGGCAGACGGCGACCCGTACCTCGGCGGGTTCGTGACCGAGCTGGCTGAGCTCGCTGCGGGCGACGTCGAGGCGGAGCAGGATGCGAGCCGCGTGCTCGGCCAGGCGCTGCCCGGCCGGTGTGGGGCGGACCGGGCGGCGTTGGACGAGCTGGTGGCCGAACTCGAGTTCCAAGGCCGCCACCTGCTGGGAGATCGCCGACTGGGTGTAGCCCAGCTCCTTGGCCGCGGCGGTGAACGACCCGCACCGGACAACCGCAAGCAGGGCGCGCAGGTCTCGGATCTCCATCGGATAAGTATCGCTGATGCTGAGATGCCAGAACATCATTGGACGTTGTGAGAAGTGTCAGTCAGGATGCCGGCATGACGACTCCTCCGCCTGTCCCTGCGCCGCCACCACCTCGTCTCGCGCTCGTCGGGGATCGGTCACCAGCGGTCCAGGCGCATGCCAAGATCCCCGCCCTCGTCGATGCCCTCATCACCGGCTCTGACGAGCCCATCGAGATCTACTGGCTGCACAGCACGACCATCAGCACTCCCGGCGACGTCACCGGCTTCGACGGTATCTGGGTCATCCCGGGCAGCCCGTACGAGCATCGCGATGGGGTCCTCGCCGCGATCCAGGCGGCCCGCACCAACCAGATCCCGCTGCTGGGCACCTGCGGCGGGTTCCAGCACCTCCTCCTCGAGTTCGCTCGCAATGTCTGCGGGCTCGCCGCGGTGGAGAACGCCGAGGAGCACGCGGAGTCCTCTGAGCAGCTCATCGTGCCGCTGGAGTGCTCGTTGCTGGGCCAGGAGGCCACAGTTGCCATCGCACCGGGGACGATCGCCGCGCGTGCGATGGGATCTGGACCGGTAACGGAGCGCTACTTCTGCCGCTACGGGCTCAACGCTGACTACCTCCAGCTCCTCCAACGCCGCGGTCTCGTCATCAGCGGACGGGACGATCTCGGCAGCGCGCGGGTGGTGGAGCTGTCGGACCACCCGTTCTACGTCGGCTCGCTGTTCCAGCCCGAGCTGTCCTCCGATCCGACCTGGGTCCATCCGCTCATCGCCAGCTTCGCAGCAGCCGTTCGCGCTCACGCCGCCCGGGCTCCTCACGCGGCTCCTGCGGCTCACCTTTCTCATGGTGCGGCCTTGGCGGGATGACGGGCCGATGCCGATCGTCCCAGATACCAAGGACTGGACCTGGGTCCTCGAACGACCCTGTCCTGAATGCGGCTTCGACACCAGAACCGTCACCCGGGACGCGGTCCCCCAGCTCCTACGCGACAACGCGGCGGCCTGGCAAGCGCTCCTGGGAGGCCACCACGACGCGCTCGACCTGCGAGCTCGGCCGTTGGAGAATCGTTGGTCCACGCTCGAGTACGCCTGCCACGTCCGCGACGTGTTCCGGCTCTTCGACCAGCGTCTCCACATCATGCTCGATGCCGACGACCCCACCTTCCCCAACTGGGACCAGGATGCCACCGCAGTTGCCGATCATTACAACGAGCAGGACCCCACGGCGGTTGCCGCCCAGCTGCTCGATGCCGCGGTCGGTCTTGCCGACAGCTTCTCCAACCTGACCCCAGATGATTGGGAGCGTACGGGCGCACGCAGCGACGGCGCCCGCTTCAGCATCGAGAGCTTCGCGCGGTACCTGACCCACGATCCGGTTCATCACCTGTACGACGTCGGCGGACTGACGTCCACCGCTGAGCGCTGATCCAGCGCGAACCCGTGCACCACCCTGGACTGCGTCGACACCGGCTCGGCATGCAGACCCTCTTCCACGACCTCGGCATCACCACCAGCAGCACCGCCGCATCGACAACATCTTGTCGATCCGGATTCCGCAGGCGCCTAGCATAAAAGCTACTTGGCGAGGACAAAGAAGACCTGCCATTTATCAGGGCAGAAGCGTTCCCCACTGAGCACGTAACAAGGCCACAATTGCCATGTTCCGACACTGTCGAGGAAGACTCGACCCTGGGCGTTGACGGTTTCCCCAGGCGCGAGGGCTCTCCCCTCATTCATGTCCTCAGTATCCTTTCTATCGTTAGCCGCATTCCGCGCCCCAACAAACGTGTACTCCAGTTGGACACGCTGCTTTCCAACATTCGTCAACGAATAGCTCACGGCTATCGTGTCCCCAACTAACGGAGGATTGTTTCGACTCACGGCCTTGAGTCCCGTCAGCCTGATCCCATCGCCACTGGTTACCGGCGTCGAGTCGACCTCGATACCACCGCTTGCCTGCGTCGTACCTTGCCCATCGCCAGCGTTCTCAGTCGGTGAAGGCGTCGTCTGCGAGCTGGCAACGATGACGCCAATCAGCAGGAGCAGCACGATCCCGACGCCGACCCCTGCCAGGATCCGCGCCCGTGTGGAGAGGCGCCGACGCTGCCTGCCCGGCGGTTCATCCCGGTCCGAAGGCGGCCGAACCCCGTCCGGTGGGGCAGGAGTTGCTGTCGGGCTGGTGCGCGTACGACTCTGTCCTGCCTGCTCGGGCCGTGCAGGCGCCTCCTGAACCTCCGTCGTGCCCGGGTCTGGCGCCTTCCCTGCCGGCGCGACCTCCGGGGCCGCATCCTTCTGCGCCGTCCGCACCTCGGCAAGGGTCATGTCCAGTACCCGAAGCAGCCGGCTGGTATCAAACTCGAAGCGGGCCGGGCTGAGCTCAAGGGCCTGCCGGCGCACCAGCTTGGCCAGGCTGTCCGGCAGGTCATCGGCACGCGGCATCCGCGCGTCCTCAACCAGGATGGGGATGACGCGAACGTTGCGCGTCAACGCCGCCTCGATCTCCAACCGCACGAAATCATCGGGATCGTCAAGGCGACGCCGGCCATGCTCATCAGTGATCGTCAGCCACTCATTCCCGATCAGCGTCAGCAGCACGTCGCACGATCCGACCGCTCTGGTGATCACCTCCACGAAGTCGTCGCCCAGCTGGATCGAGTCGACGTCCTTGAAGACCTGCCCACCGCCGAAGCGTTCAGCCAGCGCCTGTAGCTGATGAAGATCCGACCCGACGCGGCCGGGATGGGTCCAGCCATTGCCCCCTACCTTCCAAGGCCTCAACCCTCTGCCCCCCACTGACCAGCATCATAGAAGGGGCGAGCGGCTCCTGACATCTCTTTCGTAACTGTTCAGGTTGCTGGCCGGTGAGCTGACATGCTGGGGCGGTATCGTCTTTGCATGGTTGAGCGGTGGGTGCTGTTGCGCGGTCAGACGCGGCTGGGTGTCCTGCGCTTGGTGGATGTGGATCAGCCGTGGTTTGAGTGCACGTTCGAGCCCACAGCGGCGTTTGAGCAGGTGCGGGAGCTGTTCTACGAGGAGCGGCGCTTGTTGGAGGTCGGCGACATGGGTGCCTGGTCGAGCGCCTGGGAACGGATCGCGGCGCAACAGCTGGCCCTTGAACCCCTGGATGGTAGTGGGCGTGTGGACGAGTTCTTGCTCCACATCGATGGTGAGACCGCCCAGCTTCGCTATTGAGTTAGCAGTGTAATTCAGGGTGGCGTGGTCAGGTTGACGGACGCCGACTGATTATCGGGGCTGGGGGAGGCCTGGTCCGGTAGCGGTCGACTCGCCAGCGGCCGCGGGCTCATCCGGTTCATCGGACCCAGCCGGCAGGCGCGCGAGACGGTCGCGGACCTCGTCGGCCTCGGGGATCTCCAGCGCCTCGCACAGCTCGAGGGCCTCCTGCCACGCCTCGCGTGCCTGCTGCTGGCGGCCAAGCCCACGCAGCGCATCGCCGAGATCCCGCAGCACCTCAGCCTGGCCGACGCGGTCGCCGAGCTCCCGGAACAGGGTGAGGGCCTGCTGGTGGTGGTCGACCGCCTCCGGGTAGCGCCTCAACCACGTGTAGACGATGCCGAGGTTATTCAGGCTGGCGGCTTGGCCCCAGGCCTGGATCGCCAAGGCGCTCTTGCCGATCCCGCCCATCCCGTCAATCGCCGAGATCACCACCGGCCCGCCGCCCGCGCCGGCGGCCACCTGCAGCAGGCGGGCAAGCTGCTCCAGCTCCCTGGTCCGCCCCGTGAACGCCTCCGGCAGGCTGGGCAGCTCGTGTGGGATCGGCAGCGTGGTCGGCCCCAGCGGCGGGGCGGCCAGCACCGACGACAGCTCCGGCTGGCTGGCAAGGCCAGGCAGGTGGACCCACGCGCGGGTACGGGTCTCCTTGGCATGCACCCGCACCGGCTGCCACACCACCGGGTCCAAGCCCGCATAGGCGTGCCGCACCACCCCCTGATAGACCGCGTCGGAGACCGCCAGCACCACATCGGCGCTCGGACTGCCGGCAAGCACGGTGCGGGTCGCCTGGGCGTCCAGCAGCCGGAAGGCGTGGTTGAGGTCCTCACCGGTATGGCCATGAGGGTCGGCGAGCACGTGGCCCTCGTGGACCGCGACCCGCAACCGCAGCCGCCCCGGCCCAGTGGCCTGCTGGTTGTCCGTGGTGAGCTTGGTGGTGAGGGTGCTGAGCAGCGGGTGCAGCAGGGTGGCGGCGGGAACCGCGGGGTCGAACAGGACCAGGATCCCATCGCCCAGGTCGCTACGGGCGGCGACCTGCTCGGGTGGGATCTCGGCCGCACGCAGGGCATGGTCGAGCAGGGCGTGCAGTCGGGTGCGCAGGTGGGCGCGGTGGGGATCGGTCCGGCCGTGGTGGCCGAACCCTTCGATGTCCAAGGCGAGGATGCCTCGCCGTACCGGGGCGCCGCCCATCCGCCATCCCACGCGATCGGGGTGAAGGCCCGCATCTTCGCAGATCCAGCGACGATGCGTGGTCAGCCAGACGACAACCGGAGCGTTGGCGCAGCTCAGGGCGCTGTCCCAAGCCAGCGCGAGCCGGGCGCGGACCCGGTCAGCTTCGGATCTGGCCGCCGAAAGGGTCTTGCCGACGAGGATCGGCGTCTCGGCCCGCCGGCGCAGTCCTGCCATGTCTTTACTTCCAGAGCTGTCAGCCTCACGGTTGTCAGGCTAGATTGACAGCATGACAGCGAACGAGATCATGGCTGACCTGCGCTCCGACGACCCGGCGGTCGGCCTGCGGGCAGTCGGCGCACTGCATCGGCTCGCCGAGCAGGTCGAGGCGGCCTCCGTCAAGCTCGCCAGGGAGCGCGGCTGGTCATGGGAGCAGATCGGGGACGCCCTCGGCGTCTCCCGCCAGTCCGTCCACGCCAAGTACGGAAAGCGAGGCCCATGATGGTCAAGCGACGCAGCACCGACGCCAGGAGGGCGGTGTTGACGTGGGCTGCCGAAGAGGCCCAGCGGCGCGGCGACCGTCGCCTGGGCACCGACCACCTCCTGCTTGGGCTCTTGCACCACCCAGACGCCGTGGCAGCCCGGGCCCTCAGCGTGGACCTCGAGGCCGCACGCGCGGCCTCGGCCGAACTCGACCGGGCCGCGCTGGCCGCGGTCGGCATCGATGCCGGCCACCTCAGCGCCGCACCCCGACCCGTTCACATCCGACGGCTGCCGCCGCTCACCTCCGGAGCGCGGGCCGTCCTCAAGCGCAGCATCGAGGAACGACCTCCCGACAAGTCGCGGCGCATCCAGACGCGCCACCTCGTGCTTGCCCTGCTGACCCGGGAGCGTCCCGACCCCGCCGCCGAGTTGCTCGCCGCCCTGGGGATCGATCCTGCCGAAACCCGCGACCGGCTGACCCACGCCGCCGACTGACATGACGCGTCCCCGCGCGGCGTGGGATGTCTCCCCCGGCCTACTGGCCATCTGGATCGCCCGAGGTATCGCACCTGCTGTGAGCCAGCCAAGAGCGGGCAGGCTGTCACCATGAGAACTCGTCACCTCCACACCGCTGGCCAAGGAGCCGCCATGACCGACTACGGCCGCCAGGTGCGGTTCGGCTACTTCCTCATCCCCAACGCCGCCGATCCGCTGCTGGCCACCGCGCGGGAGGTCGAGCGGCTCGGCCTGGACTACATCGGCGTCCAGGACCACCCCTACCAGCGCCGGTTCGTCGACACCTGGACGCTGCTGGCCATGATCGCCGCGGCCACCTCGCGAGTCGGCCTGTTCCCCGACGTGGCCAACCTGCCGCTACGGCCGCCCGCAGTGCTGGCCAAGGCCGCCGGCAGCCTGGACGTGCTCAGCGGCGGCCGGGTGGAGCTGGGGCTCGGCGCCGGCGCGTTCTGGGACGCGATCGAAGCCTTCGGCGGCCCACGCCGCGACCCCGGCGAGTCGTATCGGGCCCTCGCCGAGGCGATCCAGGTGATCCGCAAGGTGTGGAGCGGCGAGCGGAACCTCCGCTTCGAGGGCAAGCACTACCGGCTGGCCGGCGCCCAGTCCGGCCCGGTGCCGGCCCACCCGATCGGCATCTGGCTGGGGGTGTACGGGCCGAGGGCGCTGCGGCTGGCGGGCCGGGTGGCCGACGGCTGGGTGCCGTCGTTCCGCGGCGAGCTGCAACCCCTGCTCGACATGGCGGCCCGGCTGGACGAGGGCGCGGCCGAGGCGGGACGCGACCCGGGTGAGCTGCGCCGGGTGCTCAACGTCGGCGGCGCCATCACCGACGGCACGTCCGAGGGCGCCTTTCGGGGCCCGGCGGCGCAATGGGTCGACGAGCTGACCGCGCTGGTGACAGCGCACGGCTTCGACACCTTCGTGCTGTGGGCCGAGGGGCCTGGCCAGCTGTCGCGGTTTGCCGAGGAGATCGTCCCAGCGGTTCGAGCCCAGGTGGCCACCGAACGCGCGGCACAAAGCTGAGTTGACGTGGGCGACGGGCCAACCCCCCGACCAGGCCCACCCGGCGGGCCGATCACCAGGCGGGCGCTGTTTAGGATCTTCCTCAACGCCGGGCTCGCCTTCGGCGGCGGCCTTGGCATCCTGGCGGTGCTGGAGCGGGAGCTGGTCACCCAGCGCCAGGCGATCGACCGGGAGGAGTTCCTGCGGCTGTACGGCCTGGGCCGCATCGTCCCAAGCGGGACGATGACCGCCCTGGCCGTGGCCTACGGCTACCGGTTCGCCGGCCTGATCGGCACCGCCATCGCGTTGTGCGGGCTGGTGCTGCCCGCCCTGGTGCTCACCGTCGCGCTGACCGCCGCCTACGGCCTCCTACGGCGGCAGGGATGGCTGCTGGACCGGCTGCCGGTGACGATCCTGCCCGCCGCGCTGGCGTTCATCGTGGTGGCCGGCCTGCGGCTTGGCCGCGACGTCTTCCGCCGCTCGCGGGAGCTGCTGCTGGCCACCGGCGCGTTCCTGGGCGCCGCCGTCTTGCATCTGAGCCCGGTCGTGCTGCTGCTGGCCGGCGGCGCCGCAGGCATGGTCCTGTTCGGCCGGCGGGAGGCGAGCTCATGAGCCTGCTTGCGCTGTGCGTGGTGGTGTTCACCTACAACGCCATGACCTTCGGCAACGGCCCGGTCATGGTGCCGCTGCTGCAAGCCGACCTGGTCGACCGCCGCGGGGTGCTGAGCACCGGCCAGCTGCTGTACGCGTTCACGATCGCCCGCGTCACCCCGGGGCAGGCCAACACCTACGTCGCCGCCATCGGCTACATGCTGCACGGCCTGGTCGGAGCGCTGGCCTGTACCGTCGCGATCGTGCTGCCCGGCTATCTGATGCTGCCGCTGCTGTGGGGCTATGAGCGGCTCAGGGGCGTCCACCTGATCCCGGCGTTCACCCGTGGCCTGACGGTTGCCTCGGTCGGGCTGATCTTTGCCGCGACCCTCAGCATCGGCCGGGCCACGCTGACGGGCTGGGTGAGCCTGCTGGTGTTTGCCGCCGCGCTCGCCATGGCCCAGCTGCTGAAATGGAACCCGCTGGTCGTCTTGGGAGTCTCTGCGGTCCTCGGCATCGGCGCGTGGGCGCTTGGCTGGGCATGACTCCAGGTGGCGGGGTCTGTGCTGCGGCTGGCCCGCGACCCGCTACGCGCCCTATCCCTATATAGATGGGTTGGCCGGACTCGGTATGGAAAGATACCGTGCGGTTTCCATGGTTGACGCGAGTTGGCTGAGACGGGCGCGTGAGAGGGCGGGTGGGAGTGGATGAGCAGGCCAGGACGGGCGCTGGCTGCGATGGCCGTGGCCGTGGTGCTGGCCGCAGGGTGCAGCTCCAAGACGTTCGACCAGGTGAAGGGGACAGTGCTGGACAGCCGAACGGGCAAGCCGGTCGCCCAGGCGAAGGTGACGGCCACGGCCCCGGACACGGCGGCGGTGGCTGGCACGACGGACGTCCAGGGCAGGTTCACCTTGCGCAAGGTCAGCAAGCAGGCACGCCTGGCGGTGATGGCCACCGACTACGAGGCCGCCGACGTGCCGGTCGCCGGCAAGCCGCTCAACGTTGCCCTCAAGCCCATTCCCGTACAGGGCGTGATCACCAGCACGCTCACCAACAAAGGGCTGCGGGCGACCCTGGACGGCAAGGTGCACGAGCGCGCCGCGGCCGACGGCACCTTCCGTGTCTACGGGGTGGGGCCGGGTGACAGCCTGAGCGTCACCGCGCCCGGCTACAAGACCGCGTCGGTGGCCATCGACGCGGACCGTCGGGTGCAGGTGCTCCTCGTCGCGGAGGAGGCTACCCGGATCCAGCAGGTCAACCAGTGGCTGCGCGCCGGGAACCTCGCGCCGGTGTGGCGCTACGTGTTCCTCACCCCGAAAGGGTACGGGTACGAGGACGTCCCGCCCCAGCTCAAGGCGGAAGTGGGCAGGCAGTTCGCCGCAGCAGCCAGCGAGGGCGTCAAGGGGTTCGACATGCGCTCGGTCACCAAGGGGGGAGCCGCCGCCGAGATGGAGGTGATCGTCGCAGCGCTGGACCCCCGGTTCGCCTCCCTACCCGGCGCCGAGGAGGGCTTCGTGACCGGGGTCTCGGAGAGCGCCGGTGCGAGGCCGCAGTTGATCACGCTAGCCGGTGGAGAGCAGGTGGAGTACATCGCTCCCCCGGGCGGGCCCAAGTCCATCCTCATCAGCGAAGGATCGCTCCAGGTCATGATCCTCGGGGATGCCGCCGAGCAGCTCAAGGGGTTCGCGAGCGCGTTCATCAAGGCGCACGAGTGACGCCGCGCGAACCGGGGCTCCTAGCGGCCTTGCCGGTGCGCGGTTGACGTGCAGCGTATCCGGTGCGCCGACCTGCGCCTGATCTGGGTGGGACAGCCAGAAATCGGCAGAACTCGGCAGGTTCTCGTTGGAACCAGAACGGGTCACCCCATTCGTCCTGGTTGAATTGCCTAGAAAGTCCGACGCACACAATTATGCGCTGCCGCTTGCACCGATATCGGCGCCTTCATCGCCTTTGCAATAGCCGTCATCACTCGCGTAAATTCCGCGCTCGACGCGAATGCCCAGATATAGCGAGGAGTTCGTCTCGTGCCCAAGAACCGCAGCGGCGCCTTGGCCTTGGCCTTGGCCCTCGCCGCCGGCTTGGCGATCGCGCTGGTCGTGACCGGTCCCGGTCCGATCCAGCCAGCCGTGGCCGCCGCCTCCAAGCCGCCCCAGCCCCCCGGGTCGGGGATGCCGATGGGGCCGAAGTCGCTGTTCAACTTCAACCAGTGGGGACCGTCGCCCAGCGACAACGTGGTGCTGAAGTGGGATGAGCAGACTCTGGCCGAGGTCCGCGCGACCAAGCCAGCTCCAACGCGGGTGGCCCGTGCCTTGGCGGAGGTCCACACCGCCATGTTCGACGCCTGGGCGGCCTACGACAGCATCGCTGTGGGCACGATGTTCGGCGGGACCCTGCGGCGTCCCTCGGTGGAGCGCACCGACAGCTACAAGTCCATGGCCATGAGCTACGCGGCCTACCGGGTGCTGCTGGACCTGTTCCCGACCCGCTCGGCCGACATGGTGGGGTTGATGACCGGGCTAGGCTACGACCCCAATAACAGCTCCACCGACACCACCACCCCCCAGGGGATCGGCAACACGGTAGCAGTCGCCGTGATCCAGTACCGCCACCACGACGGGTCCAACCAGCTCGGCGACGAGAACGGCGGGACCCCTGGCGTGGCGTACTCCGACTACACCGGCTACACCCCCGTCAATGCCTGGAACCAGGTCAACGACGTCTACCACTGGCAGCCGCTGTGCGTGCCCACGCCCCCGCCGGGGGCCACCACCTGCTCGGGGACCGTGCAGACGTTCGCCACCCCGCAGTGGGGCAAGGTCAAATCGTTCGCGCTGGGCGATAACCCGGGTCAGTTCGGGCCGGCCCCGATGGACCGCTCCCACCTTCCAAGCGAGGCCCAGGATCTCATCGACGCCCAGGCCAAGCTCACCGACCAGCAGAAGACGATCACCTACTACTGGGCCGACGGGCCATCCACCGAGCTGCCCCCCGGCCACTGGGCGATGTTCGCCCAGGCCGCCGCGCGGGCCGCCGGCCTGTCCCTGGACGCCACCACCAAGGGCTTCTTCGCGCTGGGCAACGCGCTGCTGGACGCCAGCGTCGCAACCTGGAAGGCCAAGTGCGACCAGGATACCGTGCGGCCGATCACCTACATCCGCTGGCTGTATGCGGGCAAGACGATCAAGGGCTGGGGCGGCCCTGGCAAGGGGACCATCAGCGAGAACGGGGCAAGCTGGATCCCCTACCAGGCGTCGAGCGTGGTCACCCCGCCGTTTGCCGAGTACACCTCCGGGCACTCCGCCTTCTCCGGGGCGGCCAGTCAGGTGTTCGACAACTTCGCCGGCGGCTCCTGGTCCTTCCCGGTCGGCCTGAACGTCACGATCGCCAAGGGCAGCTCGACCATCGAGCCGGGCGTGGTGCCGAGAAGCAACACCACGCTCAGCTGGAAGAGCTTTGATGATGCGGCCGACCAGGCCGGGCTGTCGCGCCGCTATGGCGGCATCCACTTCCATGACGGCGACTACAACGGCCGGGCCCTTGGCCACGCGATCGGCAATGCGGCATGGGCCAAGGCGCAGACCTACATCAACGGCACGGCGGTCGTCCCCACCACCACGACCACGGCCGCCTCGACGACGACGGAGGCGCCCACCACTACCGACGTGCCCACGACCACGGAAGCGCCCACCACTACCGACGTACCTACTACAACCATGGAAACGAGCACCACGACCACGGAGGCGCCAACGACCACGACCGGCTGACTCCGCCAACCGCCGCGATGGACTGACCTGGGCAGGATTGGCGGTTTCTCCTGCATGCATATGGGATGCCTCGACCCAGCGGGGTCGAGGCATCCCACTGCAAGCGTGCCTCCCGCCCGTGTCCCGCCCGTCAAGAGATGGGCGGAGAGTTGGGCATAGAAGGGGGCTCCGGGAGGCGGAACCTGATGGGACCCCAACCGTGGCTCGACTGCCCGGTCGGCGATCGCGGCACCAGGCACAGTGCGACGTTCTGGTCCGCGTCGTCAGCGAATGGGGCTCCAACCGTGGCTCCAGTGCCCGGAAGGGTGTAGACCTCGCCATAGGCTTTGTCTCCCGCAAACGATCGGAGCGCGCTCTCGAGGAAGACCTGAATGAGGGGCTGGACGTCGCCCAGCGTCTTCGCCATCTGGTCGCTCACCTTTCCTGCCGCCCCGAAGTCGGCCAGCAAGGGGGTTTCATCCCAGACCGGGGTGGACCAACCCTCGATGCGCACCTGCGCCTTCCCGTCCCCGTCGAGATAGTAATAGACGTAGAGGATGATCGTGCCATCCAGGGCGGTCATACCCGGACTCGTGTTGCAGTGGAAATCGATGTTGATCGTGTCGATCAGCTCCGAATCCTGATGCGCGCCCGGATCGGCGACGTGCGTCTTGTCGACGTCCCCCCAGGCCTGATAGGACGTCCTGATCGGACCCTTCCGAACGGGGTGGTCGACGTGTGGATTCTTCGGCGCATCCTCGAACTGCTGCTCCACGAACTTCAGGACGGAGTCCGTATTGACAACCTCGCTGAGGCTCTCGGCGATCTCCGTATCAGCCCGCACATACGCGAAGACCGCATGAGCCGGTGGGATGTCCCACATCCCTTCCCAATATAGACCCGGTCCACCATTCGTCTTGCCGTGGATCTGACGGAACGGACCCGCCTGCTGAAACGACTTGCGTTCAAATGCATACACGGACAGCGTAGACATTGACCCTTCTCCTTCACGCGTTACGACCTGGCATATCGCATTTCTGTCTGCCCCGGTCAGGTATCTCCCATCGTGCATCCGGTCGAGATCGATGTCGCCATGGAGACTCACCTCCTTCCCCTGCGTCGGCAGGCATGCCAGGCGAGGCTCGACACGCTCCGATCCACTTCGCCCCCCGGCTCGTTCGCCTTGCCATCAGCGAGAGCACTGTTGCTCCTTACCTGGAGGGAGGGTACGAAGCAGCGCAGCCCAGTCGCTTCAGGGAGATCCCTAATCGTTTCCGGTACACGATCCGGCTGCGCCCGTTTAGACTGCTTTGATGCTGGTTGGACGGGCGCGGGAGATGGCTCGCGTTGCCGAGCTGCTCGACGGCGCCCGCCAGGGCCGCAGCGGCGCCCTGGTCCTGCGCGGCGACCCTGGCGTGGGCAAGAGCGCGCTGCTGGGCTGGGCACGGGAGCAGGCGGCCGGCTTCCTGGTATTCAGCGCGCGTGGCACCCAGTCCGAGGTGGAGCTGGCCTACGCCGGGCTGGCCGACCTGTTCCGCCCGGTCCTGGACCGGCTCGACGTCCTGCCCCCAAGGCAGACGGCCGCGCTGGCCAGCGCCTTGGCGATCGCCGACGCGCCCGCCGGGGAGCGGTTCGCCGTGGCCTCGGCAACGCTGGCCATGCTGGATGCCGCGTCGGAGTCCGCCCCCCTGCTGGCGGTCGTGGACGATGCCCACTGGCTGGACGCCGCCTCCGCGGAGGCGCTGCTGTTCGCCGCCCGCCGAGTCGAGGCGGAAGGGGCGGTGCTGCTGTTCGCCGCCCGGCGCGATGACGGCAGCTTCGCGGCGCACGGCCTGGACGAGCTGCCCGTAGGGGGACTGGACCGCCAGCACACGGCCGAGCTGCTGGCCGGTCGAGCTGCCTGGCCGGTAGCCCCGCACGTCGTCGACGACCTCGCCGCCCAGACGGGCGGCAACCCGCTGGCCTTGCTCGAGCTCATCCCGCTGCTGACCGGGGAGCAGCTGGGCGGGGTGGAACCGCTTCCCGACCCGCTGCCGGCCGGTGCCTCCGCCGAACGCGCCTTCGGCCGCCGAGTCGCCGCGCTCGACCCGCCGGCCCGGCAGGCGCTGCTGGCCGCGGCCGCCCTCGGCCCCGACGAGGACGCCGCCAGCCAGCTGGAGGCCGCCGCCGAGCGGGCGCAGCAGCGAAGCGGGTTCGCGGCGGCCGCGGCCGCACTCCAGCGAGCGGCGGCGCTGAGCCCGCGGGAGGCGGACCGGCTGCGCCGCCTGCTCGCCGCCGCTGCCGCCGCCCAGCGGGCCGGCCTCGTCGAGCATGCCGTCCGGCTGCTCGACGAGGCGCTGCGGCGAACCGGCGAGCCGGCCGGGCGGGCGGCGATCCAGCACACCCGCGGGCGGATCGAGATGTTTCGCGGGCGGACCCGGACCGCCGCCCGGCTACTCGCGGCCGAGGCCGCCGCCATCCGGACCGTCCAACCCGACCAGGCGGCCAGGATGCTCGCCGAGGCGGCCATGGCCGCCTTTCTGGCCGGCGAGGTCGCCGAGTCGCTCGCCATGACCGTGCAGGCGCAGGAAACCGTGGCCGGTGGCGGGGGCGTGGCCGAGCTGGTCACCAAGCTGGTCACCGGGACGGCGCTGTTCCATGCTGGTCAGCCCGCCGACGGCGTGCGGCTGCTGGTCGCCGCCGCCGACCTGGCCGCCACCGCCGATCCCGGGTCGCTGGACGTCGAGTACGTCATCCTGACCGCCCTGGCGCTGATGTGGGCTGGGGAGCTGCGCCGCGCGGAGGACATCCTCGGCCCGGTGCTGGACGAGGCTCGGCGGGCGGGCGCGCTCGGCATCCTGCCGTTCGCCCTGTACGCCTCCTGCTACCTGGACCTCCGGGTGGGCCGGCTGGCGACGGCGGCGATCAGCGGCGCCGAGGCGGCCCGGCTTGCCCGCGACACCGGCGACGTGCTCTTCGCCTACCTCGCGGCCGGCTGCCTGGCCCTGGTCGAGGCCGTTCGAGGACAGGAGGACGCTTGCCGACGCTACGTCGCCGACGGCCAGAGCCTCGGCCGCCAGCTCGAGCTGGACTACCCGCACGACCTCGCCGACGCCGTGGGGCTGCTCGAGCTCGGTCTCGGCCACCCCGCGGAGGCGATCAGTCACCTGGAGGCGGCCAACCGGGTCGATGCGCTCGGCGGTGAGCCGCTGATGGGCCGCCCGTCCGCGCCGGATCTGGTGGAAGCCTACGTGCGGGCCGGCCGCCCCGTCCCGGCGAGCATGCGGCGCGACCTGCAGGCCCAGAGCCTCGACGAGCAGCTCCCGGCCACCGCGGCGGTTGCCTGGCGCTGCCGGGGCCTGCTCGCTGACGAGGCCTCGTTCGACGACTGCTTTGGGCGGGCGCTGCGACTGCACCACGCGACGGGCATGCCCTGGCCGACGGCCCGGACGGCGCTGGCCTACGGCGAGCGGCTGCGCCGGGCTGGCCGTCGTGTCGACGCGCGGGTGCAGCTGCGCCCGGCCGCCGAGACGTTCGAGCGCATGGGGGCGAGGCCGTGGGCCGAGCGGGCGGCGGGCGAGTTGCGCGCGACCGGGGAGACGGTCCGCAGACGTGATCGCCTGGCGGCGGACGAGCTCACACCCCAAGAGCTCCAGATCGCCCTGTCGGTCGCCGACGGGGGCACCAACCGTGAGGTCGGCGCGGCGCTGTTCCTCAGCTCCAAAACGGTCGAGTTCCACCTCAGCCGGGTGTACCGCAAGCTCGGGGTGCGGTCGCGCACCGAGCTCACCCGGGTGCTTGCCCCCGCCATGGATGCCAAGTGAGAGAACTCGCGACCGCCTTGCCGAGCCGGCGAGAGGAGCGCCATGCAGCCCGAGAGAGGTCCTGAACAGAGTCCGGCGGCGGCACTGGCACGCCGGCCAGGATCGTGGGCGGTGCTGGGTGCCTACGTCGCGTTGGTGGCGGCCAGCCACGTGCTGGCGGCCCTGCCGATCGCGATCGCGGTGGCATCGGAGGATCCCTCACTGGGGCCGCAGGTCGGTAGCACCGCTGTCGGGGTGATGCTGCTCGCCGGGAACCTTGGTGGGGCTGCCGTGGTGATCGGCATGGGGGCGCTGAAGAGCGTGCGCGGCGACTTCCACGCCGCCGTCGCGCTGATTTCTGCTTTGGCCGTATTCGTCGCGCTGATCGCCCTCACGATCCCCGATCCGCTGCGCCGGACCGACCGGGACTGACGGTGGCTCCAGTAGGGTTGCGCCTGCGAGGGAGGGCCTGTGGCGATGAACAGCGCGGACGGCTACATCGTAGCCTTCGATCTCGGTACGTCGGCGTTGAAGCTCGCCCTGGTCACCACCATGGGCGAGGTCGTGGGGTCCGCGGTGGAGGAGTACCCGCTGTACCTGCTGGGCGACGGAGGCGTCGAGCAGGACCCCGAGGACTGGTGGCGTGCGGTCGTGCGGGGCACGCGCCGCCTGCTGGCCGTGGCCGATGTCGATCCCGGCCGGGTGGTTGGCGTCGGCTGCAGCTCGCAGTGGTCGGGGACCGTGGCGGTGGGCAGCGACGGGCGACCCCTGATGCGCGCGCTCATCTGGATGGATTCGCGTGGTGCCGAGCAGCTCCGGCAGGTCACGGGCGGCCTGCCCTCCGTGCAGGGCTACGGCCTGCGCAAGCTCGTCACCTGGATCCGGCGGTCGGGTGGCGCCCCCGGCCACGCCGGCAAGGACAGCCTCGCGCACATCCTCTACCTCCGCGACCAGCTGCCGGCCGTCTACCAGCGCACCCACCGGTTCCTGGAGCCGCGGGACTGGATCAACCTGCGGCTGACCGGCCGGTTTGCCACGTCGTTCGACGCGGTGGCCTTGCTGTGGGTGGCGAACACGCGAGCAGTGGACGCGGTGCGTTACGACGACCGGCTGCTGCGCATTGCCGGTCTCGAGCGCGACAAGCTGCCTGAGCTTGTGCCTGCCGCCACCGTCCTGGGGACGCTGCGGCCACAGGTCGCGGCCGAGTTGGGGCTGCCGGCGTCGGCGCGGGTGGTGACGGGGGCGCCGGACATCATGGCCTCGGCCATCCCCGGGCGCTACCTGCTCGCCAACGAGCAGGAGTCGGCCGGGGTGTGCCTGGCCGAACTGCAGCGCAACGTGCTGTTCGCCCAGGACGGGGCGGCGCCGGCCGCCGCTCCCGAGGACCCCTACGCGGCGATGTTCGCGCTGGCCGAGGCCGTGCCGGCCGGCAGCGACGGGCTGATCTTCACCCCCTGGGTAAACGGGGAACGGACTCCGGTCGATGACCGCACGGTCCGCGGCGGGTTCTTCAACCAGTCGCTGGGGGTCACCCGTGGCCATCTCGTGCGGGCGGTGCTGGAAGGAGTGGCCTACAACTCGCGCTGGCTGCTGGTGCATGTGGAGCGGTTCATCAAGCGCCGCCTGGAGACGATCACGGCCGTGGGCGGCGGCGCCCGCTCGGAGCTGTGGTGCCAGATCCACGCCGATGTGCTTGACCGGGTGGTGCTGCCTCGGGGGCGGTGTACCACGGCGACGACGACCACATCGCGTTCCTGAACCGGGTGTACGCGATCACCTCGCAGGTCAACCCGCTCCACGCCGACCTGTGGCCGAGCGCCACCAAGTACGAGGCGGAGATCGTGGCCATGACCGCGGGCATGCTCGGCGGCGACGCCGCGCCGACCGACGAGCCCACCCGGCAGATCATCGGCAGCGTCACCTCTGGCGGCACCGAGAGCATCCTGCTGGCGATGCGCGCCTACCGGGACTGGGCCAGGGCGGCCCGGCGCATCACCCGGCCGGCGGTGGTAGCCCCTACCACCGCCCACGTCGCCTTCGACAAGGCCGCCCAGTACTTCCGCATCAAGCTTGTCCGCGTGCCCGTGACGGCCGACTACCGGGCCGATGTGGAGGCGATGCGGCGGGCCATCACCCGCAACACCGTGGCGCTGGTCGGCTCGGCGCCGACCTTCCCGCACGGGGTCATCGATCCCATCGAGGATCTCGCCGCCATCGCGCGGCAACGGGGGATCGGCATGCACACCGATGCCTGCCTGGGCGGGTTCGTGCTGCCGTGGGCCCGGCGCCTGGGCTACGACGTGCCGGGATTCGACTTCCACGTCCCCGGCGTCACCTCGATGTCAGCCGACACCCACAAGTTCGGCTATGCGGCGAAGGGAACGTCGGTGGTGCTGTACCGAGGCGCCCACCTGCGCTGGTTCCAGTACTTCACCGCCACCGACTGGCCGGGCGGGCTGTACTTCTCCCCGACGCTGGCCGGCAGCAGGCCCGGCGCGCTGAGCGCCGCGTGCTGGGCGGCAATGGTGGCCACCGGCGAGGACGGGTACCTGGAGGCCACCCGCCGCATCCTCGAGACGGGCGCGGCGATCCGGCGCGGCGTCCAGGCCATCCCCCACCTGCGGGTGCTCGGCGACCCGCTGTGGGTGATCGCCTTCGCGTCCGACACCGTCGACATCTACCGCGTGCTGGAGCACATGACCCGACGTGGCTGGAGCCTCAACGGCCTGCACCGGCCGGCCGCCGTGCACCTGTGCGTGACGCTGCGCCACACCCAGCCGGGAGTGGCCGAGCGGTTCCTGGGCGACCTGCACGCGTCGGTCGAGGAGGTCGAGGCGCAGCCGGCCGGCGAGGAGGGGCTGGCGCCGGTCTACGGTCTGGCCGCCACCATCCCCTTCCGAGGGATGGTGCGAGACCTGCTCAAGAAGTACATCGACCTGCTGTACCGCCCCTGAGCGCATGGGCAACGCACGCAGCCCGAGGGTTGTTCAGGCTCAGCGCGATCAAGCCGTCGCTTGATCGATCCTTGATGGGCCAGTGTCAGCTTGCCGCGATGCACACGGGACGCCGGTCGGCATCGTCATTTGCGGTTCTGTGTCTTCCCGGGAATGGAGAGCAACGTGAGCACAAGAAGCATCTTCCAGCTGCAGATCGGTGGCAGCATCCTACTGTTCGCCCTCATGGCCATATGGTACTGGGCACCGCGGCTCGCCCGGCTTTCGCTTGAAGACGCGCTCACCCCATTGCTCCTTGTTCATCTCACGCGCACCCTGGGTCTCACCATGCTCGTTCCGGCCGTGGTCGACCCCAACCTCCCACGGGACTTTGCGGTCCCGGCCGCATATGGCGACCTCATCGCCGCTGGGCTCGCGTTGCTCTCGATCGCGGCGCTAAAGACCAGGCAGCGGTTTGCGCCCGTCGTGGTGTGGGTCTTCACCGTGGAAGGCGTCGGGGATCTCGTCAATGCCTTTATCCAGGGCGACCGGGTCGAGATCGGTCGATTCAAGCTCGGAGCGGGATGGTTCATCTACACCGTGCTGGTGCCGGCTCTACTCGTCACGCACTTCATGATCGCGGCCAGACTCGTCCGGCACGCGCGAGAGGGCGGCGGGGTCGTGATGGACCGGAGCGCGGCCTCCTGAGAGGCGACGGGTCGGCCACGTATGGGAAGACGTCTTCGGGACGACGGGATATCTCGATACTCGCCACGATCTCGGCCATCTCGCCTCCTTTGTCACGATCTCCTATGGATTCATCTCATCAGTCGTTGAGGAGCGCCAGGTCGAGCTGGCGGAGCCGCGTGGGGTCGGCAAGGATGTCGATTTCGACGATCTTCCCGCGCGTGACCGTGAAGCCCATGACCGCAAACGGCCGT
>WNFV01003860.1_pt1 | contig 18949 bp, 12 predicted proteins | sample 5400101 | NCBI WGS metagenome assembly WNFV01 (sample SAMN13153361, study PRJNA577476) | soil metagenome | isolation source: 115 cm soil or saprolite under grassland replicate 1 | place: USA:California | collected 2016-06-15 | reverse complement strand
GCCGCCGCTGGCGCGCCGCGTCGACGCCCGCGCGCGCCAGCACTTTGATTGCCACCTCGCGATTCAGGCGCGGATCGCGCGCGCGATACACTTCGCCCATCCCGCCTGCCCCGAGCGAGCTGACCACTTCATACGGACCAAGTCTCGAGCCGGGAGTCAGCATGTTCCGCACCCGCGAGTCGAGGGGCCTGCGCCTAACAGCGCGACGAGTTCATACGGACCGAACCGACTAGGGATCTGCGCAGCCATGCAGGTGCGATGCCGCGGTCACTCTACGCTCTATGCGACCAACGGATCAATTGGCTAGAATCGGTCGAATCTCTACCATGCGAGTAGCCTTTGGCGACTGCGTATTCGACGGCGACCGGCGCGAGTTGACGCGCCACGGATCGGTTGTGCACGCCGGGCCGAAACTGCTCCGGCTGCTCGAGCTGCTGGTCGACGCCACGCCTCGCGCGCTGACCAAGGAAGAGATTCACACGTCGCTCTGGCCCGGTACATTCGTGTCCGATGCGACGCTGACAAGCCTCGTCGCCGAGCTGCGCGCCGCGATTGGCGACGACGCCCGCAAACCGAAGCTCGTGCGGACAATCCACGGTTATGGATATGCCTTCTCTGGGGTCATCGCCCCGGAAATGCAGCCAACGACCGCCGAACCCGATCGCGGGAAGTCCTATCGCATCATGCTAGGCGAGCGCGAAATCGCGCTGTCTCGCGGCGAACACGTGCTCGGCCGATCGAATGAGGCGACGGTCTTCGTCGACGATGTCGGCGTCTCGCGCCAGCACGCGCGGATCGTGATCGGCGAGCGCGGCGCGGTGCTGGAAGACCTGGGGAGCAAGAACGGCACGATGCTGAACGGGGACAGAATCTACGGCTCCACCGCGCTGGTGGATCGCGACGTCATCGTCGTCGGAGCGACCGCTCTGAAATTCCGCGTGTTCGAGACCGCGGGGTCGACAGAAACCGTCGCGTCGCGGATTAGGAAATGAATCATGCCTTTGGCGGCGGGATCCCGCGTCGGTCCGTACGAGGTTGTGTCGCTGATCGGTGTCGGCGCGATGGGAGAGGTGTACCACGCGCGGGATCTGCGTCTCGGGCGCGGGGTCGCGGTGAAGGTTCTCCCTGCCGCCTTCTCCATGAACCCCGACCGGCTGCTGCGGTTCGAGCAGGAAGCGCGCGCCGCGTCGATGCTCAACCATCCGAACATCCTCGCAATCTACGACATCGGCAAACAGGGCGAGCATTCCTACATCGTCAGTGAGCTGCTCGAGGGCGAGACGCTGCGATCGCGCCTTCAGCGAAGTGCGATTCCGGTCCGCACCGCCGTCGAATACGCGGTTCAGATCGCGCGCGGCCTCGCGGCGGCCCACGCGAAAGGCATCGTGCACCGCGACCTCAAGCCCGACAACCTCTTCGTGACGAGAGAGGGGCCCATCAAGATCCTGGACTTTGGCCTGGCGAAGGTGACTGCACCGGACCCGGAGTCGTCGATGAACGCGGACGTGGCCACGATTCCCGGGACGGTGCTCGGATCGGCGGCATACATGGCGCCCGAACAGGTGCGTGGCCGGGCGGTGGACCACCGCGCGGACATCTTTGCCCTCGGCGTGGTGCTCTACGAAATGCTCTCGGGCCAACGCGCCTTCGACGGCGGCTCCGCTGTCGAAACGATGAGTGCGGTCGTGCGAGACGAGACGCCCGACCCATCCGTCCGAAACGCGTCGGTTCCCCCCGACCTGGATCGAATCGTCCGGCACTGCATGGAAAAAGATCCGGAGCGGCGCTTCCAGGCGGCCGCAGACGTCGCGTTCCATCTCGAAGGGATCTCCTCCTGGTCCGGAACGAGTATCAGACCGAGCGCGGCGCCGATGCGTGTCCTTCGCCGCGAGCGCCTCGTGGCTGCGGTCGCGGTGCTCGCGCTTGTGACCGCCGGCGTCTTCGGCGTCGTCTATCTGCGAGGAAGGCGGACAGCAGATGCTCCCGTACTCCGGTACACCATCCCGCCGCCAGACGGGACCACGTTGCCGTCGTTCCCTTCGTTCCTGACGCTGTCGCCGGATGGCGCGCACCTGGCGTTCGTCGCCGTCTCGGCCGACAGCAGGCGTCAACTCTGGATCCGCGATTTGTCGGCGCTCACTGCACGGGCGCTTCCGGGCACAACGGGCGCGGATCAGCCATTCTGGTCACCCGACAGCCGGTTCGTCGCCTTCTTCGCGGAAGGGAAGCTCCGGAAGATCGACATCACCGGCGGGCTGCCGCAGACGATCTGCGACGCCCCACCGGCGAGGAGTGGATCCTGGAACGAGGATGGCGTCATCGTCTTCACGCCGGGCGCTGGAGCCGGCCTGCACGCGGTGCCGGCCACAGGGGGTACGCCGACGCCGGTGACGACGCTGGATCGAGCGCGAGCCGAGAGCGATCACCTGTGGCCGCATTTTCTTCCTGACGGCAAGCGCTTCGTCTATCTCGCGCGAAGTGCGGATCCGCGGAATACGGGCCTGTACCTCGGGTCCCTCGACGGCAAGACGCGCGCACTGCTGGCCGCTGTGGATTCGAACGCGATGTTCAGCCCACCCGGGTACCTGATCTACCAGCGCGAGGGGACGTTGATGGCCAGGCCGTTCGACGTCTCGCGCGCAGCGTTCACGGGCGCGGAGTTTTCAGTGACCGCACCCGTCGGCTACAACAGTGCCAACGGCCGGGGCGCATTCGGCGTCTCGCAGACGGGCGTGCTGACGTATCGTGCCGGGCCCGACGGGACAGCCAGCGAAGCGGTGTGGTTCGATCGCACGGGCAAGCGGCTTGGATCGCTCGACGTGTCGGACATGAGCCCTGATGCCTGGCTGTCGGGAGACGGCGACAGCATCGCGTTCTCCCGAACCGATCGCCGGACGGCGACCAGCATCTGGCTCGCCAGTGCCACGCGCGGCACGCTGTCCCGTTTCACCTTCGGTCCCGGGATTGACATCCTGCCGGTCTGGTCGCATGACGGCAAGACCGTCGTGTTCGCGTCGAACCGCGCGGGCGCATTCGACCTGTATCGGAAAATCTCGAGTGGCTCCGGCGAAGAGGAGATCCTGCTCAAATCGAACATCGACAAATATCCCTCGGACTGGTCGCGCGATGGCCGGCTTTTGTATTACAGCCCCGGCGCCCAAGGCGATTTCGATCTGTGGATGCTCGCGGATGGACACGCGACGCCGCTCCTGCAGACGAAGTTCGACGAGCGCAACGGTCGCGTCTCGCCGTCCGGCCGCTGGATCGCATACGTCTCGAACGAGACCGGAAGTTATGAAGTCTACGTGCTGCCGTTCCTGCCCGCGACCGGCGGCAAATGGCAAATCTCGACGACCGGTGGACTGCAGCCACGATGGCGGGCAGACGAACGAGAGCTTTTTTATCTGGCCGGAGACGGACGGGTCATGGCCGTACCCGTCCGCGCGGACCGAGGCTTTGAACATGGCGAGCCGCATCAGCTCTTCCAGACGCGGCTGGATCCTTCCGTGCTGATCAACGATCGGAACTACGACGTCACCGGCGATGGCGAGCGGTTCCTGATCACGACGCCGCTGGGGACAACGGTGCCGATGACGGTGGTCGTGAACTGGATGGGGCGCCAATGACACGTCGCTCGGCGTGTTGACCGGACCGGATTCCGCCCGTGGACGGCAATTGACACGCCAATAACGGATGAATTAGACTCCTGAACAGGAGTTCTCCCGTGGCACAGCCTCTTCAGTATCCGGCGACCCGGTATCGGACGGAGGCGCCGCCGGATCTCGGCGCGCGCGTCGAGCGGGAGCGTCTCTCGGGGCCTGCCCTCAAGGCCTTCTTCAACATCATGGCGCGGTGGAAGGTGCGCGACGAGGACGCCCGCGGCTTGCTCGGCGGCGTGAGCAATGGGCCGTTCTACGAGATGAAGCGCCGCCCCGATCGCCTCGTGGACCGGGACCGGCTTACGCGCATCTCGTATTTGATTGGTATCTTCAAGGCCCTCCGCATTCTTCACTCTCAGAGCCTGGCCGACGAGTGGGTGCATCTGCCAAACAGCAATCCGATCTTCGCGGGCCACACGCCGATGGCCTACATGATCCGCGGCGGCCTGCCCGCCATGCAGACGGTGCGGCGCCTGCTCGACGCGCGCCGCGCCGGCTGATGCGGCTTCCGCCGGTCGCCCTCGTCCGGCAATTCGACACGCACCGTCTGGTCCCGTCGCAGCACACCGCGGGCGGCGACAGCGTGCTCGTCGCCATCGCCGACGATGAGCAGTTGCAGGCTATCTTCGATCTCGACGCCGCCACGAACGATCGCCTCCTGGCCGAGCAGCAGCTGATGCCAGGCATCGGGCTCGAGGAGCTCGTGTTCGGCGTACCGTACGCTGCCGTCATCAACGCCGCCTTCTGCCATCCCAACCCGCTCGGCAGTCGCTTCGGCGGTCCGGACCGCGGCGTCTGGTACGCGGCCTTCGAGCTGGCAACGTCCCAGGCCGAGGTGGGATTCCACAAGTCGGTGCAGCTCGCTGAAATCGGCCGCTTCGAGGACAGCGTCACCTACGACGATTACCTCGCGGACTTCAGTGCGAGCTTTCACGACCTTCGGCGTGCGCGCCCCTCGACTCGCTCCCGTCTTCGGCCTGGTCGCTCGGGACGCCCTGAGCCTGTCGAAGCGCGCGGCTTCCGCGCGTGTCTCGATCCGGGCAGCTATGTCGAATCGCAGGCCCTTGCCGAGCGACTCCTCGAGGCCGGCGCGCTGGGCGTCGTCTACCCGAGCGTCCGTCGCGCGGGCGGCACCTGCGTCGCCTGCTTCCGTCCGGCGCTGGTCGCGAACGTCCGGCGGCAGTTGACATACCGTTTCACCTGGGAAGGCACGCCGAAACCCGTTGTTCGGGTGGAGCGCCGATGAGGCCAAGTTTCAGTGCTGCATCCATCCACCCGTGGATGCGCGCCGACGTGAAGGTGCTGCCCGAAGAGTGACCCGGGCAAACGTTTCGGCTGATGATTCTTACCGGCGCAGGTTCACGCGACCGTCAGGCGCGCCGGAGATCGCGGACGGCGCCCGTGAGGGCGTGGCTCGGGCGGCGAGGCGTCCGATGGAGGGGGCCTCCAGCCACTCGAAGAGGCTGGGTTTTCTTCGGGCCGAGCGGCTCATTGGCCGCAAGGATTTCCTCGGCGGCGTGGGTCGAGAGCGGACGCGAAAAAAGGTAACCCTGGGCGTGCGTGCACCCGAGGCGCTCCAGCTCGCGCGCCTGCACGTCGCTCTCGATTCCCTCGGCGACGACGCTGGTGTTGAGCGTTCGGGCCAGAGCCAGGATGCTCTCGACGATCGCCGGACGATCCGGCAGCAGCAGGCTCTTCACGAACGAGCGATCGATCTTGAGCGCGTCGACGGGAAGCTTGTGGAGGTGACTCAGCGACGAAAAGCCGGTCCCGAAATCGTCCAGATAGATTTTCACGCCGAACTCGCGCAGCTCGCGGAGCAGCGCCGCGGCCACAGTGGGGCTGTCCATCAACGCGGTCTCGGTGATTTCGAGGCGGAGGTCGCACGGCTTCAATCTGGAGTGCTGAACGGCCTCCTCGACGATGCGGAAGAAATTCTGCTGGACGAGTTGCCGGCTGGACACGTTGACGGTGATGCAGTCGAGACTGCTGGTTGGAAATCGGCGCTTCCAGTCCGCGAACTGGGAGCAGGCCTGCTGGAGCACCCACGTGCCAAGCGGCTCGATGAGGCCGAGCTCCTCGGCGATCGGGATGAACGTGGCCGGTGAGATCGCCTCGCCGTTGCGAGTCCATCGAATCAGCGATTCGAATCCGACGCACATCCCCGAGGCCAGCGAGACGATCGGCTGATAGTGCACGTCGAAGTCGTTGTGGTCGACGGCGTGGCGCAAGTCGTTCTCGAAGCCGAGCCGGTCGAGCGCGCGCGCGTGCATGTCGGCATCGAACAGCTCGTGGCGCGCCTTGCCGCGCGATTTCGCGTGAGACATCGCGGCGTCTGCATCGCGCATGATCTCGTCGGGATCGGTGTACTCGGCCCGGCCGAAGGCGATGCCGATGCTCGCGGAGGTGAAGACGTCCCGCCCGCCGATTGAAAAGGGCGCGCTCAGCGATTCCTGAATACGAAACGCGATGGCATTGGCCTGCCCTTCGTCGCCGAGCCCGTTCAGGAGAATCGCGAACTCGTCGCCGCCCAGCCTGGCGATGGCGTCCCCCTGCCGCAGGCACGACTCGAGCCGGCGGGACGCCGCGATGAGCAGCTCGTCGCCCACCATGTGGCCGAGACTGTCATTGACGACCTTGAAGCGATCGAGATCGAGATGGAGCGCCGCAAATCGGCTGCCGCCGCGCCGCGCTTTGAACTCGGCGAGCCGGCGTCCGAGTCCCTCCACGAAAACCGTGCGGTTGCACAGCCCGGTCAGCGGATCGAGGAATCCGGCCGTGCGGAGCCGCTCCTGTGCGGCCGACCGCTCCGTCGTATCGGTCAGCGATCCTGCGATGCGGGCCGGGCGCCGGCCTGCGCCGCGCACCGCGACACCACGGCAGAGAAACCGGCGGTACGTGCCGTCCTCGTGGCGGATCCGGTGCTCGTGCTGGAATTGATCGGTCTTACCCGAGAGATGCGCCTCGAGCGACTCCTTGAGGGGACCGATGTCCTCGGCATGGACGCGGTCCATCCATTCCTCTGGACGGCCGATGCCGTCGGGCTCGGGCAGGCCAATCATCGCCCTCCATCGGCTCGAGACGTAGAACTCCTGGGTCCGAAGATCCCACTCCCACAACCCGTCGTTCGCCCCCTCCGCCGCGAGCGCGAGCCGCTCTTCGCTTCGCTTGAGCGCCTCTTCCGCGCGCGTTCGCTCCGTCACGTCGCGCCAGAGCAGCGTCGCGCCGCCGACAACGGGGAGGATTGTGACCTGCAGAATCCGCGCACCTCCAGTTGATGGCAACCCAAGATGCGCGAGCGTTCTGGGACTCTGATTTGTCACAACCTCGTTGATGGCCCGCTGGAGCTCGGTCTTGCCCACGACCGGGACCGCACTCGCCAGCAAACGGCCCAGCGCTCGTTCGCGCGGACAACCCAGGATGCGTTCGAGCGCATCGCTCCAGAGCGTGATCCGGCCATTGCTGTCGACGACGGACATGCCCTGATCCAGCGATTCGATGACCTCCCGACGGCGGTGCTCTTCCTCGAGCCGGTTCACGTGGGCGGCGTACGCGCGGTAGGCGAAATACAGCGGCACCACGGCCACCGGCAAGACTTCCCACATTCGGTGGTCGATCACCTCCACGAGTCCGACGGCAAGGCTGGCGCCGATGAAATAGTTCGAACTGCCGCGAAGAAAACTGATCCGCCACGATCGATTGACCGGGCGTCTCGCGCAGAGCGGCACGATGATCTCCGCCGAGGCGCTCGTGACGAAGCAATACGCGACAACAGCGGCCGCGATTGGCACTCCCTGCGCCGGCCACACGAAGCCGCCCATGGTGCCACCGAGCGCCCAATGTGCGAACCCCGCCGCCTGTACCGCCGACAGAAGCGTGACCGTGTTCAAGAGCATTCGGCGGAGCAGACGCGAGCGCTGGGAATCCACGAGCCCTTGCGTGACCGTCGCGGCAGTTGCGACGACCAGCGTCGCATTCGGGCCGAGGAGGAGCAGCGACGTGAAGTGGACGACGAAGGACGGCGGCATGGTGGCCCAGTCTCTTGCCGTCGACAGCTGCAGCGCGAGGGTTGACGTCAGAATCGCAGCGAGGATCAGGCCGGAGAATTCAAGCGTCCGGTGCGGCTGCGGCCAGCCCGCGAATCCAAGCAGCAATCCTGTCCCGATCGCCATCGCTGCAAAGGCGACGACGCCTGTACGATGAGCAAGCGTGCGCATTTCAGCCGATCCGACCGAGTTCGAGAAGTCTCTCCACTAGCGCGGGCGCGGAGCAATGCCAGGACCACCTTTGGGTCGCGGTACAACTGATTGCTGGAAAGTGTGTTAGAGAAATTCAGCGAAACGTCGGACCCCGATTCGTGTCTCGTTTCAGCACACGTTCGACAGGAAAAGGCGCTTCGGCGCGGATTGGCGTCCAACCCCCAAACGGTGTAGGTTCTCGCCAGGAGATGTTGATGAACACGAACAGCATGCGTTGGGTCTTCCGAAGTGGGGCGATCGCAGCCTGCGCGGCGGCGGCAATGGTTTCCGCCAGTGCGCAGCCGCCTCAGACCGGCGCCCCCGCGGGCGCCCAGGGCCGCGCCGGGGGCCGCGGGCCGGCGACGCCTCCATTGATCATGACGTCGACGGCCTGGGAAGACGGTGGCGTGATTGCGGACAAGTACACCATGGCTGCGGGCACGTCGGCCGTGTCGCCCGAGCTGAAATGGTCACAGGTACCTGCTGGGACGCAAAGCTTCGTGCTGCTCATGCACGATCCGGAGCCCGTCCTCGCCAAGGGCTCGAAGATGGACATCACACACTGGCTGATCTGGAATATTCCCGGCACGTCGACCGGTCTTCCGGAAGGTGTCGCGCAGGGTGAGCTGCCGGACGGAAGCCGTCAGGTCAGCCTCCGATCGAACGGCTACATGGGGCCCGGCGCGCCTGCGGGTCCGTTTCATCACTACACGTTCGAGCTGTACGCGCTCGACACGAAGCTGGACGTGCCGCAAGGCACGCCGCAGGAAGCGGCCGCCACGCGGACGGCGGTCGTCAACGCGATGGACGGCCACGTGCTCGGGAAGGCGGTGCTGGTCGCGCGGTTTCACCGATAGGCGCGGCGAACTCGCCTGGCCGAAGTTCATTTCAATTCGATGTAGTCATCCGATCAGCAGCGGGCGGTGTCAGTTTCCTCGCCTCCGCTTCGCGCGCCGGGAAAGTCGGCTGCGCTCCAACTCTCTCTCACGCACCCAGGCCCGGCAGTTGCGGACTATCGCAATATGATGTATCGTAATTCATACTATGGCCCGCAAACCCCGCACTGGCCCGGCCTCCGACCCCGAACTCCTGATCCTCTCGAGCCTCGCCTCCGGGCCGAAGCACGGGTACGCCATCATGAGCGACATTGAAACCTTCGGCGGCGTCACGCTCGGCCCGGGCACGCTGTACACCGCGATCACCCGCCTGGTGGAAAAAAAGCTCATCGCGCCGCAAGCGAGCGCCGGCCGCCAGCGTCCGTACCGTTTGACCGCGCAGGGAGCCGCCAGCCTGTCGGAACAACTCACGAACATGCGCCGCGTCGCGACCATCGGTCTAGCGAGGTTACGCCCCGCATGAGCATCAAACTCCGAATCGTCAGGACGCTGTTGCGCGTCTACCCGCCGGCGTGGAGGGGCGAATACGGGTCCGAGCTTTCGGACATCCTCTTGGCCCGTCGGTTGGACGCGCGCGCCATCGGCGACGTGCTCTGGAGCGGACTGCGGCAGCGCATCCGCTCGGCGGAGCCGTCAACGCTCTTTGGGTGTGCGGCGATGCTGGTCATCCTCGCCGGTGTCGTCTGGAACATCGCCGCTCCCCCGCCGGCTGGCCACGGCCTGCCGGCGTTGCTGCAGGAGTCCTCGAAGACGCTGCCGACCGTCATCGTGAAGCCTTTGGCGTCAGGCTTCTATGTCTTGTTCCTCGTGGGCTGTGGCTGCTGGACTCATCTACGCGATCGCGGAACGCTGTCGCGGTCGGGTGTCGCGGCCATGCGGATGTCCTTCATCGCAGGCATCCCGGTGATGGCCGTCGGCGTCTTGATGTTGGCAGGCATCCTGGGCGTCATCGTCCTGGGACCGGGGGAGATGCCGACGACGTTTTACGAGCACGGATTCACGTACACCTACTACAACGCGCAGCACCACCCGCTGGGCCCGCTGGGCGTTCTGTCCTCACCGCTGTTCAAGCTGCCGGAGTCGTGGATCTGGGGAATGGTCGGCGGTCAGGTTGGACGGGCCATCTCGCGCTCTCGGCGCCGCCAGGCGGCCAGTTCCTGAGATTCCGGCACCCCACCGCCGGTACGCCTTCACCTGGCGGGCGATGAACGCCTTCACCATCGCGCGGGCGCGGTCGGTTTGCGGCCCGGGCGTGGCGACCCACTCGTGCTCGGAGCCCTCGAACACGTGGAACTCGCAATCGCCGCCGGCCGCCTTGTAGGCCGCAGCGAATTTTTCCTGCACGGCGGGAAGCACGTTGTCATCGAGCGCGCCCTGCATGATCAGGAACGGCACCAGCGCCACCGCTTCGTGGCGCTCGAGGATTTCCTGCGGATTGCTTTCGTGGATCGTCTCCCACGGCTTGAAGAAGGTCGTGTTGTTCTTGATCATGCTGTCGCGCTGCAGGCGTTCCGCGTTCTGGAAGCGCGCGTACGTGTTGCTGATTGGCGAGCGCATCGCGACATACGCCACCCTCGCATCGACATCGGGTGCCTCGGGGAGCGGAATCGCGTTGTAGCGCGCATCGCGCGGGCGCATGGCCACGAGCTCGGCGACGTGGCCCCCGCTGGAGCTTCCGTAGATGCCGATCTTCGACGCGTCGCCGTTCCACGAGGCCGCTTTCCATTTGAGCCAACGCACGCCGTAGTTCGCGTCCTGCACGCATGCCGGGTACGGCGCCTCCGGCGCTAATGTCATGTCGATGGCGACCACCACCAGACCGCTGGCCGCCAGGGCGCGGTCCATCGGCTCTTCTGCGTGTCGGTCTTTCCCGTTCCACGCGCCGCCGTGCAGATCGAGCACCGTGGGGAACGGTCCGGCACCAGTCGGCTGGTAAATGCGAGCCATCAGCATCCGCCCGCCCGGCGTGCGGCGGAACTCGACCTCGCTCACTGTGATCTCGAACTTCGCCGCGGGATCGTATGCCGTGCTCGCGGTGGCGCTGGCGGCCCCGTCAGCCGCGTGCACGGGGCGGGATCGCAAGGCCGACACGACAACCGGTAGACCGGCTGCGCCGAGCGCGGTCATCTTCGCGAGAAAGTCCCGACGTCCGGAAGAATGCGTGTCCATGCGGACCTCCTTGCAACCGATCGCGAACGGCGAGCAGCAAACACACTATCTGACAACGGCCGGGATCGCCGCAAGCACAGACTAATGCGCTGTGCTCTTTCTTGTAGCGCGAAGGCTTCGCTCTTTCTTGTAGCGCGAAGGCTTCAGCCGAGCGGGAACAGATCAGATCAAGATGAGGTCTTGGGTTGGATCTTGCGAGTACGCGGGGAGCGTGCCCCAGGCCGTGATTGAGCCGCCGGTCGAGCCGGGGACGGCGTTCCGTCACGATACCAGCGGAACCCGGTCCGCTGCTCGGCATCGGCGGCCTTGAGCAGCTGGATCGTTCTCGCCCGCCGCGTGGCCGCGCACGCCACCAGCAGCATGTTCACCCACGCCAGCGGCGCCACGTACGACACCCCGTAGAGCGTGCTCTCGACCGACGTGACGAAGTACTCGTGGGCGAAACGGGCGAGCGGCGACAGGTGCGTGTCCGTCACGCCGACGCAGTAGGCGCCGCGCGCGCGCGCCTGCCGAAGGCCGTCGACGGTCTGCCGCAGGCCACGCCGAAACGTGATCGCGATCACCAAATCGGAGCGCTGAAGCCCCCGGACGCCGTGGACGACTTCGCCGGGGCGGGTACAGGCCACCGCGGGCAGATCGATCACGGCGAGGTTGTATTGCAGGAAACTCACGAGCACGGTGGCGAGATCGCCGCCGAGCAGGACGATCCGCCGGGCCTCGTAGAGCCGCGTCGCCACCGCCTCGAGGCGGCCGAAATCGAGCGTGTGCCGCAGCGCGGCGAGATTGTTCGAATCGAGGGCGAGCGACTCGCGCAGGTGCGCGGGCACATCGGAGTCGCGCGCGAGGCCCGACTGCATGGTATCGAGCTGCGTGGCCTGCACGAGCGCCAGCTCGTGCAGGTAGCGGCGGAACTCGGCGTAGCCGTCGAAGCCCATGCCGCGAATCGCGCGCAGCACGGCCATCGCATCCGCCTGCAGCGTCTCGGCGAGCTTGCGCACGCTCATCAGGACGTAGTCGCGCGGCCGATCCAGGACGGGACGGATCAATTCCCGCCGGCGGGGACTGAGGTCCTGCAGCAGCTCCGACGGCAGCTTCGCCGGCAGGGCGCGCGTGCCCGATGCAAACGTATCATGTGCGCCGCCCGCCGGTTTTCCTCGCATTGACTCCGTGCTCCGGACCAGTATAATCGCCGCGTCAACCGCAGTTGTGACATTTGTATCAGTGCCCGGCTCCATCCACCCTCTCGACAGCGGAGGTCCTTCCATGAGTCGCCACGTCCAGTTCATTCGCGCCCTCGCGCTGCTCTCCGCGCTCGCCGTGTGGCTCGTCGCCCGGCCGGCGGCCGGCCAGACCACGACGGCGACGCTCCAGGGGACGGTGCGGGACACGAGTCGTGCCGTGGTCCCCGGCGCCACCGTCACGCTGCGCGACCCGGCCACCGGCTTCGTCCGTGCCACGGTGACCGACGCGACTGGCGGGTACGTGCTCTCCTACGTGCCCGCCGGCACCTACGTGCTGACGATCGAGCTGGCCAGCTTCAAGACCCTGAAGCGTGAGCCGCTGCGATTCGAAGTGGGTCAGCAGTCCACGATCGATGTCACGCTCGAAGTCGCATCGCTCGGCGAGACCGTCAATGTCGTGGCGGAATCGCCGCTCGTCGAGACGACGAAATCCGCCGTCGACCGCGTGGTGAGCCGCGAGCAGATCGACAGTCTGCCGCTCGCCGGCCGCCAGGCCTCGTCGCTCGCCCTCCTGGCGCCGGGCGTCGTCCCGCGCGGCGGCACCGAGGAGCCGGTGACGACCGGCGGGCAGCCGCGCGGCAGCAGCGAGGTGCTGGTCGACGGGGTCAGCAACGAGTTGATGGCGGTGAATTCGATCCGGTCCAGTGCGCCGCCCGATGCGATTCAGGAATTCCAGGTGATCACCGGGCAGTATCAGGCGGAGTTCGGCAACGCCACCGGGGTGATCCTGAACACCATCACGCGCTCGGGCACGAACGACCTGCACGGCCGGGCCTACTACTTCCATCGCGATCAGGCGCTCGACGCGCGCAATTTTTTCCAGACGAGCAGGGCCAAGTTCGAGCAGAAGCAGCCGGGCGGCTGGATCGGCGGCCCGGTCACGAAGGATCGCACGCACTACTTCCTCACCTACGAAGCCACCCGGCGGATGCAGATCGCGACCGTGACCTCGCCGGTCGAGCCGGGGGACGTCGAGCAACCCGCCGACATCAACCAGTTCCTGGCCAAGGTGACGCACCAGCTGAATGGCAACAATCGGCTCACCGGCCGGTTCAATGTGGACCGGTCGCTCCGGCACAACGTCGGCGTCGGCGGCTTCACGCTGAAGGAAGTGGGTATCGAGCAGTTGGGTCAGGACCTGGTCTATGTCGGCAATCTCACCACCATCCTCTCGAACCGATCGCTCAACGAGGCCCGGTTCCAGGTGTCGCGGCAGCGCAGCCAGCTCGACCCGAACCAGCCGGACGTCTACACGATCAGCCGTCCCTCGTCGACATCGGGCAAGTTGTCCAACGTGCCGCAGACGTTTGGCGAGAACCGATTCCAGTTCGTGGACAACTACTCGTTCGAGCACACGAAGCACCGGATCAAAGTGGGCGTCGACATGAATCGCGTCACGCTGGCGGGATTCGTCGACCAGAACATACCCGGCGTCTTCACGTTCTCCACGGATCGACCGTTCAACGCCGCCGATCCGACGACGTATCCGACGACATTCATCGGCAACGCCGGCGACACGAACTTCCGCATGGTCACAACGGGAGTCTCGGCATTCGCCCAGGACGCGTGGCGTCTGCCGCGAAACCTGACGTTGAATCTGGGCGTCCGCTACGACGGCTGGGACGTGACCGGAGTCGATCTGCAGAAGGGCAACATCGCGCCGCGCCTGGCGTTCGCCTGGGATCCGTTTGGCACCACGACGACGGCGATCCGCGGAGGCTGGGGAATCTTCTACAACAACGTGCTCACCAACGAAACGCTCTTCACCAGCTTCCTGGCGAATCAGCGATCGATCATCCTCTCCAATCCGGGTTACCCTGATCCATTCGCCCGCGGCAGCACGGTGGCACAGATCTTCAGCACATATGTCGCTCAGGTCGATCAGCCGCTGCCGCGCGCGTATCAAGCCACCCTCGGCTTCCAGCGCGAGCTGGCCTCAGGTCTGTCGGTCGGCGCGGACTACGTCAATTCCCGCGGCCGGAACCTCATTCGCATCGTCGACACGAATCCGGTGACCCCGCCCGCCTTCGCGCGGCCCGATCCGACGCGCGGCTTCGTAAGGAGGCTCGAAGGGACCGGTTACAGCGACTATCAGGGTCTGCTCGTCAGCGGGAAGAGCCGCTTCAAGCGTGCGGTGCTGCAGGCGTCCTATACACTGGCGAAGTACAAGACCACCACTGAAGCCGAAAACGCAGTGCCGCAGCAGGACGATTTCAACATCAACGACTCGTACGGCTACGGCAACTTCGATCAGCGGCACCGTGCGGTCATCAGCGGGTATGCGACGCTGCCGCTGCAGATCCAGATCGGCGGCGTGCTGGCGGCGCGATCCGCGGTCCCGTTCAACATCACGACGGGTCGCGACAACAACAGGAATGCGAACACCAACGATCGCCCCGATCTCGTGCCGGGAGCGCAGACCGGCACGTCCGACATGACCAATCGAGCGAGCTTCGTCGACCCCGGGGCGCGCGCGGGCAACCTGCCGCGGAACGCCGGCCGCGGGCCGGCCTTCTGGCAGCTCGATCTGCGGCTGGCCAAACGGGTCCGTGTCGGCCGCGCATCGGTGGAGGGTCTCATCGAGGCGTTCAACGTCGCAAACCATGTCAATTTCAACAGTCCTGTCGGGAATCTCGCCTCGGCGCTGTTCGGCCGTCCCAACACGGCCAACGATCCGCGGCAGGTGCAGCTGGGTGTCCGCTTCGAATTCTAAGAGGTGCGTCGTGAGAATCCGATCGCTCTCGCTTGCTGTGCTCGTATGCCTGCTGGTGCCCATCGCCGCCTCCGCCCAGGGCACGCGGCTGCTCCGGCGTCCGACGGTGAGCCGCGACCTCGTGGCGTTCGCGTATGGCGGTGACATCTGGGTTGTCTCGCGCAGCGGCGGCCAGGCGCGACGCCTGACGTCGACGCCCGAGGCGGACGCCGATCCGCGCTTTTCGCCGGACGGCTCGCAGATCGCGTTTACGTCGACGGTCGCCGGCAACACGGATGTGTACGTGGTGCCGACCGCGGGCGGCGACGCGACGCGCTTGACGTATCACCCCGGCGTCGACTGCGTGCGCGGCTGGACGCCCGACGGCGGCCGCGTGATCTTCGCGTCGAGCCGCGGCACGCTGCCGACGCCGGGCGCGAACTCGTTCTTCCGGCTGTGGTCGATTGCGCGCCAGGGCGGACAGGAGGAGCCGCTCCCGATGACGCGCGCCTACGCCGGCACGTACGCACCGGACGGCGCGCGCATCGCCTACGACGAGATCGCCGTCGCCATGTTCGCGGCGACGTGGGCACAGAACCAGAGCAGCCAGTGGCGCCACTACCGCGGCGGCCGCACGCAGCCGATTCGCGTCATGAACCTCGCCGACCACTCGATCGAGAAGCTCCCGTGGACCAACAGCAACGACAGCGAGCCGATGTGGATCGGCAACACGATCTATTTCCTGTCCGATCGGAGCTTCACCACCAACCTCTTCGCGTATCGTCTGGACACGAAGCAGCTGACCGAGCTCACCCATCACGACGACTTCGACATCATGAGCGCGTCGGCGGGACCAGACGCGATCGTCTACGAGCAGGCCGGCTACATCCACCTCGTCGCTGCCGCCACTGGAAAGTCGCAGCGGCTCGCGATCGACGTCACCGCAGACTTTCCCTGGACGCGCCCGCAATTCAAGAAGGTGGCGGGCATGATTCGCAACGCCGCGTTGTCGCCGACCGGGGTGCGCGCGGCATTCGAGGCGCGCGGCGAGATCTTCACCGTGCCGGCGGACAAGGGGAACGCCCGCAACCTGACGCAGAGCTCGGGCGCGCACGACCGGAGTGCGGTGTGGTCGCCCGACGGCAGCCAGCTCGCGTGGCTGTCGGACGCGAGCGGCGAGTATCAGCTGATGATCGGCGAGCAGACGGGCGCGACGAAGCCGCGCGACATTGCGCTCCCGTCCAAGGCGTTTTTCTCCGCGCCCGCCTGGTCGCCCGACGGCAAACAGCTGTTGCTGGAGGACAACCACCTGCACCTCTGGATGATCGACGTGGCGACGGGAACTGCCACCACACTCGACACCGATACGTACGACGATCCGGGACGCCGCTTCGATGCCACCTGGTCGCCGGACTCGCGGTGGATCGCCTATTCGAAGAGCCTGGACAGCCATCTGCGCGCGATCTTTCTCTACTCGCTCGCGGATCGGAAAGCGCGGCAGATCACCGATGGACTCTCGGATGCTACTGCGCCGGCCTTCGACGGCGGAGGCAGGTATCTGTATTTCCTCGCGAGCACGAATTACGCATTGCGCACCGGCTGGCTGGAAATGAGCTCCGTCGATCGGCCGGTGACGCGCGCGGTGTATCTGGTCGTTCTCAGCGCAACCGAGCCGTCGCCGCTCTTGCCGGAAACGGGCGACGAGCCTGTCGGAACGCCGTCCGCGACCACGAAGCCGGCAACGCCCCCGCCGGTGCAGATCGATTTCGATCGGATCGGACAGCGGATCCTTTCGCTGAACGTACCGGCGGGCGACTATAGCGCGCTCGCCGCCGGGGCGCCGGGCACGATCTTTTACATGGAGCCGGCGCGAACGTCCGGCGGAGGATCGCCGCCGCAAAACCTGCACCGGTACGTGCTCAAGGATCGTCGAGCGGCGACGTTCCTCGAGGGGATCCGTTCCTACGCGCTGTCGGCCGACACGAAAAAGCTGCTGTATCAGGCCGACGGCAGTCGGTGGGGAGTCGTGCCGCTCGATCGACCCGCGAAGGTGGGCGACGGCCTGCTCGACGTCGCGCGGCTCGAGGCCTGGATCGACCCGCGCGCCGAGTGGGCGCAGATTTTCCGCGAGACATGGCGCATCGAGCGCGAGTACTTCTACGATCCGGCGATGCACGGCGCCGATTGGCAGGCCGTGTACGCGAAGTACAGTCCCCTCCTGCCGTACGTCGCGCACCGGTCGGACCTCGGGTACCTGATTGCCTCCGTCGGCGGCGAGCTCAGCGTGGGCCATTCGTATCTCACGGGCAGCGGCGACGAGCCGGGGCAGGAACCGGTGTCGGTCGGACTCCTCGGCGCCGACTACACGATCGATCGGGGACGCTTCCGCATCTCGCGCATCTACTCCGGCGAAAACTGGAACCCCGAGCTTCAAGCGCCGCTCAGCGCGCCGGGCGTGCAGGTGGCCGAAGGGGACTACCTGCTCGAGGTCAACGGGCGGCCATTGGTCCCTCCAACGAACTTCTATCAGCTGTTCGAGGCAACGGCGGGACATCAGACGATCGTTCGGGTGAACAGCACGCCGTCGGTCGAAGGCTCTCGACTCGTCACCGTCGTGCCGATTGCCAGCGAAGAGGGTCTCCGAACGCGTGCGTGGATCGAGGGGAACCGGCGGCTCGTGGACAAGCTGTCTGGCGGACGCCTGGCCTACGTGTGGTTGCCCAACACCGGTTCGCCCGGTTACACCGCGTTCAACCGGTACTATTACGCGCAGCAGGACAAGGACGGCGTCGTCATCGACGAGCGGTACAACCAGGGCGGAATGGTTGCGGACTACATCGTCAACGAGCTGGATCGAAAGCTGATGGGCTATTTCGCGCGGCGTGACGGCAAGCCGTCTCCATCGCCGACGGTGGGCATCTACGGACCCAAGGTGATGGTGATCAACGAATCGGCCGGATCCGGCGGCGACGCGCTGCCCTATTACTTCAAGCAGCGGAAGATCGGCCCGCTGGTCGGGACGCGGACGTGGGGCGGACTGGTCGGCACCCTCGGCATTCCGCCCACCATCGACGGCGGCGGCATCACCGCGCCGTCGCTGGCGTTTTACGATCTCAGCGGCCGGTGGGCGCTGGAGAACGAAGGCGTGTCGCCGGACATCGAGGTGGAAAACACGCCGGCGGCGGAAATCGCCGGGCACGATCCTCAACTGGAGCGCGCGGTGCAGGAAGGGATGAAGCTGCTCGAGCAGCAGCCCGTTCGCCGCGTGCCGCGACCGGCACCGATCAATCGCGTGTCGAAGAAGAATCAGCCATGATGCGACGTGTTTCCCTCGTTGGTCTCGCGGTCCTCTTTCTCGCGCTGGCGACGTCCGCGCAAGAGCCCGGCGTCGCCATCTACGACATCGTCATTCGTAACGGGCAGCTCCTCGACGGCGCCGGCAATCCGTCGATCCGCGCCGACGTGGCGATCAAGGGCGGCCGGTTCGTTCGCATCGGCGTCGTGACGGGCCGCGGCACGCGGGAAATCGATGCGGCCGGCCGGTACGTGTCGCCCGGCTGGATCGACATGATGGACCAGTCGGGCGCGACGCTCGTCGAGAACGGGCTGGCGGACAACAAACTGCGGGAAGGCGTCACGACCGCCATCGGCGGCGAGGGCGGAACGCCGGTGCCGGCCGACCGCATCGCGGAGTACTTCGCGCGCCTGGAGCGCCAAGGCATCAGCATCAACTTCGGCACCTACTTCAGCGAGACACAGGCGCGCGTCGCCGTCCTGAAAAACGACAACCGCGCCCCGAATGCCGACGAGCTCGCGCGGATGAAGGGCATCATGGAGCAGGCCATGCGCGCCGGCGCCATGGGGATGACGACGGCGCTCATCTACCCGCCGTCGAGTTTTGCTACGACATCCGAGCTCGTCGAAGTGGCGAAGTCGGCGGCGAAGTACGGCGGGATCTACGCGAGCCATATCCGCGGCGAGGGCAAGGAAGTGGTCGACGCCGTCGATGAAGCGATCGAGATCGGCGAGAAAGGCGGACTCCCCACCGAGATCT
>WNFV01003859.1_pt1 | contig 18950 bp, 20 predicted proteins | sample 5400101 | NCBI WGS metagenome assembly WNFV01 (sample SAMN13153361, study PRJNA577476) | soil metagenome | isolation source: 115 cm soil or saprolite under grassland replicate 1 | place: USA:California | collected 2016-06-15 | reverse complement strand
TGGGTGGCGCCCATCAGCCTCGGCGCGATCGGCTGGAAGTGGCAGCTCGACTCGATCTACTCGGTCGTGAACTGGGTGCTCGCGCGGGCCCGGCTCGTGAACATCTTCGACCCGCCCATGTGGCTCGGCGAGCCGGGGCTGGCGATGGGCTCGGTGATCGCGGTCCACTCCTGGCGGATGATCCCGTTCTCCACCGTGATCCTGCTCGCCGGGCTCACCTCGATCCCGAGGGACATCCCCGAGGCGGCGGCGGTCGACGGGGCGGGCTTCTGGCGCACCCACTTCGAGATCACGCTGCCGATGATGCGTCCCATCATCACGGTCGCGGTGCTGTTCGGGGTCGTCTTCACCTTCACCGACATGACCGTCGTCTACATCCTCACGCGCGGCGGTCCCTACGACACGACGCAGGTGCTCCCGTCGCTCGCCTTCTTCACCGGGGTCCTCGGCTCGGACCTCGCGGAGGGAGCGGCCATCTCGGTGTTCCTCGTCCCCATCCTCGTCGCGGTGGCGGTGATCATGCTGCGGATCGCCCACCGGGCCGAGGTCGCGTAGGAGGCGCATGGCCGGGCCGAGGAAATCCTTCGGGACGCGGGTGGGGCGCTGGGCGATCGTCGCGGGGTTCGCGGTGGCGCTCGCCTTCCCGTTCTACTGGATGGCGATCACGACCTTCAAGCGCAGCCCCGATCTGTACGCCATCCAGAACAACCCGTTCATCTTCAACCAGCCGCCCACGCTCGAGCACCTCAGGTACCTCTTCGAGGAAACGCTCTTCCTGCGCTGGTTCTGGAACACCACCCTCGCCGGGGCGGCGGTGGTGCTCATCACGCTCGTGCTGGCGCTCCCCGCCGCCTACGCGCTCGCGCGCCTCATGGGGCGATGGGGCGAGCAGCTCGGCATCGGAATCTTCCTCACCTATCTCATTCCGCCGACGCTCCTCTTCATCCCGATGTCGCGCGTCGTCTCGTTGCTCGGGTTCCAGGACAGCCTCTGGGCGATCGTCGTGACCTACCCGACCTTCACGATCCCGTTCTCGATCTGGCTGCTCATGGGGTTCTTCAAGGCGATACCGCGCGACCTCGAGGAGGCGGCGCTCGTGGACGGCCTCACCCGCTTCGGCGCGTTCGTGAAGCTCGTCATCCCCATCTCCCTCTCGGGGATCCTCACGGTCGTCATCTTCTCCTTCACCCTCGTCACCCAGGAGTTCGTCTACGCGCTCACCTTCATCTCGAGCGCGGAGCACCAGACCGTCGGCGTGGGCATCCCGATCTTCCTCGTCCGCGGCGACGTCTACTACTGGGGCTCGCTCATGGCGGGTTGCCTCATCGCGAGCCTGCCCATCGCGGTCCTCTACAACCTGTTCCTCGACCGGTTCATCGCCGGGTTCACGGTGGGCGCGGTGAAGTGAACGGGTGGCGGCGGCCCGCCGAACCGGGAAAGATGACGGAGGAGGCCCGCATGCCCGAGACGACGACCCCCGTCCCTGCCGCGCTGCCGCTCCTCGTGGACGGCGCGCGCGTCCCGGCCGTGACGCCCGACCTCTTGCCGGTCGTCGAGCCCGCGACCGGGCGCGCGCTCGCGAGCGTGCCGCGCGGCGGCCCGCGTGAGGTGGACCTCGCGGTGCAGTCCGCCGCCCGCGCGTTCCCGGCGTGGCGCGACGTGCCGGTGCCGGAGCGCGCGCAGGTGCTCTTCCGCTACAAGGCGATCCTCGAGCGCGAGCACGAGTCGCTCGCCCGGTCGGTGTCGCGCGAGAACGGCAAGCTCCTCGACGACGCGCGGAACGAGGTCCGGCGCGGCATCGAGGTCGTGGACTTCGCCTGCGGGATGCCGACGCTCGCGCAGGGGCGGACGGTCGAGGGCATCGCGCGCGGCATCGACAGCCACACCTGGCGGGTGCCGGTCGGGGTCGTGGCGGGCATCTGTCCGTTCAACTTCCCCGCGATGATCCCGCTCTGGATGTTCCCGATCGCGATCGCCGCCGGGAACACTTTCGTGCTGAAGCCGTCGGAGCGAACGCCGCAGACGGGCCTGCGCCTCGCGGAGCTCTTGCTCGAGGCGGGGCTCCCGCCCGGCGTCCTGAACGTGGTGCACGGCGCGCGCGAGGCGGTCGACGCGCTCCTCGATCACGCGCTCGTCCGGGCCGTCTCGTTCGTCGGCTCGGAGGCGGTGGCCCGCCACGTGTACGCGCGCGCCGCCGCGAGCGGCAAGCGAGTCCAGGCGATGGCGGGCGCGAAGAACCACCTGCTCGTCCTCCCCGACGCGGACCTCGACCTCACCGTGAAGGCGGTGATGGGGTCGGCCTTCGGTGCCGCCGGGCAGCGCTGCCTCGCAGGCAGCGTGCTCGTGCCGGTCGGCAAGGCGGCGGAGCCGCTCCTCGAGCGCATCGCCGCGGAGGCCCGCGCGACGCGGGTCGGCGACCCGTTCGCGCAGGACTCGGCGATGGGGCCGGTCATCCGCGAGGACGCGCGCGCGCGGGTGCGCCGCTTCATCGAGCAGGGGCTCTCGGAGGGCGCGGCGCTCCTCGTGGACGGGCGCGCCGCTCCCGGCGCGGCGGACGGCTTCTTCATCGGACCGACGCTGTTCGACCGCGTCTCGCCCGACTCGGCGCTCGCGAAGGAGGAGATCTTCGGCCCCCTCCTCTCGACGGTGCGGACCGGCTCGGTCGAGGAGGCGGTCGCCGTCGCGAACCGCTCGCGATTCGGCAACGCCGCGTCGATCTTCACGACGAGCGGGCGCGCCGCGGCGTACTTCCGGCGGAACGTCGAGGCGGGGATGATCGGGGTGAACGTGGGCGTCGCCGCGCCGATGGCGTTCTTCCCGTTCGCCGGCTGGAAGGGCTCGTTCTTCGGCGACCTCCACGCGACGGGCGAGGACGCGGTCCGCTTCTACACGGAGACCCGCGTGGTCGTCGAGCGCTGGTCTTAGCCCGGCGGAGGCTCGAGACCGCGACCCGCAGCGCTATGGCGGAGTCACCCGCCGGCGGAGGTCGAAGGGAGCGGAACGCGCCGCCCGAGCTCGCGCTCGCACCGCTCGGCGAGCGCGCCGAGGAAGTCGAGCAGCTCCGGCGGATGGTCGGGATCGTCGGTCTCGAGGTCCACGCGGACGATCCGGTCGAGCTCCATCGTCACACGCTCGAGGTCGGTCGAGGTCCCGAGCTCGACGAACCAGCCGAGCGGGGCGACCTCGAGGTCCCGCAGCTTCGTCCAGATCCAGCGCATGTTGGGATCGGCGAACCCGTAGCCCACGAGCAGGATCTCGCGACCCATCACGTCGGAGCAGAAGCGAAGGTCGATCGGGTGCGTCGCGAGATCCGAGCGGCGGAGCACGTCCGACTCGCCGATGACGAGCGACCTGGGCCGCGCGAGCGTGCCGTGCAGCTTGTAGATGGGGAAGCGAGGAAGGAACCCGCCCTCCACCTCGTCGAACCGCCAGGCCTTGAGGTCCTCGGGTCCCGCCACCACCTGGCAGGAGATCCCGGCCCACTCGAAGGTGCGCTCGAGCAGGTCGTCGAAGTTGGTCGTGTAGATGGCCGGGACGAACGGCGACAGCCGCACGAGGAGCTGCTGGAGCGGCAGCTCGGCCGGGTCGATCCGCGAGGTGTCGAAGAGCTCGGCGAGCCGCTCGACGAGCCGCTCCTCGCCGCACAGCTGCCGGTGCGCCTCCGGGATCCGCAGGAGCGACTCGATCGGCACGGACGCGCCGGGCGCCGGCGGCGCGAACCGCTCGTGCGCGTCGGGGAGCCGCGCACGCAGCGCGGGGAGGAGGTCCTTCGAGAGCGCGCAGACCGCCTGCCGCCAGGAGGGCAGGCCCGCCCAGCGGGACGCGCCGGCGCCGACGAGGAGGAGGAGCTGTCCCCTCGCGAGCCGCTCGAAGAGCCGGTCCTCGACCGCGGCGAGGTCGGGAGCACCGCGCATGCCGCCAACCTGCGGCTCGCCGCCGCGCGCGACAACGGGCGGCGAACATGCCCCCCGGGACGCTCACCTGCTCCGGCTTCGCCTCCGGCCGTCGGCGGGCAAAGCCCGCCTCCTCCGTCGCTCCTCCGGTGCAGCTCGACTCTGAGCCTCATCCGGCTGCACCCGCGCACGCCCCGTCCTGCGGTCACTTGACGCACCGTGACTCCGGGAGCTGCTTCCACCCCTGCGAGGGGTTCACGGCGAAGGTCCCCGTTGCGATCTGACCCGAGCAAGCTCACCCCGCCGCTGGAGGGGATCATGTCCAAGGGAATGAGCCGGCGCGCGTTCCTCGCGCGCACGGGGCTCGGTGCCGCGGGTCTCGCCGTCGCGCCGCGCGCAGCCGCGCAGATGGGTGGCGGGATGGGCGGAGGCGGGATGGGCGGGTCGACCGTCGTCGATCCGCCGGTCTCGGGAGCGCTGCGCGATCCGCCGATCGCGCAGAACGCGGCCGCACCGGGATCGGGCGTGGTGGACGTCACGATCCGCGCCGGCATCGCGACGGTTCCGCTGAACGGCAGCGAGGCGACCCTCCTCACCTACAACGGATCCTTCATCGCGCCGACGATCCGCGCGCGCCAGGGCGACCTCGTCCGGCTCCACTTCCGCAACGACCTCCCCTTCACGACCGACGTGAACCTGCTCGGGCACCAGAAGAACGTGACGAACGTGCACGTGCACGGCTGGCACGTCTCGCCGGGCAACAACGCCGACGGCGTCCCGGCCGACAACGTGCGCGTGGCGGTCCCCGCCGGCGGCGGCGCACAGGACTACGAGTACGACCTCTCGACGCAGCGGCCCGGGACGCTCGCCCTCTACCACCCGCACGTCCACGGCACGGTCGCGGAGCAGTTCTGGGGCGGCCTCGTCGGAGCGCTCGACGTCGCCGACGACCCGATCACCGCGCTGCAGGGGTTCGAGACGCACGTCGTGGTGCTGAAGGACGTCACGCTCGTCTCGGGGGCGCCCGCGCCGTACGGCTCGCTCATGGAGTACATGCACGGGAAGGAGGGCGACCTCGTCACCGTGAACGGGCAAGTGAACCCGTCGCTCTCGATGCGTCCGGGCGAGGTGAAGCGGCTTCGGTTCCTGAACGCGTCCACCGCGCGCTTCTACCGCGTGTCGCTCGAGGGCCACACGCTCCACGTGGTCGGGAGCGACGGCGGCCTCCTCGACCGGCCGTATCCGGTGCCGGAGATCCTCCTCGCCTCGGGCGAGCGCGTGGACGTCCTCGTCCAGGCGAGCGCGGCGAAGGGCAGCTACAAGCTCCTCGCGCTGCCCTACGCGCGCCAGGGGAACACGGCGACACCGCAGCTCACGCTCATGACGGTGCAGGTGAAGGGCCCGTCGGCGGCGGGAGCGATCCCGGCGGTGGTGAACCCCGCAGCGGTGCGGCTCGCGGGCGACCCCTCGATGCTGCCGCGCGCCCAGTTCGCGCTCAGCATGGGCCAGGGCCGGGGGTACATCAACGGCATCACGTTCGACGTCCTATCGGACGGGACGATCAGGGCCTGCGAGCGCCACTCGACGGTGGGCACCGAGGAGATCTGGGAGATCGTGAACCAGAGCGGGATGGACCACCCGTGGCACCAGCACGTGAACGACGCGCAGGTGATCGCGATCTCCGGAGGCGTGGAGATCGCGAGCTACGCGACGCTCTACACGCACGCGCCCGCGTTCAAGGACACGATCATCGTGCCGAAGATGGGGAGCGTCACGCTGCGGCTGCCGATCCGCGACTTCACCGGGATGGCCATGTTCCACTGCCACATCCTCGAGCACGAGGACATCGGGATGATGGGCATGTGGCACATCATGGATGGCGGCATGCCCATGTGACGCGGGCGCGCGGCGCGGTCAGGGGCGCCGGCCGAGGATCCCCGCGAGCCGCGCCGGCGAGAACGGCGCGAGATCGACGGGAGGAGCCGTCCCCAGGATCGCCGCCGCGATAGCGTCCGCCGTGACCGGCGCGAGGAGGATGCCGTTGCGGGTGTGGCCGGTGGCGTAGAAGAGCCCAGGGACCGTCCCCGGGCCGAGGATCGGCTCTCCGTCCGGGCTCGCCGGCCGGAAGTTCGACCAGCTCTCGACGACTGGCGCGCGCGCGAGCGCGGGGGCGACGCCGATCGCGACGTCGAGCACGTGGCGGAGCCCGCCCGCGGTCACCGCCTTCTCGAAGCCGACCTCCTCCATGGTGGAGCCGCAGAGGATCCGCCCGTCCGCGCGCGGGACGACGTAGCCGTGCCCGGAGAAGACGACGCGCGAGAGGAGCGGCGGCCGCGTGTCGAGGACCGCGATCTGGCCGCGCACCGGGCGGACGGCGCCCGCCGGCAAGCCGTTCCCCTCGACCTGCAGGCTCCAGCTCCCGGCCGCGAGCACGACCGCCGCCGCGTCGATCCGGCCCGCCTCGTGCTCGACGCCAGCGACGCGGCCGCCCTCCGTCACGATCCGGCGCACCTGGCCGGTGACGAACGCGGCGCCGGCGCGGGAGGCGGCGATGTACACGGCGCGCGCGAGCGCCCGAGGATCGAGCGACGCCTCGTCGGCGAAGAAGAGCGCGCCGCGCGCCTCGGGCGAGAGCGCCGGCTCGAGCCGCCGGACGGCGGCGTCGTCGAGCACCTCCACCGGGAGACCGTGCGCGAGGATCTTCTCGGCCCGGGCCGCCAGGATCTTCGCGTGGTCGTCGTCGAGGGCGACCTCGAGCGTCCCGAGCGCCCGCAGCCCGACCGCCATACCGGAGAGCGCCTCCACCTCGCGCACGAAGTCGGGGTAGCGGGCGAGCGACGCGCGGCAGAGCGCGTAGAACGGGCCAGGCTCGAGCGCCTCGACGCCAGGGGAGAGGATGCCGCCCGCCGCGCTCGACGCCTCGGCGCCCGGGACGGCGCGCTCGAGCACCGTGACCTTGCGACCGGCCTCGGCGAGCCGCAGCGCGACCGAGGAGCCCTGCACTCCCGCGCCGATGACGACGACGTCCACACCCGACATGGCGCGAGAGAGTACGCCCGATGCGGCGGCTCCGGAAGCTTCGGAGCCGCGATCGCGCGCTACGGAACGACCGCCCCGCTGCCGCCCGCCGAGCCGTTCGCGCGCGGCGCTGTCGGAGGTCCGCTGCGCGGCGACAGCCCGTGCACGAGGAGGTCGAGCACGTGTCGGCGCCACGCCTCGGGCTCGAGCGGCTCGCCCGCGAAGGGCCGGGCGGCCTCGCGGGTCGAGGCGACGAGGGCCGCCACGCCGCCCATCGTCACGATGGCGAGCATCGGATCGAGCCCCGGCGGGCCGCCGCTCGCGAGCGCGGTCGCCGCGCGCCGGAGCGGCTCGGCGATCGATGGATCGGCCGTGGCGAGCTGCGCGAGGAACGGGGCGCCGTCGAGGTACTCCCGGATCAGAATCTGCGCGCCGATCGGGTCGGCCATCATCGCGTCGACGTAGGCGACCACCACCGCATCCGGCCCGACCGAGCCCTCCTCGAGGAGCCGCGCGATCTCGTTCGCCGAGCCGATCCAGACGGCCCGCAGGATGTCGACGTAGAGCGCGCGTTTCGACGTCCAGTGCCGGTACATGAGCGCGACGTTGCAGGAGGCGCCGCGCGCAATGCCCTGGACGCGCGCTCCGTGATAGCCCCGCTTCGAGAACTCGGTCCGGGCGGCGTTCCAGATCCGCTCCGCGATCCCCGAGCGGGGCGGGGCGATGCGTCGGCTGGCGACGGAGCCGTCCATGCGAATCCCTACCTACCCGTCGTTTTGACCCAGGTCAAGTTGACGTGCGTCAAAATGTCTCCTCACGTGGGAGGTCGCATGTAGAAGGAGACGATGGCAGCCGGGCCGCGAACGATCCTCCACCTCGACCTCGATGCGTTCTACGCGTCGGTGGAGCAGCTCGACTGTCCGGCGCTGCGCGGTCGTCCCGTCATCGTGGGAGGCCCTTCGCGGCGAGGCGTCGTGTGCGCGGCGAGCTACGAGGCGCGAAGGTTCGGCGTGCGCTCCGCGATGCCGACGGCGCGGGCTCGCAAGCTCTGCCCGGACGGCGTGTTCCTCCCGCCGCGCTTCGATCGCTACAGCGAGCTCTCGCACCAGGTGTTCGGCATCTACCGGCGCTACACGCCGCTCGTCGAGCCGCTCTCGCTCGACGAGGCGTTCCTCGACGTGACCGCGAGCCGCGCGCTCCACGGCGAGGGGCGCGACGTCGCCCGCACGATCAAGGCGGCGGTGCGCGAGGAGTGCGGCCTCGCGGTCTCCGCCGGGATCGCCGAGGTGAAGCTCGCCGCGAAGATCGCGACCGATCTCGGCAAGCCAGACGGCCTCGTCGAGGTGCCACGGGGCGGGGTCGCGGCGTTCCTCGCGCCGCTCCCGGTCGCGCGGCTCTGGGGGGTCGGCGAGGTCACGGAGGAGGCGCTGCGGAAGGTGGGCGTCGCGACGATCGGCGACCTCGCGCGGACGCCCGACGCCGCTCTCGCGGCGGTGATCGGGGCGAACCACGCGCGCGACCTGCGGGCGCTCGCCCAAGGCGAGGATCCGCGCGAGGTCGTTCCGGACGAGGCATCGAAGTCGATCGGCGCCGAGGACACCTTCGGCGAGGACCTCACGGACGTTCCGGCGCTCGAGCGCGAGCTCCTGTCGCAGGCGACACGGGTCGGCCGCCGGCTGAGGGAGGCGGGCGTCGCGGGCCACGTCGTGACGCTCAAGGTGAAGTTCGCCGACTTCACGCTCGTCACCCGCCGCACGACGCTCGAGCGGCCGACCGACGACGATCGGGCCATCTATGGCGCCGCGCGCGCCCTGCTCGCGCGCGTGGACCTCGCACGCGCCATCCGGCTCACCGGCATCTCCGTGTCCGGGTTCGCGGGGGAGCGCGAGCGCGGGCAGCTCGACCTGTTCGGCGGCGCAGCCCCGGACGCCGCCGCGGCGGGCGAGGAGGACAAGCGGCGCGCGCTCAACGCCGCCGTCGATCGGCTCGCGGATCGCTTCGGCGAGGGCGCCGTCCTGCCCGCCGATCTCGCGGGCGCGCCGCCCAGGCGGCGCTGACGCGGGCGATCGCGATTTCCGGGGGCGGTCCGGTCGCCTAGCCGTCGGAGACGGGCCGGTCGTCGCCGGGCCGGGCCGGCGCGGGCGCCGTCGTCGAAGGCGGTCCGGCCGCCTCGATCGAGATCGCCGTCGCCCGGCCGCCCTCGACGGTGCGGTAGGCGGCGCGCACGTCGGCCCCCGGCCGGAGCTCCGCCGCGCGCGCGGCGCGGCCTCCGACCGTCACCGTCGTGCGTGGCGCGACCCGCAGCGCGAGCTCGCCCCCGCTGGCACCCCTCGGCCGCACGACGACCTGGCGATCGTCCGCCCGGACGACCGTGCCCGCTACCTCGCGGAGCGGGGTGCGCTGCGCGGCGGCGCGCGCGTGGCGGTCGCCGCGGCGATCCGGCGGGCGGACGCGGACCTCGCCCGCGGGGGCGGGCGCGCCCGCGCGCGCCGCGGCGTCGTCGCGCGGCGGGGCGGGGGCAGCGTCTCGAGACTCGCAGGCGGTCGCGAGCCAGAGCGCCGCCGCGAGGGGGCGCGCTCGTGTTCGCAGGCCGATCCCTCCCGCCGCCACGGTGCGCCCGGCGTTGCGAGGCGGCAACCGGCGGCGTGGCGTGGGCACGGTCCCGGGGTTCCTCGCTCCGAGGCGGAGCCCCACCTTGTCGGCATGGCCTCGACGACCGATCTTGGCGGCGGCATGACCATCGGCCCGCGCCCTCCCGGGGAGCTCGACGCGCGCGCCGACGCCCTGAGGGCGCTCGCCGGGTCGGGCGTCCCGTTCCTCGTCGCGGGGGCCTACGCCTTCTTCGAGTACACCGGGATCTTCCGGGACACGAAGGACCTCGACGTCTTCGTGCGCGAGCGCGACGTCGACGAGGCGTTCCGGGTCCTCGAGGGCGCCGGGTTCCGCACCGAGATGGTGGACGCGGGCTGGATCGGGAAGGCGTACCGGGGCGAGTGGTTCGTCGATCTCATCTTCTCGTCGGGGAACGGCGTCGCCGTGGTGGACGACCTCTGGTTCCACCACGCGCGGCCGGCGCGGATCATGGGGGTCGACGTCCTCCTCGCGCCTCCGGAGGAGATGGTCTGGTCGAAGTCGTTCGTCCTCGAGCGCGAGCGCTACGACGGAGCCGACGTGAACCACCTCTTCCGGGCGCTCGGCGACGCGCTCGACTGGGACCGGCTCCTCGTCCGCTTCGATCGGTACTGGGAGATCCTCCTCTCGCACGTCCTCCTCTACCGGTTCGCGTTCCCCGGCGAGCGCTCCAAGGTTCCGGACCGCGTGCTCGAGACCCTCCTCGCGCGGGTGGAGGAGGAGCTCGGGACGGATCACCCGCTCCCGCTGTGCCGCGGGAACCTCATCTCCCGCGTGCAGTACCGGCACGACCTCGAGCACCTCGGCTACGAGGACGGCCGCGCCTGGGACGAGGCCGAGCGCGCACAGGGGATGGTGACGGATGGCGGAGGGGACCTTCCGGCTCGCGGCAGTCGCTGACCTCCACGGGCGGGCGGACCAGCACGGCAGGTTCCGCGAGCTCGTCCGCGCGGTGAACGGCGAGGCGGAGGGGCTCGTCCTCGCGGGCGATCTCACGGATCACGGCACGGTGACGGAGGCGGAGACGCTCGCCGAGGCGCTCGCGATGCTGCGCGTGCCCTGCGCGGCGGTGCTCGGCAACCACGACTTCGAGGGGAACCAGGTCCGCGAGATCGTCCGCATCCTCGGCGAGGTGAAGGTCGAGGTGCTCGACGGCGACCACGCCGTGTTCGACCGGCGGCTCGGGATCGCAGGGGTGAAGGGGTTCGGGGGCGGGTTCGAGAAGGGGATGCTGCAGGCGTTCGGCGAGCCGGTCGTGAAGGCGTTCGTGCAGGAGGCGGTCAACGAGGGGCTGAAGCTCGAGGCCGCCCTCGCCCAGCTCGAGATCGGGAAGAAGGTGGTGATCATGCACTACGCACCGATCGCCGCCACGACCGAGGGCGAGGACCCGCAGCTCCGCGCCTACCTCGGCACGACCCGCCTCACCGTGCCGTGCGACGCGTTCGGAGCGGTGGCGGTGTTTCACGGGCACGCGCACCACGGCACGCCGGAGGGGCGCACGCCGAAGGGCATCCCCGTCTACAACGTGGCGATGCCGCTCCTCAAGAGGGCGTTCGACCGGCGGTTCCGGGTGTTCGAGCTGTGATCGGTTGACTCCCCCGCGGGCGGCCGCCCCGCGCTAGAGTCGCCGCGTGGGGACCCGTGGAACTCTGCTCGCGCTCGCGGTGGCGCTCGGGGCGTGCGACTGCGACGGGCGGGAGCCGGCGCTGTGGGTTGGCGAGCGCGGCGCACCGCTCGTGCTCTCGTTCGTGTCGGCGGCCGTGCCGGGCGCGGTCGCGGCCGCCCCGCCCGACCTCGACACGCCGGTCCGGGCGCTCCTCGTCCGGCGCGACGGCGCGATCGTGGCGCTGCAGGAGCCCGAGGCGGGGAGCCCGCCCGTTCCGGTGCCGCCCGCGGTCCTCCTCTCTCGCGCCGGGCGGAGGATCGCCGCGTTCGCCGGGACGGACGCCGGAGGAAGCCGGCTCTTCTCGCCGGGCGCGCCGCCGTGGGCGGCCGCCGAGGACCTCTCCGGGCGCGTCTGGGTGACGGGCCGCCCGTCGCCGGTCGTGTACGCGCCCTCGGGCATTCTCGAGCGGCTCGCGGAGGCGCTGCCCTCCGCGTCGCGCGGGATCGCCGCGCTCCCCGACGGGCGGATGGTCGTGAGCTACGGGGTGCAGGACCTCGCGATCTTCGCCGCGGACGGGACCCGGATCGGGACCGTCACGCCGGTTTTCGGCGCCAGCTACGGAGGGATCGACGCGCTGCGCGCGGAGGAGGGCGGCATGCTCCTCGTGGCGACGCGCCGCTTCGGCGTGACGTCCGCCGGGATCGTGCTCCGCGCGAAGCTCGGCGCGGGGCTCTCGCTCGAGCAGGACCCCGAGCTCTCGACCACCATCGGCGCGGCGATCCCTTCCGCGCTCGACGTCCACGGCGGCCGGATCCTCGTCGCGCCGTCGCTCGGCCCCCTCGCCGCGGGCGCGTGCGCCCGCTGGCTCTCGCACGACCTCGCGACGGATGGCGGGTGCGCCGCGGGGGGCGCGCACCGCGGCGCCGCCTGGGTGGAATGAGCAATCAGTGCCGGAGCGGCGGCGGCCCCGCCGCCTTGCGGACGCGCTCGAGGATCTCGTCCATCCCGACCGACTTCGGGATGTAGCCCTGCGCCCCGAGCAGCTCCGCCTCCCACTCGAACCCGTAGGCGGAGAGGATGAGGATCGGGATCGCCGCGCTGCGCGGCTCGCCGCGCATCCGCTCCATGACGCCCCAGCCGTCGAGCACCGGCATCTTGAGATCGAGGAGCACGATCCCCGGCGCCTCGTCGGCGACGCGCTGCAGCGCGAGCTCGCCGTTCTCCGCCTGCTGCACGGGGTAGCCCGCGTCCCCGAGCACCTCGCAGATGGCCTCGCGGAAGTCGTGATCGTCGTCGACGACGAGGATGTACTGGCCCGGGGTCATGTCGCGCTCGGCTCGGTCCGGAGGGCGGCCGCGATCTCTCGCGCGATGCGCCGCGCGTCCTCCAGCCGATCGGGGCCGAGCGAGACCGCGCCGACGACCGGGTGGCCGCCTCCGCCGTACCGCTCGCACAGCTTCGAGATGTCGTGCGGCCGCGCGGGACGTGCCCACGGGTTCGAGCCGACCGACACCTTCGTCCGCTTCGGGTCGCGCGTCACGACCACGGTGTACGCGGCCGTCGGGAAGAGATCGTAGGTGATGAACTTGTTCGAGCTCTCGATGCCTGAGTCGGCGAGGTCCACGGTCACGACGCCTCCCTCGACGCGCGCGAGCCGGCGCACGACGTCGACCGCCGCGCGGTGGCGATCGAGGACCGGCGCGAGGGGCCCCGCGACCCAGGGCTCCTCCGCGATCTCCGCGAGCGGGCGCCGCTGCATCGCCTCGATGATGCGGGTCGGCACCTGCGGGTCCTTCGTCGCCTCGAGGAGCGTCATGATCCGGAGCGCGGGCTCCTCGAGCTTCACGGCCACCGCCGGCGACGGAAAGCGCGCCGCGTCGATGACATCCGCCCAGCGGACGAGGTCCGCGAGATCGTCCGCGCGCCACCCGTCCCGCTCGGCGAGCGTCCGGGCGACGAAGCCGGTGCAGCTCGGCGCGGTGGGATCCCAGAACTTGCGGCCGCTCGTGTCGCGCTCGAAGGCCGCGCGATCGGCCGGCGTCGGGAACGCGCTCGCGTGGTGATCGAACCACCAGTGAAGGGCGGGCGACGGGGAGAACCGGAAGTCCACGCAGGCGTTCACGTCCGCGTCGAAGGCGTCCTTCGGGAAGGGATCCCCCTGCTGGTGCTGGAGCGGGACGAAGCGGACCGCGTCGAGGCGTCCGCCCTCTCGTTCGACGAAGAAGCGCGAGAAGAGGGCGGCCGACGCGCAGCCGTCGAAGCAGTTGCCGTGGTAGAGGACCTTGAGCTGCATCCGGGCGGGGCAATCTAGTGACCTCAGGAGCATAGCGTCAACGCGTTCGCGCGCGGGGTCGCGCGAGCGACGGGCCCCACCGGGGATCGCGCCGCTGGCCAGCGCCTCGGGAGCCCCGGTAGACTCGGCCGAGGAGGACGCCCCGTTGTCCAAGATGGTCATCGCCGCACTCGCCGCCCTGGCGCTCGCCGGGTGCCACGCCGTGCGTTACGACGCGGGGCGCGCGCCGTCGCAGCGCCGGTACGAGAAGACGATCCATTTCTGGATGTGGGGCTTCCAGGGCGACGGCCGCGTCGATCTCGACGCCGCCTGCCCGGAGGGCGTCGCCCGCTTTCACAGCGAGGCGACGGCGCTGCAGTGGGTCGCCCAGGTGCTGACGGTCGGGTTCTGGTCGCCCCGGCGTGTCGTCGTCGTGTGCGCCGAGGGACCACCCGCGCGCGCCGTCGCGCCAGCCCGTGCGGACGGAGGTGCGCGGTGATCCGCCGCCTCGCCCTGGTGGCGCTCGCGCTCGTCTCGCTCGACGCCTGCTACACCATCCGTTACGAGCGCCGCTCGGTGCTCCCGGAGGCCGGGACCCCTCGCGAGGTCTGGCACCAAGGCTTCTTCGGCGGGACCGTCCTCGGCTCCGCGCCCGTGAACCTCGCCGCGATGTGCCCCGCAGGCGTCGCGGTCGTCGAGAGCCAGGTGAGCGGGCTCAACTGGCTCTTGCAGGTCGGGACGAGCTTCGGCGGCCTCGCGCCGCTGTGGGCGCCCGCCTGGGAGCCGACCACGGTACGCGTCACCTGCGCGCGCCCGGGGGTCGCGCGCTCCACCCACGCGATGAAGCTCGCGCTCCTGCCGCTCACCGTGCTCGGCGGCGTCCCGAAGGAGACCGCGCAGCTGCTCGGAGACGCGCTCGCCGGCGAGCTCCGCAAGCGCTCGGGGATCTCCGTCCTCACGCAGGCCGACCTCTCCGCCCTGCTCGGCGTCGAGCGGACTCGCCAGATGCTCGGCTGCACCGAGACGGGCTGCATGGCCGAGATCGGCGGCGCGCTCGGTGCCGACCGGGTCGTGCACGGCAGCCTCGGCCGGGTGGGCGACTCGCTCGTCGTGAACCTCTCAGCGCTCGACCCGAGGCGGGCCACCGCCGTCGCGTCGGTATCGGAACGGCTCCGCGGCGCCGGCGAGGAGACCTTCCTCGACGTCCTGCCGAGCATCGCCGACGCGCTCCTCGCCGAGGGGGACGCCCGCCTGCGTTGAGCGCCGCCGGAGGACATGATGCGCGGGCGCCGAGTGGCGGGGCGCGTTGACGGCAGGTTAGACTCCGCCCGGCATGGAAGCGATCCGCGTCGGGGCGCTGCTCGACGACAACAAGTTCGACCTCCGGCTCTCGCTCGTCGCGGGCAGGCAGGGGCTCTCCCGCCGGATCAGCTCGTCGCGCATCCAGAAGCCCGGCCTCGTGCTCGCCGGCTTCACGGAGTACCTGCACAAGGAGCGCGTGCAGGTCTTCGGGAACACGGAGATGAGCTACCTCGCGACGCTCTCGCGCGAGCGGGCGATCGAGGTGCTGCGGAGCTTCTTCGGCCAGGACGTCGCCTGCCTGGTCGTCACGAAGGGGCTCGACGCGCCGCCCGAGATGATGGCGGCGGCGGAGGAGGCGGGCGTTCCGATCCTCCGCTCGACCCACCTCTCGTCGACCTTCATCGAGAGCGTCCAGAACTACCTCGAGGACATCCTCACCGCGCAGACCTCGATGCACGGGGTGCTGCTCGACGTGTTCGGCGTCGGGATCCTCCTGCTCGGGAAGTCGGGCATCGGCAAGAGCGAGATCGCCCTCGACCTCGTCATGCGCGGGCACCGGCTCGTCGCCGACGACATCGTGGACGTGAAGCGGCGCTCGCCCGATGCAGTCCAGGGCGCCGGCTCCGAGATCATCAAGCACCACATGGAGATCCGCGGCCTCGGCATCATCAACATCAAGGACCTCTTCGGCGTCGCCTCGATCCGCGAGCGGAAGAAGATCGAGATCGTGCTCGAGCTCGTCGAGTGGGACCCGAACGTGGAGTACGACCGGCTCGGGGTCGAGGAGAAGAAGTTCCGGATCCTCGATGTCGAGATCCCGATGCTCATCGTCCCGGTCCGGCCGGGCCGCAACATGACCACGATCGTCGAGGTGGCCGCGCGCAACCACCTCCTGAAGCTCCAGGGGCACCACTCCGCCCGCGAGTTCCAGGAGCGGCTCAACCGCGCGATCGCGCTCGCACCGGGCGCGCGCGTCGGCGAGATGGACGTGGAGTGATGCCCACCACCGGGGTCCCGAGCGGGCCGCAGGTCGTGATCCTCACCGGCGTCTCGGGATCCGGGAAGTCGACCGCCCTGCGCGCCCTCGAGGACGCGGGCTTCTACTGCGTCGACAACCTCCCCATCCTCTTCCTCGAGAAGCTGCTCGAGCTCTCCGGCCACACCGCCGGCGAGGTGTCGCGCATCGCCCTCGTCGTGGACGCGCGCGAGGGCCGGTTCCTCGCCGACGCGCCGCGCGTCATCCAGGAGGTGCGGCAGAAGGGGAACGACGTTCAGGTCCTCTTCCTCGACGCCTCGGACGACTCGCTCGTCCGCCGCTACTCGGAGACGCGCCGCCGGCACCCGCTCGCGGGGGACGGCGGCTCGGTCCCGGACGGCATCTCGGCGGAGCGCCGCGCCCTCTCCGACCTCAAGACGATCGCCGACGAGGTGATCGACACGACGACGCTCAACGTCCACGAGCTGAAGCGGCTCGTGGCGCGGCGCTTCGTCGCGGGCGGCGGCACGCGGCTCGGCGTCACCGTCGTCTCGTTCGGCTTCCGCTTCGGGATCCCCACGCACGCGGACATGGTGCTCGACGTCCGCTTCCTGCCGAACCCGTTCTTCATCCCCGAGCTGAAGCCGCACCCGGGGACCGATCCGCGCGTCGCGGGCTTCGTGCTCGGACAGCCCGACGCGAAGGCGTTCCTCGACCGGCTCGGCGAGCTCCTCGGGTTCCTCCTCCCCCGCTACCGGACCGAGGGGAAGAGCTACCTCACGATCGCCATCGGCTGCACCGGCGGGAAGCACCGTTCGGTCGCGATCGCGGGGACGCTCGCCGAGCGGCTCGAGGCCGCCGGTCAGCCGGTCAGGCTCTGGCATCGCGACGTCGAGAAGGAGTAGCTGCAGCGCAGGATCTCGCGCCTGCGCCGCCGCTCCGCCCCGGGCTTTGCCTCCCGAGGCTCCCGCGGCTATGGTACGCGCGCCGCGCGGGCAGACCGCGCCGGGGGAGCCATGGTCGGACTCGTCGTCGCCACGCACGGGAAGCTCGCGGAGGAGATGCTCCGCACCGCCGAGGGCATCGTCGGCAAGCTCGAGCAGTGCGAGGCCGTGAGCGTCGGCTCCGGCTCCTCCATGGAGGACGCGCGGACCCGGCTAGGGGACGCGGTCCACCGGGTCGACTCGGGCGATGGCGTCCTCGTCCTCACCGACATGTTCGGCGGCACCCCCGCGAACCTCGCCCTCACCTTCCTCGACGAGAAGCTCGAGGTGGTCACCGGGGTGAACCTCCCGATGATCCTGAAGCTCTCGACCGCGCGCGCAGACGCCCTCGCGCTCCAGGCGGCGGCCGAGCTCGTGACGAGCCACGGCCAGAAGAACATCACGCTCGCCTCCGAGCTCCTGCGGAGCAGGGCCCGGACGAGCCGCCAGTGACCGTGTTGGCGCTGAATCCAGCGCCCGCCCCGGCCGTCCCTCTCCCGTGATCGCCCTCGTCCGCGTCGACAACCGGCTCCTGCACGGGCAGATCCTCGAGGCCTGGATCCCCCGGCTCGGCGTGACCGAGGTGGTGGTCGCGGACGACGAGGCCGCCGCGAGCGACCTCGCCCGGGCCGCCATGACGCTCTGCGTCCCGCCCGACCTGCCGGTCCGCGTGCTCCGGGTCACGGACGTGCCCTGGGCGGAGCTCGCGGCGGGCGCTGCGGTCGTGCTCGTGCTCGTGCGCGACGTCGACGCCCTCGTCGCGGCCTGCGGCGGCGGCCTCTCCCCCGCGCTCGCGCGGCACGTGAACCTCGGGAACGTCCACTTCGGGCCGGGACGCCGGCCGGTGACCCCCTCGGTCTTCCTCGCCGGCCCGGAGCTCGACACGCTGCGCAATCTCGCCGCCGCCGGGTTCGAGGTCGAGGCGCGCTCCATCCCCTCCGAGCCCCCCACCGGGCTCGACGACATCGAACGCCGGTACGCCGGGCCGCCTTAGGTTAGACTGTTCGTGCCTTGGGCTACCTCGTCCTGGCTCTCGTCGCGGGCCTCGCCGCCGTTGAACGCAAGGGCTTCCTGCAGGCCATGCTGTCGCGGCCGATCACGCTCGCGCCGGTGGTCGGCTGGGCCCTGGGCGACCTGCAGGGCGGCCTCCTCGTCGCGGCGCCGCTCGAGCTGTTCTGGCTCGGCGCCGTGAACCTCGGCGCCGCCCTCCCCGTCCACGAGGCGCTCGGGACCGCCGCGATCGCCGGGGGGGCGGTCCTCGCGGGCCGCGCGCTCGGCGGCGGAACCTCCCCCGAGGTGGCGGTGCTCGCGGTGCTCCTGTGCGCCCCCCTCGCACTCGTCGGTCGCAAGGCGGACCGGCTCGTCGAGGCGTGGAACGAGCGGCTCGTGCTGCGCGCCGAGGCGCAGCTCGCGCACCACCACGCCGGCGCGGCGCTGCGCGCGAACCTCTACGGCCTGCTCCTCCCGTTCACGATCGCCGCGGTGCTCGCGCCGGCCGGCGCAGCCGCGGCCGAGGCGGCGATCCCGGCGTTGCTGCGAGCGCTGCCGGGCGCCGCCGGGCCGCTGCGGCTCGGTTTCTTCGCGTTCGCGGCGCTCTCCTGCGCGTCGGGCGCGAAGGCGCTCCGCGCGAGGAGCGCGCCGCGCCTCTTCTTCGCGGCGCTCGCCGTCGCGGTCGTCGCCGTCGTCGCGGCGGGAAGGCTCCGGGCGTGAGCGCGAGCCCTGCGCGGGTCCCGGGCCCGATCCTCGCGCGCGTGTTCTGGCGCTGCCTGTTCCTGCAGGCCGCCTGGAACCGCCGGGGCATGCAGAACCTCGGCTTCGCCTACGCCATCGACCCGGCGCTCCGCGCCCTCTACTCGGACCCGGCGCGGCGGGAGGAGGCGCTCGCCCGCCACCTCCGCTTCTTCAACTGCCATCCGTACATGGCCGCGGCGATCCTGGGCGGCGCGATCCACCACGAGGAGAAGGTCGCGGCGGGCGCGGAGCCCGGCGCGCAGCCGCTCCAGTACAAGCAGACGCTGCAGGGGCCGCTCGCGGCGCTCGGGGACGGGTTCTTCTGGACCGCGCTCCGCCCGTTCTTCGGGGCGCTCGCGGCGCTCGGGGCGCTCGTCGTCGGCTGGCCGGCGATCGTGGTGACGGTCGTCCTCTACAACGCGATCCACCTCGCGCTCCGCATCCGACTCTTCCGTGCGGGCTACGAGAAGGGCGACGACGTCGTCCGCGAGATCGCCCGCCTCGGGCTGCCGGTCGCGGCCGATCGGCTGCGCGCGGC
>WNFV01003858.1_pt1 | contig 18951 bp, 13 predicted proteins | sample 5400101 | NCBI WGS metagenome assembly WNFV01 (sample SAMN13153361, study PRJNA577476) | soil metagenome | isolation source: 115 cm soil or saprolite under grassland replicate 1 | place: USA:California | collected 2016-06-15 | reverse complement strand
GATCGGGGCTCGCCATTCGACGACGGTTTCGTTGTCGGGTGTCCGCGACACGGTGAACGTCCCCTGCATGGCGGCTGCTCGTTCCTCGAGATTGCGGAGTCCCCGCCCAGGCAGGGTGAGCATCGGGAAGCCACGCCCGTTGTCGGTGACGCGGACGACCAGCTCGTCTCCCGCTTCGACGCTGACGTCGACGCGTGACGCGCCGGCGTGACGGGCCACGTTCGACAGCGCTTCCTGCAGGACGGCGAGGAGATGGTCGGCCACCTTGTCGGACAAGCCCGAGTCGATCGGCCCGTCGAGCCGCAGCTCCGGTGTGAACCCGATCGACTCACGCGCCCCGTCGACCAACGAGAAGATGGCGACTCGCAAACGCTGCTGCGACGGACTCTGCAACGCGAAGATCGTGTTGCGGATCTCGCGAATGGTCTCGTCGAGCTCGTCGACTGCGTACGTGATGCGAGCATCCGCGTCGTCGCGGCCGCGCGAAGGCACCGTTGTTTGGAGCGTCATGCCCGTGGCGAAGAGACGCTGGATCACCTTGTCGTGCAGATCGCGCGCGATCCGCTCTCGATCCTGGAGCACGGCGAGCTCCTCGAGTCGATGCACGAGCACGGCATTCTCGATCGTGACCCCCGCGGCCGCCGCCAGCGCGACCGCCAGTTGCTCGTCCTCCTCGCTGAACTCCTCGGCGCTTCGCTTCTCGGTGAGATACAGGTTGCCGAAGACCACATCGCGGACGTGCACTGGTACGCCGAGGAACGATCGCATGTGCGGATGATTCGGGGGGAAGCCGTGCGCAGCGGCGTGCGCTCCGACGTCACGCAGCCGCAACGGCTGCGGTTTGTCCATGAGCTGGCCGAGAATTCCCAGCCCCTCGGGGAGATGGCCGATGGCGTCGTACGTCTCAGGGTCGAAACCCACTGTGACGACCTCGCTCAGGCGGCGGTTCTCGCCGACGACCCCGAGCGCCCCATATTCGGCGTCGACTAGCGTGCACGCCGACTCGACGATCCGGCGCAGGACCGTGGGCAGGCTGCGCTCGGAGGCGACGGTGCTGATCGCGGCCAGCAGCTCCTGGACCTGTGGGTAGACCTTTGAGAACGGCAACGGCCCATTCTGGCAAAGGACGGCTGGACAACGTGGTGCGCGTCTTTCTGCTCGACGATCACGACATCGTGCGGCAGGGCCTCAGGGAGTTGCTCGAAGCCGACGGTGATCTCGAGGTCGTCGGTGAGGCCGGCACGGCTGGTGAGGCGCAGTCAGGCATCGAGGCCACCCGACCTGATGTGGCGGTCCTCGACGTCCGGCTCCCGGACGGTGACGGGGTCGAGCTGTGCCGCGGAGTTCGCTCGCGACATCCGGAGATCTACTGCATCATGCTCACGGCGTTCACCGACGACGAAGTCGTGCTGGCATCGATTCTCGCGGGCGCGTCCGGTTACGTGCTCAAGCAGATCAAGGGGGCCGACATCGTCGACTCGGTGCGTCTCGCCGCGGCCGGCGAAACGCTGTTCGATCCCGCTACAACGGCGCGGGCACAGGCGCGCGCCGACGGCGCGCAGAGCGACGGCGAGCCGTAGACCCTCAGGGATCGTCGTTCAAGGCTGCGGGAAAGCCGACAGGCGCCGTCCGGGGGCATGCGTTCTCCCCTGAGAGGGACTATTGTCTCGAACCGCCGATATCGGGCAATAGGACCTCCAAGGGAGAGGACGATTCATGAGAATGCTGGCCCGCGCCTTCGCCGCCGTGGTCACGGTCGGGGCCGTTGCCGTCCCGCTCGCGGCGGCCGAGGCCCCGTCTGCGGTCGCCGCACCCACCTGGGCACCGGCTGCCACTGCGCCGATCCATCCCGGCGTCCAGACGATCACGGACGGTGCGCAGTGCACCGCCAACTTCATCTTCTTCGACGCCTCGAACGTGTACATCGGCCAGGCTGCGCACTGCTCGGGCACGGGCGGCGCCACCGAGACGAACGGCTGCGACTCGGGCTCGCTGCCCATCGGCACACCGGTCGAGGTGGGAGGGGCGTCGCAGCCCGGCACGATGGTCTACAACTCGTGGCTCACGATGCAGGCCGCGGGCGAGACCAACCCGGACGCGTGCGCGTTCAACGACCTGGCTCTGGTCCAGTTGAACCCGGCCGACGTGGGGAAGGTCAACCCGTCGGTCCCGTTCTGGGGTGGCCCCACGGGCATCGACACCAACGGCACGGTCCAGGGTGACAACGTCTACTCGTACGGGAACTCGAGCCTCCGCGGCGGCGTCAGCCAGCTGAGCCCGAAGCAGGGCGTCAGCCTCGGCGACGACGGCAACGGCTGGAGTCACAACGTGTACACAGCCACGCCCGGTATCCCCGGCGACTCGGGGAGTGCGTTCCTGAACGCGACCGGCCAGGCGCTCGGCGTCCTCAGCACGGTCCAGATCGCGCCGCTCGCAGGCTCGAACGGCGTCGGCGACGTCAACCTCGAGCTGAACTACCTGCACTCGCACACGTCGAACACTGCGCAGCTCGCTCTGGGCACGCAGCCGTTCAACGCGAACGCCGTCCTCAACCTCCTCGGACAGCTCGGCCTCTGACGGAGCGCGACTGAGAAGCACGTGCACACGGCCCGGGGCTTCGGCCCCGGGCCGTGTCGCGCGCCTCGCCCCTGATCACACGCGCGCTCGTACACGCTGCTCGACGTCGGCGACCGCGGCAGGGAGATCGCCGACCTCCCGTTCCACCGCGCGACGACGACGGGCGAACACGAACACGCAGCGCGCCACCGGTGCGCCCAGAGCCCGCTCGAGCGCGAGCGCGTAGGCGGCGCCCTGGATGCGGTATCGCGCCATGGCCGCATCGAGGTCGTCGTCGGTTGGGGCCTGGTCGGTCTTGTAGTCGACGACGACGAGTCCTTCGAGCGTCTCGATCAGCAGGTCCACGAAGCCCTCGACGGTGACGCCGTCGACGACGGCAGCCACCGGCACCTCCCGCCAGTAGCGGCCGCCTGCGACGGCGTTGCGCACCGTGGACGCCTGCAACACGCTGCGGGCGAGGGCCCGCACCTCGGCTTCCCGCTGGGGGATGCCCTCGGCGAGGGCTTGGGCCCTCGCGGTGGCGTCGAGGCCGTCGCCGGTCGCGAGGTCGATCGATTGGAGCACCGCGTGGACGGCACGTCCCAGCGCGGTGCCGGCGCGGCCACGCCGCCACGCCGGCCGGTCGTCGACCGGCTCGTCCTTGACGAGCCCCGGATCGGGCACGCCAGCACCGGGCTCGGCCGCCGCCGGTTCCTTCGCCAGTGTGGTGGCTGCGACCGTGGCGGGACGCGCCGTGCGCGCCAAGAGGTCGTGCCGGGCGGCGATCCAAGCGCCACGGTCGTCGGGCCCCTCGCGTGCGATGTCGTCGGCGGGGGAGCTTGACGCGGCCGGCGCCGGCGTGGTCCGGGGAAGGTCGAGTGCGACCGCGGGCGCGTCGTCGTGCTCGCACAGACGAGCGGCGTGGCACTTCGTGCCCGGCTTGTGGTGCAGGCTCACGAGCAGGTGGTCGCGTGCGCGCGTCGTCGCCACGTACAGCAGCCGCAAGCGCTCGGCTGCGTCGAGCTCGTCCTCGCGCTCGGCGCGCTCCTCCCACCCCGCGGTCTCGAAGCGGGTGCCCTGCTGCGCCCGCCCGACCCGGACCTCGAAGCTGCCGTCCGGGTTCCACAGGACAGGCGTCGTGCGGTAGGGGGGCGCCACGTTCAGCCCCGCGAGGATCACGATCGGGAACTCGAGCCCCTTGGCGCCGTGGACCGTGAGGACGCGCAGCGCGTCGTCGTCGGGCTCGGGGACGACGACCTCGACGGCCCGGGCCCGCTCGTCGGCAAGCTGCTCCACCCAGTCGACGAAGCCGCGCAGGCCGCGGCCCGATGCGGCGTCGTACGCGCGTGCCTGGTCGAGGAAGAAGCGGATCCGCCGCCAGTGATCGCGTGGCCGGCGACGCGTCACTGCGAGCTCCATCATCCGGCGTTCGCGCACGACGGCCTCGACCGTCTGGCTGACCGACTGCCACCAGCGCGCCTCGTGCAGGCGGCGGAGGTCGGCGAGGCCCTCGACGACCGGGTGATCGGCGGGGAGGTCGTCCGGCGGCGGCCGGCGGTAGTCCCACCGCCCGCCTCGGTGGTGGTAGTCGACGAGCTCGTCGTCGCCGCACCCGAACGCGGGCGCGCGGAGCGACGCGATCAGCGCGATCTCGTCGGTCGGGTCGTCGAGGACGGTGAGGATCGCGAGCAGGTCTCGCACCTCGGCGGTCGAGAACACGAGAGACTGGCTCTCGATCCTGACCGGCACGTCGGCGCGCTCGAGCGCGTCCTCGAGGTCGGGGAGCGTCGTGCGCGTCGGGAGCAGGAGCGCGACGTCGTCGTAGCGAGCCGGGCGCAGCTCCTCGGTGATCGGGTCGACGATCGGCCAGCCCTCGTCCTTGATCCGCCGAGCCAGCCCGGCCACAGCCCCCGCCTCCTCGGCGCGGACTTCGCCGACCCGTTCGACGTCGGCGGGTCCGCCGAAGGTCGCGACCACGGGCGCCGTCGTCGGTGACGGCGCGCGGTCCGCGGCCAGCGCCACGTGCGCGGCCTGCGTTCCGCCGTCCGAGCGGTCGAACAACGCGTCGAAGACATGGTTGACCCAGTCGAGGATCGCCGGGACCGAGCGGAAGTTCTGGGCCAGCTCGAGGCGCCCGTCGTGCAGCTCGCGCTCGACGCGGTGGTAGAGCTCGAGGTCGGCACGGCGGAAGCGGTAGATCGACTGTTGCGGGTCACCGACGAAGAACGCCCGCCCTGGCGCGATCGGGGCATTCCACCACGGCTTCGAGCCGGCGTCGGGGTCGTCGGACGCGAGGAGCACGGCGATCTCGATCTGGAGCGGGTCCGTGTCCTGGAACTCGTCGATGAGCAACGCGCGGAACCGCTCGGCGAGCCCGGCGCGGACAACAGGGTTGCGCTGGAGCACGTCGCGCGCGAGCACGAGCAGGTCGTGGAACTCGAGCCGTCCGTCGCGGCGACGCTCCTCTGCGTACGCACGCACGAAACCGCGCAGGCGGCCGAGGAGCACGGACAGGATGGCTTGCTGCTGCGCGCCGACCACCGCGGCGCGGCCGGCCTCGGCTCGTGCGAGCAGCGCGCGCACGTCGTCCACCGGGCAGCGCCAGTTGTCACGCCGGCCTCGCGTGGTGGTGAGCTTCGGCATCTCCGCGATGAGGTCGAGGCGGTCGAGGTCGTCGTCGGCGTTTCTCAGCACCGCCGGCCATCCCGCCAGTCCCTCGAGGTGCCGGAAGAGATGGTCCTGGCGCACGCGGCACTCGGCGAGCTGTCCGATCGCCTCTCCGAGGGGAGCGAGCAGCGGTTCGAGGTCGAGCGGCGGGAGCGCCGGTGCCGCCGTGGGCGCGCCCCGGAGCCGCTCGTAGTGCTCCTGCAGGGCGCGGGCCACCCGCCGGAGCTGGTCGAAGTCGATGCCGAGCGCGAGCGCGGTCAGCAGCACAGGCTCGAGGTCGGCGTCGGCGACCAGCGCCTCCACGAACTCCCGCCAGCGCTCCTCGAACCGGACGGCGGCCTCGACGTCGTCGACGACCTCGAAGCTCGGTGGCAACCCGGCTTCGAGCGGGTGCTGGGCGAGGATCCGCTGGGCGAACCCGTGCAGGGTCGACAGGGCGGCGTCGTCGAGCTCGTCCAGCGCGACGCGACACCGTTCCCGCTCCTCGGTCGGCAAAGCCGCCGCCGCCGCGCCGGCCGCCGCTCGCTCGAGTTGGTAGCGGATGCGGTCGCGCAGCTCGCCCGCCGCCGCCTCGGTGAACGTGATCGCGGCGAGCTCCCGGATCGTGACGCGGCCGCGAGCGATGAGCGACACGACCCGGCTGACGAGCGCGGTGGTCTTCCCGGTGCCGGCGCCGGCCTCGACGAAGAGGGTCTCGTCGAGGGCGTCGCGGATCTCGTCCCGGGCGGCAACGTCGACGAGATGCCGTTCGCTGCTCATCGCGCGTCCCCGCCCTCGTCGTCGGCGATCGGGTCGGCCAGGGCCCGGAACTTCACCAACGCGCTGTCGTCGCGCTTGTGCTTCCACACCTCGTCGCGCGCCGGAGGGCACACGCGGTCGAACGGGCAGTAGCAGCAGTTCTCCCACGTGTCGCGCCCGCGCCCGTCCTGGCGCGGGTCGTCCGGAAACGCCGGGAACACTCCCTCGCCCACGCCGTCGAGGATCGTGGTCAGCTTGTCGACGAACTCCGCCCGCGTCGGGTCGTCGAGGGTGATGCCCTTGAGCGTGTCGGCGGCGGCGACGCGGACGTACCAGTAGTACGCATGGACCTCGGCGGTCGGGTCGAGGCGGCCCATGGCGAGCGCGTACACCGGGAGCTGCAGCCGGTTGCCGCGCTCGAGTCCGGCCTGGGGATCGTCGACGCGCCAACCGGTCTTGTAGTCGAAGACGACGACGCGGGAGCCGTCCGGAGCGCGGTCGACGCGGTCGACGACGCCGCGAAAGCGAACCTCGCGGCCGTCCGGCAGCGAGACCGAAGCCGGCTCGCCGGAGTCGCCACCGAACCCGAACGCGAGCTCGCGACCTCCAGGGACGGGCATGACTCCGTAGGCGGCGCGGATGTGCGCGTCGCACTCGAGGAACCAGGCGAGCTCGCGCAGGATGCGGCGTCGTTCGAGCTTCCAGAGCAGCGGCCGGCCGGTGAGGCCCTCTGCCTCCGCCTCGTTGCAGCGGCGCTCGCCCACGGCGAGGAGCAGCTCGCGCTCGTCGTCGGTCCAACCCTGGCCGGGGGAGGTTCGCGGGTCGACCGTGTCGAGGAACTCGGCGAGCGCGGCGTGGACGAGCGAGCCTCGTTCGAGCGGGCTGATCCGGTCGGTCGCCTCGGGCCGCTCCACTTCTCGCACGCGCAGCACGCGTGCGAGCAGGAAGCGGAACGGACAGGTCGCCCAGTCCTCGAGGGAGGTGGGCGAGAGCGCGTCGCCCGCTTCCGGGAGCAAGCCGGGCACGGGCCCGACGCGTCCGTCGAAACGCGTCAGCATCGGCGATCGGCGCTCGCGCACCGCGTCGATCCCGGCCGCGAGCCGCGGTGTTGCCGCCACGAGCGGGTGACGATCCAAGGGGTGTCGCTCGAGCTGCCAGGCGCGCAGGCTCCGGACGTCGCGCTCGACGAGCGAACCGGCCTCGGCGCCGTTGCAGACGCCAGCTTCGAACGACGGCACGACGTGCAGCCCGCCGGCAGGGCCCAGGTGAGTGAGCTCCTCCGCCCCGACCGGGGTGTCCGTCAGCCGGCTTGCCGTCTCGAGCAGCCAGCGCGCCGGGAGCCGCTTGCGCTGCGCGCGCGGGTCGGCTCGCGGGTACGAGAGCACGCGCTCGGGCGCGGTGACGAGCGCGGCGAGGTAGTCGCGACGTTCTTCGCTCCGGCGGACGCCATGGAGGGGGAGCGCGCCATCGGTGTCGAGTCGAGCGCGGTCGGGAACGAGCGGGTCTTCGCGTCCGAGCGGCGGGAACTCTCCTTCCGCCATGCCGACGACGTACACGACGTCGAAGTCACCCGCGTACACGTGCCGCACGCGTCCCACGAAGACGCCGGTGCCGAACCGACCGACGCGCCCCGCCGGGGCGTCGAGCTCCGACTCCAGCGCCCGCACGAACGTGGACAGCGAGACCTCGGCGCGGATCTCGCCCAGGGCGTCGAGGCCGCCGAGCGCGTCCGTCACCCGCCGCGCCGACTCGACTTCGGTCTCGGGCCACGCGGCGCGGTGACCCTCGCCTCCGAGGTACCGGTCGAGCAGCTCCTGAGCCCACGCCGACAACGCCGGCCACGAGCTGGGTGACGGAGGTGTGAGCCGCGCGCCGAGGTCGGCCACGAACCGCGCGAGCTGCTCGGCGTCCTCGATGTCGGCCTCGAGATGGCGGCGCGCGCCCTCGGTGAGCTCGTCGTCACCGCGTTCTTGCAGCTCGGTCGCCAGCCGGCGCGCGAGATGCGCCAGCCGGTCCGCCCACTGCGGGAGACCCTTCACGACGCCGGCGTGACGGGACAACGTGTCCCAGCGGCTCGCGGGGACGGGGTCGCCGTCGACCGGGTCGCGCACCGGTCCGGACGCGAGCCACTCGACCACCGCATCGCGCGCGAAGTCGTGCTCGGCAAGGTGGAGGAGGCCGAGCAGCACCCGCCCCGCCGTCGTGTCCGCGAGCCGGCGGGTGGACGGACCGGTCCACGGGACACCGGCGGAGTCGAGCAGCTCCTGCGCGAGCCGGGCATACGGCTCGTCGATCCGGTACACGATCGCGACCCGGTGCAGCGGCGTCCCCGCGGCGGCGCGGCCGATGACGTCGCGGATCACGGCGCGCAGCTCGTCCTCGGGATCCGGCGCGCTCACGATCGACGTTCCGGCGGGCGGCGGCGACGTCGCGACACGGTCCGGCACGCCGAGGTCGGCGAGCTCCGCGGCCAGCTCCTCCGCCTGCGCGTCGGCGACGGGATCGCCCGTCACGCCGAGGAGCACGCGCACCCGCCCCGCGTGCGCCAGCGCGCTCGTGAGCTCGATCTCGCCGGGCGACAACCGCGTCGGCAGGAAGAGCACGACCTCGCCCGTCTCGCGCAGCGCCGGTGATCCCTCCGCCACGGCGGTGGCCGCGGCGATCGCGAGGTCCTCGTCGTCGTAGAACGCCGTTGTGCGAGCGCGGAACACGCGGTACAAGCGAGCCACCGACGCCGCGGGTTCACCGGCGCCTTCGAGCTCGTCGACCGCGGCATCGCCGGCGCGTCGCAGCTCGAGGAACGAGGCATCGAGGGCCCGTTCGGTCGCCGGGTGACCCGAGACGGCGGCGAGCGGCGGACCGGCGTCCGCGAGTACGGCCCGGACCACCTCGGATCGCAGCGCGGTCGTGAGCGGGCGGCGGCGCTGCTCGGCGAGAGCCGGTGCGCCTACGAGCTCCGCCAGCCGGGCCAGCACGAGGAACCGCACGTTGACGAGACCGGGGGGCTGCGCCAGGGCGCGCCGTAACGCCAGGCCCGCGTAGCCCGACGGGACCGCCACCGTGACGGGGGCGAGCGGGTCGGAGCCCTTGGCGTCGCGGACGGCCTCCAGCAGCTTCGCCCGCGCAGGCGGGCCGTGCTCGACGAACTGGACCGCGACCATCAACCTCCTCGCGCTCCTTGCGCTCCTCGCGCCGTCACAGGCTCCGACTCGGCTACGGCGGTCGGCAAAGCCGCCGCCTCCGCGCGGAGGGTACCGACGACGTATGACGGCAACGGGGAGCCCCTCGGGCGGGGCACCCTGGTGCCCGATTTCGGGGCCGGTGTGACATGCTGATTACTCCCCATGCCCAAGCCTGCTCGAGTTCTCGGGAGGTTCGCGGCCATCGTCCTGGTCGGCGGCCTCACCCTTGGCATCTGCCTGGCCGCGCTCGTCCCGGGTGCGCGCCAGATCGCACTGTCGCACCACTACACGGCGACGGTCAGGAGTCTGGGCGAGCTGTCCTCGCCGACGCTCGTGTACGACGCCGGCGGCAACCAGATCGGCAAGCTCGGCGTGCAGGACCGTGAACCGGCCGAGCTCGACGAAGTGCCCCAGATCCTCATCAACGCCGTGATCGCCACCGAGGACAAGACGTTCTGGAAGAACCCCGGCATCGACGTGAGCGGCGTGTCGCGCGCGTTCGTCGAGAACCTGACCGAGGGGAAGATCAGCCAGGGTGGTTCGACGATCACGCAACAGCTCGTCAAGAACCGGATCCTCGGCAACAAGCGCGACCTGCAACGGAAAGCGAAAGAGCTCATCCTCGCCTATCGCCTGAACGACAAGTACTCGAAGCGCGAGATCCTCAAGCAGTACCTCAACACCGTGTACTTCGGGCAGGGCTCGTACGGAGTGAAGGCGGCCACGCGGCGGTTCTTCCTCACGCCCGACCCGCCGGCGCCCTTCGGCCTCCGGGGCAAGCAGCTCAGCGAGCTCACCGTCGGTGAGGCCGCGCTCCTCGCGGGCGTGATCCGCAACCCCGAAGGCGACAATCCGTACGTGCACCCTGATCGCGCGCTCGAGCGCCGGGCCGACGTGCTCAAGGGAATGGTCGACCAGCACGTCATCACCCAGGCGCAAGCCGACCAGGGCAACCAGGAGCCGTTGCCGAACCCGAGCCTCAAGCCGTCGTCCGAGCTGCGACCCGAGAACTCGTGGACCGAGAAGGCCCAATCGGTCCTGATGAACGACCCGCGTCTCGGAGCCACCCCGCGCGAGCGGCAGGACAAGGTGCTCCAGGGTGGGCTGAAGGTCTACACGACCGAGGACCCGAACCTGCAGGGACTCGCCGACAACGCGGTCGCGAACGGGCTCAAGGGTGCAACGCCGTTCCTCGATGCCGCGCTCGTCGCGATGGACCCGAAGACCGGCTACGTCAAGGCCATGACCGACAGTCGGCCGTACAGCGACGCCAAGTTCAACCTCGCCACCGACGGCGCCGGCCGGCAGGTCGGGTCCAGCTTCAAGGTGACGACGCTGGCGACCGTCCTCCAGAACGGGTACTCGCGCAACGACCAGGTCAACGGCACCGCGCCGTGCATCGTGCCCGGATTCGGGCCCGTGGGGACGACGAACGCCGAAGGTGGCGGGAACCCCTCGACCACCATTGAGGCGGCCACGGCGGAGTCGGTGAACTGCGCGTTCGTGCGCCTGTCGACCAGCGTCGGCATGGAGAAGGTCATCGACATGGCCCAGAAGCTCGGCATGCGGCCCAACGTCGCCGGCCGCCAGCCGGTGAACGAGTGGCGGGTCCTCACGTTCACGCTCGGCGTCATCTCGATCACGCCGCTCGAGATGGCCAACATCACGGCCACGATCGCAGGCGGCGGCGTCCACCACGACCCGATCTTCGTCCAGAAGGTCGTCGGCGCCGACGGCAAGGTCGTCTTCGACGAGACCGGCCGGCCCGGCACCCGCGTGCTCGATCCCGATGTGGCCAACTGCGAGGTCAGCATCCTCCACGGCCCCATCGACAGCCCCGACGGCACCGCATCGGGCAAGGGGATCCCGGGCAAGGACGCGTTCGGCAAGACGGGCACGAACGACCGGAAGATCAGCTCCGCGTTCCTCGGCGGGACCCCCGACCTCGTGTCGTTCGTGTGGCACGGCAACGCCGAAGTCGACCGAGAGGGCGCCGGGTTCGGGGCCGAGATCCCGAACACGATCTGGCGCTACTTCATGATCCCGGCCACGCAGAACGCGCCCAACGACACCTTCCCGCCGCCGGGACCCGCGTGCGATGCCCCCGGCAAGTTGGTCGACCAACTCGCCGGTCGCACCACGGACGTTCCGCCACCGGCTCCGCCCACGACCGCGGCGCCCGCCCCCGCTCCCGCGCCCGCACCGGCGCCCGCACCCGCGCCCGAGCCGACGCCGCGCCCCGGCCCGACGGCACCGCCGGTCACGCCGCCGGCGCCCACGACCGCACCCGACGGTGGTGGCGGCGGAGGTGGCAACAACCCGCCGTGATGCCGGGCCGAACGCGTCGGTGTCGTTAGGCTCACAGAGGTGGGCGCGGACGCTTCGGTGATGCTCGACACGCTGCTGGAGCTGCAGGACCGCGACACCTCCATCGACCGGCTCGTCCACCGGCGTGACACGGTGCCCGAGCGCGCCGCGCTCGGGTCGGTGCAAACCGAGCTGACGACGGTTCGCAAGCAGCTCGACGAGGCGACGGCGCGACGCGACGACGCGGTGCGAGAAGAGCGCCGCTTCGACGACGAGGCGCGATCACTCGAGGAGAAGGCGGCCGACGTGGAGCGGCGCATGTACTCGGGTGAGGTGACGTCGCCGCGGGAGCTCCAGACCCTGCAGGCCGACGTCGACCAGCTCCGTCGCCATCGCGGTGGCCTCGAAGACCACGAGCTCGAGGTGATGGAACGCCGCGAGGCGCTCGACCGAGAAGTGGCCGCGCTCGAAGGCCGCGCCGGGGAGCTCGATGTCGAGGCGTCGCGTCTGGGAGCGGCGTTGTCCGAGGTCGAAGGCGAGATCGACGAAGAGCTCGGCGGCGACCGCGCGAAACGGGACGAGATCGCGGCCACCGTCGACCCCGACCTCCTGGAGGACTACGAAGACTGTCGCCAACGGGCACGCGGGATGGGCGCCGCCAAGCTGAACGGCAACACGTGCCAGGGATGCCACCTGGCGATCCCGTCGGTCGAGGCGGAGCGGATCCGCAAGAGCCCCTCGGGGACGGTCGCCCACTGCGACAACTGCGGGTGCATCCTGGTCCCGTGACCACCCGGCCCGAACTGATCGTCTACTGCGACGGTGGCGCGCGCGGGAATCCCGGCCCGGCGGCGATCGGCGCCGTGGTGCTCGACCCGTCGACCGAGCCGCCCACCCGGCTCGCGACGGTGAGCGAGCGCATCGGGGTCGCGACCAACAATGTGGCCGAGTACCGCGCCCTCGTCGCCGGACTCGAGGCGGCGCGCGAGTTCCCTGCTCGGCGTGTGCGGGTCCGGGCCGATTCGCAGCTGCTCGTCCGCCAGCTCGAGGGCCGCTACCGGGTGAAGCAGGCCCACTTGCGGCCGTTCTTCGAGCGGGCGCGGGAGCTGCTCGGCGAGTACGACGATGTCGAGCTCCTCCACGTGCCCCGCGAGGAGAACACCGAGGCCGACGCGCTGGTGAACGCAGCGCTGGACGGCACCTGATCCCATGCTGCTCTGGTACGCGGGGCTCTCGGTGGTGATCGTGTACTTCGTGTTCCAGAGCGCAGGCGTCGACTACCGGCTCGTCGCCGTCGGGTCGCTCATTCCCTTGGCGGTCGACCTCCCGTTCCTCGGCCTCGCGTACGGCCACACGCTGATGGGGAGTGTCGCGCTGCTCGTGCTCGTGATGCTGCTGACGATCGGACGGCCCCGGCTGCTGCGCCGCCGCCTGCTGTGCTTGGCCATCGGCGGGTTCTGCGGCCTGGTCCTCTCGGCCGCCTGGACGAACGGCGACGTGTTCTGGTGGCCGTTCACCGGGTCGTCCTTGCCGGACGGCTCGCTGCTCCCCGCCGCGGGCATCGTCGTTCTCGAGGAGCTGGCCGGGCTGGCGGCGTGCACATGGATCGCCGTTCGCTTCGGGCTCGCCGATCGCGCCCGCCGCGACGACTTCCTGCGCACCGGACGGCTCCGCGCGACGACGCCGTCATGATCGCGTTCGTACGCCACGGCGAGACGAAACCCAACCGCGACGGCCTCCTCCTCGGCCGCAGCGACGTCGCGCTGACGGATCGTGGCCGTGCCCAGGCGAACCGCCTCGCGGACTCCTTCGTTGACACCGGCGTCGCGCGCGTGCTCACCAGCCCGCTGCGCCGCGCGTGCGACACCGCCGCGCCGATCGCGACCGCGTGTGGTGTCCCCGTCGAAGTCGACGAGCGACTGATCGAGATCGACTACGGGGAGTGGGAGGGGCGGCCATTCGCCGAGCTCGACCGGGAGGTCGTGTCCCGCTGGCACCGCGACGCCGATTTCGCACCGCCGGGCGGGGAGAGCCTGGTGGTGGTAGCCGACCGAACGGGCTCGTTCTGCGACGAGCGCCTCGGCGCCGGCACGGACGGCGTCATCGTGGCGGTCAGCCACGTGTCGCCGATCAAGGCCGCGGTGACGTGGACCCTCGGCGTGTCACCCGAGCTCGCGTGGCGCATGCGCCTCGACGTCGCGTCGGTGACCCGCATCGCCCGTGGCCCCGTCCTCCTCAGCTTCAACGAGATCTGGTGATGCGTCCCTCATGCGCACTATGTGCGCATGAGGGACGCATCGAGAGGGCTACTCCGCGCGCACCGGAATCGAAGGACCCCTGGCGGGGCGGGCGTGGGCGCCGTCGCCGTCGACGACGAACCGGCCCTCGCCGGGACCGTCGGCCACGGGCATGCCGAGCGCGTCGAGCAGCGCGACGTCGGCCTCGGGTGGGCGCCCCATGGTCGTGAGGTAGTTCCCGACGATCAGCGCGTTCGCCCCTGCGAGCATGCCCATGCCCTGGAGCTCGCCGAGCACCCGCTCCCGTCCACCGGCGAGCCGGATCCAGACATCGGGCATCACGAGCCGGAACAGCGAGATCGCCTGGAGGGCCTCGCGTGGCGCGAGCAGCGTCTGGTCGTCGAGCGGCGTGCCCGGCCGCGGGTCGAGCAGGTTGACGGGCACCTCGCAGGGCGACAGCGCGGCGAGCTCGAACGCGAAGTCGATGCGTTGCTCGAGTGTCTCGCCCATGCCGAGGATCCCGCCGCAGCACAGCTCCATGCCGGCGTCCTTCGCCAGCTGCGCCGTCTGGACGCGGTCGTCGTACGTATGGGTCGTGCAGATCGAGGGGAACACCTCGCGGCACGTCTCGAGGTTGTGGTTGTAGCGACGCACGCCCGCCGCCGCGAGCCGCTGGGCGTGCTCGCGCGTCAGCAGCCCGAGCGAGCACGCGACCTCGAGCCCCGTCTCGCGGTGCACGACGTCGACCGCCTCGAGCACCCGCCGCAGCAGCCGCTCCTCCGGGCCGCGGACGGCCACCACGATGCAGAACTGCGTGGCGCCGGCGTCGCGTGTCGCGCGCGCCGCCGCGACGACGTCGTCCAGGTCGAGGAACGCGTACACGTCGACGCCGGTCTGGAACCGGGCCGACTGCGAGCAGAACGCGCAGTCCTCGGGGCAGGCGCCCGACTTGGCGTTGATGAGGCTCTCGAGCTCGACCTCGGGCCCGCAGTAGGCCAGACGCACCCGGTGCGCCAGCGCCACCACGTCGGGCAGCCGGTCGAGGGGAAGCGCCGCCACCGCGCCGACCTCGTCGCGCGTCAGCGGACGGCGCTCCTCGAGCAGGGCGCGGGCGGCGGCGTCGAGCGGCATGGATGCCTCCGGGTCGGTCAGGAAGGACCCGGGGAGCGTAGAGGCTCGGCGGCGTCCGAGCGCTCCGAGCCCGACCACACGACGGCGAGGAGGTGTCGGGGCTGGGGCACGCCCCGGAGGTCGCGGAGACCGCGGTCCTGTAGCTGGAGGCGTGCTCCGACGTAGTCGGCGACCGGCTCGGTCACGAGAATCTCACCCGGGTCCGCCTCGCTCGTGACGCGGGCGGCGAGGTTGACCACCCGGCCGATGAGGTCGCCGTCGTTGTGGACCGCCTCGCCCGCGTGCACGCCGATGCGGAGCCGGAGGTCCAGCCCGGCGGCCGCCACGTGCTCGATGTCGCGCTGGATGTCGATCGCGCACAGCACGGCGTCGGCCGGGCTCGGGAACTGTGCGAGGAACCCGTCACCCTGCGTTCCGACCTCCACGCCGCCGCGGGTCGAGAACGCGGCGCGCACGTAATCGCGGTAGCGAGCCACGATGCTCGTCCATTCCTCGTCGCCGACTTCCTCGGCGAGACGGGTGGAGTCGACGATGTCGCTGAACATCACCGCGACCCACCGCTTCACCGGCCCCTCCTGAGCCGGCTTCCGCTCGCGTCGCTTCGCCGCGAGTGAGCGGAGCATGTCGGCGAGGGCGTCGCCAACCTCGCTGCCCGCACGGGACGCGCGCTCGGCGACGCGCCGGCGCCGCCGGCGAGCCCGGCCACTGAACAGGCCCGCCAGTACGAATCCGAGGTCGATCAGCAGTGCGGCGGCGGCGGCCAGGATCACCCAGATGGGCCAGAAGCCGAGGGCGCGCGCCCGGCCCGGGTCGCCCGCGATCTCGGACAGATCGGAGAACGAGCCGCTCGTCAGGACCCACACACCCACGAGGAAGCCACACACGGCGACCGAGACGAACAGGTGGAGCACGAAACGCTGCACCGGCACCCTCCGGCTGAATGCTCAGCGTGATTCTCGCAGAGGCAGGGCTTGTTCGCCTCCGTCATAGACGATGCGGCGGCCGTCGACACGGGCCTCCGGAGTAGGGGGATGCGGCGTCATCCGGCCGTCGTGGAACAGGTGCTCGACCGAGGCTCCGCGCAAGAGGACGGCGGCGTCGGCGAGCAAGCGTCGGTGGCACCGCCACCACACGCTCTCCGCGCACATGACCGAGGTGTGCTCGCGGTCGGCGCCGGCGAGTGTCTCGGTGAGCGCAGCCTGGAACTCCGGCGTCTCCATGTGGTCCGCGTACCCGCGGAATGCCAGCACCCGAAGGGCGCCGTGCGGCGAGTCGGGCCGAGGCCGCCGCCGTCCGCCGAGGCGCGGCTCCCATCGGTACTCGACGCCCGCGTCTGCCAGCCACCGCTCCATTGCGTCGCGACCGAACTGCGGGTGGCGGCGGCTGGCCGGGAACGACCGCACGTCGACGATCACCTCGATCCCGGCCGTCGTGACCAACGACGCAAATGCGTCCGCCGCCAGCGTGCCGTGACCGACCGTCAGCAGGGTCACCACCGCAGCTCCATGCGTAGCCCGCGCCCGTCGCGTGTCGGCGTGTCGGGGATGCGGCACGCAGTCCCGTCGACGATACGGCGCGCGCTCCACGCGAGGGCGCACGCGTCGAGCACGTCATCGTGCGCCGCACCGGCCGGGCGCTCCGGCACGGCGACGCCTGCGCGCGCCAGCAGGGCGCGACGTCGCCGCGCGCCCTCGGCGCTGCGCTTGGGCGCCAGGACGGGAGAGCCCGCGTTCATCGCCGCGAAGCTCAGCTCGGGGTGGACCTCGACGACCCGGGTCTGGAGCCTCGGGGTCATCACGCCGTCGGCGTCCTCGATGCGCGGCAGCAGGTTCAAGGTCTGGAGCGTCAATCGCCCGCCGCGTCGCCGCGCCTCGGTGAGCGAGCGGGCTCCGAGTGCGCAGCGCGGCGGCGGCGAGAACACCGAGTTGCGCTTCGCTCCGAGCTGGGCTCGCGCCGCTCGGTCGACGTCGCGTCCGCCGGGCTCGTGCCGGTCGGCGAGCCCGATGGGGATGTCGACGGCGACCACGGTGTCGTCGGGGAGCGCGGCGAGCACGTCGGCGAACCCCGACCGCACGAACGCACGCCCGTCGTGCACGACGACCCATCCGCCGCGGCATCCGTCCACGCCCGCCACCGGCACCACGCCGTGACAATACGTACGCTGAGAAGCGTGGCCGAGCGGATCGAGGCCGATGTCGCCGTCGTCGGTGCCGGGATCGCGGGACTGATCGCCGCACGCGAGCTGGTGCACGCGGGCAAAGAGGTTGTCGTGCTCGAGGCCCGCGACCGCGTCGGCGGCCGGGTCCTCAACCGCGAGCTGTCCGACGGCACCGTCGTCGAGCTCGGCGGCCAGTGGATCGGCCCGACCCAGCTGCGCATGGCGAAACTCACCGCCGAGCTCGGCCTCGAGACCTTCCCGACGTACAACAGCGGTGAGCACCTCTTGCGCTTCGGGAAGGAAACGGGCCGCTACCGGGGGACGATCCCGCGGCTCGGTCCCCTCGTGCTCGCCGACATGGGCCAGGCGCAGACGCGCTTCGACCGCATGGCCAATCGCGTGCCACTCGAGACGCCGTGGGCCGCCGACCGGGCGGAGGAGTGGGACACCCAGACATTCGAGTCGTGGATCCGGCGCAACGCCCGCACCGCCAAGGCGCGTGAGCTGCTGCGGATCTACTCCGAGGCCGTGTTCGCCGCCGAGGCGTCGGACGTCTCGTTGCTCCACGCCCTCTTCTACACACACTCGGGCGGGGGAGTGGACGCGCTCGCAGGGACGCGGGGCGGTGCGCAGCAGGACCGCTTCGTGGGCGGCTCGCAGCTCGTGCCGGTCCGGCTCGCCGAGTATCTCGGTGACCGCGTCCGGTTGAGCACGCCCGTGCGGCGCATCGAGCAGGGGGCCGCCGGCGCGACCGTCCACGCCCGCGGCGTGATCGCGACGACGGCGCGTGTGATCGTGGCGCTCCCGCCGACCCTCGCCGGCCGGCTCCTGTACGAGCCGCCGATACCCGCGGTCCGCGACCAGCTCACCCAGCGGGTTCCGGCCGGATCGGTGATCAAGAGCCACGCGGTCTACGAGACGCCGTTCTGGCGGGACGACGGACTGACGGGTCAGGCCGCCGGGGATCGTGGGCCCGTGAAGATCGTGTTCGACAACTCCCCGCCCGGCGGCACGCCGGGGGTGCTGCTGGCGTTCCTCGAGGGCGCCGCCGCCCGCCGGCTCAACCGTGTCACTCCCGACGAGCGCCGGGCGGCGGTGGTCGGCTCCCTCGTCGACTTCTTCGGTCCTCGCGCCGCGGAGCCCGTCGACTTCGTCGAGCTCGACTGGTCGGAAGAGGAGTGGACCCGCGGCTGTTACGGCGCCCACTTCCCGCCCGGGGTGTGGACGCAGTACGGGCCGGCGTTGCGGGCGCCGGTCGAGCGCATCCACTGGGCGGGCGCCGAGACGGCGACCGTGTGGAGCGGCTACATGGACGGCGCGGTGCAATCGGGCGAGCGCGCGGCGGCCGAAGTGCTACACGCCGCCAGGTAGCTACGCGCGGGCGATCGGCATGCAGCGGGCATGGTTCGGGGTCGGCAGCTCGTAGACGCGGATCAGCGGCCCGTACCGACCGGCGTTGGCATGGAACTTGCGCAGCAGGCACCCCTCGCGGCGCAGCTCGCGGTACAGCGCCGCCTGGGCCGGGTAGCGGCGCGGTTGAGACATGTAGGCGCTGCTGATCCCGGCGTTGGTCACGAAGTAGCGGAACCCGTCGCGCCGGTACCGGTCGATCGTCCACCCGCCGCCCGGCAGCGAGTACCGCGCGAAGACATGGAGATCGGGGTCGTAGAGCGGCGCGGTCTTGAGCTCTCTCACCACGGAGCTGCCGTCGGGGATGTGCTCCTCGATCCAGCGGCTGGCGAGCACACGAGTGCTGGGCCGCGACTCGCGCTGGTTCAGCCGGATCACGCTCGTTGCCGGCGCAAACGCGACGAGAGCGACCGCGGCGGCGGCAAACGCGGGCCCTGGGATCGGCTGCCCCGCGCGTGCATGCACCGCCGATCCGAGGCGGAAGGCCGCGTGCGCGGCCAACAGCACGAGGACCGGCATGATCGGCAGCGGCCACCGTTCCCAGTGCAGCTTCGAGGTGCCGATG